>ERZ773183.2726-NODE-2726-length-11291-cov-3.296369_pt1 | contig 11291 bp, 10 predicted proteins | sample MGYA00580532_ERZ773183 | MGnify/ENA primary metagenome ERZ773183 (study PRJEB29015, sample SAMEA2737791) | human gut metagenome | biome: human gut; feature: human-associated habitat; material: faeces | place: China | collected 2012 ... | reverse complement strand
CCGCTGGACAGCACCAAAGAAACACCCGCCAATTTCTGGTGGTATTCCATGTCTCTGCGCGATGATACCGCCAAGGAAAATGCCCACCGTCTGGCTATGGGCCTATACAGCAACGATGTGGAGGAAGTGCGGGCTGCCTGCTCGGAACGTGTGCTGACCGACACTTTCCCTTTGGATGACCTTGATGGGCTGAATGTCACGGAAGCCGCCCTGTATGGCGGGGAATATGACAGCCCGTTCCTTTCCCTGACCGTCACTGACCCCGGCAACACGCCGTTTCTGTGCGGACGGCATGAGTATTACCTCTCGTTCGATGCGGACGGAAAAGTAGATTGGCTGGGCCGTTCGCCTTTTTATGAGGACACGCAAAGCGTGACCCTGGCCAGCTATTACGAATCCCCCAGTGAGGACGTTTCTTTCTGGGGGATCACTTCTGCCGAGCTTACCAATCCGCTGGGGCTGACCTGGGGTCCTGCGTCCCTGCAATGCTATGACGCCTACTGGGTGCTCAACGAGGACGATGATGGCCACCACTACGAGAACCGCAGCGTGCAGGACCTTGGCTCCGTGGAAGCGCCGCCCTACGGCATTACTAGCTATGCGGTCCCGCCTGACGGCAATGTACTGACCGATACCAAGCTGGAAGTCGTATGCGAAGCCCTCAATCAGTTTTTTACCGCGCTGGCCGACGGCAGCTATACAGACGAATTTTACACAACGCCCTGCAACGACGCCCTGATTTCTGCCTGGGATGCCGCTGTGCCGCTGCCCGTCGCGGTCACGCCGGAGGCCCTGCGCAGCTGCGCCTCTCAGGACAACTGGGGTGCGTCGTGCGCCGAGATCTGGGTGCCGCTGCCGCAAAACTGCTGGGCAGTCATCAAGACAAACGCCCACTACACCGGCAGCGAGGGTATCATCGATGACTCTTTTTCATTCAACTATTACCAAACCGTCCCTGCCGCTTTGGCGGCAGTTTTGCCTCAATAAAGTGTTCACAATTTATTAGTATTTTTACACAAAAAGGCGTTCATATTTTTGTACATTAAATCCGTTTTGTCTCTTTCACAAAACGGATTTTTTTCTTATAATGGTAGCATACAAAATAGGGGGACATCCACTTTAAGGGAGGCTGCATTTCTTTGGAAAACGAAAAGCCAAAAGGTAATGCGATGGAAAAGCTGGCGACGCTTATCGTCGATAAGCGTAATCTGATTTTCCTTTTATACATCTTTGCGTTGATTTTCTGTGTCATTGCTACGGGCTGGGTCAACGTGGAAAACGACATCACCACCTACCTGCCGGACTCCACCGAGACCCGCCAGGGCCTGTCCGTGATGAATGACAACTTCGTCACCTACGGCACGGCCAACGTCATGGTGTCCAACATCACCTACGATAAGGCCGTTCAGCTGGAAGAACAGCTGGAGGACATCGACGGTGTGGACTCCATCGACTTCGACGAGACCTCAGACCACTACAAGGATTCCTCCGCACTGTTCTCGGTCAGTTTTGACGGTGAGGTTGACGATCCCCGCGCCGAGGCCGCCATGGACGAGATCCGCGCCGAGCTGGCCGACTACGACACCTCAATCTACACCGAGGTCGGCTACGATTCTTCGGCGGACCTGCAATCCGAGATGAGCGTTATCATCGTCATCGCCGCCGTCATCATTGTACTGGTGCTGACGCTGACCTCCCGTTCTTACGCCGAGGTGCCTGTGCTCATCATGACTTTTGGTGCCGCCGCCTTGCTGAACATGGGCACCAACTTCCTGTGCGGCACCATCAGCTTCATCTCCAACTCGGTCACGGTCATTTTGCAGCTGGCGCTGGCCATCGACTACGCCATCATTCTGTGCCACCGCTTCAGCGACGAGCACGAGACACTGGGCGTGCGGGAAGCCTGCATTGCCGCGCTTTCCAAGGCCATCCCGGAGATCTCTTCCTCCTCGCTGACCACCATCAGCGGCCTGGCCGCCCTGGCGTTCATGCACTTTGGCATTGGCCGCGATCTGGCCACTGTGCTGATCAAGGCCATCCTGTTCAGTATGCTGTCGGTCTTTACGTTGATGCCCGGCCTGCTGGTGCTGTTCAGCAAGCTGATCGACAAGACCCGCCACAAGAACCTGGTGCCCAGGATCACTGCCGTAGGCAAGTTCGACGTCAAGACCCGCTACATCGTGCCGCCCATCTTTGCGGTGGTCATCATCGCGGCAGCTGTTTTTGCGAACCTGTGCCCCTACTGCTACACCTACACCGACCTGGTCACCGCCAAGCAGAGTGAGCGTCAGGCCGCCTACCAGAAGATCAAGGGTGAGTTTGGCACCAGCAACATGGTGGCCATCATCGTACCGGCGGGCGATTACGAGTCCGAGGGCAAGATTTTGGCCGAGCTGGACAGCTGTCCCGAGGTCGACTCTACCCAAGGTCTGGCCAACATCGAAGCCATGGACGGCTACATGCTGACTGACGCCCTGACCCCGCGCCAGCTCTCCGAGCTGGCCAACCTGGACTACGAGATTGCCAAGGCTCTGTATGGTGCCTACGCCGTCGAGCACGACGAGTATGGCGAAATCATCAACGGCCTGAGCGACTACAAAGTTCCGCTGTACGATATGTTTATGTTCCTCAAACAGGAGATGGAGGACGGCAACATCACCCTGGGCGGCGATGTGCAGAACACGCTGGACGACCTGTTCGCCCAGTTGGACAAGGCTCAGGTCCAGCTGCAGAGTGACAAGTACAGCCGCCTGGTCGCCTACCTGAACGTGCCCGAGGAAAGCGGCGAGACTTTCGCCTTTGTGGACAAGATCCATGACATCGTGGGCAAGTATTATGACAGTGACTACTACGTGGTAGGCAATACCACCAGCGCCATGGACCTGTCCAGCTCCTTCGGCCAGGACAACCTGCTCATCAGCGTGCTGTCTGCGTTGTTCGTTATTCTGGTTTTGCTGTTCACCTTCAAGTCTGCCGGTCTGCCGGTGCTGCTCATCATCGTCATTCAGGGCAGTATCTGGATCAACTTTGCGTTCCCGTATCTGCAGCACTCGCAGCTGTACTTCCTGGGTTACCTCATCGTCAACTCTATCCAGATGGGCGCGAACATTGACTACGCCATCGTTATCTCCAGCCACTACACCGACCTGAAGAAAGTCATGCACCACAAAGAGGCCATTGTAGCGGCTTTGAACGAATCCTTCCCGACCATCTTCACCTCCGGCTCCATCCTGGCATCCGCGGGTGTGCTGATCAGCGTGCTGACCACCAACCCCGTTATCGCCGCTATCGGCGAGTGTCTGGGCCGCGGCACCATCATTTCCATCATCCTGGTACTGTTTGTTCTGCCGCAGATCCTGGTACTGGGCGACTCCATCATCGAGCGCACCAGCTTTGAGATGAAGGGCATCGGCGTGACCACCCGCACTGCCAGCGGCACGATGCACGTCAACGGCCGCGTCCGCGGTTACATCAACGGCGTGGTAGATGCCGAGATCAAAGGCGTGCTGCATGGCCAGTTCAACGCCAGCATCTCCACCGGCACCGAAGTCACGGTGGATGAACCCGATATGTACCTGCCGGAAGGCGACGTGACCGCCACCGACGAATCCCCGAATGAACCTGCCGACACCACGAAAGGGGGCGACGCTGAATGAACACCGAGCTGAACTTCCCGCGCCGCCTGCTGGCCGGGTTGACTGCCCTGGCGCTGCTGCTGATGCTGGCCCTGCCCGTCTGGGCAGAAGGAGAGGAGACTGAGAAGCTGCCGGTCTCCATCAACAGTGTGGAAGACCTTTTGCAGCTGGTCGCCGATTGCCGTCTCGACTCCTGGAGTGAGGACCGCACGGTGGACCTGAACACCGACCTGGACCTGACCGGCGTTGACTTTGCCGGTATCCCCACCTTCAGCGGCACCTTTGACGGCAACAGCCACACCATCAGCGGCCTGAGCCTGGTGGACGACGGCTCGGTAACGGGCTTCTTCCGCTACATCCAGGCCGACGGCGTGGTACATGATCTGACCATCCGAGGCCGCTCGATGCCCTCCGGCAGCCGCACCACCGTAGGCGGCATCGTAGGCAGCAACGCCGGTACGCTCATCAACTGCCGGTTCGAGGGCGTTGCCTCCGGCGCATCCATTGTGGGCGGCATCGCCGGTACCAACCTGAGCAGCGGCACCATCAACAACTGCACCACCACCGGCAGCGTCTACGGTGCCCACTTCATCGGCGGCATCGTGGGTGAAAACCACGGCGTGGTCATCAACTGCGGCAACGACGCCAACGTCAACACCACCGTCGACCAGAACGAAGTCGACCTCTCGGAGCTGACGCTGAACGATCTGATTGGCACCGAGAATGCCGCTGACATCACCGACATTGGCGGTATTGCCGGTACTTCCTCCGGCGTGGTCCGCGCCTGCCTCAACCACGGCACCGTGGGCTACCTGCACATCGGTTATAACATCGGCGGCATCGTGGGCAGCCAGACCGGCTATGTCGAGGGCTGCGTCAACTACGGCCCCGTCTACGCCCGCAAAGAGGGCGGCGGCATCGTGGGCCAGATGGAGCCCAGCAGCACACTGCTTTACTCCCAGGACACCCTGCAGGAGTTGGGCGGTGAGCTGGAGACCCTGCAAACGCTGGTCAATCGCGCCTGCGATGACGCCAGCGCGGCAGGCAGCAGCCTGAGCAACCAGCTCAACGACCTGCAAAGCCGCATCACCGGTGCCCGCAACGCCGTGGACACCCTGCTGGACCAGACCAAAAACGGTGTTTCGCTAAGCACCCAGACCATCAAGACCGACCTGAGCGCCCTGATCAACGGCAGCCTTTCCGGCTCTGAAAACAATCAGGGCAATCAGCATTGGGACCTGGATGCCACGATTCCCACACCGACACCGACCCCACTGCCGGATGACGATACGCCGGTCGAGACCCCCACCCCCGAGGAACCGTCCCAGCCGGATCCCCCCGCCACGCCGGCACCCGCACCCGCACCCGATCCGGTCGTCCCGGAGCCGGAAGTGCCCGCTGAAACACAGCCCAACACCAGCACCGAGGCCGACTATTCTACTGACACCCAGGCCATGGACGAGACCGGGCGCGTCGTGCACGGCCAGCCTGATCTCTCCATCGACATCAATCACAACGGTTCCGGCAGTCTGGATGCCAGCGCCGTGGCTGGCGCGGATGGTTCGCTCTCGCTGACCATCCCCAGTATTGCGGTGGATTCCGACCGCATCACCGCCGCCAAGAATGATTTGAGCGGCAGCCTGACCAGCATCACCGATACGGTCAGCGGCCTGAGCAGCGACACCAACCTGCAGGCCCTCATCAACGACATCCGCGCCATCACGGCCCAGATGAACAAGATCGGCCAGACGCTTTCCGGCGCCAGCCAGAACGTCACCACCGACACGGACGACCTCATCAACGATGTCTCGGACGAGGACACCGAGGAGGACGTGGAGGGAAAGGTCACCAACTGCATCAACGAGGGCAATGTCAACGCCGACATCAACGCCGGCGGCATCACCGGTGCCATGGCCCGCGAGAACGACCTGGACCCCGAGGATGACTTTACCATCGATGGCAGCCAATCGCTGAACTTTACCTTTAAATCCCGTGTGGTCGTGCGTGACTGCACCAACTACGGCACCGTGACCGCCAAGAAGGAAAACGCAGGCGGCATCGTGGGCAGCATGGAGATGGGCTCTGCCATCAGCTGCTACGGCTTTGGCGCCGTGGACGCCGAGGACGCCAAGTGTGTGGGCGGCGTGGCTGGTTCCAGCAAGTCGATCGTGCGCGAAAGCGGCGCCAAGTGCCGCCTTTCCGGCTCGAAACAGGTCGGCGGCATCGTAGGCAGCGGCAAGACCGTGGAAAACTGCCGCGCAATGGTCGTCATCGACACTGCCACCGAGCAGATGGGTGCCATCGCCGGCTATGTGGAGGACCCGCTGGGCGGCGATGTAACCGGCAACACCTTCGTGGACGAGGGTTCCTCCGGCATCGACGGCGTGAGTTACGCCGGCATCGCCGAGCCGATGAGCTATGATGACTTCCTGGCACAGGGCGATGTGCCGCTGGCCTTCTCGAACCTGACGCTGCGCTTTATGGACGGCGACACGCTGGTGGCCCAGTGTGACGTACCCTACGGCGGCAGCCTGGCCGACAAGGATGTCCCCGTTGTGCCCGCCAAAGAGGGCAGCTACGGCGAGTGGGACACAACCGATTTCAGCAGCATCACCTTTGATATGACCATCAACGCCGAGTATTCGCAGATGAACACCACCCGCGAGAGCAGCGCCGAGCGCGACGGCCGTGCCATCCTGCTGGTGGAAGGCACCTTTGCCACCACTGAGGCCCTGGACCTGACCGAGAGCAGCGACGCACCGGCAGCGGTGGGCAGCCATCTGGAGAGCTGGAGCTTCGACATTGACGGCGATACCAGCCATACGATGCGCTACCTGGCCCCGGACGGCCCGGACAATGTGGAAGTGTACCTGCAGACCGCGGACGGCTGGCAGAAGGTGGACACCACCGTGGACGGCAGCTACCTGAAGTTCACCGCTCCCGCCGGTACCACCGGCCTGGCCGCTTTCCGCCTGCCGGAAAGCAAGGTGCCGCTGATTGCTGTCTGCGCAGGCGGTGCCGCGGCGTTGATTCTGGTATTGGCACTGATCCACAAAAAGCGCAAAGCCCGCAAGGCCAAGAAAGCCGTCAAAAAAGCAGAGGCGGAAGCGAAAGAATAATTTATAGGTTATAAACAGCAGGGGAGCCGCACAGATGTGCGCCTCCCTTTTTTGATTTGGTGTATAGTTTTCTGCATGTATGGGTCGATGCGAGCATCGACCCATACATGCAGCCAAATCATTTATAAACAAAAATCGAGCAGCCCGCCGAAACGGGCTGCTCGGATTTTTTGTGCTTGTGAATACCAGACGCGCGAATTAGTCGCTCACGTAGGGCATCAGAGCCATATAACGGGCACGCTTGATGGCAACCGTCAGCTCACGCTGATGGAAAGCGCAGGTACCGGTCACACGGCGGGGAATGATCTTAGCGCGCTCGCTTACGTACTTGCGCAGGCGGGGCAGATCCTTGTAATCAATGTGCTCAACGCGATCGACGCAGAAGCTGCAGACCTTTTTACGGCCGCGATGCATCGGGCGGGAAGAACGATCCATAGCCATTGTGGTAACCTCCTTATAGATTGATACTTTCGATTCTTAGAAGGGCAGGTCGCCTTCGTCCTCGATCAGGGCAAAGTCATCGTTGCTACCAGCGGAATAGCTGGGCGCCGGTGCCTGCTGCGCTGCCGGGCGGGCGGGGGCTGCCATGGGTGCGGCATAGCCGTTATCACCCATCGGTGCGGGGTTCGAGGATTTGGGGCCCGCGAAATTGATGTTGTTTGCCACGACCTCAACAGCCGTGCGGTTTGCGCCGGTCTTATCCTGGTAGGAGCGGCTCTGCAAACGGCCGTCCACTACGATCAGGGAACCCTTCTGGAAATACTTGCAGACAAATTCTGCCTGGCGATCCCACGCGACCACATCGATCCAGTCTGCCTGGCTCTGGCCGTTGGCGTCACGGCGTCCTCGATCGCAAGCGATGCGGAAAGAAGCGACGTTTTTGCCGGTCGTGGTCTGGCGCAGTTCCGGGTCACGCGCAAGGCGGCCCATAATTGCAACAACATTCAGCATTTCGGTTTCTCCTTACTCCTCAACAGCAAGAGTCATGCTGCGAAGAACGCCCTCAGTGATCTTGAAAACGCGATCCAGCTCGGCCGGGAAATCGGGCTCGCTGGTGAAGTTGATCACAGTGTACACACCCTCGGTCTCATCGTTGATGGGGTAAGCAAGACGCTTCTTGCCCCAATCATCAACAGAATCGATCGTACCATTCGCTGCGATCAGGTTCTTGAACTTGTTGATCAGAGCGTTGGAAGCCTCTTCGTCGAGGTTCGCGGTGGTAACCATCATGGTTTCGTACTTTGCCATATTCTGTAGCACCTCCTTTTGGACTTTTGGCCTTCCGACTTATGCGAAAGGCAAGGATAACTGTGCTGTTCTCAGCACAGCAATTTATTATATCAATTCCCATGCACTTTGTCAAGGCACAAATCCTGCGTTTTTGGCCCTGTCGCGCAGATTTTTTTGCGCTTGTCAAACGCGGGCGCGGGTGGTAGAATTTTGTCTATAGGGGAACAAAAGGGGAGATACCTGTGCAAAATTTAATCTTCAGCTTAAACGCCACCCTGCCGGTGTTTTTGACCATGGTGGCGGGCTGGCTGCTGCGGCAGTGGGGCTTTCTGCCCAAGGAGTTCTGTAAGGCGGCGGACAGGCTGACCTTTAAAATCACACTGCCCATCATGCTATTTTTGGACATGTCGGCGGTGGATATCCTGCATGATTTCCGGCCGAAGTTTGTGCTGTTCTGCTTTGCGGCCACGCTGGCCGGCATTTTAGTGATCTGGGGCGCGGCGCATGTCCTGATCCGTGATAAGTCCATCGTAGGCGAGTTCGTGCAGGCCAGCTACCGCAGCAGTGCGGCTGTGCTGGGCGTGGCGTTCATCCAGAACATCTACGGCACGGCGGGCATGGCCCCGCTGATGATGCTGGGCAGCGTACCGCTGTTCAACATTTTTGCTGTGCTGATTCTGATGCTGGAATCGCCCGAACAGAAAGGTGCCCCCTCGCTGAAGCAATTGCTGAAAGGCGTGGCCACCAACCCGATCTTGCTGGGCATTATCACCGGCACGGTGTTTGCGCTGCTGCCGGTCAGCCTGCCTGCTGTTGCCACCAAAACGTTGAACAATCTGGCCTCCGTCACCACCCCTCTGGCGCTGCTGTCCATCGGTGCAAGTTTTGAGGGGGCCAAGGCCATCAAAAAGCTGGTGCCCACGCTGGTAGCAGCCCTGCTGAAGACCGTGGGGCTGGCGGCGGTGTTTGTGCCGGTGGCTGTGGTGCTGGGGTTCCGGAATGAGGAATTGATCGCGCTGCTCATTATGCTGGGCAGCCCCACGACGCCCAGCTCTTACGTCATGGCGAAGAATATGGGCCATGAGGGTGTGCTGACGTCAAGCTGCATTGCCACCACGACACTGCTCTCGGCGCTGACGCTAACGGGGTGGATCTTTCTGCTAAGGAGCGGGGGATACTTATAATATGGTGCCTCTCATTTTGTAGGGGTCGATGCAAGCATCCTCCCCTACAATGCTGCGATAAACGAAACCTGCGCCCTGTGTGAAAGCAGAGCGCAGGTTTTTCATTTCTCCTTTTTCGCGTAGACGCGCACACAAATGGTGTAACTGATGGCATAAAGCACCGCAGTCAACAAGAGCGACAGGGCAATTATGCCCGCTATAAGGGCGGTTTTGGCTTGCAATGTGGTATTCATACCAGCAATGCCCACCTGCGTCTGGTTTTGTAGAATCTCCTGTGCGACAAAACACGCCCCGAAAACGATAGCAAACACAATGAACATTAAATACGCGCGCGACTTGGCCGCACCAAAACGGTAGGTGATTGGCATCAACAGCGCGTTCATCAGCACCGAGACCTCGGCGCAGACCAGGATGCCGAGGGTGTACTCGGCCCCGCCAACACCTGCCAAAAACACCAGTGCCAGCGAAAGCACCGCACCGATGGCCGTGCTGGCCGCACACAGCAGATACTTGCTGCCGATGACCTGCCCCGGCGTTACCGGCAGAGTGGCGGCGTAGGCGTCCCAGTGGGCCTGTTCATCGTAGTTGATGGTCGAGGCCACGTAGATGCCCCACACCACCGTCATGGCATAGGCCAGGTAAGCCTCTCTCGTGACCAAAATGAGCACTCCGTACAGCGCCACCAGCAGCAGGATGTTGCCCTTGAAGCTGCGGGTCATAATGCTGATGTCTTTATACAAAAGTCCTTTCATTGTGCATCCCTCCCGCTATAAAAGCGCATGATGTCATCGATGCTGGCACTGTCGCAGACGGCATCGGGCAGGGCGGTATGGGCGGCGGTGCGGTCCTTGACCAGCGTTTCGCAGCCGAACGCCCCGCGTCGGGTGTAGACGGCACAGCCCTCGGGCAGGCGGGCAAGGTCGGTCTCGGCGCAGCGCAGCAGGCCGTATTCCTGCAGCAGATCGTCCTTATTTTCGCAGAACAACAACTGGCCGTGATGCAGGTAGGCGATGGCATCGGCGACCTGTTCCAAATCGCTGGTAATGTGGCTGCTCATCAGCACGCTGTGCTGCTCGTCCTGGATGAAGTCCAGCAGCAGGTCCAGCAGTTCGCCACGCACCACAGGGTCCAGCCCTGCGGTGGCTTCGTCCAGGATCAGCAGCTCCGGGTCGTGGGCCAGGGCGGTGGCAAGGCTCAGTTTCATCCGCATGCCGCGGCTGTACTCTTTAATTTTTTTGCTGCCGTCCAGCTCAAAACGACGCACCAGCGCGTCAAATTTCGCAGTGTCCCAGCGCTTGCCAAAGATGCCCGCCATGCTTTTACCCACGCAGGCAGCGTTGAAGCAATCAGGGAAATAGGCATCCTCAAACACCACGCCGATGCGGGCGCGGATGGCGGGGTCGGCAGGGGAGCCGCCCAGCAGTTCCACGCTGCCGCCGGCCGGCCGGATGGCTCCGCACAGCAGTTTCAGCGCAGTGGTCTTACCTGCACCGTTCTCACCGATCAGGCCCAGGATACTGCCCGCCGGGACCGCAAGGTCGACGGGACCCAGGGCAAATGTTTTATAATGTTTCGTAGCACCGCGCAAAGCGGCGGCTGTGGTAAGCATAGTTCAGCCCTCCCATAAAAGGCGCAAGGTCTCGGCGACCTCCTCATAGCCGATGCCGCCCAGCCGCGCAGCGTCCACCGCGCCTTGCAGGCAGTCTTCGACTTTTTTCAGGTGTTGTTCATGCAGCAGGGCGGGATTCTGGGGTGCCACAAAGCTGCCGCGGCCCGGCTGGGTCACGAGGAAGCCCTCGGCCTCGAGGTCCTCATAGGCGCGCTTGGTGGTAATAACGCTGATACGCAGTTCTTTTGCCAGCAGGCGGATACTGGGCAGAGCGTCCCCCTCATGTAGTTGGCCGGACAAGATCTGCTGCTTGATCTGCCGTGTGATCTGCGCGTAGATCGGCTCCTGTCCGCTGTTGGATAGGTAAATTTCCATTTGTGAGTACTCCTTGTGATCGAACTGTGCACATTCGATATACACAGTATATACGCAGTATACACAGTTGTCAATAGGCAAACAAAAATAAAAACCAGACAGGCCCGGTGAACTGCACCCCATTTGTTAGACAGTATGG
>ERZ773183.2718-NODE-2718-length-11330-cov-2.835743_pt1 | contig 11330 bp, 8 predicted proteins | sample MGYA00580532_ERZ773183 | MGnify/ENA primary metagenome ERZ773183 (study PRJEB29015, sample SAMEA2737791) | human gut metagenome | biome: human gut; feature: human-associated habitat; material: faeces | place: China | collected 2012 ... | reverse complement strand
TACACGGAATTGGTACCCGGCTAAATCGCTATTTAATTCACTAACCAACGCCGTACTAGCCGCAATTTTGTCACTGTTCGATTCTCGTGAACTGGAGATGCCATCGATGGCACCTAATTTGTCCTGAGCCGTCTTTCCGTCATCGAATTCCAGTGTATTTGCCTTTGTCCAATGGGACACAAGCTGGAATCCGGACGATGTTAATATGTACTTTTTAAATTTTTTATATCCTGATGCAATACTCATATTATTTTCCTTTCTTAGTACTCTTTATTCCAGAAAAACTTACCTTCCATTTCTTCTGAGGAAGGTTCTGTGTCTGAATAAACATTATAAATTTCTCGGGTTTTCCCTGAAAGCTGCTGCTCGATAAAAACCAGTTTCTGTTCTATGAAATTAAAAAGAGAGGCACTAAATGCCTCCAGGTCGGGACGGTTTTTGATTAGATCGGCGGCACCGGCCGGATTTCCGGCTTTCAGAAGCGCTTTATGCTGATCCGATATGTCCCGGTTACGCAGGCGGGCAGCACTGCGGGGGATGTAGTTAAAATCTTCATTGTTCATGAATGCCTCCGTATTTAGTATTCGGCGAACCATTCGGTTCCCGGTCCAAAATCACCCTCCGGTTCTGTCTGATCTTCTGTAATGACTACTGATTGTGTTAAGGATGCAGTCTGCCAGAGATCGTGAAGGCCCTGCTCAATTTTGTTTATGCTGTCCATATCTATGATATAGGGCTTCAGGAGCTCGTGATTTTCTTCAAGCAGGCTGGAAGCGCCGGCATAATCCTCCTGGTCCATGTATTTATAATATTGCAGGACAAGGGGGGCGACTGATGAATCTACATCTTTATAGTTTGATAACTGATAAGCCAATATTTCACCTCCTTTCTATCGTGGTATCTCATAATCATAAAGGAACGGATGAAAACGGTACATGGTTATGGAGGTAGTGGGAACGGTGCCTCCCAGATTATGAGATATGTTTTTTATGATATATTGACAGGGTTCCCTGGTATCCTGTTTCTGCCAGGTCACTTTTTCAAATACATCTAACCAAGGGATGCAGAGAGTTGTTATTGTGACAGCATCGTTCCAGGAAGAGGTTTTGATATTGTCATAGATGGCGTTTTCTATCGCTACGGAATCAGATTGTATATTTTCATATTTATCTCCGGTTTTGACATCAAGTACGATGCCTATCTGCTGAATCGTGAAGGGGTTATCCGGCTCCACGCGGAATACAATATTTTTGCAGTTGTATCGTTCCGTAAAATACTGTTTGGTGTATACAGGATCATCCGGGGACGCCGTAAGCACGCATACGGCGTGAGGCTGATATTGGCCAAGATAGTAAAAACGGCCTGCGGAATCCACTTTTTTGTACAGCAATACATAGGTTTCATCTTTGTGCATGGTTCCCTTTGCAACCGGGGTAGTGGTATTCTCGTAATAGATCGGAACAGGAGAGAGGCCGTTAATCTGTAACTGCATTCCGTCCAGGCTGTCGGCATTCGGAATAAAGGCGATGTAATCGTTGGATACATATTTATCATATTCCGTCAGCTGTAACCGGTAGGTATTTCCGGACATGGTGCATTCGGTGGCCATTCTGTCGATGTCATAAACGGAGCCGAGAACTTCTGTAACATTCCTTATATTTTCTATATCATAGTCTGCGGATTCTCCACTTTCCGTTATTACTGATTTGAGAAAGCTGTTATCAAGTGCAATCGGATCATTTTCGCAGGAAGGGATCCCATGGCAGCAGAAGTTATTGTATACATCGAAATATTTCTGGATATACGGGTAAAGTCCGGTGATCTCATTGATTTCATCCGCGGCCATGCAGCCTATATTGAATTCCAGATCATAGGGAAGACGGTTCCAGTCGGGATTATCTTCCCGATATTTTTCATAGTCCGGGTTATTAGACTGCATACCATAAAATTCCCCGATATCATCAATTATGTAATTCTCAATTCCTCCCTGCTGTTTCACCACGACAGAAAGGACATCCCGGAGCGTGGATTTATTTCCATCCTCGTCCTGTACCGGAATTTTGATAAGGGGAGAGCCGCCTATCTGTCCGTTTCGGGTTCCGTTCAGTTTGGCGAACCAATCCGATACGGTTAAGGACAGGGTGTGGCTTGTGCTGTTATATTGGGTATTGGAAGCGGTAATCAGATAAGTGCCGCAGGGATACCACAAATAATCGTTGTTAAGAATGCTGTATATACCGATTTCAAATTTGAAATCCAGTCCGAACCAGCTCTGTATTTTTTCTTCGATATTTGTATGGAATTCTTCCAGGGTCAGTGTAAAATTCAGTGTGCGCCGGATATCGGATTCTCCGTTTATGCCATAGGTTCCCGCCTGGGAAACCCCGTAAAGGACATCCACAATCTGGCTGCCCTTCATGACGCTGAAACGGTATTTGTAATCCAGGGATCCCTGGCTGAAAAGAAGCTTGTCTTCTTCGGTTATTGTATATCTCATAAATCACCACCATTCCACGCCGACAGGACTTAAGCCATTGGTGTATAAAGATTTGGGATCCCTGACATCACCGATTTCTGCAAACTGGAAGGTGATTTTCCGCAGATCCGTATGGCCTTCTTCCGTATCGGTGGGTGTCCCTACAATTTGGATCATCCAGATACGGCCGTCATCCCATTTGAGAATTTTGGGCGTTTTATCTGTCAGATAGTCAATAAAATCCTTTCTGAGCTGTATGCCGCCGGACAGGTCAGCCATGCAGTCCTGTGTATCTGTTTTGAGGAAAACACCGGTTACGGTGCCGGTATCGTAGTTATAGGCGCCGTTGCTGACAACCTTGGCATATTGGCTGTTTAAAAGGGGAACGGCCTCACCGGAAACAGTTCTGGTAGTATCGCAGCCGTCAAGGTTATAGACAGTTCCTATGGCATTATTCTGGTTGACCAGGAAAAATCCGTTAAAATCAGAGTGGACTTCTCTGGTTATGTAGCTGTTTTCAATACCGTTGCAGGTGGAGGAAAGCATAAATTCATAATCCGTGTTTCCGCGTGCATAACGGTAGAAGTAAAGCATTTTGAAATCTTCAATGGTATTGATATCTTTGGTATGGATGGTAATCCAGTCCATACTTCCCTTTTCACGGCATTTCACGATCATTACGTCGGTATTTTTCAAGCTGAAGCCGGAGTTGCCGGCATCAAGGCTGTCGTCGAAGGGTGCACTCAGCAGAGTATCGCCGTTCCATTCGTTATGGCTGCTTTCGATGGTTTCCTCCGAATTTTTACTGACATACAGATGATCAAATGTGCCGTTGGTGAGTTTTATTTCTGTGACAGGACTGACATGAACGGCGGGCGGATCCAGAGTGTGGGAGCCGCTGAAAAATGTGGTTCCAAGAAATAGCATAGTGCGTCAGTCTCCTTTCAAATGTCTTCGGTTACGGTATCTGCTTCATAGTAGATGTGTAAATCATAGAGTCCTTTTTTATAACTGATTTCAAATACTGTGGTATAGAGGTCCTGATAATCAGTGCCTGCAAGCATGATCAGGTTATTTTCCGTATCGGCGAGCAGGAAGCCCTGGGTATCGGCAATGTAGGATTGGGGAAGCTCTGCGAAAACATGATAAGCTCCAAGGGTTTTCCCATAAGGAACATGCAGGACTCCATAATAAGCTTTTCCCAGTTTTTCAACATGGATATCAAGATAATTTCCTGTTTCCGGACAGCGCATTTTGAAAAAAGCTGAGTTCAGTGGTAGTTTTCTGGCTTTGACAAATACCTTAAATTCGTCGGTTATTTTAAAGCCGGCATTGTAGGTCAGGGTATTGTCGCTGCCTATGATCAGTTCGCTGTTTTTAATGGAATAGTTGTCATTATCGATTTCATAGCCGATATCGATGACTCCGCTTTCCAGAGAAATACTGCCGTTTTCGGGATGGTTTTTTGCTTCGAAAAGTACGTTGGCGGGCATGACAAAATACTGGATATTGATTTTTATATACCCGGTGTCGACAGAAAAACCGTGGACAGTGGTTCCGGTAGTTCTAATATAGTATTCGCTTTCATTTTTCAGCCCATAAAATGTATGGCTCATATCGGCGGGATCATATTTATGGCCGGAGGAAGCCGCCAGGGATTTATCATAGTCATAAAGGTAAAATTGAAAATCCTGGAGGGGTTCGTGTTCACTCTGAAAATAATGAAGCGTTAATTTGGGATTTGCCGTATGAAGGGTGGCAGCATCCTGCATATCTTCAAAATAAAATTCAGGTGTCGTAAAACAATAAAAGAGTACGGGAGCGGAAAGGGCGGATTCGTTGCCGTAAGCATCAAAAACCTGGATCCGGACCTGATAGGTTTTCCCGGGAACGAAGGTGCCGCCGGGGAAAACATGATCCAGCCGCATCCGGTCCTGTTCGGAATCATATACGGTCTGATAGGTATCGTTATCCAGAACGACAGCGCGGTTGCGGACGGTCTGGTTTCCGGTATAGGTAAAGGAAACGGAATAGTTATACTGAGGATCGAAAGCATAAATGGGTTGTATTAAGGGAGTATTTAAAGTCGCCATAATATCCTCCTTAGTATTCCTGAAGCCAGTAATTGTTTAAGGAAAGCCCGGATGGTTCGGTCTTGCTTATCGCTTCTTTTAATACACCGCCGCTTAAGGTGGCGGCTATGGAAACATTTCCGGAGAGGTTGGTGGAAACGGAACCGCTGACATCGCCGGTCAGGGAAATGGTCCGGTTAGCGGAAAGCTTGGCCGCACTGGCAGCCGCTCCGCCCGGAGTATCTGAGCCGGCATAGTTGTGGGTATGGGATTTGGCGGCAGCATCTGTAATGCCGTATCCGGCCAGGGTGGTGGGATTGGTTCCGTTGGTTACGTGTCCCTGGGCATTTACGGTAACACTTTTATAAGTTCCTGCGGTTACACCACTGTTTGGGTGGACGTAGGAAGTATTCCATTTATCTACCGATTCCTGGGTGATGGTATCAAGAACGCCTTTATTGGCATGGGTATGGTTCTGTCCCGAATCAATATCGGCTGAGGTAAGATAGCCGGCATCATTGGTGAACTGGGACAATTTGGTGGGCATATCGGATATCTGGGCGGCGACATGGGTGTGGGAAGAGGGCGGAAATGCAGCAGGTTTATTTTTGATATAAGCGTCCGAAGAGGTATCACTTACATTCCAGTCCGCCTGTACATTGACCTGTGCTCCTTCTGCCACATCCGCAAGCTTGTCGAGCATGGTCTGGGTAAGCTTATCCAGCGTGCCTTTGTTATTGTGTACATGCTTTTTGCTGCTGGTGTCGTTCCATTCTGTCCGTTCTTCGTTTGAAATGTGTCTGCTGTTGTCAGCTATATGAACGTTTACGCTGTCTTCCAGTTCTTTTCCGGCGGAACCTTCAAAGACAGTTCCGGCTTCGTTTCCGAAGAGAAGATTGCCGGCGGGGAGTTTTGTGTTTTCGTCCAGGGGGGCTATGCCGTTTGCGGCACCTATATTCTCCTGGTGTGCATAATAGGTATTGATGTCATTGTGCCATTTCAGATATTGGACCAGCTGTCTCAGAGTTCCTTTCCGGGTGGTATCCAAATCTTCTATGATTGTGATGTCAGAATCCTGAAGATTCTGCGCTTCGGGTAAATTTTTCAGTTTTTTATAAGGGATTGACATATATTCACCTCCATGAGTGAGGATAATCTGTTACAATTTTGCAATTATCACCTTCCGGTTAAAATCGCCGGAAATGCAGTAGACAAGGCATTTATTTCCGGGAACAAAAGTAAATGTGGTTCCATTTTTAATATCGTAGCGCTGCTGGTTGACGATGACCTGGCAGGTCCCGTCACCGTTGTCTTTTTGTATAAAACCTTCATAGTCGTATCTCGCATTGTTTAAAGTATCGGCAATTGCTTTGGCGAGAACGGTAATTGCCTTTTCATCGTATTTTTCCATAATGTAAAAGGGTATGCATGAACTGCATACCCTTAACTGATTACCCCCTTTTTGATAATTCCTGTTTGATTTGGGTCGGCAGCCGCATGACGATTTGTCTGGAGAGTGCGTCTGCATTCTGGACATTTTCAAGGATGACATCGCCGATGCTGACATTGACGAGGCTGTTCCTATTATCATTTGATAAGAACTGCGGTGCCGTCGGGGATGCGAAGGAATGATCCAGAACGGTATTGCGCAGCTGCAATTCGGGCAGGGGAGAGAGGGAATTCCCTATGAATAATCCGTTTGAACGATTGGCGGCTGCCCTGTTTTTCTTTCTGATTAAGGAAAGAGTCTGGCTGTTGTTGAGAACCTGGTCCCCGGGGCGTAAATCTGTCAGCGTCGGGGATGAAGTGATTTCGTAGGTTCCGTTTTTATGTATAATAGTTTCCAACTGGTTGTATTCGGATACCAGTACATTTCTGGCGCCGTTGGAAACGCCGCCTTTTGCAGCGGCTAATCCTGCGGCACTTGCACCAGGCGCTGATATGTTTGTGTCTGAATTCAGTGTAGGGATAACGGCGGCGATATTTCTCAGGTTTTCCAGGATATTTGAAAGCACGCCGTTCAGCTCCTGCCATTTCTGGATCTGGGCAGGGATTCCGGTTTCCTCATCCAGCGCGGCCTTGGATTGGGCAGACATTGCTTCCAGAAGGGAGCCGGAATCTTCACCGGAGCCTTCCTGGCCTTCGGATGATTTTTTCTTGCCGGAAGAGGAGCCTGAAATGGCTTCTTTGGCTTTGTTTACGCTGCCTGCGATACTTTGGGAGGAGTTATCCGAGGATTCTTCGCCGGCAAAAGCATCCGCAACGTTGTTGAGCATGGGAACGCTTTCGTCTTCCAGACTTTTAACGGCATCAATAAAGGAGACGTTTCCGCTGGCGGAGCCGCCGGGAGAAGAACTTGTATTTTTATCTGTTCCGACGGATACACCGGTGCTTCCGATGACAGAACCTGTCATCATGCCTGCGGCGGCTGCAACGTTTTCGAATTGGTCGATTACGGTTGAGAGCGAGTCATCCAGGTTTGCGAAGTCTATACCTTCGCTCAATTTTTCCATATAACCATGGGTTTCCTCTAAAAAGCTGGGCAGATCAGAGACATCTACGCCGGCAAGGTCGGATAAGGAGGAGAGCATCTGAGAATTACCGGAAGAAATATCGGCAAGGATACCCAGATAGTGTTCTTTTACTTTTTCAAAAAGCTCTTCGCTTGTCAGCTGTGAGATATCATCCGGTGAAATACCCATGGATATCAGCTGGACATTCAGTTCAAGCTGTTCTTTGAGATCCTGAAGTTCTTCCCAGCGGGACTTGACGTCTTCAGCGCCTTTGATTTGTGTGTCCCAATAGGATTCGGTATTGGAAATCAATTCTTCATAATAGGCATCAACCTGATCTATCTGATCATCGATTGCACTCTGCTGTTCTTCCAGAACTTCTTTTTTCTTTTCCAGGAGAGAGATTTCTTTTTCAATATTGGCAATACGGATTTGATCTTCGGCTTCTTTGACTGCCTGCTCCTGATCGCGGATGGCACCGCTGTCAGTTTGGTAGATGAAGCCTTTCTCTTTGCCGCTGTAGACGAATTCGGTACGCTGGTTGCGGAGCCTTTCAAGCTCGTATTGTTCCTTTTCAAGGTTTATGGCATTTTCACGGGCTTCGTTTTCTTCATTTATGGCATCGATTTGGGCCTGTTTGGAGTCTATTTGCTTATCAATTAGTTTGATTTGCTCTTCAATAGCATCTTTTTGGGCCTCGAGAGCTTTCTTGGCTGATTCCTGCTGTGATTTCAGGGAATCGACGGCGGAATCTTTTTGATCATTAAGGGATTTGATATGCTTATCGATTTGTTTGACGACACCGGAGATGACGGACTTGTATAGATCGAGCATGCCATCGAGGTATTCTTTTTGGTATTTGTTGTATTCATCGATGTATTTATCTTGCCCTTTGTAATATCTTTCATACATAGCCCGGAGAGCATCAAGGTATTGCTTTTGACTGATTTTGTCGCGGTCGCGGATGTCTTTGAGCTTTTTGTATTGTTCTTCGAAGGCAGTGACGTGGGGGTCAGTGGCCTCTTTAACGGCAGAACTACTACTTTGATTGCCAACAGTACCGGTACTTTGCTTTCCCGCAGTGGAACCATTGCCTATTTTAACTTTGGGAGTATAGTTCTCCAGTTGCTTTTTTAATTCTTCTCTTGTATCATGTAAAGCTTTATTAGCTTCGGCCATTTTACTTTCATCGCCGGAAGCAACAGCTGAATCCCAACGAGCCTTTGCCTCTGATAAAGTTGCTAACTGTTCGGATGTAAATCCAACAGAGTCAGCTAATGAAAGAATACTTTCTATATCTTTCTCTGTATCTAGCGAAGTATTATTATATAATATTTGTTTCAGACGGAGCAAATCATAGGCTTGACTAGCATATTCTGCTGCTACGTGTTCATTAACAAAAGAATGCATTTTCTCTTCGCTTGCATTTAGTAAATTAAAACCAGATTCCTGTAAAGCGTCGGTATTATTTGTAAGTGCATTAAAAGCAATTATTTGAGCATTAGTAACATCTGTGGACTGTAAAGCTGCTACGGCAACATTGTAATTAGAATCTGTAATTTCACCTAAATTTGATATAATGGAAGACGCCATTTCATTAAATGCATCTTGGACTTCTTCCGCTGTAGAAGAGGAATCTGATAATACAGAAATCAAGTTTTCGAAAACGGATGTATCAATTGAAGAACCTGCTTCTTGTATTTCTTCCAACCCTTTTTGAATTGTAGTAAAAGTATCCAGATCTACATTTTCAAGAGAAAAAAGTTCATCACCATTTTCATTATAAGAAAAAATATCTTTATATGCCTGTCCGATTGCATCATATGCTGGTTTCAAATTTGTGTCGAACTGACTGATTGTATCTGAGATAGATAATTCTACAGAGCTATCGGGGGTATCGGCAGCTTGCTTTATATCTTCCAAAGCTTGTGTGAAAGACTCAATAGAGTTAACTTCATCAAAATTGATTTTACCAGCAATAATAAGTTCATCTTCTGTTAAGGAATCAACAAAATTTGAGGCAGTATTTTGTGCAATGCCTTTATTTTGAAGATTTTCTGATATTACATCTCGTTTTTCTACTGAATTTAGTTCTTCATATCTTTTTGTGGTTTTAATAGTACTTTGGATTAATAAGAGTGCATCAGAAGCTCCATTAAGTGCATCTTGCTGTACTGAAGATAAATCATAGCCAGAATTTTGCTGACCTGTTAAATCACTGTAAACATTTTGATAAGAATCGTAAGAATCTTTAATATAGGTAGCGGTAATGGCCTGATAATCTTCGTATATTGCCAAATCTTTACTTAGCTTTTGTAGCTTTTTTTTCCCGGCTTCTGTAGTATCATTAGAGAGTGAAGATATCTCAGACTTTGTTTTATCCATTTCATCCTGTAAAACAGAATAAAATCCAAGAAGTGAATTCAAATCGTTCTTTGATTGAGTGATAGTCCGTTTCGATATTTGATCTATATTTGTATTATCTTTAACATACTCGATTTGGTCTTGTGATATGCTTCTCTTGCCTTTTCCGGTAATTTTTTCATACAAGTTTACAGCATCGTTTGCAACAGTTTTGCCGGAGAGTTCTTGCTCAATCTTTTTAAGTGCAATAGAACGTTCTAATTCATCATTTGAGGCAATTAACTTATCATATTCATCTTGTTCTATTAAAGTAATACCTCCAGCTTCCATTTCTTTGATTTTTAAGGAGGTATTTTCAAATTCTTCATTAAGGTCGTTTAGTTCTGAAGTAATTGTTGTATATGTACTTGATGAGTTTTTTAACTTATCTCTCGCAATATCGACAGCATGAATAAAATTATTAATTCCATTAACTACTAATGATAAAACTTGGCCTATGGCCCAGGAGGCGATTAAATTTCCGGCTAATGCAAGTCCTTGTAATGCGATTGATCCACCTTGTGACTTTGTGGTTAAATTTTCAAGTTCCTTGGCAGAGTCTTTTGAATTATCAACCAAATTAACGGCGGTGTCACTTGCATCCTGCATGGTTCTATAAAATGCAGTCATAGGTGAAACACCATTTATTATTTCTGAGATATAGGCTTTTATACAAGATATATCAGTAGATGATAAAAAGTTCTTCTTAAGTGAATTGAGTCCTTTAGAGAAATCAGTTACAGTTATTTTTGTTTCTCCTATATCAGTATTTATTGTTTTAAATATCGAACTATTTCGTATATATTTTTTTTAAAAGTATACATATTATGTTTTGCACAGATAAACAAGAATTATCCTGTTCTAAAATTTAGCAAGAGTATAAAACACGCAATAAAGACAGAACACCCCAGTCTCTGCCTAATAATTTCACTGTATTGCTCAGTGCTAGTCCCGAATGTCTGTTTAAGCAGCATCATTTCATATACTGCTTATGAGGATGTCATTACTGTGGGGATTCCGCTCAGATGAGACGGCTTTCCTGCTGACCAAATGAAACTCACGCATTTTTACGAACCTGAAATTGTCACCAATAACAGGAGAGTAGCAGAGTATTGACATTTTTCCCAGGCATAGAATTATTAACTATGCGCCTATTCAGGCCATATACCTCATTTAACTTAATGTATTTCATCAAGCGTAATATCTAAAACTTATCTTTGATAAGAAAATTTATTACTGTCGGCATATTTTATGAGGGTAAACATTTTAACCCTACCGACATTTTTTATTCCTGCAAACAAGCCACCTGCAAGTGCCAGAGAATTTATAGGCCCCAGGGCATCTGTTAGTTTATTAATCATTTCCAATAAGGAATTCAGTGCATTTATGCCGGAAATAATGGCATCTGAGTTTACGAAATTCCCGACCGTATCTGTCCATGTATTGGACAGTCTGTTGAGGCTTCCTTCCCAGCTGTCGGCAGTACTCATAGCAGCTTCCATGGCGCTGCCGCTGCCTCCGGCGTAGTCTGTAAGCATCTGATTAAAGGTATTCATATTCTCGAGAAGAGCAGATAATTCATTTGCCTGATCATTCCCTCCGATATTGGCAAGTATTTCACCTTTTAAGGAATCCGTTTCACCTAATTGATTATAAGCATCTGACAAATCCCGTAGAATTGAGATGGGATCCCGCAGTTGTTCCGAACCATTGACTATTTCTGTCATGGAAACATGAACGGCGTCCAATGTTTTTACAATTTCTGAAGAGTCGGTATTTTGCAAATTGCTGAGTATGGAATTGACACTGTTGCCGATTTCACTTCCTGTATTGTGTGTGACGGAGCCGATGGTTCCTATCATGGCG
>ERZ773183.2713-NODE-2713-length-11344-cov-3.854283_pt1 | contig 11344 bp, 10 predicted proteins | sample MGYA00580532_ERZ773183 | MGnify/ENA primary metagenome ERZ773183 (study PRJEB29015, sample SAMEA2737791) | human gut metagenome | biome: human gut; feature: human-associated habitat; material: faeces | place: China | collected 2012 ... | reverse complement strand
GCTGCCGCACCTCGCTCGCCGTATCGGCACTTAGAATTGTGCGGTATTGCCTTAACGCTTTTAGCCCGTTCTCCCTATTGCCCCCTTCGGGGCCAAAATGCTCTACGGTTTATCCTCAATACGACATTACAAAGGGGCGATGCAGTTCTCCGGCATCGCCCTTTTGTGTTGTGTTATATGGAAAGTTTCTTTGCCTACTTTCTTTTCCAAAGAAAGTAGGTCAAAACAGCACCACAGGGCTGGCGAGGTTTTGCAGAAGGGAGACGATGCTCCAGCCGGCGATCTCGGCGGTGCGGCTGTAGACGTCGGAGGTCACTTTCAGGCCGTCGGTCTCCATGGTGATGCAGTGGTCGTCACCGGCAAAGCCTTCCACGCTGGTAATTTTTGCACCCATGGCGTCGGGGCCGATGCTGGCCAGGGCGGCGGCGACCGCCACGTTCACCTTCGTGGGCAATACCTGGATGGCCTCGGCAGCGGTGCCGGCCAGCACCGTCCTTTCTGGCGTGGTCATCAGCTCTTCGGTGAACAGCGGCGTGTTTTTCAGTGACGCCGGGCCTTTGTGGGTGTGGATCTCGGCGGTGATGGGCTGGTTCTTCGCCTTGGCCATCAGGGCCACCGTGTGCAGCACATCAAAGCCGCCCACTGCGCCGTGGGGCAGGTAGATGCGCCCGCCGTGGGCCTTGGCCGCGGCGCAGGCCTTGGCGTAAAAATCGGCATCCGCAAAAGCGCCGATGCTGATGGGGATAAAGCCCAGCCCGGCTTCCAGCACCGGCAGGCAGCTTTCTTTGGCCACCTGCACGGCAGCGGTCTCCACCACGTAATCCGGTTTCTGGGCCAGCACCTCGTCCAAGGTGACGCAGGCCGCGCCGCCCGCTTTGGCGCACAGGGCCTCGGCGTCCGGCAGCTTGCGGCTCATCGCTGCACAGAGGGTATAATCCGGCAGCAGGCCGCTGGCAATGGCATCGGCCACGATGCTGCCCAGCTGGCCGCAGCCCAAAATCGCAATTTTCTTCATAGGGGCACACTCCTTCTTGCTTGTTGCGCCCATTGTAGCATACGGTGCGCAAAAAGAAAACCGGGACGCGGCAAAACGTCCCGGTTTATTTTTTGCGGCTTTTACAGCGGTTACAGAATCTGGCCGTGGCGCACCACGGTCTGGATGTTCAGCTGGTCGTCCACCAGTACCACGTTGCCCCAGCGGCCTGCTTCCAGGCTGCCATAGTCGGCATCGACACCGATGCTGCGGGCGGGGTTGAGGGTGGCGGCGCGGACGGCGCTTTCCAGCGGCACGCCCATCTCCTGCACCGCACGCTTCATGCAGTCAAACAGGCAGGTGGCGCTGCCGGCGATGGTGCCCTCCTGCTCGGTCAGGGTGGCGCGGCGGCCGTGCACGGTGACGGCCTGACCACCCAGGCTGTACTGGCCGTCGGGCAGACCGCAGGCCATCATGCTATCAGCAATCAGAATCACGTGGTCGTCGCCGAAGGTGTTGAAGGTAAAGCGCACCACGGCGGGGTGGATGTGCACGTTGTCGGTGATCAGCTCGACCTCGGCACCCTCCTCCAGCGCGGCGATAATGGGGCCGGGGGCGCGGTGGGTGATGCCCGGCATGGCGTTGTACAGGTGGGTCATGTGGGTGGCACCGGCGGCAAAGGCTTCTTTGGCGGTGTCATAGTCGGTGCAGGTGTGGGCAATGGAAATACGCACCTCATCGTGACATTCCTTGATGAAGTCCATGTTGCCCGGCTCCTCGGGGGCGACGTCCACCAGCTTGATCAGCCCACCGCTGCGGGCCTGCAGTCGGCGGAACATATCGGCGTTGGCGGCCATCACGTACTTGGGGTTCTGGGCGCCCACCTTTTTGGGGCTGATGTAGGGACCTTCCATGTTGATGCCGACCAGATCCGCGCCGTGCTCATTTTTATGGGCCACAGCCACATCCATGATGCCGTTCAGGATCTCTTCGCTGAAGGTCATCGTGGCGGGGCAGATGGCCAGCACACCTTTGCTGGCCTCGAAATCGGCAATGGCCTGCAGACCTGCTTCGTCGGCATCGCAGAAGTCATGGCCGACAGCACCGTGGAAGTGGATGTCCACAAGGCCGGGCAGGGCGTAGCTGCCCTTGGCGTCCAGCACTTCCTCGTTCTCCTGCGGGGCGGCACCGAAGACGATGCGGCCATCGCGGATCACCAGGTCTTTTTCCACAAAACGGCAGCCATCCGTAAAAACTTTGGCATTTTTGATAATCATAACGGAAAACCTCCTGCCATCAGATCAGGCTGAATGCTTCCTCATCGCCGACCAGGATAAAGTCGGGGTGCATCTGCAGGATGCTGGCGGGCACTTCGGGAGTGACGGGGCCGAAGAAGGCTTTCTTCACGATTTCAGCCTTGCCCTTGCCGTTGACGACCATCAGCACCTTGCGGGCCTGCATGATGGTCTTGATGCCCATGGTGTAGGCCTGTTTGGGGACCAGGTCCTCGTTGCCGTCAAAGAAGCGCTTGTTGGCCTCGATGGTCTCGGGCTTCAGGTCGACGCAGTGGGTGCCCAGCTCGAAGGCCTCGCCCGGCTCGTTGAAACCGATGTGGCCGTCGTGGCCGATGCCCAGCAGCTGCAGGTCGACACCGCCGACGCTCTTGATGACAGCGTCATAGCGGGCGCACTCGCCCTCGGCATCCATGTTGGTACCGTCGGGCAGGTTGATGGCTTCGGGGCGGATGTTGACCAGGTCGAACAGGTTGCGGTGCATGAAGCTCCAGTAGCTTTCGGGATGCTCCTTGGGCAGGCCGCGGTACTCGTCCAGGTTGACGCTGGTGACCTCGGAAAAGTCCAGGTCGCCCTTGTTGTACCACTCGACCAGCTGTTTATAGGTACCCACGGGGGTACCGCCGGTGGCCAGGCCCAGCACGCAGTTGGGTTTCATGATGACCTGAGCCGAGATGATGTTGGCAGCCTTGCGGGACATGTCATAGTAGTCTTTCGCGCGGATGATTTTCATAGAGATTTCCTCCTAATTATTGGGGCGGGCCGGTGGGGCCGCCGTTTCTCCTTACCTTGTATTATACCACAATACCGTTTTAGAAAAAGCAGATAAATGTGAATTTTATATCAAAATCCGAGCAATTTTGTGCAAGCTCCAGGCAACATTTCATAAAAAGCGCCGGGGGCAGGCGTTCAGCCCGCCCCCGGCGGAAGATATGCGGTTTAGATAAAGGGAACCAGAACCTTTACCAAGGGGCACTGTAAGCGATCACGCAAGGCTTACAGCATTTTCTTCAGTTCGTCGTACACAAACTGAACCTTGGGGCCGATAACGACCTGGCAGGCAGTCTTGCTGGGACGGATGACACCAGCGGCGCCAGCCTTCTTAACAGCCTTCTCATCAACGGCGGTGTGGTCCTTGATTTCGAAGCGCAGGCGGGTAGCGCAGTAGTCAACGTTGGCAACGTTGCCCTTGCCGCCGACAGCAGCCAGAACGCCCTTGGCGATGGCAGTGTAGTCGTTGTTGGCCAGGGTGATGTTGGCCTCAGCGGCTTCCTCGTCCTCGTCCTCACGGCCGGGGGTCTTCAGGTCGAACTTGGTGATGGCGAAACGGAACACCAGGTAGAACACGACGAAAGCAGCAATGCCCAGAGGAATGATCATCCAGGTGTTAGCATGTGCGGGCAGGCTGGCGGAGAAGACCAGGTCAGTAGCACCGGCGGAGAAGCAGAAGCCTGCGCGGAAGCCGGAGTAGTAGGTGATGAGGGTGAAGATGCCGTACAGAGCGGCGTAGACGATGTACAGGGGGAAGCAGAGGAACATGAAGCCGAACTCGAAGGGCTCGGTAACGCCGCAGACGAATGCGCAGATAGCAGCGGAAACGACCAGGCCGATAGCAGCCTTCTTGTTCTTAGCAGTCTGGACCATGGCCAGAGCAGCACCGGCAATACCGAACATCATGCAGGGGAAGAAGCCGGACATGTACATGCCGAGGCTCCAGCCCACATCAGCGGAGGTGTCGCCAGCCCAGTAGTGGCTCAGGTCGCCCAGGCCGATGGTATCAAACCAGAACACGTTGTTCAGGGCGTGATGCAGGCCGGTGGGAATCAGCAGACGGTTCAGGAAAGCATAGATGCCGGCGCCAACGCCGTCCATCTTGGCAATGCCGTTGCCAAGGGCAACCAGAACGCCGAAGATGACAGGCCAGACGAACAGCAGAATGACAGAAACGACGATGGAAACAACGGCAGTCACGATAGCAACGCTGCGCTTGCCGCTGAAGAACGCCAGCCAGTCAGGCAGCTGGGTGTTCTTGAATTTGTTGTAGCAGGCAGCACCGATGATGGCGGCCAGGATACCGATGAAGGAGTTGCCGGCGATCTTGCTGAAAGCAATGTAATCGACGGTGCCTTCCTCCAGCGTGCGGACAGCGCCGACAACGCCGGGGCTGAGCAGCTGCTGCATCATCAGGAAGCTGACCAGGCCAGCCAGACCGGCCGTGCCGTCGTGGTCATCAGACAGACCCACAGCAGCGCCGATGGCGAACAGCCAAGCCATGTTGTCGATCAAAGCGCCACCGGCCTTGATCAGCAGGAAACCAACGGTGTACGCAGCACCGGAGGTAGCACCCTCAGCGCCCATAACGGCGGGAGCGAGTGCGTAACCAATGCCCATCAGGATACCACAGACGGGCAACGCAGCTACGGGAAGCATTAACGCTTTGCCGAGCTTTTGCAGATACTTCATCATAAAAGCATTCCTCCAAAATATTTAAGTAGGGCTGATCTGGTTCCGCCAGCCGACCACTTTGTTAAATATATGTTAACACATTTTTACAAAAAAGAAAACCCCTTTTGTTAAAATTGCCGAAAAGACGAAAAACTCACACCATATTTGGACAATTTGTTAACAAAGAGAGGATTATTGCCCAAAAATCGTAAGATATTTAACTTTTTATTGCCGTATTCCCGCGGCTTGCGAAAATTTCTTTCGCTTTACAGCGACGAAGCGACGAAGAGAAAATTTCTTTAAAGCATTTTGCAGGGCCGCCGGGGGTGTTGATGAGGGGCAGGTTGCAATAAAGACGCGTGATTACTATAATAATGGGTATATATTTTGTAGAGTATAGAGGGAGGAGCAGCCCATGCAGCCACTATCCACGCGCACAGCGCATTTTACGGATTCGGTCATCCGGCGGATGACCCGCATCTCCAACCAATACGGCGCGGTCAACCTGTCCCAGGGATTCCCGGACTTTGACCCGCCCCAGGCTATTTTGAACCGCCTGGCCGAGGTCGCCCACGAGGATTTCCACCAGTATTCCATCACCTGGGGTGCGCAGAACTTCCGCGAGGCGCTGGCCGAAAAGCAAAGCCGCCTGATGGGCCGTGAAATCGACCCCAACAGCGAGATCGTGACCACCTGCGGCAGCACCGAGGCCATGATGGCCGCCATGATGACGGTGGCCAACCCCGGCGACAAGGTCATCGTGTTTTCGCCTTTTTACGAGAATTACGGTGCTGACACGATCCTTTCCGGGGCCGAGCCTATTTATGTGCCGCTGCACCCGCCCACGTTTGATTTTAACGTGGACGAGCTGGAAGCTGCTTTCAAGCAGCACCCCAAGGCTTTGATCCTGTGCAACCCGTCCAACCCCTGCGGCAAGGTGTTCACCCGTGCTGAGCTGGAAACCATCGCGGACCTGGCCAAAAAGTACGACGCCTACGTCATCACCGACGAAGTGTATGAGCATATCGTCTACGCACCTTACACCCACACCTACTTTGCCAGCCTGCCAGGTATGTGGGAGCGCACTATCTCCTGCTCGTCGCTGTCCAAAACCTACTCCATCACCGGCTGGCGGCTGGGCTACACCATCGCCCCGGCCGAGATCACCGACCGCATCAAAAAGGTCCACGACTTTTTGACCGTAGGCGCCGCCGCGCCCCTGCAGGAGGCTGTCATCCCCGGCCTGCGCTTTGGCCGGGAGTATTACGATGAACTGCTGAAAACCTACACCCACAAGCGGGATTTGTTTGTGCAGGGCCTGGATGCCATCGGGCTGGAGCACACCACGCCCCAGGGCGCGTACTACGTGCTGATGGACATTTCCCGCTACGGCTACAAGAGCGACCTGGAATTCTGCGAGATGCTGGCCCGGGATGTGGGCGTAGGCGCAGTGCCCGGCTCCAGCTTCTTCCGCGAGGATGTGAACCACCTGATCCGCTTCCATTTTGCGAAGAAGGATGAGACACTGCATGAAGCGCTGAATCGGCTGGAAAAGTTGAAGAAGTTGTAACACAATTGCGTATCCTGCCGAACCATGGTACAATATGGGCAATCTTTTGGTATAGGAAAGGACTTTTTCGTATGGGTATCGTAGTCATCGGTGCGGTGTTTGTAGATATTAAAGGCTATCCGCTATCCACCTACATCCCGGGCGGGCGCAACGCCGGCCGGGTCGAGCAGGTCCACGGCGGCGTCTGCCGCAATGTGGCCGAGGATATTGCCAATGTGGAGCTGCGCCCCACTTTCGTCAGCCTGGTGGATGACACCGGCTCCGGCCAGGACGTTATCGACAAGCTGGCCAAACATAAGGTGAACACCAAATACATCGAGAAAGTGCCCGACGGCATGGGCACCTGGCTGGCCGTGTTTGACAACGACGGCGACGTCTGCGCCGCCATCTCCAAGCGGCCGGACACTACCCCGCTGACCAGGCTGCTGGAGGAAAAAGGTGACGAAATTTTTGCCGACTGCGACGGCATCGCCTTTGAACTGGATCTGGAAAAGGACACCGTCAAGCAGATTTTGCGCTGCGCCAAAAAGTACAACAAAAAAGTCTACGCCGCCATCTCCAACATGAGCATCGCCATGGAGCGCCGCGCCTTTTTGCAGGAGATCGACTGCTTCGTCTGCAACCAGCAGGAGGCCGGGCTGCTCTTCTCCGACGAGTACGACCACATGGCCCCCGAGGAGATGTGCCGCACGCTGGCCGCTAACGTACACAGCGCCAACATCCCCTGCATGGTGGTGACCATGGGCGGCGAGGGCGCTGTATATGCGCGATCCAACGGCGAAAGCGGCGTTGTGCCCGCCAAAAAGGTGGATGTCATCGACACCACCGGCGCGGGGGACGCCTTCTTCGCCGGTACGGTCATAGGCCTGACCTACGGCAAGACACTGCCGGAAGCCTGCGAGATCGGCAGCCGTTTGGCGGCCTCGGTCATCTGCACGGCCGAGAATGTCTGCCCCCGGTTCCGCCCGCTGGAGTTTGGGCTGAACATCCCCGTGGTGGACTAAAACTAAAATTTAATACAGTATAAGCAAAAAGACCGCCGTGTATGCCATTTACGGCCACACAGCGGTATCTTTTGTGCGGTTATGCGCAGCTTTTCAGCAAATAGAACGCGGCGGCGATGAGCAGCAGCGGCAGCGCCAGTTTGATGATGCTTCCAATGAGCAGGCCCACCACCATCAGCGGCAGAGCCACCACGAACAGCACAGCTGCGACCACCTTGGCGGCGCACCAGGCTACCCGGAACGCCAGCCCCACGCTTTTGAAAAAGAACCAACCGAACAGAAATAAAGCAGCTAACGAAATCATATGTATTCACTCCTTTGTTGTGAATACGATTATACACGCTTATTTATTGCACAAACAGGATAAAATCAGCAAAATAACGGCGCTATTTTTCCCTGTGGAGAGAAATTACGGCGCTTCCGACTCCTTATTATAGGCCTCAGTGTCGATCCTGCCGTTGGCCAGCATCTTTTCCACCCAAAGCTGCAGCGTTTCCACCGTGACCGAGATGCACTCCAGCTCTTTCTGGATGCGCACAAAGTCGTCGATCTCATCCTTGCTGATGGTGCCGTCGGCGGCAATTTCAATTAACCGCTCCTTTTTGCGGTCCATAGCGTTGAGGGAGGCCAGCATTTTCAGCACGATGTCCGAAAGCTCACTGCTGCGGATCTCGGGCACGTACTGCTGGCCGATGGGGCACTGCCGCGCGCAAAAATAGTTGCAAAGCGACGGTGTTTTATACTTTTCCGCCATGATGAGCACTTCGTCCGGCCGGGGCAGGCTGCGCTCGCTCTCGATTTTTTCGATGCGCTCGGGTGCGATGGTCTCCAGCAGTTCGCTGGCTTTCTCGCGGGAAAGGCCCAGTTCCTCCCGGGCCAGCTGGTAGCGGGTCTTGTTTTCCCGCGTGGATGAACGTCCCATGTTGCTTTACTCCTCTTTTTGGCCGTCGGCGTAAGCGCCGATGCCGATGTCCGCCACTACCACCTCGCCGCAATAATGGGCAGATCCCGGCATGTAATGCAGCGGTTTGGCGCGGTGGAAGGTCACGGTCAGGTCTGCACGCACGGCACCTTCGGCTACCGCGCCGGTATCGGCGTTGATGCCGCTGGGCAGGTCCACCGCCAGCAGCAGTGCACCGTTTTGGTGCTGCCGATTCATTAAATCGCAGGCTGCGCGGCCCGCCGGGCGCAAAGTGCCATGGAAGCCCGTGCCGTACAGCGCATCCACCACGGCATCCGCCGGGGCGGCAGATGCCGCATCGTGCAGAATTTCTACGGGCAGATCGCGTAATGATCCAAAATTGGTGATAGCGTCGGGCGTTTTCGGCTCGCCCTCAGCCAGCAGCACCTGCACCTGCCAGCCCTGTTTGGCGGCCACCCGGGCCATGACGAAGCCGTCCCCGCCGTTGTTGCCCCTGCCCGCCGCCACCAGCAGCCGGGCGGGGCCGGGCAAGCGGCGGCGCAGCTGGGCGAAGGCGGCGCGGCCGGCGTTTTCCATCATCTGTATGTACAAAAGGCCGTTGTCGTTAGCGGCTTTTTCCAGCGCCTTCATTTCGGCGGCGGTCACGGTCGTATGGGTCATGGCGATGCCTCCCTTTTGGGTCGTACCTGTATCATAGCATAAAAAGGGCGGTGTTTCAATGGATTCCGGCCTGGTTTCGCGCTTTCCCACGGGGCGGGTCGGGTAGGATAGAAGAAAAACAGATAGAAGAAAAACACAGGAGGATACACTATGAAACATTGGCTGGGCCGCACGCCCCGCACGGTGGGGGATTGGCTGGGGCTGGCGCTGGGGACGGCACTGATCTTTGGCGGGGTAGCACAGCTGCCCGCGCTGGCGGCGGCGCTGGGGCAGCTGGCCGTGATGCTGCGGCCGTTTTTGTGGGGGCTGGTGCTGGCCTACGTGCTGGACATCCCCACCCGATGGCTGGCGGCTAAGTGGTTTGGCGGGCGGCGCGGGGCCGGAGCGGCGGTGAGTTACGCGCTGTTGTTTGGCGCGGCGGGGCTGCTGCTGTGGCTGATTTTGCCGCAATTGGCGCAGAGCGTGACCTCGCTGTTCGGCAAACTGGCCGCCTACGAGGAAACACTGCGCCGCCTGCTGGCCTGGGTACAGGCCACCTTTGGCGTGGATACCGCCACGATGGACGCGATTTTGCAGCAGCTGACCGCCCGGCTGCAAAGCGAGTTCGCGGCGTGGTCGGGCCGGGCAGCGCAGGCTGCAGCCAAAGCAGCCTCCAACACGGCCGGGGCGGCGGCCGATGCGGGCATTGCGCTGGCCGCCAGCATCTACCTGCTGCTGGGCAAGGAAAAGCTGCTGCACAGCGTCCGCCTTTGCCTGCGGGCCGCCCTGCCGTCCCGGACGGTGGGACAGCTGGTCGCGGTGTTTCAGCTGGCGGACCGAACTTTTAGTGGGTACATCGGCGGGCAGCTGGTGGACGCGCTGCTGGTGGGAGCCGAGACCTTTGCCCTGATGCTGCTTTTGCGGCTGGACTACGCGCCGCTGATCGCCGTGATGGTGGGCGCGACCAACATCGTGCCGGTGCTGGGGCCGTTTTTGGGTGCAGTGCCGGGGGTGCTGCTGTTGCTGCTGGAGTCACCCCTGCAGGCGGCAGAGTTCCTGATTATTATCCTGGCCGTGCAGCAGATCGACGGCAACTTCATCGCGCCACGCATTTTGGGCGGGGCCACGGGGCTATCCGGGCTGGGGGTGTTGCTGGCCATCGTGGTGGGCGGCGAGCTGTTTGGCATCCCCGGTATGGTAGCCGGTGTGCCCACGCTGGCCGTTTTGGCAGCGCTGGCACGGCAGGCGGTGGGCGCCGGGCTGACGGCTCGCGGCCTGCCTGAGGAACCACCGCCCGCCCCGCAGGGAAAAACTGTTACAAAAAAGGCAAAAAATTAACAATTTGCCTCTTGCACCATGCCCCTATATGCAAGTACAATAAAGTGTATTAAGCCAAACGGGCAATGATTGAGAGAGGCAAGGAATTGTGAGCGGAAAGCATTTTATTGACAAAAAGCCGGAAAGCATCTTGGATTGGGTAGCCATCGTATGCGCCGGTATTGCATTTTACCTGCTGCTGAACAACCTGGGCTATTTCCTGGGCGGGTTCGGCGCACTGATGGGCATCTTGTCCCCCTTCTTCGGGGGTATCGTAATTGCCTACATTTTAGACCCTATGGTGCGGTTTTTCCACACCAAACTGTTGAAATATTCCAAGCGCTGGCGGTGGGTAGCCATTTTGCTGGCGTACCTGGTGGCGGTGCTGTTGATCGTGCTGCTGGCCTGGCTGGTCATTCCGCAGATCGTAAACAGCATTATGACGCTGTTTAATAATGTGCCGCAGTATATCAACGGCATCCAGGAAATGCTGCTGTTCGTCCAGGGGCGCTACGGTGTGGATCTGGACCGCGCCATTAAAATGCTGGATGATTCCGAGGCCATGCTCAACGAGGTCTACAGCCTAGGCAAAACGGCCCTGCCGCAGATCATGTCCACCATGGGCAATGTGGCGGGCAACTTCGTCAATGTCTTTACGGCGATTGCATCCAGCATCTACATGCTGGCAGACAAGGAGCACCTGCTGCACCAGCTGCGCACCGTGACCCACGCGCTGCTGCCCCGCCGTGCGGCCGAGCAGACGCTGCGCATCTGCCACTATGCCAACGATAACTTCACCGGTTTCTTCATCGGCAAGATCATCGACTCCGCCATCATCGGCGTTATTACCTTTGTCTGCATGACGGTGCTGCGGCTGGACTTTGCTGTGCTGATCAGCGTGTTCATCGGCATCACCAACATTATCCCGGTGTTCGGCCCGTTCATTGGCGCGGTGCCCAGCATCTTCATCCTGCTGCTGGTCAACCCCATCCAGGCGCTGATCTTCTGCATCTTGATTTTGATCATCCAGCAGTTTGACGGCAATTTTATCGGCCCGAAGATCCTGGGCTCGTCCATCGGCATCTCTGCCTTGTGGATCCTGTTTTCCATCGTGGTCGGCGGCGACCTGTTCGGTCTTGTGGGCATGGTCGTCGGTGTGCCGCTCTTTGCGACCTTCTACGG
>ERZ773183.2709-NODE-2709-length-11373-cov-2.283796_pt1 | contig 11373 bp, 13 predicted proteins | sample MGYA00580532_ERZ773183 | MGnify/ENA primary metagenome ERZ773183 (study PRJEB29015, sample SAMEA2737791) | human gut metagenome | biome: human gut; feature: human-associated habitat; material: faeces | place: China | collected 2012 ... | reverse complement strand
TGCGTCGGGCGCCGGCCTCAAGAACAGCGGTAGGAATGCACATGGCAATGACAACCACAATCAAAGCGATGACAATGCCGGCAAAGAGCGACTGCATGATAAATGCCGCCAGACCGCCGACAGCCAATCCTGCCAGAGGGGCTGATTTACGGCCCATCAGTTCGCGCAGCATCATCGTAATCACAAACCCGATGAAAAGCACGGCAACCCAAGGTTCGTCCCAAAGGGCTTCCGCCGGGTCGTAAAGAATATTGGCTTCTGCACGCTTTTTCTGCGGCGCCGGAAGTTTGGCATCTTCAATCAGCGTAAATACTTTGTCCAAGGCCTGACTGATGCCCTGGTAGTAGTTGTTCTGACGGAAGTTAGGCGCCATCACGTCCGTGATGATGCGGGACGCGGCCACATCGGGAATGGCACCTTCAAGCGCTCTCATCACATCAATGCGGATTCTCTGATCGTTGACTGCAACGATCAGAAGAAGGCCGTCTCCGACATCTTTACGGCCCAGCTTCCAATTGTCGCCGACACGATGTGCATAGTCTTCGATCGGTTCGCCGTTTGTGGACGGAACGATGATGACGGCAATCTGAGAACCGTACTTTTCTTCAAAGCCGGCAAGTTTGGCTTCCAGAGAGCGTTTTTGTTCGGCGGTCAGAAGATGAGCCGTGTCCGTGACGTAGGCCACTTCCGGTATCGGAAGCAAATCGGCCGCCGAGACCGTGCAGAATAGTGCGCTCAGCCAGAAGAAGAACGCACCGATGAGGAGGCCGAATCGATTAAGGTTTGGCCGGAGCTGTAGCTGCTGAACCATTGAAATCTACCTTCGGAGGTGTCGTAATGGCAGCTTCGTCGGCTACCGCATACTGAGCTTTCGGCTTGTATCCGAGGATCCAAACCCAGACCATCTGCGGGAACTGACGGATGTACGTGTTGTACTGCTGGACGGACTTAATGTAGCGGTTGCGTGCAATCGCAATACGGTTTTCACAGCCTTCAAGCTGCACGCGCAGGTCCTGGAAGGCTTTGTTGGCCTTCAGATCAGGATAGCGCTCGACAGTCACGAGCAGGCGGGATAATGCGCTGCTCAATTCGCCCTGAGCTTGTGTAAATTTCTGGAAGGCTTCGGGATTTTCCATCAGCTCAGGCGTTGCCTGAATGGATGTGGCTTTCGCACGGGCATTGATCACCTGCGTCAGCGTGGATTTTTCGAAATCCGCTTCGCCCTTAACTGAGTTCACTACGTTCGGAATAAGGTCGTTGCGGCGCTGATACTGGTTTAAAACTTCGCTCCAAGCTGCCTTGGTCGATTCATCAAGAGTCTGAATCTCGTTGTATCCGCATCCGGTCAGCATGGTTGCAGACATGAACATGCCGAGAAGAATAAGGAAAAAGCGTTTCATGACGGCCTCGTATTGTTTACTTCTTAAGAAAAATAGGTTAACAGTTCGTCGTAGACGGGACGGACCTCAGCGCCCGGCGCATTCGGTTTTGCGGTTCCGAGCATAATCCAGCAGGCGATGACTTCGTCCTTCTTGCAGAGGGCATCGACGGCATCGCGGTAACGGGTAGACGAACCGCTCACGATTTTACCTGCGTAGCCTTTGAGTTCAAGAGCCGCAAGGAAGTTGGAGGTGGCGGCGCCGACTGTCATCCATTGTTCATAAGCAGGAACTCTTGCGTTGTGTTCGTCGATTTTGGCGACCACGGCGACCATGGCCGGAGCTTTCAGCGCTTTGCTGCGGGCTCGTTCCGCACCTTCTTGGTCGGCCCCTTCGGCTAAAGCCCCGGCTTCAAAGAAGTCTGCAAACTTCTGACGCTCTTCGATGACGACAAAGCGGGCAGGGCTCAGACGGCAGTGATCAGGCGCTGCAATGGCCCAGGTCAGGGCTTCATCGTAGTCTTCTTTAGTGGGGGCAGGTGTGGTGAGATATTTTGCTCCGAGAGAGCGGCGTAACGTAACACGTTCAAGAACAGAGTCGTGCATTTGAGTGAAATCCAAAACTTTCTTTAATTGCCTGAAGTATGGCAGTCCGAGTCAGCGGCAGCGTCTAAATTCGCTCAAATTGGATGATTTGCAGGTCGGAAAGCATCAAGAAAGAGTTGGATCCGCCGCAGGAGGATCGGAACGCAGATCAAGCGCTTCCTCAGAGCTCCAAAGACGTTCGATGACAGCGCGATGTTTTTCTGCATCTCCGCTGATATAAAACACTTCCCTGCCTTTGGCACAGTCTGATAATAAGTCTCGTTTTAAGAGCTGATGTTTGAGTTCTCTGGCCACAGCGGCGCTCGGATCGATAAGTTCTGTGCCGCCGCCAAGTTCGCGCTTTAATGCGCTTGATAGGAAAGGATAATGTGTGCATCCGAGAACGAGCTTATCGGCGCCGGCCCGCTTAATCGGGTGCAGATACTTTTCAATCAGCTTTTGGGTCCTGAATGAATCCCACTCGCCGCTTTCGACGCATTCCATAAGGCCCGGGCACGGGACGGAAACGACCTTGACCTTGGTACCGGCGAATTCTCGAACTAATCTCAGGTACCGTTCGCTGGTAATGGTGCGGGTCGTGGCGATGACGCCGACAACGCCGGTTTGTGTGGCGGCTGCGGCCGGTTTAATTGCGGGTTCGATGCCGATGATCGGAATGTCAAGCGTTTCCCGCATCGTGTTAACGCCTTCCGCTGTTGCCGTATTGCAGGAAACCACGATGGCCTTGGCGCCTTTGGAAATCAAAAAACGCCCGATCGCAAGACACCGTTCCTTGATGTATTCGGCGTTTCGGTCGCCGTAGGGTGCATAAAGGCAGTCGCCGTAATAAAGGATGTCTTCGCCGGGAAGCGCATCTCGAACAGCGTGCATCACCGAGAGGCCGCCGAGTCCTGAATCAAACATTCCGATAGGAGCGTTACGCACGGACATCCTCCTTGCGGATACGGCCGCGATTCTTGAGGTAGCCGGGAAGCCAGGAACTGATAAGGATGCTCAGCACCACCATCACGGCACCGACCACGGCGCCTTTGGTAAACGGTTCTCCGATGGCAAAGCCGATGACACCGGCAAATACCGGTTCAAGGGTGTAGATGAGAACGGCACGCGTCGGAGAGACGAACTTCTGAGCCCAGCACATCATGACCTGATTAAAAACAATCATGCCGATCAAAATAGCCATGCAGAGACAGGTAACCGGCGTCGGATCAAAGCGGATGTCTTCAAATCCGATGCAGTAAAGCGTGCTCCAAAGCGTGACGGTAACAAGCTGAGTAAAACAGAAAGCCTTTGGGTCGCAGGAATTGGCGAAGTGTCCGAGAACCAAAATTTCCATTGCGCAGGCAGCCGCGCTGGCAATCGTGAGCCATTCTCCGATGCTGCCGTGAAGGGAGATTTTGGTGGGATCCAAAATCAGAAGCATGCCGATGAAGGCAAACAAGATGCCGCCTGCAATGATCGGTGTCGGTCGCTTCCTAAAGAGAATCCATTGGAAGAGCGGGACGAACGGCACATAGAGCGCGGTCAAAAAAGCCGAAATCGAGCTTGTGATCGTCTGCAGGCCCACCGTCTGAAGAAAGTAGCCTAAGAAGATGCAGGTACCAGTAGCGCATCCTGCGATCCAGTCTTCTTTTTTGAGTTTAAAAAGCGTCGATCTCAAGAGGCACGCCATGAGAACGGCGCCGCCTCCGAAACGTAAGGCAACAAGCAGCCCGGGCGAGAGTCCTTTGAGACTCAGGGACAAAAGAATAAAAGAAGAACCCCAAAGGGCCGTCACCATCACAAGGCCCCACTCGGGGCTGACGTTAAAGCGACTCGGCGTCATTGGTCTCGAGTTTTTCTAAAGTTTGGTTTACGTGGTTTGAGGTTTTGCGGGCGACGCGGTGCGCTGAGGGCAGGTCTGCCGGTGGCGTCCCTTTTAGGAGCAGGACCGCTAAAGCTTTCGCCGTCTTCCAGATATCTCCACTTTCCGACGGGAAGTTTGCCGAGACGGACGCTGCCGACACGAACCCGCTTTAGCGCGAGAACCTTAAGTCCGACCAGATCGCACATACGGCGAATTTGACGATTCCGTCCTTCGCGAAGGACGAATTTTAATTGGTCTTCGTTCAGCCAAGAGACTTCTGCCTTCTCCAAAGGCTTCCCGTCCAGCTCCAATCCGTGATTTAAAAGCGCGAGTTTCGCAGGAGGAAATTCGCTGTTGGGGCGGCCGTCAGCCATCGCAACACGCACAATGTATTCTTTTTCAACGGAGCTGTTCTCACCGATAATGGTTTTGGCAATGCGTCCGTCCTGAGTCAGGACGAGAAGACCCGTGGAATTGATGTCCAGACGGCCGGCCGGAACCAGGCTCTTTAACTGAGAAGGATTAAAGCGGCGGGGAGACGGGTCATCGATCCAGCGGTTTCTCGGCGTAATCAAAACGCGTGCCGGTTCGTGACCGTCCTCGGCTTGTCCGGAGACATAACCAAGAGGCTTGTTGAGAATAATGGTCACGCGTTCGCTCTGCTGATCCTTGGCCTTTCGATCAATCTTGATCTTTTGATCCGGACGTACCTTACTGCCGAGTTCGCTGACAACTTCTCCGTCGACTTTGACCCAGCCTTTGGCAATCCACTCGTCGGCTTCCCGTCGGGAACATAAGCCGAGTTCGCTCATGCGCTTTGATAAGCGGACGAGATCTGCGGTTGTATCGCTCATTTGCTTTCCTTGTTGGGTCTTTCGGCAGCGGCGCGGGTCAGTCGATCCAAAACACCGGCAGAAGAATCGGTTAACTCCGGCTCAACGGCAAAGATCACATCTCCGCCGTCATGGTCGAGTTCGTGCAGCCACTTGTAAAGGTTGACCTGAAGTTCCTTGGCGTCCTTGTAGCCGCGAACTTTTTCTGCGACAGTACAGAAGCGCTTCGCGATTTTCTCCGGCGCAATCAAAGAGAAGGTCTTGAAGTGACGGGCTAAGAACTGCGTCTCTCCGGGCAGGTCGTCCGCCGAGACAATCTTCAGAACGTGCTCAGGAGCGTAATGACTCTTCATAGAGCCGGAGACGCGCGGAGAAGCGCCGATGGCGCCGTGTTCAACGGGCTTGCCGATGACCTTGGAGATCATCTCGCCGCTCACGTCGCCTTCTCGAAGAATACGCGGTGCCTCACCGGTGAGGTCAAGAATTGTGGACTCGATACCGACAGTGCATTCTCCGCCGTCCAGGATGAAGTTGGTTTTGCCCTCGGGCTTTTCTCCGAGGTCGTCACGAACATGCTGAGCGGTTGTCGGACTGATCTTGCCGAAGGTGTTGGCGCTCGGGGCCGCTAAGCCGCGGCCCTTACCGGCGTCAAAACGTTTTAAAAGTTCGTGCGCCAAAGGATGAGACGGACAGCGAATCGCAACCGTGTCCTGGCCGCCCGTCAGAAAGTCTTTGGCGTGTTCGGAACGCTTTAAAACGATCGTCAGAGGCCCGGGCCAAAAAGCTTCTGTGAGTTTCTTAGCATCTTCGGGAATTTCTCGGGCCCAGTAGGGCAGGGCTTCCGCAGACGCAACATGCACAATCAGCGGATGCGTGGCCGGTCGGTTTTTAGCGGCATAAATTGATTTAACCGCCGCTTCGTTTTCTGCGTCGGCGGCCAAGCCGTAGACCGTTTCTGTGGGAATGGCTACCAAACCGCCGGCTTCGAGAATTTTGACGGCCTTCTCAAGATCAGAATGCATAACGTTATTCAGGAAGTTCGAGACCTAAAATGCGGGCCGCCATTTGGGCTTTAAACATCGCTTCCTCTTCCGTGGCGGCTAAACAAGTGATGTGGCCCATTTTACGTGCGTGCCTCGGCTGCTTCTTGCCGTACAGATGCAATTTGAGACCCGGGATGTCCAGCACCTGACTCCAGTCCGGCTCGCGGATGTTTTCGTTTTCATCGAACCAAAGATCGCCGAGCAGGTTGAGCATGACGGACTTAGAAACCTGAGTCGTATCGCCGAGCGGAAGATTGGCCATGGCGCGAACCTGTTGTTCGTACTGGCTGCAGATGCAGGCATCAATCGTGGCGTGGCCGGAGTTATGCGGTCTCGGAGCTAATTCGTTGACGACCAGACGTCCGTCGGAGAGCACGAAGAGTTCGGTGCAAAGCACGCCGACGTAATCGAGTTTCTCAATAATCTTGGAAGCGATTTCACGAGCGCGGTCGGAGATTTCTTCATCCAAGCGGGCCGGCATGACGGAAACAGCCAAAATGCCCTTGCGATGGTAGTTCTCAGAGACCGGGAGCACGGCCACTTCGCCCTTGCTGTTGCGGGCGGCGATGACGGAGACTTCCTTAAAAAGCGGCAGACGCTTTTCCAAGACGCAGCGAACTTTACCGAGCTTCTCAAAAGCGATTGCCAGCTCACGGCGGTCATTAACCGTGATTTGGCCTTTGCCGTCGTAGCCCAGACGGGCGGTTTTCAGGATGGCGGGGAAGTAAGGAGCGGAAGCCTTCTTGAGGTCCTCGTCGGATTCGATCAGCAAATGAGGAGCAACGGGGGCGCCGGCAGATTTGATGAAAGACTTTTCATCGAATCGGTCCTGCGTGATGCGGACAGCGTTTGCTGCCGGACATGTTTCCGCACCTTTAGAAGCTAAAAACTCTAAGGCGGCAGCGGGAACGTTTTCAAACTCGGTCGTGACGGTCTTGCAGAGCGAGGCAAGTTCGGTCAGTGCAGCTTCGTCCGTATAGGGAGCGCAGATGTGCTTTTCGGCAACGATGGCTGCCGGGGCGTTTTTATCGGGTTCTAATACGCAGACGCGGTAGCCCATCGTTGCAGCGGCTTGAGCAAACATACGGCCTAATTGACCGCCGCCCATGAGTCCCAGCCAGCTGCCGGGGAGAATCGGTGTGTCTTTCATCATATTTGGGCTATTAGAGAGGGAGAGTCATGTTACGGGCTTTTTCGTTCTGAGCCTTGCGGAAAGCGGCAAGCTTATCTGCCAAGCCGACATCTGTCGTACCCAGAATCTGGACGGCGTAGAGCGCAGCGTTGGCAGCGCCGGCTTCACCGATGGCAAAGGTGGCGACGGGGACGCCCTTAGGCATCTGAACGATGGAATACAGGGAATCCCTGCCTCCCAGAGACGTCGTGTGCATCGGGATACCGATCACCGGCATCGGAAACAATGCAGCGCACATACCCGGCAGATGAGCTGCCATACCGGCGCCGGCGATAATCACACGGATACCGCGGTCGCGGGCAGTTTCTGCGTATTCGAACATTTCGTCCGGCATTCTGTGTGCGGAGACGACTTTGGCTTCAAACGGGACATCAAAAGACTGGAGCATTTCAGCAGCGTTTTTCATGACGTCCCAGTCAGAATTGGATCCCATCAAAATAGCGACAACCGGTTTCTTTTCTTGCATCTTGAGATTCCTATTGGATTTCTGTTAATCGAAACGCGCCGCAAGCGGCGCGTTCTGTGTTTCATTAGGAGGATTTTAGGCGGTAACGCCTTTGCCTGTCAGACGGATCAGAGCTTCTTCATACTTGCTGCTGGTCTTATCCAACACATCCTGCGGGATCTTGGGGGCCGGAGCTTTCTTGTTCCAAGGCTGGCTTTCAAGCCAGTCGCGGATGAACTGCTTATCAAAGCTCGGTTCGGACTGACCGACTTTGTATTCATCGGCAGGCCAGAAGCGGGAGCTGTCCGGTGTCAGGATTTCGTCCATCAGAACGACGGTGCCGTTTTCATCCAAACCGAATTCGAATTTGGTGTCGGCGATGATGATGCCCTTAGTAGCCGCGTATTCGGCGGCCTTCTTATAAAGGGCGAGAGTGTAGTCTCGAATCTTGGAAGCGATGTCTTCGCCGTATTGTTTGACGACTTCTTCGTAAGTGATGTTTTCGTCGTGATGACCGGCTTCAGCCTTGCCGGCAGGAGTGAAGATCGGTTCGGGCAGTTTTTCGCTTTGCTTTAATCCGGCAGGAAGTTTGACGCCGCAGATCTGACCGGTGGCCTGATATTCCTTCCAGGCGCTGCCGGAAATGTATCCGCGGGCAACGCATTCGATAAGAATCGGTTTCAGGCGTTTTGCAACAACGGCGCGTCCCTTAACCTGATCACGTTCTTCGGGAGCAACCACGGTTTCGGGATCGATGCCCGTCAGATGATTCGGGACGATACCGTCGAGTTCTTTGAACCAGAAGTCGGTTAAAGCCGTCAGAATCTTGCCTTTCTTGGGGATCGGGTCGCCAAGAATGACGTCAAATGCAGAGATGCGGTCGGAAGCGACGATAAGAAGTTTGTCATCACCGACAGCGTAGCTGTCACGGACTTTGCCGCGATAGACGAGCGGAAGAGACTTAATGGACGTCGTAACAATTTCAGCCATGTTTTCTCCTGAACACTGATTCCCGCTGAAGGAAGGAGTGATGTACGTGAGGAATTGAGAATTTCGGAATGGCATCATTTTAATTCAGTGCAAGTCCCTCCGACGGGATTAAAGCCACGAAAGTTCGGCCTAAAAAATGACAAAAGCCTGAGATTTGCCTCAGGCTTTCGAACAAAAATACTTCCTAATTAGGAGGCAGGTTTTACAAAGATGTTGGACGCCACGGCGTTGAAGAAATCGCTTTCCGCCTGAAGTCTTTGGTTTAGGGCGTCGGTCTTTTCATCTTTGCCGCGTAAGACCTCACCGCAGACCGTGAAGACCTGATCTCCTGCCGGGACGGCATAGTAATAGACGGCATTCTCGGTATAGGTTTTGGCCGGGAAGTAAACGCGGACGATCTGAGAATTAGGCAGTTTTTCCGTTACAGCGTCGGGACGAGCTTTCTGCAGTCCGGCAACAATGCTGTCCACAGTTGCTCCGGTCGGGGTTTCGATTAAAGCGACCACATATTGACCGGAGCCGGATTCACTACGCCAGCTCATGAATTCATTTTGTCCGAGCTGCAGGTTCTGAGAAAGATTCCAGGAGAGCGGCAGCGTGACCTGAAGCGGACGATCCATGCCTTTGATGGAAACCGGGTATTCACGGCGGTAGCCCTGGTTCCATTCGTCCATCGGATTGGGATAACGCATTGCGAGAAGGTAGGGAACTAGAGGGTCTACGACATTGTCGGTCACGCCGTTCTTGAAGTTGGTCATCCACTCTTCGGCTTTGTTGATGCGTTCCTGAGAGAAAGTCTCATCCAGCCATTTTGAAACGGCTTCTTTGGACTGCTGGCCTTTCTCCATGCCTTCGCTGAGCTTCTGGTTGAACTGCTCTTTGATAGAAGGCCATTGTTCTTTGAGCTGGTCTTTATAAGTAGCAGCGTCCTTAGACCACTCTTCGCTTTTTTCGCCGAGGGTTCTAACGGAATCGGATAATTTATCGAGCCAGCCTGCGACTTTATTTGCCATGCCGTCAGCGGCTTGTTCAACCTGCTTTGTATCTTGTGCTACAGCGGATGGAGCTTCCTGTGCGTGGACAGCCTGACTGACAGCAGCGGAGGCAATCAAGGCGGTCATCAAATGCTTCATTTTTACGTTCATTCCCTACTCCGAAATTGTTTCGTATATTGTCGGCATAGTACATAGAAGAACGGTTTGGCTTAGACTTGTGCCGCCGTAATGAGTACGTAACACTTCTTTTCCGTTCGAATCTGGTTCCTATGAAAATCCGCTGGCAGCTTTGGTTTCTGGTCACGCTTTTAATTTGCGCTTTCTACTGCATTTGGGACACGACCTTTGCGTTTTCCAGAGGTGAAAAATTAGCGCAGGCGGATTGGACATATGTTGAGAAGGCCGGGCACAAGGGCTTGGCTGACTACTGCACCAAGATCGGTATTACCGGAGACGGCAAGACCCCTCAGACGGTAACGAAAGAAATTTTTGAGCCGGCAAAAAATCCCTTGATCTGCGCTTCTTCTTTGGATGAGGCCAAGCAGAGCTATGGTTTATTTGTTCAGGGACAGTCAAGAAAAGCCAGCACACAAATGGTATTCATGTTCATCGGTGCATGGCTTGTGATTCTGCTTGCGCTCTTTGGCCTGATGAAATGGACAAACAGAAAGGCCGTCCCCGAATCTTCAGGCACGCCCGAAAAAACGAAATCTAAATCGAAAGCGCGTCGTTAACCGCTTTCTTTATGGCAGCTGCGGCGGCCCTCGGATTTTCCGCGCCGCAGATTGCGGAGACGACTGCGACACCGTCGGCTCCGTGACGAATGCAGTCCGCGGCATTGCTTTGATTGATGCCGCCGATGGCAACGTTAGGAAGTCCCGCTTCTTTGGAAATGTATTCCAGCAGGTCTAGGCCCACCGCTGCGCCTGCATCGACTTTTGTCTTGGTAGAAAACACCGGCCCGATTCCGATGTAATCAACCTCCGGCCCGATGGTGTTTAATTCTGCAATGCTTCCGACGGACAAGCCGACTACGGCGTCGGGACCTAAAAGCTGTCTAACGTACTTCGGATCGATGTCTTCTTGTCCGACGTGAACTCCGTCTGCCCCGCTGAGTAGAGCGATATCAATGTGGTCATCCACAATGAAAAGTACATCCGTATCTTTAAGAAGCTTCTTGAGAAGAAACGCAGCCTCAAGCTGCTTCTTCTTTTTCCATTCCGGCGCGCGAAGCTGGACAACGGTACAACCGCCTTCTACTGCTTTTCTTGTCGTTTCAACCATTCCTTCCGGAGTTTTACAAAGGTTGGCGTCAAGCACCAAGTACAGCGAGAGATCTAATTTTCTATCTGCTTTCATTTTCTGAAATCTTCGGGGCGGATTTGATAGAGGGCGTCTAAATATTGGACGTGGAAGGACCCGGGACCGCTCGAGCGGGTAGAAGCGGTGTCGTTGGCGTAGTTTACGTAGTCGCAGCAGGCAATGCAGGCCTCAAGCGAGCGCTCCGCGCCTCCGAGGAAAGCGGCGAGAAGGGCTGATAGCGAGCAACCTGTTCCGACGACTAACGTCATCATTTCACTGCCTCCGACGGCGCAAAGCACGCGTTCGCCGTCTGTGGCGTAGTCCTTGTGTCCCGTTACCACGACAAATGTTTTGTACTTACGGGCAAGGGCCTTGGCCGCTTCAATGGCGGAAGAAGAGTCATCCAAACTATCCACTCCTTTGCCGCCGGTGCCCACACCGGCTAAGAAACGAATCTCGGAAGCGTTGCCTCGGACCGCTGTCGGATGCATTTCTAAGAGTTCAAAAATGATTTTGTCGCGCCAGCGGCAACCGGATCGAGAACCCATGGTTTACCTGCGGCAAGAGCGCCGCGAATTGCTTTCTTCATGGTTTCGATACGTGCTTCGTACGGTGTTCCGACGTTGACCGAAAGTGCAGAGGCAATGCCGGCGAAATATTCGGCTTCGCCTTCGCCTACTACCATCGCGGGGGAGGCCCCTGCGGCAAGAAGCACGTCAGCCGTAATTTCCTGTACGACTTCATTA
>ERZ773183.2703-NODE-2703-length-11390-cov-4.249669_pt1 | contig 11390 bp, 9 predicted proteins | sample MGYA00580532_ERZ773183 | MGnify/ENA primary metagenome ERZ773183 (study PRJEB29015, sample SAMEA2737791) | human gut metagenome | biome: human gut; feature: human-associated habitat; material: faeces | place: China | collected 2012 ... | reverse complement strand
AGGCGCAGGGGAACCGTGCGCACCGTACGTACGTTGGCCGTCACGTCGTCGCCCTCGACGCCGTCGCCGCGGGTCACGGCGCGCACGAGCCGTCCGTGCTCGTAGGTGAGCGAGATGGCCGTGCCGTCGAATTTCAGTTCGCAGACGTAGTCCGTGGCCCCGGCTTCGCGCTCGATGCGGCCGATGAACTCGTGCAGTTCGTCCAGCGAGTAGGTGTTGCCCAGCGACAGCATCGCGTAGCGGTGCTTCACGGTCCGGAACTCGGCCGTCAGGTCGCTTCCCACGCGCACCGAAGGCGAGTTGGGGTCGGCGTATTCGGGGTGTGCGCGCTCCAGATCCTGGAGTTCGCGCATCATTGCGTCGAACTCGAAATCCGAAATCTCGGGGGCGTTTTCGACGTAATATTTGAAGTTATGCAGTTCGAGCTGCCGGCGCAGCTCCTCGATCCGTTCGCGTACCATAATCCTTAAATAACGTGTGTAAAGTTACATATTTTGTCCTTAACAACGGGTGAATTTGGTGTAAAATCAAAAAAAATGCAAAAAAAAAATTGCAGATGTGGTGCGATATTCAAATTTTGCTTATAATTGCAAAAAATTTCGAGACACTACCATGACTAAACCGAATATCGTGAAGAAACATATTGCGACGAGTTTTCATAACCTCAGCCCCGAGTTGCAGGAGGCTGTGAAGGCGAAATACCCGCTGGGATTCACCGATGCGATGATCCGTGTCGACAAGCCCAACGGCGATTTTTTCTATGCCGTTCCCTATGATACGGACGAGATAGCCTACATGGTGAAGATCGACGTGAAGGTCGACGACAATTCGCACGAAGACGACGACAAGGACTACTACGACGACGAGATCAAGGGGGCCGACGACATTCAGGGCGACGACGACAGCTCGGACGCTTCGGACGCCTCCGACGACGACGTGAACATCTGACGCCGCCTATGGTCCGCGCTCTTCCCGTCCTGCTCCTACTGCTCCTACTGCTCTCGGTGGCCTGCGGCCTTGCCGAGGACGAGCGCGACGAGAAGAACAGATACATCTACCTGACATTTTACGACAAGGCCTTCGAGGCCTACTGTCTGGGCGAATTCGACGTCGATGGCGACGGCCGCATCTCGCGCTACGAGGCGCAGCGTGTCCGCACGGTGGAGTGTCCGGAACGGGGCGTCGCGTCGCTCTCCGACCTGAAGGAGTTCACGCGTCTGGAACGGCTCGACTGCCGGGGCAACGCGCTCACGCGGCTGAACGTCACGATGACGCGCCTCGAATGGCTCGACTGCTCGGACAACGGCCTTGTGTCGCTCGACGTGAACGGCCTGCGCGGCCTCGCATACCTCGATTGCGGCGGCAACTCGCTGCCGCGCCTCGATTTGCAGTCGAACGCCTCGCTCGCAACGCTTCTTTGTCCGGACAATGCCCTCGCGGGGTCGCTGGACGTGACCTCCTGCGCCTCGGGGCTGCGTGCCGACGTGCGCGGCAACCCCTCCCTTGCCACGGTCTACTGCCTCGCCTCGCAAAGCGTCGACTTCAACGGACCGACGGAACTCGTCCGCAAGTGATTTCCGGCATGAAACGGCCTGGCGGGCCGTTGCGGGGATTTCGGTTCCGGGCGGAACGGCCCCGCTTCCGAGTGCGTTATTTCCCCCATTTACGACAAAAAACCGTCCGAAAAGGACGGTTTTTCTTCATAATTTGTTGAAAAGTCCGGCAGCGGCCTTGGGCTTTTCGGATAATAATTCGTACCTTTGGATGCAAAAAATGTCTTTTGCAAACATAAAACAGAACCGGATACAATGAAAAAAGTTGACGTTATCCTCGGCCTGCAATGGGGTGACGAGGGCAAAGGGAAGGTTGTGGACGTGCTGACGCCTCGTTACGAGGTGGTGGCCCGCTTCCAGGGCGGTCCCAATGCCGGTCACACGTTGGAATTCAACGGCGAGAAATACGTACTCCGCTCGATTCCTTCGGGCATTTTCCAGGGCGGCAAGACCAACATCATCGGCAACGGCGTGGTGATCGACGCGGTGCTTTTCCGCGAGGAGGCCGAAGCGTTGGCTGCCAGCGGCCATGACCTGACCAAACAGCTCTGCATTTCGAAGAAGGCCCACCTGATTCTGCCCACGCACCGCATGCTCGACGCCGCGTACGAGGCGGCCAAGGGCAGCGCCAAGATCGGCACGACGGGCAAGGGCATCGGTCCCACCTATACCGACAAGGTAAGCCGCAACGGCATGCGCGTAGGGGATCTGTTGAGTCCCGATTTCGAAAGCATCTACGCTGCGGCCAAGGCGCGCCACGAGAAGATTCTGAAGAGTCTCGACTATCAATACGACATTGCCGAGCTGGAGAAGCAGTGGTTCGAGGCGGTCAAATACCTCCGCCGCTTCCACATCATCGACAGCGAATATTTCGTCAACGACTGCCTCTCGCAGGACAAGTCCGTTCTGGCCGAAGGCGCGCAGGGAACGCTTCTGGACGTGGACTTCGGCTCCTATCCGTTCGTCACCCCGTCGAACACCGTCTGCGCGGGCGTCTGCACCGGGCTGGGCGTCGCCCCGAACCGCATCGGCGAGGTCTTCGGCATTTTCAAGGCTTATTGCACGCGCGTGGGCAGCGGACCGTTCCCCACGGAGCTGTTCGACGAGACGGGCGAGCGGCTGTGCGACATCGGCCACGAGTTCGGCGCCGTCACGGGCCGCCGCCGCCGCTGCGGATGGCTCGATATGGTGGCCCTGAAATATTCGATCATGGTCAACGGCGTGACGCAGCTGATTATGATGAAATCCGACGTGATGAACGATTTCGACACGATCCGCGTGGCCACGGCCTACGAGATCGGCGGCCGCACCACCTCGGAGTTCCCCTATGAAATCACCGGCGACCTCCGTCCGGTCTACACCGAGTTCGAGGGCTGGAAATGCGACCTGCGCCGGTACGGCAGCTACGAGGAGTTCCCCGAGGCGTTCAAACGCTACGTGGAGTTCATCGAGCGGCAGACGGGCGTCCCCGTGAAGATCATCTCCGTAGGCCCCGACCGCGGCGAAACGATCGTCCGATAAGCAACCGCGCATCCCGGCTGCCCAGTGGCAGGTTAGGGATGCGTTTTTGTGTGATTTCCGCCCGTCCGCGTTTCGGCCGAAATCCCGGTTGACGACCCGGTCGCATTGCGACAACTGCGGCGACAGGCGGGGGGGGCAGTCGCTTGCGGATTGCCGAACCGCCAAAGCAGAAACGGGGCGTGTTTTACGCCGTAAGTTCCTCCCGCGGGAGGGCTTGGGGCGGGGCAGATTCGCGAACGCGACGGAACGCCGCGACGACAGCGGTGAAAGAAGGAAAAGGATTCAATATATAACCATTACTTACTTATATGCAACAACAAAACCTCAAAATTCTTGTTTTGGCCAAGCAGGTTCCCGATACCCGCAACGTAGGCAAGGACGCGATGACTCCCGAAGGGACGGTCAACCGCGCGGCGCTTCCGGCCATCTTCAATCCCGAGGACCTCAATGCGCTCGAAGCCGCCCTGCGGCTCAAGGACCGTGTGGCGGGTTCCACGGTTCATATCCTTACGATGGGTCCGCAGCGCGCCGCCGACATCATCCGCGACGCGATGTTCCGCGGGGCCGACGGCGGCTACCTGCTTTCGGGCCGCGAGTTCGCCGGCTCGGACACGCTGGCCACCTCCTACGCCCTTTCGTGCGCGCTGAAGAAGATCGCCCCCGACGTGATTTTCGCAGGCCGTCAGGCCATCGACGGCGACACGGCGCAGGTGGGTCCGCAGGTCGCCGAGAAGCTCGGTCTTCCGCAGGTGACCTATGCCGAGGAGATTCTCGAAGTCCGTGAGGGCGCGCTGGTCATCAAGCGCCGTCTGGAGCACGGCACGGAGGTCGTCGAGTGCCCGATTCCGGCCGTTGTGACGGTCAACGCCTCGGCCGCCGAGTGCCGCCCGCGCAACGCCAAGCGCGTGATGAAGTACAAGGGCGCGCTGGCCGGTTCGGAGATCGCCGCCGCACCCGAATCGCCCGCCGCGCAGCGCGCCGCCGCGAAGGAGTACCTCCGCATCGTGGAGTGGGCCGCCGCCGATGTCGATCCCGATCCCGCGCAGCTCGGCCTCCAGGGTTCGCCCACGAAGGTCAAGAGGATCGAGAACGTGGTTTTCGCCGCCAAGGAGGCCAAGAAACTCACTGCCGCCGACAACGACATCAATGAACTTATGGTTGAACTCATCGCGAGCCACACGCTCGGTTAATGCGTTTTTTTGAGATGAACAATATATTCGTATATATCGAGATGGAGGGCGGCAAGGTCGCCGACGTGAGTCTCGAACTGCTGACCAAAGGCCGCGAACTGGCCACGACGCTCGGCGTGAAACTCGAAGCCGTCGTCCTGGGCCACAACCTCGCCGGCATCGAAACAGAACTGGCCAAATACGGCGCCGATACGGTCTGGGTTGCCGATGATCCGTTATTTTCCCCGTTCCGCACGCTGCCCCACACGGCGGTCCTGTGCGGTCTGATCGGGCAGGAGAAGCCCCAGATCGCGCTGTTCGGCGCCACGCCCGTGGGCCGCGACTTCGCACCCCGCGTATCGTCGGCCCTGCACAGCGGTCTTACGGCCGACTGCACGCAGCTCGAAATCGGCGACCACAAGGACGCCAAGACGGGTACGGAGTATAAGAACCTCCTCTATCAGATCCGCCCGGCGTTCGGCGGAAACATCATCGCCACGATCGTCAACCCCGACCACCGTCCGCAGATGGCCACCGTCCGCGAGGGCGTCATGCGCAAGGAGTACGCCGCACAGCCCGGCGCGGGCGAGGTGAAGGCGATCGACTGGAAGAAGATGGTCACGGACGCGGACCTCGCGGTGAAGATCATCGACCGTCAGATCGAGGAGCGCAAGATCGACATCAAGGGTGCGGGCATCATCGTCGCCGGCGGCTACGGCATGGGTTCCAAAGAGAACTTCAGGCTGGTGCACGAACTGGCCGACGTTCTGGGAGGCGAAGTGGGCGCCAGCCGCGCCGCCGTCGATGCGGGCTTCACGGAGCATGCGCGTCAGGTGGGCCAGACGGGCGTCACGGTGCGTCCGAAGCTCTACATCGCCTGCGGCATCTCGGGTCAGATCCAGCACACGGCTGGCATGGACCAGTCGTCGATGGTCATCTCGATCAACTCGGACCCCGAAGCCCCGATCAACAAGATCGCCGACTACGCCATCACGGGCGATGTCAATGAGATTATCCCCAAGATGATCAAGTACTACAAACAAAACTCGAAATAGCGATGCGCAGGCTTCTGACGGTAATCTGTACGCTTCTCCTCTCTGCGTCCGTTTCCGGACAGCAGATCAAGAGCCGGCCTGTCGGGTTCGACGACTTCCGCTCCCTGCTGGAAGCTGCCGGTTACGAGGCGTTCGGTTTTGACCTGTCGGAATTGCTCGAAGGACCGGGCCGCTATGACATGACGGTATATATCAAGGAATACGAATCGGGCGTGGAGATTCGTTCCCGGGAGTTTCCCTGCGGGCCGAACAAACTGCTCGTAAGCGATTTCCCCGAGAAGGTGCGCGGCGAAATCCTGCCCGGCGAGATGGCCGATCCGCAGGCGGGCATTTACATGCTGGCCAAAAAACTGACGATTGGATTCTATCCTTCGGGGACGGATTCGACGGCGATGCTGAATTTCAGTATCCCGGAGATGCGGGAGGCCAGTCAGCGGCTCAAGCTCCGCAGCGTGACTTCGTCGAGCGGTTATACGCTTACCAAGTACTGCACCCGTCCGTTCGGGATCGACTCGTTCGAGGCCGGAAAGTTCATTCCGCTGGTCTTTTACGGTTCGATGTGGTTCGATGCGGAGCACAATCTGTTCCGTTTCTGCGGCGAGAACGAGATCGCGCCCGACCTGTCGGGCGAAATTGTCGGCAACATTCCCCACTTCTATGTCATAGGTATTGAATTTACCCCAAAACAGGAGCCTACGAATCTTAAAAACAACTAATTATGGCTAATTTCTTTTCAGATAACAAGGATTTGCAGTTCCACTTCCAGCATCCGTTGATGCGCAAGATCGTGGAGCTGAAGGAGCGCGGTTTCGCGGAGAAGGACCTCTACGACTATGCGCCGCAGGATTTCGACGACGCGATGGACAACTACCGCCGCGTGCTGGAGATCGCCGGCGAGGTCTGCGGCGAGGTGATCGCCCCCAACGCCGAGGGTGTGGACCACGAGGGTCCGCGCGTGGTTGACGACCATGTGGAGTACGCTTCGGGTACGGTCGAGAACATGAAGGCCGTCGTGGACGCGGGGTTGAGCGGCATGACGCTTCCGCGCAAGTACGACGGACTGAACTTCCCGCTCATCTGCTTCGTGATGGCCAACGAGATGGTGGCCCGCGCCGATGCCAGTTTCGAGAACATCTGGGGGTTGCAGGACTGCGCCGAAACGTTGAACGAGTTCGCTTCGGAGGAGATCAAGCAGAAATACCTGCCGTGGGTCTCGGCGGGCGCGACGTGCGCCATGGACCTCACGGAGCCGGACGCCGGTTCGGACCTCGGAGCCGTGATGCTCAAGGCCACCTGGTCGGAGGAGCGGCAGACGTGGCTGCTGAATGGCGTGAAACGCTTCATCACCAACGGCGACGGCGAGGTTTCGCTCGTGCTGGCGCGTACCGAAGAGGGTACGACCGACGCCCGCGGCCTCTCGATGCTGGTCTACGACAAGCGCGACGGCGGCGTGAAGGTGCGCCGCATCGAGAATAAGCTCGGCATCAAGGGATCGCCGACGTGCGAGCTGGTCTTCACGAACGCCCCGGCGCAGCTGGTCGGCGACCGGAAGATGGGCCTGATCAAGTATGTGATGTCGCTGATGAACGCCGCACGTCTGGGCATCGGCGCACAGTCGGTGGGTCTCTGCGAGGCCGCTTACCGCGAGGGGCTGAAATACGCCCACGAGCGCGAGCAGTTCGGCAAGCCGATCATCCAGTTCGCCGCCGTTTCGGAGATGCTCTCGAACATGAAGGCCAAGGTGCAGGGCGTGCGCGCGCTGCTGTACGAAACGGCGCGTTTCGTCGAGGTCTACAAGCAGTACGGCCATATCTCCCACGAGCGTTCGCTCGAAGCGGAGGAGCGTCAGGAGATGAAGTTCTACAACCGCCTTGCCGACGGTTTCACGCCGCTGGTGAAGCTCTTCTCGTCGGAGTACGCCAACCAGCTGGCCTACGACGCCATCCAGATCCACGGCGGATCGGGTTTTATGAAGGACTATCCCTGTGAGCGGTTGTACCGCGACGCACGCATTATGAACATCTACGAGGGAACCTCGCAGTTGCAGGTCGTTGCGGCGATCAACGCCGTGACGAAGGGCACGTTCCTGGAGCAGATCGGGCGCTATGCCGCCGAAAGCTACACGGAGGCGATGTGCCCCGTGGTGACGAAGCTCAAGGAGCTGACCGTCAAGTTCTCGGAGATGCAGGCCCGTGTCGAGGCCGGCGACAAGGAGGTCTGCGGATTCAAGGATTTCCATGCCCGCCGCCTGGTGGAGACCGCCGGACACATCATCATCACCTACCTGCTGGCCCGTCAGGCCGGTGAGGCGGAGGAGTATGCCGCTTCGGCGCGCGTGTTCTGCAAGCTTGCAGAGGCGAAGATCGCGGAGGCCTATACCTACGTGATGAACTCCACGACGGAGGACGTCGCGCTGTTCAAGGCTGTCGAAAACGAGGTTTAAACATACCGGACCGGATACGATGCGGAGGACCCTGAACAATCCTCCGCATCGTTTTTCATGCCGAGGCGCAGCCTTGCTGTGCGGGGCCTCGCAGTCCGCTCCGGTATCCGGGTCCGATTGTCGGATCAATGTATGAAAGCGAGATTATTGGCATTGTATCTGCCTCAATTTCCCCCATCCCGGAGAACGACCTGTGGTGGGGAAAGGGTTTTACCGAATGGACGAACGTGGGTAAGGCCCGGCGGTATTTCAGAAATCACTATCAGCCCCGAGTTCCGGCCGATCTGGGGTATTACGACCTGCGGGTCGCCGAGACGCGCCAGGCGCAGGCGGATATGGCCCGCGAATACGGCGTCGAGGGCTTCGTCTACTGGCATTACTGGTTCGGCAACGGCAAGCGGTTGCTGGAACGTCCCTTCAACGAGGTGCTGGCCAGCGGCGAACCCGATTTTCCGTTCGCGCTGGCCTGGGCCAATGAGAGCTGGCGGGGCTTCGCCCACGGGATCACGAACCAGAACATGCTGATCGAACAGCTCTACGGAGGCGTCGAAGACTATACGGCGCATTTCCGGGCCGTGCTGCCCGCTTTCCGGGACCATCGTTACATTACGGTGGACGGCAAGCCGCTGTTTATGATCTACAAACCGCTGGCGGACCCCGAGGTGAAGGTTTTCATCGCCACGTGGCGGGAGCTGGCCGAAAAGAACGGCCTGCCGGGAATCTACTTCGTCGGGCACGAGAACGCCCCGGTTCCGAACGTCGGGGCCATTTTCTCTACGGGGGTCGACGCTGTCAATCCGCTGCGGCTGGTCGGGTATTTCAATGTAAGGCATTCGTTTTTCGAACGGCAGCGGGTAAAATTCGACCGCTGGCGGAAGATTCCGCTCAATTATCCCTATGAACGGATGGCCGCTTATTTTCTCAACGGGGACGAAGACACCCGGGAGAACGTGTTCCCCTCGGTCATTCCGAACTGGGACCACACGCCGCGCAGCGGGAAAGAGGGGTGGATCGTGACGGATTCCACGCCCGAGCTGTTCGGGAAACACCTCCGGGAGGCTGTGGAAATGGTCCGGGGAAAGGCTCCCGAACACCGGATCATCCTGCTGAAATCCTGGAACGAATGGGCCGAGGGAAATTATGTCGAGCCGGACCTGAAATGGGGTCGCGGGTATCTCGAAGCCATCCGGCGGGAGGTGATGGACGAGTGATTGTCCGTGATGCGTTGCCCGTTCCGCGCCCGTTCTGTGCCTGTCGCATGCTCGTTCCGCGCCTGTCGCGTGCCTGTTCCGCACCCGTCGCGTGCCTGTTCCGCGCCCGTCGCGCGCCTGTCCGCCGAACGGATTGATTTCGTTGCGTGATTTTTGCTATATTAGCAGTCGTAAAACCTGAAAAACAGAGAACAATGATCAAGAAATTGCTGATGGCGGCGGCCGTCGTCGTGATGGCCGTTCCCGCCGCCGCCCAGGGATCGCGCCGCAGCGAGGTTTCGGTGTCCTACGGCGTCGCTCCCGTCACCGATTGGATCGACTCGTACAGCGACATGCTGACCGGGCTTTTCACGAATGCGAATACCGACCTCGAGGGGTGGGGCGCCGTCACCGTGGGTTACAGTTTCCGCCTGATCGGCAGCCTGCGCCTCGGCGCGCAGGTCGTCTACTCCTCGAACACGCAGGAGGTCAGGGACGCCGGCTCGGAGATCTGGAACCGCTACTGGTCGCTGCTGCCCAACGTGAAGTGGAACTGGATGAACCTCAAGGTGGTTTCGTTCTATTCGCGCCTCGGTGCGGGAGCCTCGTTCTCCAGATCCGAGGTCGGGGGCGAGAGCGACAAATCCACGCAGTTCGCCTTCCAGGTGTCGCCCGTCGGCGTCGAAGTCGGGGGACGCGTCGCAGCCTATGCCGAGGCCGGTATCGGTACGTCGGGCTGCCTGCTGGTCGGCGTCCGCTACCGCTTCTGACACCCTGTCCGGATACGGAAAAGGGGCGCATTCCTCGCAGGATGCGCCCCTTTTCGTCGGCGGGTCTCCCCGCAGGGGAGTTCTTACGCCTTCACAGGCTCTTTTCCGGCCATCACGCAGCGCGTCGTGCCGAAGACGTTGAGGTTGAGGTGTCCGGCGATGAACGCCAGCGCCTTCTGGGCCTTCACCGAGTTGCCGGCCCCGTCGAGCGGGGGCGCGAACGCTGCAACGCCCATCACGCCCGGCACGACGCCCATGATGCCGCCGCCCACGCCCGTTTTGGCCGGAAGTCCCGTCGTGAAGAGCCAGTCGCCCGTGTGCTCGTAGAATCCCACGGTGGCCATCATCGAGGCGATCTTGGGCGTCAGCTCGGGCTTGAACACGGCCTTTCCGGTCACGGGGTTCACGCCGCTGTTGGCGATCGTCGCGGCCATCGTGGCCAGCTGCCGGGCCGTCACGCCGATCGAGCACTGGCGCGTGTAGATGTCCAGCGCCATGTCGGGATCGTCGTAGATGCGGTTGTAATTCTTCAGCAGCCACGCGATCGACTTGTTGTTGAAGTTGGTCGCCGTCTCCGATTTGTAGAGTTCGTCGATCACCGCGACGTCCGATCCCGCGAGGTCGGCGATGAACGAGACGATGGCTTTCCATTTGCCGTCGCTGTCGCCCACGGGCTTGATCATCGAGCAGGCCGAAATGGCTCCGGCGTTCACCAGCGGCGTCGAGGGGTGGTCGTTTTCGAGCAGGATGGCCATGATCGAGTTGAAGGGGAGTCCCGTGGCGTCGGCGCCGATCTTGCCGAGCACCTCCTGGCCGCCGTACTGGTTCATGGCGAGGATCGCCGTGGGGACCTTCGACACCGATTCGATGCCGAACTTGTAGTCCGTGTCGCCCACGGCCACCACGTCGCCGTCGGGAAGGCAGGCCGCGATGCCGAACAAGTTCGACGGCACATCGGCCAGATAGGGGATATAGTCGGCGTTTTTGCCGCCGGTTTCGTTTTTGCAGCGGTCGTATGCCATCTGCACGGCATCCTGAACCGCTTTTTTGTCGATCTTCTGAATCATGTTATGAAATTTGTAAAATGGTTTGTATCCTCTTTCCGCTGTGGCAGGCCGTAGTCACGGCGTTCCGCCGTGTTTGCAGGCCCGCCCCGTCCCCAAACCCCCGCCGAGGCGGGGGTTTAAGGAGTTCGGCGGCATTTCTTCGGCTGTTATTTGTTGCTACCGGGTTTCTGCTGTGCAGGTGCGGCTGCCTCGGGGGCTGCGACCTTGGCCTGCGCTTCCCAGTGGAAGGGAGCGAAATCGGCGGCGGCCTCGGGGTCTTTCCACGACGGCTTGCGCATGGAGTAGATGACGAACGGGGCGCCCACGACCACCACGCAGCCGATGATCAGCACCGAGAACCAGACGGTGTTGCTGCCGGTCGAAATCTGACTGGGCGGCACGAAGCTCAAGATGAAGGCCAGCAGTGCGCCGCAGAAACCGAGGCATCCGAGGAACCACATCAGGCCGTTCTTTTTGCCCAGGCGGAACGGACGGGGCGTGCCCTTCATCTTGTAGCGCAGGACGATGGCGGCCGAGAACATCAGCATGTACATGATCAGGTACAGCAGCACGGTCAGCTGCGAGAGGATCTGGTAGAACGACTGCACCGAGGGCATCACGACGAACAGCAGCGCCAGCAGCG
>ERZ773183.2678-NODE-2678-length-11487-cov-5.033502_pt1 | contig 11487 bp, 7 predicted proteins | sample MGYA00580532_ERZ773183 | MGnify/ENA primary metagenome ERZ773183 (study PRJEB29015, sample SAMEA2737791) | human gut metagenome | biome: human gut; feature: human-associated habitat; material: faeces | place: China | collected 2012 ... | reverse complement strand
CCCCTACAGAGGTCTGCTGCGGCAGGCACCGCCCGGCCAAAATGCTCCGTAGGGGAGGGGCTTGTCCCCGCCCGCGGGCGGCCACAAGGGCCGCCCCTACTTCCGGGGTTCCGTCGCTGGCGGGCTATCTTGCGGTGCTCGAAGCATGTAGGGGCGGGGGCCCACACCCGCCCGCAGGCCGTTCGGCAGGACAAGGCCCCCGCGTCCGGCGGTACGCCGTGCGCGGGGGTGCTTTTATCTCCAGAGGAGGTAATCAGAATGGCAAATTATACACAGCACTATCACCTGCACCAGTGGGAGCCGGAGGACAGCTTCCTCCGCACCGACTTCAACGGAGATCTTTCGGCCATTGACGCCGCGCTGCTGGGGCTTGAGCGGGACAAATGCCGCGCAGCCATCGGGCGGTACACAGGGGATGGGGAGCTGAGCTACACGGTATCGCTGGGCGCAAGACCCAAGCTGGCTGTGGTGGACAACACTTCATCCTTTTCCTCCGGCTATGAGCTGGGGCTGGATGGAATGAATGAGCGGAGCGTGATTATTACGGAAGATGGGTTCCGGGTGAACGGTTCTCCCCACGGCCTGAACCAGGAGGGGACGCTGTACCGCTATTATGCGTTCCTGTAGACAAAGAAAACCCCCGGGCCCAAAGGCCCGGGGGTTTTGCGTATCCTTACTGGAAGGTCACGCCGGTGGTATCAATGGTAACGGTGTAGCTGGGAGTAGCAACACTGCCGCCGCTTTCCTTGACCGTGTAGTGGTCAGCATCAACGGTGAACGCGCCAGTGGAGCTCTCAAACACCTCAAGGGTGATGGGCTCGCCGTCGTCGCAGACCAGCAGGGTATACTCGATGGCAGTACCGGCCGGAGTGACGTTGGCGGCACCGGCTTTCACAAAGCTGTCGCCATGCTTCCAGGCAGTGGGGACATCCTCACCGCCCTCGGCGGCGCAGGTGATCAGGGCATTGTTGGTCTGACGGACTGCACGATAGGTAGTGCTCGAATCCAGAGGCAGGGTGATGGTGAGGGTGGTGAGCTTCATACCATCCTGGGGCGTGATTCCGTTGAACAGGCCACCGCCCAGGGAACCGTTGGCCAGACCGGTGCTGGTATCCTTCACATCCTCAGCCACGGGGCCGACCGTGGTGTCGCCCACGGTGTCAACCACAACGTCCTGCACCTCGTCGGTGACAGTGTAGCTCATGGCATAGAAGGTGGTCTCACTGTTGCCGCGCTTCACGTCGACCTTAGTGATACCCTGGCTGCTGCTATAGACCTTGACAACCTCATAGCCCAGCTTTTCGAAGGAGTCGACCAGCAGATCCTCCATGTCCATAACAGTGGCATCCTCCGCGTTCAGGAACGCGAAATGATACTTGTTGGGGCCGCTGGTGAAGATCTTGACGCCCAGCTTATCGTTGGAGGGCTTGCCGGGCTTGTTGTTGCCGGTGGGGTCCTCAGTCAGGTAGCTCTTCACGATGAAGGCGGCCTTCACGACGTTGTCATCGTCGTACACCACATAGCCGTACTGGCCGTCCTGGAAGGTGGTGCCGGTCGCGGTCTCGTCGTCCACGTCGGTATTGTCGATGTCGTAGATCAGCTCGTCATTCTTGTTGGCCAGACGGACAGGGCTCTGCAGCTTGGTCATGTCGAGCCACTCGTTATCCTTGCCGGGATTCTGGATGGCGTTGTTGGTGGTAGCGTCGGTATAGACGTTGACATAGCGGCTGCTGGTGACTTTCACGTAGCCCTTAGCCACGGTGCCAGCGGCGGGATTGTTGAAGGAAGCCAGGTTCTTGGAGTCCATGTCCATGGTCTGGACGATACCGTCGGTATTGCTCAGGACGGAGCGCAGATTGTCCTCGGACTTGACCTCTTCCATGGTGCCGTCCTCGTGGATGACGGTGTAGTAGAAGTAGTCATTGTAGACATTGAACTCGGGCATCACGAAGACATAGTCATCGTCGCCGAACTTGGCCTGGGTGGTGTAGAGGACAACCACATCGGCCACGTCGCTCTTATACAGGTCGACGATGCTCACCTTGACATTGCTGTTGTCAATGCCTCCATTGCCGGTGCCAGCCGAAGCAATCTTCTTAGCCATGCTGTCGTAGCCCACGGCCACGGAGCCGTCCTTGCCGTTGTAGTAGTACACGATGGTGTCGGCGTCGATGCCGAAGGTGCCGGTAGGATCGCCCACGCCCGTAGCGTTGGTCTTGATCTCCACATCGCCCTTGGAGATGTCAGCACTCAGCATCTCCTGACCAGCGGCGAAGAAGCCAGACGTGCCAGAAGTATAGTTCGGCTTCTTGGTAGCGTCAACCACATCGCCCACGGTCAGCTCGGGCAGGTCGATGGTCATCTTGTCGTCAGCGTTAATGCTGTAGGCAACCAGGTTGCCGGCCGCAGCACCGGCAGCGGGGTAGGTCTTGCCGACGCCGCCGCCGTCGTCAGTACCCAGGAACGTCTTCAGTGCCTCGGCGGCTTCCTCGGTGGTGTCGAGGGCGGAATTGTTCTCGTCCTTCCAGCTCTTTACGGAGTTATCCCAGTTCAGCTCGTAGGTCTTGGTGGTGCCGTCGGGCAGCAGAACCTTGACCTGGCCGCTGGTGTTCAGCATGTTGGTGGAGAATGCGGAGTCCAGAACCAGAGCGTAGTTCTTGGCGGCCGCCTCAACCTCCTCGAAGGCGATCACGTTGCCGTAGTCGTCCAGGTAGAAGTTGTAGGAGGTCTCAAACTGCACGCCATTGGCCTTGTCACATTCGGTCACGTCGAACTTGACGACCTCGGTGCGGGCGTTGGTCTCCAGCTCATCGGCCTTGTACTTCTCGCCGCCGACGGTCATGTACTTCTCGGTGCCCTTCACGTTGAAGTGCTCCATCTCGCCAGTGACAACCTCGGGCTTCTCCAGGTAGGTGCGGCCGCCGTACTGGACGTACAGGACCACGTCCTCCTTGGCCATGTCCTCGTAGCCCACGACATCCTTATTGTCCAGGGTGCCCAGGGTGCGGACGGTCACGGTCTCCTTCTTGGAGTTGACGGAGGTGATGTCGGCCAGAGCCTTCTCCACGGACAGGACGTAATCAACCTCACCGTCGCCGTTGTTGTCGATGATGGTCAGGGTAGCGCCCTTCACGTTGGCGGTCTTGTCGCCATACTTCTCGGTGGTGTTGGGGATGTACTTGCCGGAGTTGTAGTTCCAGAAATACTTGGCGTCCTTGTCGGTCAGGCCGTTCTCGCCCAGCAGCTTGTCATAGTCCACCTGGGGGTCCTTCGCGCCGCTGTAGAGCACGGTCTCGCCGGTGGTGACGACAGTGTTCACGTCGGAGACCACGGGGTCGCCGTACACGGTGGAGTCAGCCAGGATAGTGGTCTTCTTGATATACAGGTTGACGGTCTTGCCCAGCATGTCAACGGGAGTGCTGACATTGAAGGTCTGGGTCTTGAGGGAGGCGTCCTCCTTGCTCACGGTGGTGTTGCCGGTGGTGGAGAAGATGCCCTCGCCGTTGTAGATGGTGGTCTTGCCCTCCTTCAGGGCGGCGTCGCCGTCATCGGAAGCCAGGGAAGCCCACTCGTTGGCCACAACAACGCCCTGCACCTTGATCACGCCGTACTTGTCGGCCAGGATGGTGCGGTGGTCGCTGTAAGCGATGGGGTAGTTGTTGGTGGTGTAGCTCTGGATCATCTCCACGTCCAGGGCGTTGTAGATCAGCAGGGCCGCGTCATCCCGGTTCAGGGGAGCGGACAGGTCCTTGGTGAAGCCCTCGAAGATGCCCTGCTCGTCGGCGCGGACGGACACGTTGATGGCCCAGTCGGCGCCCTCAAAGCCCTCGATAGCGGGGTCGTAGCCCACGGCCACCAGCAGCATCTTGGCCGCCTCCAGGGCGGTCACGGTGGCGGAGGGGTCAAACTTGCCGTTGCCGCGGCCGGCGATGATGCCGGTGGTGTAGCAGTAGTTGATGTGACCCTTGGCCCAGTTGGTGTTGACGTCCACCAGGCCGGAGTTGACGCTCTGGTACAGAGCGCTGTTGTCCACGCCCTTGTTCATGATGACGGAGAGCATCTTCGCCATCTGAGCGCGGTCAACATTTTCGGTAGGACCATAGGAGCCGTCGGGCTTGCCCTCGATGATGCCGAGGGAAACCAGCATGGAAACGGCGTCCTTGTTCACGATCTGATCCTTATCGGTGAGATCGTTGTAGCTCACAGCGGAGGCGGAGACAACCATCATGCCGATGAGCATGATCGCCGCCAGAGCCAGGCTGAGAGCCCGCTTGAGGTTTCTCATTTGGATTTCCTCCTTCTGAATTTTGAGCCAGAGGGGCGTATGACGCCCCTTTCAGGGGAGGAAACAATGCACATTTCGGGGGATAGAGATATAAAAGGCGGGGAAACAGAATCAAAAGGTTACTATGGTAGACGTTTGGTAGACAATACGGGAGCGGGAAAAGTGAAAACGCCTTGGAACCCAAAGGGTTCCAAGGCGTTTCTGGTAGACTTTTGGTAGAACAAAACTCATTCCACAACGACGATGCGGACCTTGCCGCCCTCCTCGGGAGAGCGGTCATAGTAGACGGTGATATCGTCGGAGAAGGCCAGCGCCAGATTCAGCGCAGCCTTATGGTCGCCATCCTCGCCGGGCTTAAACCAATCTCCAGTAGTCTTATTGTAGCACTCAACCTTGTCGGAAATGGGGATCACCATGGAGTTGGTGGTCAGAAGCATGGCGTCGGTATCGAATTGGGCGCGGCGGATGCCCGTGGCCTCGTTCAGCGGCATAAACGCGGCCATGCGATTCTTGCCGTCCAACTGGTCCAGAGAGCCGGCGACGCCGCCCATGCGGTTGGTCTTGGCGCCGTCCACAGAGCCGACTACATAGGTGTGCTCACCGCTGCCGTTGGTGACGCGGATCTCACCGTTCTGATAGCTGCCCTCACTTCCGTCGTCCTTGCTCTCCTCGTAGCCTGCGGCACGGTAATAAATCATGCCGTAGTCGTAGCAGTCGCCGGTAACATCGTTAAGCACCAGCTTATCCACGCGGCCGGCCCAGTCATAGCCCACATAGGTGATCTTGTTGGCCGGGATGCTGGTGATGGTAATGTCGCTGCGGTCAATCTCCACCAGCCTGCCGTTGCCTACCTGCTCAAAGAAGCGGGCGCCGGCGGAGAGCTCCTTAGTGCCCATGCGGTTGGTGGTCAGGTTCAGCGCGGTGGAGGCGCCCTTTCCGTTTACCTTGCTCAGGGTCAGATAGTCACGCTTATAGGAGGATACCGTCACCAGGCAGCCGTTGAGCTTGGCGGCGGCGGCTCCGCTGTAAGTGGTCTGGCCCTCCAGAGTGAGGATGCCGTCCAGCAGCTCGATGGTAGCCTTGGTGCCATCAACTGTGGCCACGCCGACGGCGTTGGACTTGGCCACATCGGGAGAGACAGCCCCCGCCACCTGGCCGGTGGTGGTGAGCAGAAGGGTAACCTTGTCGCCCACCTTGAATGCAGCAAGATCCGCCTGTGCGCTGGGCAGTACGGTGAGCTCAGCACCCATTACGGTGACGGTGGAGGGGGCGGCGGCGTTGGGGTAAGCGTTCTCATACAGGCCGCTGAGCTTCAGATCGGAGACAAACAGGGTATCGGAGGACTTGTCGTAGGTCCCCACGTCATACTGGCGCAGGTCGCTGAGCTCGGCGGGGATGCCGTTCTTGTAGATCTGGGCCGGGGTCTTGCCGCCGGACAGGGAGGCGAAGGGGTTGTTGGAGCCGGTGGGTTTGTTCTTGGCCACCAGTACGTTGTCGTCGCTGACGCTGGCGGTCTTGGAGGGCATATAGATGTATTCCAGCTTACCGGAGCTGTTGAAGCACAGACGCAGGCTGGCGCCGGAGCGCAGGCTGGTCCAGATCTTCTCGTAGGTGCTGGCAGCCTGCTCGTCGCTGGTATAGACCGGGGTCTCCAGCGTGACGGAGATGGTTTCGTCGCCCAACACAGGAATGGCGTTGGCCTCCGGGCTGCCCATGACGGTGACGGAGCGGAAGGTGCTGCCCTCCTCGGGGAGGACGGCCAGCAGTTTCTTGTTCTTATCCAGAACGAGCTGGCCGCGGGTACCGTTGAGCTCGCCGGGGAAGGAGACGCGGTCGGTCTTATAGGTGCCGGAGGTGGTGAGCACCGAGCCGGTGGTGCCGTCGTCGGCAGTGGCGTCGGTGGAGAGAACCACCACGTTGTCCTCCAGGGAACCGCCCAGGGTGGTCAGGTACACCTGGTCGCTGCCCTTAGGCTCAGTAAAGAGCAGGTTATAGAACAGAATCGCCGCCTGCCCGCGGGTGAGGGTGGCCGCGCCGCCCAGGCTCAGGCCGTCGGCCAGCCCCGAGGACTGGGCCACGGCCACATAGCCGTCATACCAGTTGGAGCCGGTGGCCACATCGGCGCTGCCATAGCCCAGCACCCGCATGAGGATGGTGACGGCCTCGCCGTAGGTGATGGCCTGGTTGGGGCGGAAGGTACCGTCGCCCACGCCCATAATCAGGCGTGTACCGCCAGTGGTGCCGCCATTCTCACCAGCGGTGCCGCCGATGGTGATGGAGGAGGCCAGGTTCACGTAGCCCCTGGCCCAGTAGGTGGGGCCCACATCGGTGAAGATGGTGCGGTTGCGCTGGGCGGGCTCCTCAGCGCCGCGGCCCATGATCTCCACGGTCATTTTGCAGAACTCGGCCCGGCTCAGGGTGCCGCCGGGGTTGAAGGCGCCGCCGCCGGTGCCGTCCACCACGCCCAACAGGCGGAGCATCTCCGCGGCGTCGGCGACAGTGGAATCGCTGATGTCGGAGAAGCCGCCCGAGCCGGACGCCGAAGCGGGAGGAAATACCAGCAGCCCGGCCAGCAGCGCGGCGGACAGAAGGCAGGAAATCAGTCGTTTTAATCTCATATTCTCTCTCCTTTAATCGGCCCGCAGGGCATCCACCGGCTGGAGGCCGGAGGCCTTGATGGCAGGGTACAGGCCGAAGATGACGCCCAGGGCCACGGAAATGAAGAAGGAGCCGACGGCAACGCCCGGGCTGGGCCATAGAATCATTTTAAAGGACAATTTGCCCACGATCAAGGTGCCGATGTAGCCAGCGGCGATACCGAACAGGCCGCCGATGCCGCAGATCATGCAGGCTTCGATCAGGAACTGGGCGATGATGCTCTTGCGCTCGGCGCCGATGGCCTTGCGGATACCGATCTCCCGGGTGCGCTCGGTGACGGTGACCAGCATGATGTTCATAATGCCGATGCCGCCGACGGCCAGGGAGATGGCGGCAATGCCGCCCAGGAAGCGCTGCTGCATCTTGTCCTGCTCCTCGCTCTGCTCCTGCCAGGTATTGGGGGTGGAGACATAGCCCACATTCGGGCCCAGCAGGCTGTCCAGGTAGCCCTGGAGCAGGGAGACGGCCTTGGTGGTCGTGGCGGAGTCCTTGGCCTTTGCCACAAAACTTCCAATTTCGGTTTTGCCGCTGATGATGCGGTTCACGGTATAGGGAATGAGCACATAGCGGTCCATACCGGACATGTTGTTGGGGTCCTTCTCCTCAAAGACGCCGACAACGGTGAAGGGGATGCCGTTGATGGTGATCTCCTTACCCACGGGGTCAATGTAGTTGAAGAGGGTGTCGGCGATTTTGGAGCCGAGGACACAGACCTGGCTGTAGTTTTCCACGTCCAGGAAGGAGATGTCCCGGCCCCGGGCGATGGTGAAGTTGTTGCACAGGGAGTAGTCCTGGTTGCCCATGACGAGCCGGGGGGATTCGTCCCAGTTGCTGTTATTGCTGTCCATGGACTTGGCGCCGTACTTCAGGATAGTCTGGTCGTAGTAGTCCACGGTGGGAGTGAGGCCCAGGATGTAGTCGTCGAGATCCTCCATGCAGTAGTCCCGGATGGTCTTGGTCAGATCCCGCCCGGAGGGGCTGTAGGCATTGATGTTGACCACGTTGTTGCCCAGGCTCTCGTAGTACTCCCGCATCTGGCGGTTCTGGCCCTCGGCGTAGGAGACCAGGATGATGACGGCGGCCAGGCCGATGATGACGCCCAGCATGGTGAGGGCGGAGCGGGCCTTTTTCGCGGCGATGGATTTAACCGCGATCTTGAAGGCTTGGGTCAGGTTCACAGAAAGGCCCCCTCTCTGTCGCCGTCGTAGATGATATGCCCGTCGGAGATGCGCACGACGCGCTCGGCGGTGGCGGCGATGCCGTTGTCGTGGGTGATGAGGATGATGGTGGAGCCGTCGTCATGCAGGCCGTGGAGGATCTCCAGCACGTGCTTGCCGGTGCGGGAGTCCAGGGCGCCGGTGGGCTCGTCGGCCATGATGATGGGGGGCTGGGTGGCGATGGCGCGGGCGATGGCCACGCGCTGCTGCTGGCCGCCGGACATCTCGGTGGGCTTGTGCCCGGCGCGCTCGGCCAGACCCACCCGCTCCAGGGCGGCCTCCACCCGGTCGGCCCGCTTGGAGGCGGGCACGCCCTGGTAGATGAGGGGCAGCTCCACATTCTCCCAGGCGTTGAGGGCGGGGATGAGGTTGAAGCCCTGGAAGATGAAGCCGATCTGCTTGTTGCGGATGTGGGCGAGCTGCCGGTCAGACAGCTCGGTGACGTCCACGCCGTCCAGGTGGTAGTCCCCGTAGGTGGGGATATCCAGGCAGCCCAGGATATTCATGAGGGTGGACTTGCCGGAGCCGGACTGGCCGATGATGGCCAGGAATTCTCCCCGGTCCACGGAGAGGGAGACGCCGTCCAGTGCGCGAACCTCGCTCTCCTCCCCCTCGTGGTAGATTTTAAAGAGGTTTTTTACATCAATGAGCATACCGGGGCCCTCTTTAATAGTACATTTCGTCGGGGTTCTGGTAGCCGATAAAGACCTCCTGGCCTTCCGCCAGGCCGCGGGTGATTTCCACCTTGGAATTATCGGACAGGCCGACCTCGACGGGCACGGCCCAGAAGCCCTCGGGGCAGTCCCAGGTGGGGTCGGGCTCCAGAATGGCGTTGGCGGGGGCCTCCTTGGACTTGACCCACACGATGACGCCGGTGCTGTCGTCGCTGGCGCCGCCGGAGGAGCCGCCCATGGAGCCGCCGCCCACGACGCCGCCGCCGCCGGGCATCGGCACCGCGATCATACCCAAGGGATCAGCAAAAGCGCCGCCGGAGTAGGACTGGGGCAGAGCTTCCACGCCGCCGTCCACCATGCCGCCGTCCATCATGCCGCCGTCCATCATACCGTCGTCCATCATGCCGTCATCCATCATACCGTCATCCATTCCGGCGGAGGGATCGGCATCCAGGGTTTCGGGGAGCTGGACGTTGGCGAAGCTGACATACTTGACGGCCTGGACGGGGACGGTGAGGCAGTCCTCCGACTCGCTGGCCACGAAGGAGTATTCGGCGTAAGTACCGGGGATCATGCTGCCGTCGTAGTTGTCCACGGTGACGACGGCGGGAATGGAGGCCACGCCGTTCTCGCCGGAGGCGGTCATGGATACGCTCTCCACGATGCCCACGTAGGGCGTGCCGTACTGGTTGATGTCCACCATCATACCGGCCTTGATGTAGCGGGCGTTGCGCTCGTCCACCTGAATTTCGATGATCATCTGGGAGGTGTCGGCGATGGTGATGCCCTGGCCGCTGGATACCTCCTGGCCCTCGGTCAGGCTGCACTGGAGAACCGTGAATGGGGGCGACGGCGTTGTACTTCTCCAGCTCCTTGGTGGCCTCCTCCAGCTTCTCCTGGGCGGCCTTGAGGGCGTTCTCCTTGGAGGCGATCTCCTCGTCGGTGTCCTTGGCGCCCAACTGCACCAGGAGCTGCCCGGCCTTCACGTCGCCGTAGTCGAGCAGGCTGACGCGCTCCACCGGGCCGGTGGCCTTGGCGGTGATCTTGGTGGACTCGTAATACTCCAGCTTTCCGTTCTGGTAGGGGTAGATGGGGGTGCCGTCGGCGGCGGTGAGGCCGGCGGAGGCGTCCATTCCCTCGGCGAGGGTGCCGGGGTTGTCCAGCACCAGCACTACCTCGAAGTGGGTGGCGCCCTCGGGGGAGACAAAGCGAACCTTGTTGATCTGCTCCACCTTGCCGGTGACGGGCGCCATGATGGCGGGGATGGAGATCTGCGCGGTCTGCCCCACCTTGATGTCGCCCTCATAGGCGTAGCTGTAGTACAGGGAGAGGCGCAGCTTGGTGTCGTTGACCAGGGTGGCGATGGTGTCGCCCTCGTTGACGGTGTCGCCCACCTTGAGGTCGGCCACCTCCCGCAGGTTGCCCGCGTGGGGGGCGGTAATGCTCAGCTCCGCGATTTTGTCATAGACGGCCTGGAGCTCCTTGTTGCAGTTGTCCACCGACTTCTGGGCCTCGGTCACCGCGTCGCGTGCGGTGGTGTCGTCCATACGGTAGAGCTGCTGGCCCGCGGTCACCTGGTCGCCCTCCTGGACGAAGAGCTCCAGAATGGTGCCCGAGCCGGGCGTGACGGTGGCGGAGTCCTTGGCTTTGGTGGTGCCGCTGCCCTCCACCATGGACTGGATGGAGCCCCGGGTGACGAAGTCGGTCATGACCTCGCCCTTGGAGCCGTCCTCCCGGAATACAAAGTACCACACCAGCACGACGAGCGCGATGGCGATGGCGGCGACAATGAGAATTCCCGCGATCGTCTTGCCCCGGCCCTTGCGTTTCTTCTTCGGCCCAGTGGGGGCGGCCGGGGGCGCGGCCGGCGGGGTCATCACTGGGGTCTGCTGTTCGGTCATGTCTGTTCCTCCCTAAAGATTGGCGATTGGATTGCATTTACCATTGTACCACAAGCCGCGGGGCTTGGCATTACAAAGCAGTGACAAGTTCTTAAGGAAACCTTAAATTTGCCGCGGCTATCTATTAGACGAAAAAAACGCCCAAAAGTTTCCGCAGTTTCCAAAACTGTTTTTGCCGCCCCTACATCCGGGATTTCGTTTCCGGCGGGCTGTCTTGCGTCGCTTGGACGTAGGGGCGGGGCTTGTCCCCGCCCGCTCTCTGCACCCGGCCGGAGCGGCGGGCCGATGTGGGCATCGGCCCCTACGGGAAAACAAGGTGCGGGACACCAGCACACAGCGAACGGCCCCGGCCTGTAGGGGCGGGTGCCCACACCCGCCCGCGATCTGCCCGGCGGCCCCTGCAAAGAAAGGCGCATCACGTAGGGGCGGGGCTTGTCCCCGCCCGCGGGCGGCCATAAAGGCCGCCCCTACGGATGCCGGGTGTTGTGGGCGGGCGAGCCGGGGCAAAAACAGCCCCCGGGGGGACGCGGATGTCCTCCCGGGGGCTGCGATACCTTATAATATAAAGAGGGAAACGGCCGGTTCTGGTCGGTTTGGCAGGGAACGGGCGTTGTTTTACAGCTTTGTTACAAATGCGCCGGAGGTGTTGACCTTTTGCGAAAGATGCTTTATCATGCGTACAGAGGCAAGGGGAGTTATACGCCCCTCTGGCTCAAAATTCAGAAGGAGGAAATCCAAATGAGAAACCTCAA
>ERZ773183.2672-NODE-2672-length-11514-cov-3.358845_pt1 | contig 11514 bp, 9 predicted proteins | sample MGYA00580532_ERZ773183 | MGnify/ENA primary metagenome ERZ773183 (study PRJEB29015, sample SAMEA2737791) | human gut metagenome | biome: human gut; feature: human-associated habitat; material: faeces | place: China | collected 2012 ... | reverse complement strand
ATAAAGATTTCCGCAGGGTTGAAGTTTCTGGGAAGGAAGCCCAGACAGGCCCCTGCCAGTGCCGCCGTTAAGCCAACCGCCGTTGTGCTGCCTGTCATAATGCAGAGCACCATCAGGCTCATTGCCGCAATGGAGGTGACCCCTGCCGCCAGACCATCCAAACCGTCAATCAGATTTACCGCGTTCGTCACGCCGACAATCCAGACAAGCGTGATGGGGATACTGAATTTCTGCAAATATGCCGTTACGGGCCAAAGCACCACCTGAATCCGTGTGCCGGAAAAAATGACAATCAGCGCCGCCAGAATCTGCACGCAGAATTTCAGCTTTGCCGGCAGATTTTTCATATCATCCACTACGCCCAAGCCTGCAATCAGCAGTGCGCCAACCAAAAAGCCTGCAAATTGTCTGCTGTCCATGCTTTTATCAAAATAATTCACCATCAGCACCGTAATTGTAAAGCCAAGCACGATGGCTACCCCGCCCATACGGGGCATTGGTTTTTTATGCACACCTCTGTCCTTCGGATAATCGATTGCGCCGCATTTGACGGAAAGCCATTTTGCGAAGGGTGTCGTCACCAGAGTGATGGCGAAGGCACAAGCAAAGGCAGCAATATATAATAACCAGTTATGTTCTACCAAAATCAATCTCTCCTCCCGGGAGTGGTTTTACTTCGTACCGAAGATGCGGTCGCCTGCGTCCCCCAGACCGGGTACGATATATCCATGCTCATTCAGACTGCCGTCATCATACGCCGCTGCATAAATATCCACATCGGGATGATTCTTCTGCAAACGCTCCACGCCCTCTGTTGCTGCCAGAATACACAGGAAAATAATATTTTTTACCCCTCTTGCCTTCAGAAAGCCGATTGCCGCATCTGCGGAACCGCCCGTTGCCAGCATAGGGTCTGTCAGAAATACGGTGCGTTCTTCAATATCCAGAGGCAGCTTGCAGTAATATTCCACAGGCTCCAGTGTGGTTTCATCACGATACAAACCGATATGCCCGATTTTTGCCGCAGGCAGCAGGTTCAAAAGCCCATCTGTCATACCAAGCCCTGCGCGCAGAATAGGAACCATTGCAAGCTTGGTATCAATGGTTTTGCAGGTTGCGGTCGCGATGGGTGTTTTTACCTGTACTTCCTTCAAGGGCAGATCTCTGGTTGCTTCATACAGAAGCAGAGAGGCTACCTCGCCGATAATCTCACGAAATTCCTTTGTGCCGGTCTGTTCATCTCTAAGCATTGCCATTTTGGTATGAATCAGAGGATGCTCGGATACAAATAATTTACTCATGCTTCTTCCCTCTCAATCTTCGATTTGTTTAATTCTTCTGATGTGACGCTCGTCATTGGAAAACGGTGTTTCCAGGAACGCCTTTACAATCTCCAGTGCCAGACCGGGCCCTGTTACTCGTGCGCCCAGCGCCAGAATATTTGCATCATTATGCTCTCTGGTTGCCTTTGCGGAGAACACATCGCCGCACAATGCACAGCGGATACCCTTTACCTTATTTGCCGCCATGGAAATACCGATGCCCGTGCCGCAAATCAGGATACCCTTTTCACATTCGCCTTCGGCAACTGCGTGTGCAACCTTTTTTGCATATTCGGGATAATCTACAGAGGCTTCGGAGTAGGTGCCGAAGTTCTTAAATGCAATTTTATTATCCTCCAGATATTTGATGACTTCCTTCATCAGGGGGTAACCGCCATGATCACAGCCCAATGCCAACATATCAAACACTCCTTTTTTTCTTCTCTATTCCGCTTCTAATACCCGATAGCCTGCCGCCTTGTTCAGACGGTTCATAATCGCCATTCCCTCGCCTTTTTCGGAAAAGACCTCGGAATAAACCACATCCACCCCCAGAAAATCAAATTTCCGCAGGGTTTTGAAAAGGTTCGCGCCGATTTCTTCGGGTTTTGCTCTGCTGCCCAGAGAAAGAATGATATCCGCATGATATAGCGTCTTTGTTTCCTCCGTTGCCATCACGCCGACCTTTTTGCCTGCCGCACGTTCCGCCGCCGCAAGCGCGTTAATCCTTTCTGCAACAGCCTTCTGTTCTCCCTTCACCAGAAAAACCTCTGCCTTGGGAGAATAATGCGTATATTTCATCCCCGGTGCTTTTGGTTTAAAATCCGCCGTGGGCTTGTGCAGGATTGCCGGATCAATTTCTACCTGCCCGACAACCTCCTCTATCATTTCCTTTGTCACCGCACCGGGACGCAGAATCATGGGGATTTCGTCCGAAACATCCACAATCGTGGATTCCAGTCCCCATTCTGCCGCTCCGCCGTCCACAATCATATCTATCTTCCCATTCAGATCATACTCCACATGGGAGGCTCTGGTGGGACTTGGCTTGCCTGAGGAATTGGCGCTCGGTGCCGCAATGGGCAGACCTGCCGCGCGGATAATCGCCCTCGCAACGGGGTGATTCGGAAAACGCACCGCTACGGTATCCAGACCGCCGGTTGCCTTCGCAGGGACGATATCCTTCTTCTTGAAAATCATCGTCAGCGGGCCGGGCCAGAAGGCATCCATCAACGCCTTTGCCTGCGGGGAAACCTCCGCAACAATGCGGTCTAATTCTTCTATTTCGGAAATATGCAGGATTAAGGGGTTGTCCGAAGGCCGCCCCTTCGCAAGATATATTTTTTCACAGGCTGCGCTGTCCAAGCCATTTCCGCCCAGACCATAAACGGTTTCTGTAGGAAAAGCCACCAGACCGCCCTCCTGCAAAATTTTTGCAGCCGTCTGAATGACTTCTGCGGATGACGCTTGGCGCAGGTCAACCTTTGCCACAATCGTCTTCATAGCCTTACGCGTTTCTGCCGCAGCATTTTTTATATTTTTTACCGGAACCGCAGGGGCAGGGATCGTTACGACCGATTTTTTCGCCCTTTACGATGGTTTTGGATTTCTTCTGTTCCAGTGCAAAATGCTTTCTGGTTTCTGCGTCATAAATGCTGTCCCACTGGGGCAGGTTGGACAGATGCTCTGCCTTATATTCAATCATCAGCTTATACAGCTTCTCAAAATCAATATTGATGCAAACCTTTGTGTCCTCTGCCAGAGTCTCCATATCAAAGGGTTCTTCCAAAGATGCGTTCAGACCATCGATAAATGCAACAATCATTTCTGCTGTCATATCGAAACGTGCAGCCAGCTCCGCAATCGTACCTTCCAGCTTTGTTACCTTTTCGCCGAGGATATATTCATAGATTTTCTGTTCCTTGGGCAGATATTCCTCCCAAACCGCTTCAATGCTGCGGCCTTCCTGAGAAAATGCCTTCTTCATCCAATCTTCATACAAGCTCATTTATTGTCTCTCCTTTTGTTCTTCTTATTTTTGTACAAATTACTCCATTCTTTCAAATAATACTATGATTTACCCCTATTTGCAACAGAAAATGCAGATTTACCCGCGTTTTTCCCATGCAGAAGGGCGTTTGCACAACCAAACGCCCCCGAATTTTTCTGTTATGTTTTTGTTATTGTGCATGATAATTTTCAAAGGTAATGCTTTCGATGGTAATATCCTCCACAGGCTTATCGTTTTCATTTGTTTCTGCCGCCGCGATGGCATCCACCACATCCAAGCCTTCAAAGACCTGCCCGAAAATGGTATAGGGATTGCCGAAAACATATTCCAGATGTGCCGCGCCGCCGACCTCTTTATAGTGCTCCAGAACAGAATCGGGGAACAGCTGACTGAAGGTATAATACTTCCCGTCCGTCAGGGTTACGCCCAGCTCCTCGCCTTTGTTATTGTCACGGGCATCCCGCAGTGCGGTCAGCGCCTCCTCTACAACGTCCTTTGCCTGTACGATAAAGAACTGACTGCCGTTTGTATTCGCACCGGAATTTGCCATGGCAACCGCACCTCTGTAATAATGCAGCTTCGGGGAAATTTCATCCTCGAAGGCTTCGCCCCAGCAGCTTTCGCCGCCTGTGCCGTCGCCCTTCGGGTCGCCCGTCTGCACCATGAAGTCCTCAATCACACGATGAAAAAGCAGCCCGTTATAATAGCCCTTCTTTGCCAGTGTTTTGAAGTTTTCCACTGCCTTAGGTGCTTCTTCGGGGAAAAAGCGCATCTTCACAACCCCCTTGGATGTAGTAATCACGGCGATTTCCTCGCCCTCCTCAGGCATCTGCGCCTGTAAAATTTCCGTGGTATCTACCGTTCCCTTTTCTGCCGTTTTATTGCTATCGTCCTTCGCTTCCTCTTTGCCGCAGCCTGCCGCACAAACTGCCAGAACTGCCGCCAACGCCAACGCAAGGTATCTTTTCTTCATTTTCATTTCCTCCGTTTTCTTTTTCCTAATGTCCATTTTAGTTCATCCGTCTTTGGAGTGTCAATTCAGAAATTCTTAAGATTGCATTAACATTTTCGCTGTTTCTTGCCAAAATCAGCGCATCAAGGCTTTAATCTGCGTCATCACAGCTGCAACGCCGTCCCCCGCAGGGCTTTTTTCCATAGCCGCAACATATTTATCCTTATTTTCATACAAAGCAAAAATCTCTTTTTTCATCGTTTCTGCCGTCATTTCATCCTCATCCAGCACGCGCGCAAAGCCCTGCTTTTCAAAGGAGGCCGCATTGAGAATCTGATCGCCGCGGCTCGCCCTTGCGCTCAAAGGGATGAGCAGGCTCGGCTTTTTCAGCGCCAGAAATTCCGAAATGGAGTTGCTCCCTGCGCGGGAAACCACAAAATCCGCCGCCGCGAATAAATCATTCAGCCCATCGGAAACATATTCAAACTGCTTATAGTCTGTTCTGTTTTGCAGACCTTCATCCAGATTTCCCTTGCCGCAAAGATGGATGATATCAAACGTTTTTGTCAGTTCAGGCAGGATTTCACGCAGGCAGTCATTCAGCTTAACCGCCCCCAGAGAGCCGCCCATCATCAGCAGAACAGGCTTTTCACCACTGAAGCCACAGGCGGACAGACCTTTTTCTCTCTGCCCCTCGAATAATTCCTTACGGATAGGTGTCCCCGTATGCACGCCCTTGCCCTTCGGCACATACTGCAGGGTTTCGGGGAAGGTAGCGCAAATCACCCTTGCGGAAGGCATAGCAATCTTATTCGCCAGACCGGGGGTGATGTCCGATTCATGGATAATAACGGGAATGTGGTTCTTCTTTGCTCCCAGCACAACGGGAACCGCCACAAAGCCACCCTTGGAAAATACCAAATCCGGCTTTAATTTCTTTAACAGACGCTTTGCTTCGCTGATGCCCTTCAGCACCTTGAATACATCCTTGAGGTTCTCCTTGGAAAGATAACGGCGCAGTTTCCCTGTGGAAATGCCATAATAGGGGATACCCTCCGCCTCAATCAGCGTGCGCTCAATGCCATTCTGAGAGCCGATATAAATAACCTCATAGCCTTCCTGCTTCAGATATGGCAGCAATGCCAAATTCGGGGTCACATGCCCGGCTGTGCCGCCGCCCGTCAATACGATTTTCTTGCTCATTTTTTATACCCACCTTTTCAGAGTTTCTCAATTCCTTTTCCTCATTCTAACACAAAACCCTGCCGCATACCATCCTTATTTCCCTGCCAAAAGGCAAGAAGGACAGCCCTTTTGCATAGGATGATAGAAAAAGCAAAAGGAGACAAATATGTATCCATACAACCGAAATACACAGCTATATCATTCCCGTGCAAAGGAAACGCAGGCGGAAAAGTCCTCGCTGCTTGCGCAGGATAAGCGTCTGGAGGAACTGCTTTCCCTCGCCAGAGCGGAGGCAAAGGAAACCGCCCGAAAATTTGAGACCCTTCTTGACCGTGCAGAGCTTTCAGAGGCGGGACAGATTCTCCGCACCATGTATCTGGACGGAAAGAAGCATCTGCGGCTTTTGCAGGAGGTCGGCTTTCTCATTTTTGGCACAACACCGCAGGAAAACGAAGCCTGCGAAACAGAAGAAGCCACCGATACCTGCGCCCTTCTGGAGGAACTGCTACTTGCCGAAATGGATGATATTTCATTCTATCGCGCTCTGCTCTTTGCCATGACGGAAGCAGACCTCCGGAACGCCTTTTTTGAAATCCTGACGGATAAGCAGAATCATACCGTCGCCCTTTCCCATCTGTATGCAAAATACTTTGGCTAAACCCCTGTAAATTCTCATTTTTTCGTGTTATGATAGAGGAAAATTACACCAAAGAAAGGAAGATACCTATGAGCGACTGTATTTTTTGCAAAATCATTGCAGGAGAAATTCCTTCTGCAACCATATACGAAAATGATGAATTTAAGGTAATTCTGGACAGATTCCCTTCCGGCGAAGGGCATGCACTGATTCTGCCCAAAAACCATGTGCCGAATGTCTTTGAAATCGACCCTGCACAGGCAGGCAGAGCATACGTATTGGCGGCAAAGCTGGCAAGAGCCATGAAGGAAGTGCTTGGCTTCACCGATATGAATATCCTGCAGAATAACGGCCCCATTGCCGGACAGACAGTGTTCCATTTCCATATCCACCTGATTCCCAGACGCGAGGGCGACGGCATCAATGTGACATGGACACCCACAGAGCCGACAGATGAACAGATTGCGGCAGTACAGGCAAAGCTGACAAATCTTATCTAAGCTGACAAACAAAAAGGACATCGGAAAATCCGATGTCCTTTTTTATGTTTAATCTTCGATTTTAAAAGCAACCTGTTCCGCAGAATGGGGCTTTTTCAGCTTCTTTGTATTATGTTCATTTGCCTTTTCCAGATTTTTATTTGCGCTTGCCAGCATCAGCTTGATACGGTTCAGCTGGTTGACCTCACTTGCACCGGGGTCATAGTCAATCGCAACCACGTTGGACATGGGGTACTGCTTGCGCAGCTCCTTGATGACACCCTTGCCAACAACATGGTTCGGCAGACAACCGAAGGGCTGTGTGCAGACGATATTCGGCACACCGCTGTGAATCAGCTCAATCATTTCCGCTGTCAGGAACCAACCCTCGCCCGTCTGGTTGCAGAGGGAAACAATCTTTTCCGCCTCCTTGCCAAGGCTTCTGATGTTTTCGGGCTTATCAAAGCGTTTGCTCTTTTCCAGTGCATCCATCATAGGCTTCTGATACCATTCGATAACCTTCGCCACCAGATTCCCGACAATGCGCGCCTTTCTGCTGCCACCCAGATATTTTTCCTTCTGCACCTGATTATGACAGCAATACAGCGCAAAGGTCAGCAAATCGGGTACAACCGCTTCTGCACCTTCGCGTTCCAGAAGGTTGACCAGATCGTTATTTGCAGTAGGGTGGAATTTTACCAGAATTTCCCCAACCACGCCGACTCTGGGCTTCTTGATATCCAGTAAGGGCAGCTCCTCAAATTCTCGGATAATGTTGCGGATATTTTCAGAGTACGTTCTTCTGTCCGCCTTGATCAGGTCTTTTTTCAGCTTTTCTACCCATTTTTCATGCAGAGCATTTGCAGAGCCCTTTACCTTTTCATAGGGTCTGGTGCGGTACAGCACACGCATGAACAAATCGCCGTATACAATCGCCTGCAATGCGCGATGCAGCAGGGCAGGCTCATATTTAAAGCCGGGGTTCTTTTCCAGTCCCGCAGGGTTAATGGAGATAACCGGAATATTGGGCATACCCATATTTTCCAGTGCCTTACGGATAAAGGCAATATAGTTTGTTGCACGACAGCCGCCGCCCGTCTGGGTGATGAGAAGCGCCGTACGGTTTAGGTCATATTTGCCGGAAAGCAACGCATTCAGCAGCTGCCCGATGGAAATGAGTGCAGGATAGCAGGCATCATTATTGACATATTTCAGCCCTGTTTCAATGGCATGCTTATCCATTGCCGCCATTACTTCGATTTTATACCCCGCCTTACGGAATGCAGGCTCCAGAAGCTCAAAATGAATAGGAGACATCTGCGGACAAATGATGGTATACTCCTTCTTCATTTCCTTTGTGAAAAGCACACGGTGCAGGGAGGCATCCCCTTCCTTCATCTGCACATGCTTTTCTTTTCTATCCTCGATTGCCGCAATCAGGGAGCGGATACGAATACGCGCCGCACCAAGGTTATTTACCTCATCAATCTTCAAGGCGGTATAAATCTTGCCGGCAGCTGTCAGAATCGATTTCACCTCATCGGTTGTTACGGCATCCAGACCGCAGCCGAAGGAGTTCAGCTGTACAAATTCGATATCCTTCTGCTTCTTTACAAATGCCGCCGCTTCATACAATCTGGAATGATACGTCCACTGGTCACGCACAACGGTGGGACGTTCCACATGTCCCAGATGCGCCACGCTGTCCTCCGTCAGAACGGCAATGCGGTAGCCTGCAATCAGTTCGGGAATCCCGTGGTTAATTTCAGGGTCTGCATGATAGGGTCTGCCTGCCAGAACAATACCAGTCATGTTATTTTCACGGATATATTTCAGCGTTTCCTCGCCTTTTTTGCGCATATCTCTGCGGAAATTGTCCCATTCCTTCCAGCCGGCTTCCACTGCCGCCTTAATCTCCTTGGCATCACAGCCCATGGGTACAAATTCCTCCTGCATACGCTTGATGACGGTTTCAATTTTATCCAGCGCAAGGAAGGGATTCATGAATTTGATATTCTTTTCCTTCAAATCCTCTACGTTGTTTTTGATATTTTCATTATAGGATGCCACGATAGGGCAGTTATAGTTATTATCCGCCGCGGCGCTGTCCCGTCTTTCGTAAACCACACCGGGATAGAAGATAAAATCAACGCCTGCGTTAATCAGCCACATAATATGCCCATGCACCAGCTTTGCAGGGTAGCAAACGGATTCACTGGGGATGGATTCCATGCCCATCTCAAACACCGCCTTAGAGGAGAAGGGCGAAAGCACAACCCTGTATCCCAGCTTGGTAAAGAAGGTATACCAGAAGGGGTAATCCTCAAACATATTCAGCACACGAGGGATACCGACTGTTCCCTTCGTTGCCTGCTCTGCCGTCAGGGGTTCATAATCGAACAGTCTATGGCGTTTATAATCATACAGGTTGGGCGCGGGGTTTTCGATTTTTTCCTTGCCCAGACCTCTTTCACAGCGGTTGCCTGTGATGAAGCGTCTGCCGCCGCTGAACAGATTGACCGTCAGCAGGCAGTGGTTGGTGCAGCCCTGACATCTTGCCATATTGGAATGTACTTCCAATGCGTTCATTTCATCGCGGCTGATGAGTGTGGTCTGATAGCCTGCGGTGTATTTATCTCTGGCAATCAGCCCTGCGCCGAAGGCCCCCATGATGCCTGCGATATCGGGACGGACTGCTTCTCTGCCGCTGATCATTTCAAAGCTTTTCAGCACCGCATCATTGTAGAAGGTACCGCCCTGTACAACCATGGATTTCCCCATTGCCTTCGGGTCGGAAATCTTGATGACCTTCAGCAGTGCATTTTTGATAACGGAATACGCCAGACCTGCAGAGATATCCGCAACCTCTGCGCCCTCCTTCTGTGCCTGCTTCACGCGGGAATTCATAAATACCGTACATCTGGAGCCAAGATCAATGGGATTTTTTGCAAACAGCGCAGCCTTTGCGAAATCCACAACGGTATAATTCAGAGATTTTGCGAAGGTTTCGATGAAGGAGCCACAGCCGGAGGAGCATGCCTCATTCAGCAGAACGCTGTCGATTACATTATCCTTAATGCGGATACATTTCATATCCTGTCCGCCGATGTCCAGAATAAAGTCCACATCAGGCTTGAAGAACTGCGCCGCCTTATAATGTGCAACGGTTTCAATATAGCCAAGGTCAATCATCAGGGCTTCCTTAATCAGCCCTTCGCCATAGCCTGTCACGCAGGAATTGCGAATCACAACATCCTCAGGCATCATATCATACATTTCATTCAGGCTTTTCATGACAACATTCAGCGGATTGCCCTCATTGCCTGCATAGAAGGAATAGAGCAGATCGCCATCCTTGGAAACCAAAGCCACCTTTGTTGTGGTAGAGCCTGCATCCACACCAAGGAAGGCATCCCCATGATAATTCGACAGGGGCACGCGTCTTACCTTATCTCTGTCATGACGTTCCTTGAAAGCGGCATAATCCGCTTCATCCTTAAACAACGGCTCCATACGGGAAACCTCTGCCGTCAGCTCCACGCCGTTATCCAGCTTATGCAGCAATGTATCAAAATCCAGCTCTGCTTCGCCCTTATTGGAAACGGCTGTGCCGTAAGCGGCGAACAGATGGGAATTTTCAGGAATAATCGTTGTTTCATCCGTCAGCTTCAGTGTTTCAATGAAACGCAGGCGCAGCTCGGAAAGGAAATGCAGCGGACCGCCTAGGAAGGCAACATGTCCGCGGATAGGCTTGCCGCATGCCAGCCCTGCGATGGTCTGATTGACAACCGCCTGAAAAATAGAAGCCGCCAGATCCTCTTTTTTGGCACCCTCGTTAATCAGGGGCTGAATATCCGTCTTTGCGAATACACCGCAACGGGACGCAATGGGGTAAATCACCTTATATCCCTTTGCCAGCTCATTCAGTCCTGTTGCATCTGTCTGCAAAAGACTTGCCATCTGGTCGATAAAGGAGCCTGTACCACCGGCACAAACACCGTTCATTCTCTGCTCTATGTTGCCGCCTTCAAAATAGATAATCTTGGCATCCTCGCCGCCAAGCTCAATGGCAACATCCGTCTGGGGTGCGGTTGCTTCTACGGCATTTGCTGTCGCAACCACCTCCTGAATGAATTCCACACCAATCGCCTTTGCCAGAGCAACGCCACCGCTGCCGGTAATCATGGCAGAGAAAATGGCATTGCCGATTTCCTCCTTCGCTTCCTTCAGGATATCCTTTACTGTTTTTTTGATTTCCGAAAAATGTCTTCTGTATCTGCTGAAGGCAATTTTGTTTTCCGCATCGGCAAGTACAACTTTAACGGTCGTAGAGCCGATATCGATTCCCATTTTATATGTAGTATCGTTTTTATGAGACTGCACTTGTCACACCTCCGTCTTCATAATTCTGCATCTTTGCAGTGGAAATTTCCTTCCACATCTGATATTGAATTTTTGTATATTTTTCTTCCTCATCAATCGTTTCATCCAGCACGCGGAGAGCTAAAATGCCATCCTGCATGGCTAAAATCATGGTTACATAGTTTTCCAGATCTATGCTTTTGAGGATTTCTCCTCTTTTCTGTCCTCTTTCCAGAATTTCATAGAGCAGTCTGCTCTTCTTTTTGTTGAATTCCTTAAAATATTCCTCCACCTCAGGAAATTTCTTCATCCCTTCATAAAGCAGGAAATAGAAATTCCGAAAGGCAATCTTTTTGCCGATTTTTTTCTGATAATTCGCAAAGCGCTGGGGCAGGAAAAACCCCTTCCACAGCAGCTCCGCCGTTGGCGTTTCCGCTCTGCTTTTTTCCCATACCTGCTGCATTTCCTCTGTCGGGCGAGAGAAAAAGGGTTTGATATATTTTTCCACCACCTGCTGATCCAGATCATCTCGGCTTTTGAAGGAATAGTAAAAACCACCCTTCGTC
>ERZ773183.2664-NODE-2664-length-11540-cov-3.094645_pt1 | contig 11540 bp, 8 predicted proteins | sample MGYA00580532_ERZ773183 | MGnify/ENA primary metagenome ERZ773183 (study PRJEB29015, sample SAMEA2737791) | human gut metagenome | biome: human gut; feature: human-associated habitat; material: faeces | place: China | collected 2012 ... | reverse complement strand
GAAGGTGATTTTTTATGCATTTTGGCTCGTAACTGTGAAGGTACTGAACAGTTACTGAGAAAGGAATAAAATATGAGTGAAAAAATTTTACTGATTGACGGACACAGTATTTTGAATCGTGCCTATTATGGACTGCCGAATCTGACCAACTGGGAGGGATTGCATACAAATGCTGTGTACGGATTTTTAAATATTATGACGAAGGTGCTGGAAGAAGAAAAACCGGAATATCTGGCGGTTGCGTTTGACCTTCATGCACCTACATTCCGCCATAAAATGTATGATGCATATAAAGGTACAAGAAAACCCATGCCGGAAGAATTGCGGGAACAGGTGCCGCTGATCAAGGAGGTTCTGACGGCAATGAAGGTAGCCATTGTTACAATGGAAGGATATGAGGCAGATGATCTGCTGGGAACTATTGCGGGAATGGCAGAAAAGAAAGGGATAGATGCGACAATTCTGTCCGGTGACCGTGATCTTTTGCAGCTTGCTACAGATCATGTGTTGATCCGAATTCCAAAGACCAAGGGCGGAAAAACACAGATAGAAGATTATCACGCAAAAGAAGTACTTGAGACGTATCAGGTGACACCAGCGCAGATTATTGAACTGAAGTCCTTGATGGGAGATACAGCAGATAATATTCCGGGAATTCCGGGTGTTGGAGAAAAGACGGCGACAAAAATTATTGCTGCTTACGGTTCTATTGAGAATGCGCATGAACATCTTGAAGAAATCAAACCGAACAAAGCCAAAGAATCGCTGCGGGATCACTATGACCTTGCAGTGCTCAGTAAAAAACTGGCGACCATTGATACAGAAAGTCCGGTAGAATTTTCCTGGGAAGATGCAAGGATGGGAAACTTGTATACACCAGAAGCATATGATTATTTTAAACGACTGGAATTTAAAAATCTCTTATCCAGATTTGACCAGCAGGAGACAGAACAAAAAGAACTCCCTTCCTGGCGTATCGTAGAAGATTTCGCAGAAGCGGAGAATATCTGGAAACAGGCAGAACAGGCAGAACAGATAGGAATCGCTGTTATTGACGGTATGGACGGAGTACGCGGCGTTGCGGTAGCACTGGAAGATCAGAATACAGTATATTTCCCGGTGGAAGGTTTTCAGACGGAAGGTGTGTTATGTGGTCATCTGGAACAGCTTTTTGCCGGAGATTCACAGATCGGTGCCTGGGATGTGAAAGCGATCCGTAAAAAGATAGAGATTCCGGAACGGAAAGGAATCTTTGATCTTGGCATCGGTGCATATCTGCTGAATCCGCTGAAAAACGATTACACCTATGACGATGTGGCAAAGGAATATTTGGGAGAACAGCTTCCGTCGCAGGAAGAAGTATTCTCCGGTATGAAAAAGCCGGATCCGAAAAAAGTGGATAATGAACAGGTGGCAGCGTATGGAGCTTACCAGGCATATGTGGCACTTCATGGAAAAGACGCACTGAAAAAAGCACTGCAGGAAGCAGGTATGTGGGATCTGTTTGAAGATATTGAGATGCCGCTGGTATTTACTCTTGATGATATGGAAAAAGAGGGAATCCTTGTAAAAGGAGAAGAACTGAAGCTGTACGGTGAAAAATTAGAGGTACGGATCAGGGAACTGGAAGAGAAGATTTATGAGGAAGCCGGAGAAAATTTCAATATCAATTCACCGAAACAACTGGGTGTGATTCTGTTTGAAAAGATGAAGATGCCGGGTGGAAAGAAGACAAAGACCGGATATTCCACAGCAGCGGATGTTCTGGACAAACTTGCACCGGACTATCCGTTTGTTGCTGATATTCTGGAATACCGGCAGCTGACAAAATTAAAATCCACGTATGCAGATGGACTGGCGGGATATATCGGAGCAGACGGAAGAATTCATTCAACTTTTAATCAGACTATCACTGCGACAGGAAGAATCAGCAGTACGGAACCGAATCTGCAGAATATCCCGGTGCGTATGGAACTGGGACGTCTGATCCGAAAAGTATTTGTTCCACGGGATGGTTTTGTATTTCTGGATGCGGATTATTCTCAGATTGAACTGCGTGTTCTTGCCCATCTTTCCGGAGATGAGATGCTGATCAAAGCGTACCGGGAAGCACAGGATATCCACCGGATGACAGCTTCTCAGGTTTTTCATATCCCGTTCGATGAGGTAACACCTCTGCAAAGAAGAAATGCGAAAGCAGTAAATTTCGGAATCGTCTACGGAATCAGTTCTTTCGGTTTGAGTCAGGATCTGAGCATCACAAGAAAAGAAGCAGCAGATTATATTGAAAAATATTTTGCCACTTATCCGAAAATCAAGAGTTATCTGGACGGAGAAGTGGAAAAAGCAAAAACGGATGGTTACAGTCTTACGATGTTCGGCCGCCGCCGTCCGGTTCCGGAATTAAAATCCAGCAATTTTATGCAGCGTTCTTTCGGGGAAAGAATTGCCATGAATTCTCCGATTCAGGGGACAGCAGCAGATATTATTAAGATCGCGATGATCCGGGTCAACCAGGCACTTCGGAAAGAAAATCTCCGTTCCCGTCTGGTGCTGCAGGTGCACGATGAGTTGCTGATTGAGACGGCAAAAGAAGAGGTGGAGCAGGTATCGGCGATCCTGGAGCGGGAGATGCGTCAGGCAGCAGTACTGTCTGTTCCGCTGGAAGTGGATATGCACACAGGAGAAAACTGGTATGAAGCAAAATAACAGTTAACGGAATGAGCGAAACGATAACAAAAGAAAGGGGAGATACCAGATGAAGGTGATAGGAGTAACCGGTGGCGTAGGTGCCGGAAAAAGTGAGGTCCTGGGATATATTGCAAAACATTGGAATGCAACTGTTGTGGAAGCAGATGAAGTGGGGTATCTGGTCATGCGGCCGGGAAAAGCCTGCTACAGTGCCATTGTTGACCTGTTTGGAACGGAAATCGTGAAAGAAGATCAGACGCTGGACCGGGAACTGATTGCAAAAATTGTATTTGAGAACAAGGAAATGCTTGCGAAGATGAATGGAATTGTTCACCCGGCAGTGAAAGAATATATCAAAAAAGCAATAAAACGAGAAGAAGAGAATGAGACAAATATTTTTATTGTAGAAGCAGCTCTGTTGATTGAAGATAAATATGATGAAATCTGTGATGAATTATGGTATATTTATGCAGATGAAGAGACCCGCATGGAGCGATTGAAGCAAAACAGAGGATATTCGGAAGAAAAATGCCGCAGTATTTTCAGAAATCAGCTCAGTGAGGACGAATTCAGTAATCACTGTGATTTTGAGATTGACAACAGTGATGATTTTGAAAAAACAAAAGAACAGATTCAACAAAAGATGCAAAGGATGCAGATTGATGAGGTTATGTAGTATTGCAAGCGGAAGCAGCGGAAATTGTATATATGTGGGAAGTGATAAGACGCATCTTCTGGTAGATGCGGGAATCAGCGGAAAGAAAGTGGAGTTCGGACTGAATTCTCTGGATCTTACCACAGGTGATCTGAATGGTATTCTGGTCACACATGAACATTCGGATCATATTAAGGGTCTGGGTGTAGTGGCAAGAAAATGCGGAGTGCCGATTTATGCCACACAGGGAACGATCCGTGCTATGGAAAATTCCGGGAGTCTTGGGAAAATGCCGGAAGGCATTTTTCATGAAGTGACACCGGATCAGGACTGCCCGATCGGAGATCTTACGATTCATCCTTTTCGAATCTCTCACGATGCTGCCGAACCGGTTGCTTATCGAATCGGACAGGGCGACAGAGAAGTGGGAATTGCCACGGATATGGGCGTTTATGATGAGTATATCGTGAAAAATCTGGAAGGGTTGGATGCATTACTTCTGGAAGCAAATCACGATGTAAATATGCTTCAGGTAGGTAAATATCCTTACTATCTGAAACGCAGAATATTAGGTGATAAAGGTCATTTGTCCAATGAAACGGCAGGACAGTTGCTTTGTCGGCTACTTCATGATAATATGAAACAGATCCTGCTGGGACATCTGAGCAGAGAAAACAACTACGAGGCGCTGGCTTATGAAACTGTCTGTGCAGAGGTGACAATGGGTGATAATCCATACAAAGCAAAGGATTTCCGAATTGATGTCGCTCACAGAGATACAGCATCAGAAGTAGTAGAAGTGTAAAGGAGAAGAAAGATGAAAAAAACAATTATCACAGTAGTAGGAAAAGATACTGTAGGAATCATTGCAAAAGTTTGTACTTATCTGGCAGATAATCAGGTGAATATCCTTGATATCACACAGACTATCCTGGATGGCTACTTCAACATGATGATGATCACAGATGCCAGTGCATGTGAGAAAACAACCGGTGAGATCGCAGAAGAACTCAACACACTGGGTGAAGAAATCGGTGTAAATATCCGTTGTCAGCATGAGGATATCTTTAACAAGATGCATCGTATCTGAGACCGGCGCAGGAGGGCAGAAAAATGATTAATATGTTTGAAGTAAACGAAACCAATAAGATGATTGAGCAGGAAAACCTGGATGTGCGTACGATCACACTGGGTATCAGTCTGTTAGATTGTATCGACAGCGACCTGGAGAAAGTCAATCAGAAGGTTTACAATAAAATCACAGGACTGGCCAAAAATCTGGTACAGACCGGTGAGGATATTTCCAAAGAATACGGAATCCCGATTGTAAATAAACGAATCTCAGTTACACCGATCGCATTGATCGGCGGTGCAGCATGTAAAACACCGGAAGACTTTGTTACGCTGGCAAAGACACTGGACAAAGTAGCAAAAGAAGTAGGTGTAAACTTCATAGGCGGTTATTCTGCACTGGTATCAAAAGGTATGACAAAAGCAGATGAACTGCTGATCCGTTCTATCCCTCAGGCTCTTGCCGAGACTGAGCGTGTCTGCAGTTCCGTAAACCTCGGTTCCACAAAGACAGGTATCAACATGGATGCTGTAAAACTGATGGGTGAGATGGTTCTTGCCACAGCAGAAGCCACCAAAGAAGATGATTCTCTGGGATGTGCAAAACTGGTCGTATTCTGCAACGCACCAGATGATAATCCGTTTATGGCGGGTGCCTTCCATGGGGTGACAGAAGCAGATGCAATCATCAATGTGGGCGTCAGCGGACCTGGTGTTGTTAATTACGCCCTGTCACAAGTAAGAGGTGAGAACTTCGAAGTTTTGTGTGAAACTATCAAAAAGACTGCATTCAAGATTACCCGTGTCGGACAGCTGGTTGCACAGGAAGCATCGAAAAGACTGAACGTACCTTTTGGTATCGTAGACCTGTCTCTGGCACCGACTCCGGCAATAGGAGATTCTGTTGCTCAGATTCTGGAAGAGATCGGTCTGGAACGTGTAGGCGCACCGGGAACCACAGCAGCACTTGCCATGTTAAATGACCAGGTGAAAAAAGGCGGTGTTATGGCCTCCTCTTATGTCGGTGGCTTAAGTGGGGCATTTATTCCGGTCAGCGAAGATCAGGGAATGATCGATGCGGTCAATCTGGGAGCTTTGTCTCTGGAAAAACTGGAAGCCATGACCTGTGTCTGCTCGGTAGGTCTGGATATGATCGCGATTCCTGGAGATACACCGGCAACTACAATTTCCGGTATGATCGCAGATGAGATGGCAATCGGTATGGTAAACCAGAAAACCACAGCAGTCCGTGTGATTCCGGTCATCGGAAAAGGTGTGGGCGAAACTGTAGAGTTTGGTGGATTACTCGGTTATGCACCGGTAATGCCTGTGAATACTTTCCGGTGTGATGATTTCATCAATCGCGGAGGAAGAATTTCGGCACCGATCCACAGTTTTAAAAACTAAAAGATTCCTGAAAAAATACTTGCGTATTTTTGGAGAGACTGTTATACTTGGTTCTATCAGATAGTTCTTTATCTGATAGAACCTTTTTCATAGGTTCATTCCGGCAGTTCTGCCAAAGATTCCAATTTTAAAAAATTAAAACAGGATGGATAAAATCTTTATACCCGGAGGGATTTTTGCGTCCATGAACAGGAGAGCAGGTGATAGGAAAACAGAGCATTAAATATATACATATCTGGTACGATATCTAAAAACACGTCAACAAACATAGCAACAATCATATCAACAAACATATCAAAAAAAGCATATCAGAAACAAATCAAAGGAGAAATACACAATGAAAAACAAAACATGGAAAAATTATCTTGGTGCGGCAGCGTTGGTAACTGTTCTTTTTGCAGGCTCTGTATCTGCTTATTTTACGGATCAGGATGAGAAAGTAAATACGTTTACTGTGGGTAAAGTAACGATTGAGCTGGAAGAACCAAAATGGGAGAAAAAACCGGATGATAACGGCAATAAGATTCCGGATGAAGCAGAGCGTATGACGCCGAATCAGACGATCATCAAGGATCCACAGGTGAAAAATACGGGAAATAATGATGCATTTATATATATGACAGTAGAAGTTCCATGCAGACAGATCATTTCAGTAAATAATGATGGTACGAGAAATCCACTGGCGATGAGAGAGTTATATAACTATCAGGTGGATAATTCCTGGGAACTGCTGGGAACTGTGGATGTGAGCGATGAAAGTGGAAAGAAGGTTGCGGTAAAACATCTGTATGCGTATGCAGGGGCACAGGGAATCTGTACCGTAGTAAAACCACAGGAGACAACAAAACCACTGTTTAATCAGGTGACCTTTATCAATGCGATGGAAGGACAGGGACTGGAGGAAAATACCTATAAGATCAATATTCAGGCATATGGGATACAGACAACGGATCTGAATGGCGGAACAAAAGATGCAGCTGAAATCTGGAATATTATCACCAATCAAAGAGAACTTACGGAACGATTTTCTTAACAGAGGAGAGTGACGAGGATGAAAAAAATTTTATCCATAGCGGGGATCGTCTGCTTCAGTATGCTGGTTGCGGTCGGTACACATGGAATCTACAGTTGGTTTACCGATCAGAGCCAACGAGTCAATTCTTTTTCTGTTGGGATGAATGAAGTAGAGATCAGGGAAGAATTTCCGGATCAGGAACTTACACCGGGGAAAATTATTAAAAAAGAAGCTGGTTTTACGAATACAGGAATGGTTCCCATGTATGTGAGGGCGGTTTACCTGTTCAGCAACAAGGAGGCGGAAGAAGGAAGTGAACTTCTGATGGGGAGTACTTTGTGGGAGAAAGCAGACGATGGATATTACTATTATAAAAAGATAGTACAGCCACAGGAAAGCACGGAACTTTTTCTGAAAGGAATTCACTGGAAAAAACAGAAAATTACGGATGGATTTGATCTGACGATATATACCGAGACAGTACAGGCAGCTGGACACAGCAGTGCAAAAGAAGCATTTGCGCGGATGATGGAGCGGCAGGAAGGTGGGCAGGTATGAAAAAAACAGGGAAAATCAGTGCTTTGTTATGTGGGTTACTGCTGATCGGAATCTCAGGAATCTACGGATTGCCGAAAGCTTATGTCCTGTATCAGGCAAACAGTGGAAAAGTAGCGATTCATCTGGAAGAATATCGGATGAATGGGGAAAAGGAAGTTCCATGGGAAACAGAAGAAAATGTACTTCCGGGTGGGCTGATATCCAAGATTCCACGGATCGTTAATGATGGAGCAGATTGTTATGTGCGTGCGAAAATAGTATTTACATCGGAGGAAACATCGGATCAGCCGTTGTCTGCGGACAATCTGGAAGGGATTGGCAGTGAATGGGTGCAGGATGGAGAGTATTTTTACTGTAAGGAAGTGGTAAAGAGCGGGGAGAGCGTTGACTTTTTCCGGGGAATCCGGTTACCTGCCGAATGGAAAGAAAGTCCTGAGGCAGAGAACCGATGGCAGGCGAGTGTACGGGCGGAAGCAGTACAGGCAGAGTGTTTTTTTCCTGATTTTTCTGTCAGTGATCCTTGGGGGATGAAGACGAAGCAGTTTGTTATCCGCCAGGCAATGGAAGGAGAAGCAGAAGAACAGGATGGTGACAAAGACCAGATGGAACTCGTGATTGCATCGGATCTGCAGGGGTTCACGATGGAACAGGAAGGGTGTATGAAACAACTGGAGACATTTATGCCGGGAAAAAGTCAGTCCGGAAAAGTTGTGATCAGAAATGGAGCAGATCATAAACGGGAAGTATTTTTCCGGGCAGAAGCCCCGCAGATGACACCACTTCTGGAAAAAATGGAACTTACTGTGCAGGTCAGAGAGAAAGATCAGATACAGATTCTCTATCAGGGAACGGTGACAGAGACGATGTTAAAACAAAATCAGTCTCTGGGAGAAATTCTTCCGGGAAAGGATAAACAAGTAGAATTCTTATTTTCTCTTCCGGAAGAGGCAGATAATGTATATGCGGCACAAACCGGTCAGGTAAAGTTTTGGTTTACCACGGGAGCACCACAAAAGACTCAGATAGTGAAAGTGGCAAAAACGGGAGACAGCCAGTATCCGGGGCACTATCTTATAACCGGTATTGCGGGAGCTGTACTGGCAGTTGTAGTTCTTGGAAAAGAAAGCATCAGGAAGAAAGGAATAAAAAGCAGATGATAAAAGCGACAGAAAGAATTCTGCGATTCTTTCTGACGGCTGTGGGGATGGCAGGATTTTGCCTGTTCCTTCTCCCACAGACTGCAGGATGTACACCACGTGTGGTGATTAGCGGATCTATGGAACCTGCAGTTCCGGTGGGAAGTATCGTATACACAAACAGATGGATCAAACAGGAAAATATAAAAGAAGGAGATATTATTGCCTATGGGTTATCAGGGGGAGTATCGGTTCTTCACAGAGTCGTGGAAACAGATAAAAACAGCAGAATATGGAGAACAAAGGGAGATGCCAATGAGGTCAGTGATCCCGGAGCAGTATCGTATGAACAATATCTTGGAAAAATGATCTTTTCACTCCCTTATGTGGGATATCTGATATCTGTGTTTAAAAGGAGGAGTATCTGGCTGGGAACTATTGCAGTCGGTGTATTACTGATCATATTACAACAGAAGGAAACATGGAAAAGCGGAAAGGAGAAGACGGTTTGAAAATATGGAAAAGAAAAGTAATCGGGCATGGTGTACTGGGAATCTTACTTTCTTTCGTCATTGTCGGCAACGCAACCGGAATCTACGGAGCCGACATCGACGATACAGTACCGGTAGAGGCAGAAAGTGAAATGACAGATAGCGGGAAAGAAGAACAGCAGGAGATTACGCAGGAAAAAACACAGGATTCAGATGATCCGGAACCGTCGGCAGAAGAATCGCAGGAGATCAGTCACGAAAGTGAGGAGAAAGAGAATCCGGAAAAGGATGAAGCAGACAAAATACCGGAGACAGAAGATGGGCTGTTCTATCTGGAAAACAGCGAGAAAGAGATAGATACATATTCTTTTGACAACAGCAGCGAACAGCCGGTAGCAAATGTTCGATATGACAAATTTTTATGGCCATCCGGTGGAAAAGGTTCTGCATCCTGCCCGAACCTTGGCATGGGAATGAAATATATTGTCGGGGATGATCAGAACGTTGACGGGGGTGGAAAATGGAGATATGTCTATTGTGTGGAATATCAAAAGGACTGCCCAATCGGAGGACTTAAGATGCAGTTTAAAGGCTGGAGTAACCGAAAAGTTGCCTATGCACTGTATTACGGTGCGCTGTATTATGGATATCCATGCCGTTATGAGCCATATTCTACCGGTGACTGGCAGATGGACTACTTTGTAACGCAGGTAGCTGTACACATTCTGAATGGAGAATTTACCCTTGCAGCGGCGAGAAACGGGATGAACAAAAGTAATGCCACAACAGCAGAAAAAAATCTCGCCTATGATCGGATCAGTAAAATTGTGGCAGCAGCCAATGAAACAAGTAATTATGGTGGGTTTACTGCTGACGGATGGCTGGATATGGAAAGCTGTACGTTTTCTCTGAATGGTTATAATAACAGCTGGAGCCTGCAAAATGGAAGGTACCTTTCAGGAGGGAACTTTCATGGGAACTTTCAGTCCTATTATGGGTATGATTTTCGCGAACAGTTGACAGGTTATGAGATCAGTGCTCCACAGGGCGTTCAGATTGAAAAAAACGGTAATCAGACATACGCAGATTTTCGGGCAGCGATTCCACAGGCACAGTACAGAAAATGGCAGCTGACAGGCATGCAGATACCGATCACGGTGACAGCTTCCCTGCCAAGATACTGGGGTGGAGGAATCTATAAAAGCAATTCAGCTTCAAATTTCCAGAGTATCTGTTTGCTGACCTGGGATGCTTCCGGAGGTACGACAAGAAAACAGGCAAGAGCCGATTTGAATATTGAAAAAGTGACAAGGAATCTGACAATCTACAAAAAGGATCAGGAGACACAGAGAACTTTAAAAGGTGCACTGTTTTCGTTGTGGGCATATGACGGAAATGGATACAGCAAAAAGATCGGCAATTTCCAGGATATGCAGGATGGAAGTTACCAGATAAAAAACATTTCTTATACACAGACAAAGGATGGCTGGTTTCTGATCAAAGAAGAGCGTGCGCCGGAAAACTATAAAAAGACATACCAGATGGCAAACAGTCTGGATGAAGAAAACTACCGCCAGTATGGAGGACGTGAAATACGTATGAATGAGAATGGTTTTTATTCTGACCGTGTGGAACAGCCGTGTATCTTTTATGATGAGAAAGAAGAACCGAAGGCAAAGGTATATGTAAAAAAATACGATATCAAATCCAGAAAATTACTTACAGGAGCACAATTCCAGATTTATCCGTGGATACAAGAGGAGGAAAAGTACAGTGATCAGGCACTTCAGACATTATCTTATAACAGTCAGAAACAACAGTATGAGACAGAAAAAGAAGTGATTGCAGATAAAGAGAATCAGGGAAAGTTCCTGATCCGGGAGACAAAGTCGCCACAGCATTACTGTGGAATCTGGCAGCAGGAAATTACCGTAACGGAACCGGGAACGACGACACTGGAACTTGAAGCATGGAACTATCCGGAACGAAAATTTACGATCTATAAAAAAATCCGGACAGATGAGCTGGTATGGGCACACGGTAATCCCACGTTCTTTTTCAAAATTTCAGGGAAAGATCTGAATGGAGAAGAACACTGGTATCAAAGTGCGATATTATTTACAAAAGAAATGGAAAAACAACAGGAATATATCATCGGAAAAGCCGAGATCACCGGAATTCCTGCAGGAATTTACCAGATAGAAGAACTGCCTCTGACGGCACGGTATATTCTGACAGGTGTTACCTCGGAGGATGCCAATGTGACTGTGGTCAATACCCCGACAGATACAGTGAATGGAGTTCAAAAGATCAGATCGGAAGTGACAGCAGATCTGACGCTGGAAGACGGAAATGCAACTTTTGAAAACAGGAAAGTATTCTTCGACGAATACTCTCACGATGATGTAGAAGTCAATCATCTGAAAGTATCAGAAGAGAAAAGCAGTAAACAGTAAAAAACTGTAACTGTTCAGTACCTTCACAGTTACGAGCCAAAATGCATTTAAACGATAAAA
>ERZ773183.2660-NODE-2660-length-11594-cov-2.993674_pt1 | contig 11594 bp, 9 predicted proteins | sample MGYA00580532_ERZ773183 | MGnify/ENA primary metagenome ERZ773183 (study PRJEB29015, sample SAMEA2737791) | human gut metagenome | biome: human gut; feature: human-associated habitat; material: faeces | place: China | collected 2012 ... | reverse complement strand
TGGTACTTCGAAGAAAAAAAGGCGAGGCAATCAAAATAGGTGATAATATCACCGTGACTGTTTCCGATATCGGCCAGGATTGTGTCCAGATTGCCATTGATGCGCCGAGGGAAATCAGTATTCTGCGTTCTGAGCTGGCGGAAGCCGCCAAGGTAAACCAGGAGTCGGCCAAAGTTGACCGCGAGTCGATAAAGAATCTGAAAAACATGCTGAAGAATCAAAAGGATAAAACGAATACATGAAGAAAATAAGGTTAACGGTAACTGCTTTTTTTAGTATAATCATTCTGTTTACGGCTTTTATTGTCTTTTTCAGGCTGCAGACAGAGGCGGCAAACCGTTCCACAGGGGATTTGAAGGTGACAGGCGGCAGCTATGGCGAGGATTACCGGTACGAAAACAACACCCTTGTTATTTTATCGGATAAACCGGTTACCATCTCCGGAGAAACAAAAAAAGATCGGATTCAGGTGAAGACGGGTGTTGATGCGAACCTGACACTGAAGAATCTGGATATAAGGACCAGCGGCTGTGCGCTGGATGCGGGAGACGGGAAGGTCTCCATAAAATTCAGCGGCAGCAATTATGTGAAAAGCGGCGCCAAGTATGCAGGAATTCGTGTGCAGGAGGGGGCGCAGGTGACTCTCTCCGGAGGAAAAAAGGATACGCTCATGGTCTTCGGGGGAAGCCAGGCAGCCGGGATCGGCAGTGAAAAGGATATGGCCTTTGGCAAAATTACTGTTTCGGGGGGAACAGTGACTGCCACCGGCGGAGCCAGGGCAGCTGGAATCGGCAGCGGTTATCAGGGAACAGGGGGAGATATCCTGTTAAAAGGCGGCTGTATCAGTGCATACGGGGGAGCAGGAGCTGCCGATTTGGGCTCTCCCCAGGAACAGGACGGAAAGGGTACGGTTACCCTGAATGGAAACAGTATGCTGTTCGCTGATGATATCCTGGATGAATTCAAAAAAGAAAATGGGATCTGGCAGTCAAAAAATACGATTGAAGTGTATCAGAAGGTCACTCTTACCTATCCTCTGGAAATCGGCAGCGGCCGGAAGCTGGTAATTCCTCCGGATGGAGAGCTTGCCATACCTGAAGGTACGGAATGTGTGAATAAGGGTGAAATATATGCTTACGGCATATTGGATGTGTCCGGGACACTACGTAATGAAGGGGAGATTTATGATTATCAGGGAGACCTGGAGGAGGTTTCCGGAATAACGGGGAAGCAGGCTTCTTTCCGTGATTTAAAGGATATTTATCTTTCTGATGGAACCATCCTTTTTACGGAGGACGGTTATGAACAGAGCGGTATGCAGTTTCTCATTGTGGACAGTTCTTACAGAGGATATACGATATATGGAGACGGAAAAGAACATAAGGCCTCAATAGAGGTGTCCTCCGGTGTATCGGTGAGCTGTACACTGGAGGATGTGCTGCTTTCCCCCGAAGGGAATGCTCATGCATTAACTGTGGGAGAAGGGGCGGAGGCTGTCCTTACATTAAAAGGAGAGAATACATTTACCGGCGGAGCCAGCCCGATATCAGGAAGTATCCTCATGCAGAAGGATGCGGAACTTGAGTTAAAGGGCAATGGTTCCCTCACGCTGCAAAGCGGGAACGGAAGCAAAATGGTTCTGAGCGGTGACGGTTCTGATGATGATGAAGAAGAGCTTCCGGAAGAGGAAGCGGATGAAGAGGCTGAGGTTCGGATAACAGAGGATGAAAAGAAGATGGAGGCCTTCCTGGAACGTGACATGCTGGAACGGCTGTCTGATGCAGGTGAGTCCCTGGATATTAACGGCAGGATGGCACGGCTCCGTTTGAATGGACGGGGAATTGACGAGCTTCTGGCGGCAACCGCAGGGGATATCAAGGTTCGCGTGCGTCCGTTTGTCCTGACGGATAAATTTACGGAAGGAAAGCTTTACATAGAGGACAGGCCGGTTCTGGATATACAGGTTCTGGAGGTGCTGGGAGAAGAGGAAGAGATAGTTGATATCCACTTCAAAAATGGGCTGGTTACTCTTTCTGTCCCCTATCAGAAGCCATCGGCGGAAGATGCAGGAAATCTTGGCCTCGTATATGTCGGGGCGGACAACACTCTTGACTGGATTAAGAATTCTTATTATGACGGTGATAAAAAAGTTATGATATCCGATGTAACACATTTTTCCGTTTACGGAATCGGATATAAAAGTCCGGCGGCCAAGGATAGTGAACAGAAGCCCACAGTATCCGGGAATACGGTAAATAAGCAATAAATATAAGAATAAGAGGAATAAAAAAATCAGCGATATCCGCTTCCGGTATCGCTGATTTTTTTATCAGTGTATTTTATTTAAGTAATTTGTCAGCACCCTGGGAATATTGGCACAGGAGGCCTGGACGTTGACAGCGCCTATGTTATGCGCCACCATAGGCATGCCGTAGACAACACAGGAATCCTTATCCTGGCCGATGGTATAGGCGCCTGCCCTTCGCATCTTCAGGAGCCCGTCCGCGCCGTCATGCCCCATTCCCGTCAGAATAATGCCCACGGCGTCGCTTTTTGCCACATCGGCAACGGAGCGGAACAGGACGTCAACGGAGGGCCTGTGGCCGTTTACCTTATCTGATGAGAAGCAGTTGACGGTGTAGGAGGAGCCGAGCCGTACCACCTTCATGTGAAGGCTTCCGGGGGCAATCAGCACGGTGCCGCGCTCTATTTTATCTCCGGTGCAGGCTTCTTTTACATGAAGCCTGCAAAGGCGGTTAAGACGTTCCGCATACATTTTGGTGAAGCCCTCAGGCATATGCTGAGTGATTACGATACCGGGAATGTTTTCGGGAAGTGCCTGAAGGATCTGGAGAGTGGCTTCTGTGCCTCCGGTAGAAGCCCCGATGGCAATGATCATGGAATTCAGTTTCGCAGGATTGATAGGACTGAGTCTTGGGACTATGGGAGAAAGGGGCTCTTTTTTTACAGAAGACGGGCCTGCCACACGCACCTTGGAGCGGGAAGCAATGATGATTTTAGATGCCAGGCTTTCGACGAATTCCTGACGGCCGAAGTTGGCGGCGGGATTTGGCTTCTTGACAAAATCCACAGCGCCGTTTGAGAGCGCCTCGAAGACGTTCATGTTTACGGCAGATACCAGGATAACCGGTATCGGATGCTTGGGCATGACCTGTTTCAGGAATTCTATCCCGTTCATTTTAGGCATTTCCACATCCATGGTGATGACATCCGGTGCACACTGGGGTATTTTTTCAATGGCCTCATACGCATTGGCAGCATATCCAACGATTTGGATACGGCTGTTTGCCTTAGGCAGATTGCTGGTAAGAAAACGGCCGAAGACCAGTGAATCATCGACAACCAGAACTTTAATAGGAGTATTAAGTAGCATATTCATATCGCCTTTCTGATATTTCTAAAGGATACGGGCTATTTTCTATATGTTGCCGGCATTATGTAATTATAACGGGTCGTGGTTTTGTTAAGGCTTTCGGAGTGGCCGATTAACAGGTAACCGCCGGGGGCGGTGGCATTATAAAACCTTTCTATTAATCCGTTCTTCGTTGCCTGATCAAAATAAATCATTACATTCCGGCAGAAAATCACATCAAATTTTAATTGGAAACGTATAGGATCCATGAGATTGAAGGTCCTGAAAATAACGTTGGATTTCAGGTTCTGTTTTACGGTCCAGATACCGGGTTCCGCTGTCCGGTCAAAGTATTTGCTCTTCCATAACGGAGGAAGCTTAGACAGGGATTCCTCATCGTACTGGGCGTTCTGGGCGGCCGTAAGGGCATTCTGGGAAATATCGGTGGCCAGCACCCTGGTACATGGCGGCTTTATTGCCGAAATATTCTTTTAATATCATGGAAATGGTATAGGGCTCCTGGCCGGTGGAGCAGCCCGCGCTCCAGATGCTTAATACGTGATCCGTCTTTGTCCTCTCCAGATAAGGGAGGATTGTTTCCCGGAAGAAGGTGAAATGCTCTTCCTCCCTCATAAAGTAGGTATAATTTGTAGTAAGACGGTTCAGCATACTGTCAATGTCCGCCGGGCTGGCCTTGGTGAGGATATCATTCACATAGTCTGTAAAGTTGGTATATCCCTTTGCGAGGATGTCATTGGATAATCTTCCGATAATCAGCTGTCTTTTCTTGGAGAGATCGATACCATATTTACTTTTGATAAAAGTATATAAGCGTTTAAAATCATTATCACTTATAGTCAGCATTATATTGGCTCCTGTCCGTTTTAGTGTTTATTCAACAAGCGCTTCGTAGTTCAACAGCAGAATAACGGTTCCGTCCGGTAAAGATACCATGCCGTTGGTTAATTCCTGTCTGCTTTCAACCGGAATTGACGAGGTCTGGCGTAAGTCAATATCAAGTACCTGGGACACGCTGTCCACCATCATGCCAATGGTGTTGGATTCAACCTGAAGGATGATGGTGCTGTTGGATTCCAGGTCTTCCATACAGCCAAGGCGCAGACGGAAATCAATGATGGGAATGATCTGCCCTCTCAGGTTGATGATGCCCTTTATATATTCGGGGACAAGGGGAACGGGCCGTATGGAATAATCGGTAATGATTTCCACAACATGCATGGTGTCCACACCATAGGTCAGGCCGTTTGCTATAAAGGTAAGATAGCTTCTGATATTGGTATTTTCTTCAATCATCTGTTCTTCATCTGTTCTGTCGTTTATTTGTTCAGCCATTTTAAAGCCTCCATAATTTTATTGATCATATTCGGGCCGGTATACGGCCTCTGTTATCCGGGCGCAGTTTAAAAAAGGGACTGTGCCGAATGATATACATTGGCGATATCCAGTATGATACTGATATTTCCGTCTCCCAGAATCGTACAGCCGCTGATTCCGGAATTCTTGATATTAAAATTGTTCAGATAGGGAGGGAGAGGCTTTACAACAACCTGCTGTTCTCCCAAAAGCTCATCTATGAACAGGCAGTAGGACTTGTCGCTGGCATCCACCCACATAAGAAGTCCGTCTTCCAGGCTGGTGATGGCGTCGTTGATGTTATACAGCTGGTGAAGACGTACAAGAGGGTAAAAATCACCCATGCAGCGTATCATCTCATGGCCTTCGGAATCATAGATGATATCCTCCGGAAGAGCCTTGAAGGACTTGCGGATATTGGAGATAGGCACGGTGAAAATAGTGCCGCCGACACTGACCTCCATGCCGTCTACAATGGCCAGGGTAAGAGGAATGCGCAGTGTCATGCAGGTCCCCTTTCCGTATTCACTGGTTATGGTTACGGTGCCGCCTATGCTTTCCACATTCCGTTTTACAACATCCATACCCACGCCGCGTCCGGAGTATTCCGTTACCTCCTTATTGGTGGAGAAGCCGGGAAGCATCAGGAGAGAGAGGATTTCCTTCTGGCTGTATTCTTCTTCCGGTTTTGTAAGAATGCCGTTTTCACGGGCTTTTGTCAGAACAGCGGCAGGATCGATTCCCTTTCCGTCATCTTTTACTATAATGATAACCTCGCTGCCGGTATGGCGGGCGGATAAAAGAACCTCGCCCTGGGGATTCTTCCCTGCGTCAATACGTTCCTGCGCCGTTTTCTCAATTCCGTGATCCATGGCGTTGCGGACAATGTGCATGATAGGATCGCTGATATTATCCACAATGCTTTTGTCAACCTCGGTATCTTCCCCCTCTATTGTCAGCCGCACATCCTTGTTCAGCTCCTGCTTCATATCACGGACAATACGGTTCATTTTCTGGAAGGTTCCTGAAATGGGCACCATACGAAGCGACATGGCGATATCCTGCAGATCATCGGTGAGCTTGCGCAGCTGTCTTGCGGATTTCAGGAAGCTGTCGAGCTTCAGGTCATGAAGCTCAGGGGAAGAAATTACCATGGACTCAGTAATGACGATTTCTCCCACAACGGCCATGAGCATATCCAGCTTGGAAAGGTTGACACTGATTAAATTCTGCTTTACAGGAGCATTATGGGCGGCGGGAGCCGCGGGCTTTTTAGCAGGGGCAGCAGCCGCATTTCCGGTATTCCGGGTTTCCTCCTGCGCAGCCTTTGCAGCCTCCCGCGCCGCATAAGCCGGATTGTCAATCAGCTCATAGGAACGGATATTGCTGCTGTCTTTTATGATAGTGATGGCAATTTCAGCCGTTTCCCTTGAATCGAAAGCAAAATAAAAACCGTCCTGTACTATGCTTTCGGCGGAGCTGCTGTTTGTTTCAATATCGTCAGGATAAAAGCGGAAATCAGAAGTGGCATCCTTTACTGAGGTGACCAGCATGAAAGCCCGGAGATTTTCCATGCCGCAGCCCTCATCAAAGAAAATATGCACAAAACACATTCCCTTATCCTCCGGGAGATGGGACATTGGCAATTCCTGGCCTGCGGCCGTTTCAGGAGCAGCATTCTGAGGTGTTTCCGAAACAGCGGCGGCGCCTTCCGATCCGCCTTCCGTTTCTTTGTCACTGATTTTGTCAAGAAAACTATTAATTTCTGCTATTACATTGTCGATATTAGTACTGAGAGGTTCATTATTTTCCACCTTCTGCACTTCTTCGCGCAGCTTATCGGTAGATTTGAACATGAGGTTAAACAGTTCGGACTTGTGCGTGCTGTCTAACTTGCTGATTCCATTCTCCCGAATATAAAAGAACAGGTCTTCGATGTGATGTGCAATGGTCATGAGAGAAGTAAACTCAAGCATTGCGGAAGAACCTTTAATTGTGTGCATGATACGGAAGATTTCATTCACGTCATCTGATGTGAAATCCGTATTCTTTTCCGCATTTATTAACAACTCATCAAGCTGTCCCAGAAGAGAATTCGTTTCGAATAAATAGGTATCAAGTAGATTGTCCAGGTTGTTGTCCATAATCTTTACACCGCCTTATCTGTCAGTTATATTTTTGTACTTAAAACACATACTTATATATCGGCAGAATACATTAAAAAATAATTGGAGTCAGAGAAAAAATGTCTAATATTTTAAAAGTTACCAGTCCCATAGGGGGATATGAAAACGGCAACAATATAAAAATGAATCCGACCGCAAACGCGGAGGTTCAGGGCGTACAGGCGCCGATTACCCCCCAGAAGGTATCCAGGCCGGGAGGGCGGGATGATGCAGGTCAGAACAGCACACAGCTGAAACTGAATTATGAATCTAATTTTAACCATTTTATAAAGCTGCTTAACAATTCGCCTGATCAGGTGGAGGATCTGATGCGGCTTCTTATGGAAAAAAAGGAGCTGCTTGTACAGGCGGGCATGAATAAGGGGACAGCGGAGGATATCGCCCGGTTTTTCTCCATGATCGGACTGAAGGAGGGCAATATGTCGGCATTCCTGAAGGAACAGGCCGATATGGGAATCCGCTACAGAGGACCGTTTTTTGATTTGCTCCGGCAGGTGTTCAACAACACGGATTCTGTGGATTTAAAGGCGGGGCTCCTTGATTTTGTTAGGCGTTATGGAGACATGGCCTCCGGCGGTCACATTATGCAGTCCATTTCAGAACTGCTGGAAAAATGCAGGGAACAAATGTTCAGCAAATCAGCCGGCGAGCTGGAGCGGATGGCCGCCCGGCTTAAGACGGGAGAGCAGCATGTGAACGGGGATACACAGAAGAATGCCGCGCTGCTGAAGGAAAAGATTCTTCCTTTTCTCAACAAGTATATATCCGCCACCCATGACAGAGGGCTGCTGCGTCAGTATACCGCGCATCTGGCATACCAGCTTGCCCGTTACGAAAATGGAAGCATGGACGGACTGATGCAGGCATTCGGAAAATTAATGGGTTATCAGGGTTTTAAAAAGGTCTTCGGAAGTATGGACGAGGCGCTGATAGAATCGGTCCTGCGCAAGGCTTCACAGACGGATGAAGGCTGGAATAAGGAGTTTTTAAATATCCTGCGTTCCGGTATGAACGGGGACGCCAGCACGGAAGGAAAGATGATAAGCCAGAATTTTGTCCATTCCATGCTTTTGAATGAGAGCGTATATATGCCGGTCCTCCACCTCATGCTTCCTATGATGGTGGACGGCAGGCTGATGTATTCGGAGCTCTGGGTGGATCCGGATGACAAAGGGGCCGCCGAAGATGACGAGGAGGACGGCCGTGTTGTAAAGGCTTTAATTAAATTTGATATTGAAAAGCTGGGATTTTTCGACATGTTTTTTGTTTATAAAAACGGGAAAATGGATATGCAGCTGGATTTCCCGGATAATCTGAAGGGGAAAGAAAAGGAAATAAGGCAGAATATAAATCGTATCATGGCCGAGAACGGAATCCGGCTGCAGAATCTGGTCACCGGATCCAGCCAGGAATCCATACCTATTACGGAAGCATTTCCGAAAATTTACGAAAGGAAGAATGGAGTAAATGTCAGAGTTTAGGGAAACATTGAATAAAAAAGCCGTAGCGCTCACTTATGAGGAGGATAAACAGAACGCGCCGGTTATTGTGGCTTCCGGAATGGGATATATGGCGGAGAAGATTGTGGAGATAGCATCGGAAAACGGTGTTCCTGTCTATGAGGATGATTCCCTTGCCACAGTCCTTACACAGCTGGAGCTGGGAAGTGAAATACCGGAGGAGCTGTATCAGGCCGTGGTTGATATTTATGCTTATTTTTTGCATTTTACACTGAACGGGGAAGAGAAAAAAACGGAAGCCGCCAAACCGGAAGCGGTAAGTCAGGAAGAAGAAATGCAGGAGGAATAAGGGAGCGGCATTCATTGCCATATCCTCCTGCCGATTATAAAAGCCGCACGAAAAAAGCCATCCCGGCGTTAATACGCTGAGGGATGGCTTTTTTGCCGTCCGATGTTATTTTTTATGGATGGATTCCATGTGGAAGATAAATCTCCGCAGCAGGCTTTCCGTGTAAGAGGAGAGATCCTCGAAACAGCAGCCATAACCATATTTCCCATTACTCAGAGGTTCTGTCCGCAGGACCCGTGTCTGGGGGGCGATGGGCAGGACATTATGCTGAAAATGGGTATAGAAAACCTGGACGGGAAGCTTCTGCGCTGCGATAATATATACGCCTCCGGCGGAAATATTGGAGGTCACGCCGCCTATACCGCCGCTTCGTCCCGTTTCGGGGTCAATGTATGACATATTTACGGTTATTGTCAGCGGAAGGCGGAAGTCTTCATGGCGGTCGGCTGTGTCCTTAACGGACAGGATATGGCAGAAGCCATGGTAATCCCCCTTTTTGTCTATCACAGGCTCGATTTGGCAAATACTGCAGTTGCAGGTCACCAGACCGTTTATTGAATCAAAAAATACCACCGGCATCAAATAAGCTTCTTCCATTACCAGCTCCCATCCGGGAAAGGTAAGGTATATTTCATTTTCTCTTGTATAGCTTACAGCGGCTTCACTGAGAAGCGCGCCGGTCTGTGGATCAAGAATATGACATTTTCTACAGTTTTTTATTGATAAATCCATATAGGCCTCCGGGGAAAAATTTTATGCTGCATAGGAGCAGATGTCACTATTTATTATCGGATTGGATGCTTAAAATGAAAGGGAGGACTTGTCAGGAAATTTTCTTTTTACATTTCAGAAGGTACCAAGAACAAGTTCAGCGTCTTTATAATAGATATTGCAGTGTTCTTTAGTGTCTTTTATGATGAGATGGGAATGATTGAGACTGATTTCTGTAACACCATAGATAATATCGCTTTTCACACGGCATTTGCTGTAATTCGGTTTTGCCCGCAGCATTTTGTCGATTTGTTCATTGAGATCCTTCACCTTTTTTTCGTAAAGCGCTTTTTGTTCACTTAAAATATTGAAAATTTCTTTTTTGTTTTCAGGAACGGAGGGCTGTTCCGTCAGATAACGGTAATTCAGACGGATTTTTTCGAGTGTTTTAACAGCCTCTTCCAATTCGGCCGACAAATGCTCCGTGTTCTTTTCTTCCTGCACAGCCTGGCCGATTGTAATCCGTGTTTCATTATTGGATGGCGTCCCGATTTTCCTGGCCTCCACACTTTTTGACGCGCTGATATTTCCTCCGATAATGGTACCGCGTCCCGACAGGGCCAGAACGGAGCCTCCGCAGGTGATATTACTGTTAATGATGGTTTCGGAGGATACATTTCCGTTGGCCGTTACCCGGACATGCTCCAGGAAAAGGGAAGAAACATTGCCTCCGGCCTTCAAAAAACCACCGCCGCTTCCATTCATGCCCTTTCTGATTTCTATGTCCTCCCCTGCCGTGACAGAAGCATTTTCCACCATCCCGTAAACAATAACATTTCCGCCGGCATGAACCGTAAATCCCCGGCAGATATCGTCCATTACCAGAATATCACCCGCAAAATCCAGGTTCCCTACCGAGCCGTCCACACTTCCGGGAATTGTCAGCCGGGATGCCACACGGAAGACGTCGTTTTGAAAGGAAATCTCTCCGCTTACCTTTGCCGTGAGAGCCGTTTTTTCCTCATTCAGGACCGTATTTTTCCCCTGGGGGATAACCGGTGCGTTTCCTTTTTTGGCGGGCACGGCATGGCCCAGCACATCGATGCCGTCCGTTCCGTCACCGGGCGGGATGATATCACAGATAACATCACCGGCTTCAATGTTCTGGAAAAGGTTCAGATCCTTATAATTAATACTTCCGCGTGAATCCTCCTGAAGGTGAATCTGCCTGATTCTGGAAAAATGGTCGACTATTTTTCCGTTTTCACCATCAACGGGAGGTGTGCCCCGGGCGATGGGAAAGACACAGTAATAGCTTCTGTGCTGATAAATCTGCTTCAGAAGGTCCATGTCGATTCCTGTGGTTATCCCGGCGTCTTGTGCCGCAGAAATAATATCGTTTTCCTCGGGTTCGGCGCCGCCGTCTGCGGGAGGAAGGAGATACAGAAAAGCGGTCATGCGGTCCGGGGACAGAAGGATCCGTACAGCGGCATCCGCGGGCTCCGGATTTTCAGCGTGCTGTCCGCAGATTTCCATTATTTCAGGAAGACGGCTTTGGATGAATTCCAGATCCTGCGGGTATTCCGCCTGACGGCTTTGCAGCTCCTGGAGAAGAGTCTGCGCAGAAAAGGCAGTGACGCCGGATTCCCGGGAATCGGTTTCTTTATCAGGAGTAATTTCGGAGCTTGTGTCCGCAGGCGCCGGAGGAGGGGCTGCAGCGGAGTTTTCTTTTTTATTTTTTGATTTCTTAAAAAATGGCATATGTTTCCACTCCTCTTTATCTGATATAGACTATTGTTATATTATCGGCTTGTTTTGGCGGAAATTAAGAGGGGTGGGGATAAACGCCTGAATCACAGCCGTCATGCCGCCCTGCCCCGGCCGTCCCTGTTTCCTTCGTGAGCGAGGGGGAGCGCTGTGTATGTGTTCTGTGGCCCAGCTTCAAAAAAGGGGTGTTTCTAAATATTCCGTTCCGCCGGAATTCTGCTGACGCGGCAGAACTCCTCGCGGTGTTAGGTGGTGGTTTTGAGCCAGAGGGAGTGGCGCTCGTCAGACAGGCCGCTAAGGGCAGCAGAATTCCGGCGGAACGGAATATTAAGAAACATCTCCTTTTTTTCAGATGGGTCACAGAACACATACAC
>ERZ773183.2648-NODE-2648-length-11653-cov-2.979307_pt1 | contig 11653 bp, 10 predicted proteins | sample MGYA00580532_ERZ773183 | MGnify/ENA primary metagenome ERZ773183 (study PRJEB29015, sample SAMEA2737791) | human gut metagenome | biome: human gut; feature: human-associated habitat; material: faeces | place: China | collected 2012 ... | reverse complement strand
AGTGGAACGATAGAAGATGAGATAAGAACATAAATGGATGAAGACGAGATATGATAAGGATGTAGGTAACGTAATATATAAATATCTATTGCTTTACGCGATGTATGTGTAGTCGCTGTCTTTACTATAAATATGTTTTTCTTTTACTTGGATTTTAATACTTTTATATAGAATGTGGAGCTATATTAATGTTATCTTAAAGATACGTATTTTATGTAGCGAATTTATTCGTCCTACCGGATATATTGAACCTTGTTTTTCTTATATTTGCAGCACATGATTTCTAAACAATAATTAAATTATTCATTCTTATGAAAAAGATTCTGGTATTATTCGTTTTAACAGCGATAGCTATGGTGAGTGTAAATGCGCAGGACAACTTGAAATGGGGTGTTATGGCAGGTATGAATGTGAGTAAATATACTTTTACCGGTTTTGACAACAGGGTAGGTTTTCATGCAGGTGTCAAAGCTGAGCTGGGGTTATCGCAGGAAGCAAGTGGGGCATACATGGATTTTGCTGCGTTACTGACGTTGAAAGGTGCTAAAATTGATGGAGGATCAATTGCAACCGTTAAATTTAATCCGTATTATTTGGAGATACCGGTGCATGTTGGTTATAAATATGCTGTAAATGAAAACTTTGCGCTGTTTGGTAGCGTAGGTCCTTATTTGGCTGTCGGTCTGTTTGGAAAAGCAAAATTGAGCATAGGCAATGCGATTGGTGATTGGGCTGATATAGAAGGTATGGAAAGTGTAGGAGGCCTGGAAGGTAAATCTGTATCTGAAGATATATTTGGCGATGACGGGTTCAAACGATTCGACTTCGGCCTCGGATTGAAAGCCGGTGTTGAGTTCAACAAAAAATATCAGGTTGCTTTGAGTTATGATTTCGGGTTGATTGACGTGCAGAAAGATTTGGGTATGAAAAACAGGAACCTGATGATATCATTGGGTTATATGTTCTAAAACGGACTTTGCAACTTTGTTGCACGAATCATTCGTTACCTTTGCAACAGATAAAAAACGAATGAATATGGGACATTGTTGTTGCGGTGCACATTCATGCACGACAGAAAATAAAAAGAATGCCAGTACTTCGATAGTTCACGAATACTGGAAAGTAGGGCTTTCATTTATACTTCTGATAGGAGGTATTATAATGAATGCCCTGAATTTTGCCTTTTTCCTTGGAGAGTATGTTGCTTTAATATGGTATATCCTGGCTTATCTTCCGGTAGGAATACCAGTGATGAAAGAGGCTTGGGAGGGTATCAGGGAAAAAGACTACTTCAGCGAGTTTACACTGATGATTGTTGCTACGCTGGGAGCCTTTTATATTGGTGAGTATCCGGAAGGAGTCGCTGTAATGCTGTTTTATACGATAGGAGAGTTGTTTCAGAATAAAGCGGTAGACAGGGCGAAACGTAATATCGGTGCTTTGCTGGATGTGAGACCTGAGAAAGCCTTGGTGCTTAGGGAGGATAATCTTGTGGTAGAAAGTCCTCGAAATGTAAAAGTAGGAGAGGTCATTGAAATAAAGGCGGGTGGGAGAGTTCCTTTGGACGGAGTGATGTTGAATGAAATCGCTGCTTTTAATACGGCCGCGTTGACGGGAGAAAGTGTTCCCCGTGACATCAGAAAAGGAGAGGAAGTCCTTGCGGGGATGATTGTGACGGATAAAGTAATCAGGATTAAAGTAGAAAGACCTTTCGATAAAAGTGCGCTTGCACGGATATTGGAACTCGTTCAGAATGCTTCGGAACGGAAAGCACCGGCAGAATTGTTTATCCGTAAGTTTGCCCGTATCTATACTCCTATTGTCATAGCACTGGCGGTATTGATTGTGCTACTCCCGTTCGGCTATTCATTGATAGACCCTCAATTCGTGTTTACATTTAATGATTGGTTATACAGAGCTTTGGTTTTTCTGGTAATTTCGTGTCCATGTGCGCTGGTAGTAAGTATTCCATTAGGTTATTTCGGTGGTATCGGAGCAGCTTCCCGATTGGGGATTCTGTTTAAAGGCGGCAATTATCTGGATGCAGTCACTAAAATCAATACAGTCGTATTCGATAAAACGGGAACGCTGACCAAAGGAACATTTGAGGTGCAGGATTGTAAGTGTGTATCCGGGATTTCGGAGAAGGAACTGGTGAGGATGATTGCTTCAGTAGAAAGTGACAGTACACATCCGATCGCTAAAGCGATTGTGAACTATGCAAAGCTGCAGGATATAGGGCTTGCGGTTGTCACCAATACTAAAGAATTTGCAGGTCTCGGTTTGGAGGCAATAATAGACGGGACTTCGGTGCTCGTTGGAAATAGTCGGTTACTGTCTAAGTTTAGCATAAAATATCCGGCAGAATTGCAGAGTGTTACCGATACGATTGTAGTTTGTGCTATTGGAGGCAGTTATGCGGGTTATCTCTTGTTGGCGGACGCATTGAAGGATGACGCGAAGACGGCGATTGATAACTTAAAAGCATTAAACATTGAAAACATTCAGATATTATCCGGTGATAAACAGAGTATTGTTACTAACTTTGCAGAGAAGCTCGGTATATCAAAGGCTTATGGCGATCTGCTTCCTGACGGTAAAGTGAAACATCTGGAGGAATTGCGGAAGAATGAAGCAAATCAGATTGCCTTTGTCGGTGACGGGATGAACGACGCTCCTGTGCTTGCGTTGAGCCATGTCGGTATTGCTATGGGTGGATTGGGCAGTGATGCGGCGATTGAAACAGCTGATGTCGTGATACAAACAGATCAACCATCGAAAGTGGCCGAAGCCATTAAAGTAGGAAAGCTGACTCGCCGGATTATCTGGCAGAACGTGTCGCTGGCATTTGGAGTGAAACTGCTGGTACTTATCTTGGGAGCCGGCGGACTGGCTACACTTTGGGAAGCTGTCTTTGCGGATGTCGGCGTTGCATTGCTTGCCATTATGAATGCAGTAAGAATACAGAAGATGATAAAATAAAAAGAATATGGAAGAGAATGTTTATTTGGATAAGCTGGAAAGACGGGATATCAAACCGACAGCAATAAGGCTTCTCATATTGAAAAATATGTTGGAAGTTGGACGGGCCGTATCGTTATTGGATCTGGAAACTCTCCTGGATACGGTAGACAAATCGACCATATCCCGGACAATAGCTCTCTTTCTGTCTCATCACCTGATACATAGCATAGATGATGGAAGCGGTTCGTTGAAGTATGCCGTTTGCGACAACTCCTGTAACTGCGTGGTGCAGGATTTACACTCGCATTTCTATTGTGAGAAATGTCATCGGACTTTTTGTCTGGAAGGTACACATATTCCGGTTATTGATTTGCCTAAAGGATTCACGTTACATAGCATTAATTATGTTCTCAAGGGGATTTGTCCGGAATGTACTTCTCATTCAAAGAATGAATAAATAGAAAAAGCCGGAACTCAGACCAATAGAAATATCGGTAGAGTTCCGGCTTTTTATCAATATGCTTGTTTAATCGATGTTTGGATTCAATGAATGCCAGTCTTTGATGGCAGGTATGATTCCCATTTCAATAACTTCATCACGGAGCTTGCACAAGTGTTCGTAGCTCTTTTCCAGTTCAGCCTGTTCGGCAGGAGTTCCGGCTACTTCCTTATAAGTGACACCGTTTTTGGTGATTGAAGTTTCCATTGCCATCATGATATGATCGAATTTTCCATTGGAGACATACGTTCCGGCAGGCCAGCGGAAAGGTTGTCCGCCCATAGCGGCAGCGATCATCTCGATAGAAAGATAGGCGGGGCTTTGGAAAGAAGAACGGCCGCGCAGATCGATGATGTGCTTTCCACCTTGGATAACACGTACTTTCAGTTCTTCCCATTCGGTTAATGGGAGACGGGTCGTACCAATGAAATCAGTCAACGGTTCTCCTTTCACTTTAGTGGTAGAAGCAAATACGGCCATTTGTTCGCCATGACCGCCGTATGTGCGGCAGTTCTGAATTTCAGAAGCCGGGATATGGAAGTATTTCACCAGTTCGTTTTGCAGACGGGTGCTGTCTAATGCTGCCAGCGTAGAAACCTGAGACGGTTTCAGTCCGGAATACAGTAAGGTAATCAAACCGGTAATGTCGGCCGGATTGAAAATGACAACAATATGTTTTACGTTCGGGCAATATTGGCGGACGTCTTTACCGAATTGAGCGGCGATTTCTGCATTTCCTTTCAGCAAGTCTTCACGGGTCATGCCTGCTTTGCGGGCTGCACCACCGGAAGAAACGATGTAAGATGCTCCGGTCAACGCTTCTTTGATATCAGAAGTATAAGTAAGGTTGACACCTTCGAAGCCGCAGTGGTACAATTCTTCTGCCACCCCTTCCAAAGCGGGAGCAAACGGATCATACAGACAAATATTCGGAGTGAGTTTCATCATCATGGCAGTTTGAGCCATATTGGAGCCAATCATTCCGGCTGCTCCTACAATTGTAAGTTTCTCGTTGGTTAAAAATTCCATAAAGCTATCTATTTAAAGGTGAATAATCTGTTATTTCTTTTTGTCGCTACAAAGTTAACACTTTATCGACCTGATTGTTCATTGAAAATAGTTTTATCAGATAACGAAAAGTTATAGCTGGCTGATTGAAGGATCTGTCTAAAATAGATTATCTTTGTATCCTATATTATATAAATGGATAAATATGAGCATCGAATTAGGAAAATTCAATCAGCTTGAAGTTGTAAAGGAAGTCGATTTCGGGGTGTATCTCGACGGAGGAGAGGAGGGGGAGATTTTGTTGCCCACCCGTTATGTGCCCGAAGACTGTAAAATAGGAGACTTTTTGAATGTCTTTCTTTATCTGGATATGGATGAGAGATTGATTGCCACTACGCTGACTCCGTTGGTGCAGGTAGGGCAGTTTGCCTGTCTGGAAGTGGCATGGGTGAATCAGTTTGGAGCTTTCTTGAACTGGGGGTTGATGAAGGACCTGTTTGTGCCGTTCAGTGAGCAGAAGATGAAGATGCAGGTTGGACGGAAGTACGTGATTCATGCACATTTGGATGATGAGAGTTATCGCATTGTGGCTTCGGCAAAGGTGGAACGCTATCTGTCGAAAGACAGGCCGGAGTATGCTTCGGGGGATGAAGTGAATATTCTCATTTGGCAGAAAACGGATTTGGGCTTCAAGGCAATCATAGACAATAAGTATAGCGGTTTGCTTTACGAAAACGAGATATTTTCTACATTGCAGACAGGTATGGAGATGAAGGCTTTTGTGAAACAGGTGCGCGAAGACGGCAAGGTGGATTTGATCCTTCAGAAACCAGGCTTTGAGAAGATAGATGATTTCTCGAAAACCTTGCTGAATTATATCAGGGAGAATGACGGAAGGATCAGACTGAATGATAAAAGTCCTGCGGAAGATATTTATGCTACATTTGGTGTCAGCAAGAAGACCTTTAAGAAAGGAGTGGGTGACTTATATAAGAAACACCTGATAACCTTGCACGAAGATGGCATCACTTTGGCAGACTCCTAATCAGAATAGGGAAATCCCTATGTATGAATAGAGAGAATCACTGGGGTGGGGAGTTTCCTCGCCCTATTTTTGTAGTATCAGATTAAATAAAGAAGTAATAATAAAAACTAGATAAGTTATGCGTAAGATTATAATAAGTTTCTGCATCCTGTTATCCGCTCTCTCTTTACAAGCGCAGTCCGTCAGCGGAATCCGTATTGACGGTGGTAATACCCCTATTCTTGTTTACTTTGGTGGAAACCAGATGTGCTTGCCGACTACCACTTGCTTTGTAGCTAACCTGGATCGGGGATATTACACGGTTGAGGTTTATGCTACCCGTTTCACCCGTCCGGGAGAGCGTGTTTGGAAAGGGGAGAGGTTGTACAACGAACGTGTTTACTTCGACGGAAGAGGTGTGAAAGATATTTTTGTAGATGACCGTCATGCCAATGTCCGTCCGGGCAGACCGGGACAAGGAGAACACCGTCCGAATTATGACCGTCACGACAGGGTGATGAACGATCAGCTTTTTAAAACGTTCTATAATAATCTGAAGAAAGAACCGTTTGAGGATGATCGCATGGCATTGCTTAATACTGCATTGGCAAATTCAGATTTTACGTCTGCCCAATGTCTCCAAGTGACAAAGCTCTATACTTTTGATGATGACCGAATGGCAATCATGAAAAAGATGTATCCCCGGATTGTTGACAAGGAGGCTTTCTTTACGGTGATTGCTACACTGACGTTTTCTTCCAATAAGGATGAAATGAATAAGTTTGTGCAGAACTATGGCAGACGCTGATACTAACTATTAAAACTATATGGCTATGAAAAAGATACATATCATCCTACTGTTGGCATTGGGACTGGGAGTCAGCAGCTGTTTTACCAGCTATATTTCTAACAAGCAGGTTATGGGTGTACAGCAAGGGATGACTCAAAGAGATGTTGAAAGTATTTTTGGAAAACCGGATTACCGACGTTTCGACGGTGATATGGAAGAATGGGAATTTCATCGTGATAACGGGACGCCTGTTTTGACTTCGGAGCCCATGACAATCATTGTTCAGTTTGCCAATAAAAAGGTGATCAGTATGGATACATTCAAAGGCTATGGCAGACCTTCGCCGCATCCGGTCGTAGTACCTCCTCCTACTGTCACTACTGTTGAAGTTGTTCCCGGTCACCAGCCGGAAGAAATTCGTCTGATGACGGATACTGAGTTTAATAACTTCATCGAAAAGTTGAAATTCACAATTATGAGTGATGACCAGAAGAGGTTGATCGGACAGATGTTGGACAAGCATGATGTCACTTCAAGCCAATGTGTGAGAATTGTAAAAGAGATTTCTTATACGCCCGATCAGGTTGAGATGATGAAGAAACTTTATCCTTATGTAAGGGATAAGCAGAATTTTAATAAGGTGATTGATAGCTTGTTTTCCACTGTGTATAAAGATGAAATGTACAAGTTTATCAAAGAATATCATCAAACAAATAAATGATAGGAGATTAAATTATGAAGCGAATATTATTTTTACTCTTTGCTATCGGGCTGACTGTCGGTACGACAGCGATGGCTGGAATGAGCACTAGCAAAGTGCGTAAGGAAACACGCTTTCTTACTGATAAAATGGCATACGAATTGAGTTTGAGCACTCAGCAATATAATGATGCGTATGAGATTAATTACGACTTTATTTATTCTGTTCGTAATATCATGGATTATGTGGCCCGTGGCTATGAATGGGCATTAGATGATTATTATGAAGCTTTGGATATTCGTAATGATGACCTCCGGTGGGTATTGAGTGATGCACAGTATCGTCGGTTTCTGGGAGCTGATTATTTCTACCGCCCGATTTATATTATCGGCGGAAGATGGAGTTTCCGGGTTTATGTGAATTATCCGAATCGTAGTTTGTTCTACTTCGGTCTGCCTTATCATTATCGGACTTACTGTGGAGCACATTATCGCCCGCACCTTCATCACGTAAGTTTCTATCGGGACAGATATAATTTCAGACATTATCCTACTCCGTATCGGGTAAGAGAGCAGAGATCTTTCCATTCTTATCGTCGTTCGGATTTTGGTTCGGTTCATTTCCGCCCGAATTCTTCCGTCCGTCCGCACAATGCACCGACTCATCCGGGGGTAACGGGACGTCCAAGTCCATCACAGCGTCCGAGTCATAATTCACGACCGGGAACATCAACTCGTCCCGGAACATCAACTCGTCCCGGAACGGCAACGCGACCCGGAACGACAACGCGGCCTGGCAGTTCTTCACGGCCCTCAACATCAGTTCGTCCTGAATCAGATCGTAGACCGACGGGAGGTAGCAGTACGACAGCAAGCCGTCCTAATCGTGAGAGTAGTAGCTCGAGTACAAGTAGAAGAAATGATAGTCGTCCGTCCAGTAGCGGCAGTAGTTCTTCGTCCGGTAGAAATAATCGTTCCGATAGAAGTAACACTTCCACTAGCCGGGGCAGCAGTTCCGGTCGCAGTAGCAGTACTTCCGGTCCGAGCCGTAGCAGTAGTTCTAACCGGAGCAATGTTTCCGGTGGAAAAACGGAAAGACGTTCCTCTTCCGAAAGTACGAGAAGCAGCAGTCGAAGTTCTTCTTCCCGTTCTTCAGAGCGAGACACCAATTCAAGAAGATAACCTATTCCTTTAATTATTTATATCATTGCTCCTCAGCGGTAGGAGAGCTAGACTCCGATGTTTTGCCGGCTAGACTATTCAGGGCATCGCCCGTAACTTGGATTTCGGGGCGGATAGTATCCGCCTCGATTTCACTTATCAAACCTTTTTGGGCAAGACGTCTGGCAATGAGTTTATAATATCCTTCCATGCTCTCTTTCAGTTTTCCGTTTTCTGCGAAAGAACTGCGGAAATGTTTGGGCTTCGGGATGATAGAAGCCAGGAAGATACTTTCTTCCGTAGTCAGTTGGGAAGGACGTTTGTTGAAGTAGTAGGCGGAAGCCTCCTGGATGCCGTAGATTAGCGGGCCCCATTCCGCAATATTCAGATATACCTCATACATCCGTTCTTTCGAAGTCAGTCTCTTTGTTTCTATGATCCATACAATCAATGCTTCTTCCAGTTTACGGGCAAAGTTTTTATTTTTGTTCAGAAATACATTCTTCACTAATTGCATTGTGATAGTGCTTCCGCCACGTGCAAAACGTTTGACTTGCAAATCGTAAATCAACGCTTCGCGGAGTGCATCGGGCAGGAAACCATGATGATAATAAAACGCCCCGTCTTCACTTTGCATCACAGACATTTGCAGGATCGGTGAAATGCTGTCAAGTGGGGTGAAATGTTCCCAGGAAGGTCCGACGGGGAAAGTGCGTACTGGCATTCCATTTTCATATGCTGTGTAGACAAACTCGCCTGACATCTTGGACAGTTGGGTATCGCCATATTCTACAATCTCGAAATTCCTCTCTTTCAACTCTGATTCTAATTTGAGACTATCCAATTGTGCAAAATCAATATCCAACAGGAAATGATAAGCTAACTCACCACTTGTTTTGATACTTTCCAGGTTGTTGAACAGGCCTTTGGGCAGAGAACTGAACAGCTCGTCTGCCGGAAACCATGATTTGTCAACGGCTGCAGTGAAATGCCATAAATCTTTTTTCTTTTCGGCTCGTAGATAAGGATGAACCTGAATTTTATTGAATATAACCGTAGTGGTGCTATCCAATTCAAAAGAATGGTCGCTAATGTTCATTTGATATCCTAAATGTCCGCGGTCGAGATGAATCACTTCGGGAGACAGTACTTTGTGGAATATATCAAGTCCGTTTACTTTCGCTTTTCCGTTGAGATATAGCTGGTTTTTTCCATTACTTTCTTTGGTCATGCTATAAGATAAGGTGTCAAAAGTGACTTTCGCACCAAAACGGCGGGTAATATAAGGTATAGAAACTTTTGTGGAATCGGCAGAGTATAGCTTTGCCATTAATGTATTGGCAGATTGTTTCAGTTCGCCATCAGCTATCCAATGCCGGGTTAGTGTATCTTCGTGTATCTCAATGGTTGACCGGAACTTGTTCTCTTTGATGATAAAAGAAGGGAATACCATAGAAACGAAGTTGCTGTCTTTTCGTTCAGTGATATAAATCTGTTTTAATTGTCCGTTTTCAGGTAGAAAACCGTAGCATAAATTGAGTAGCTTGTTTATTTTTTCCGCATAATTGATTTCCGTTACGGTTTGACCGGATGTTTGTGATGGAACTTTCCGGTCTTTTTTAAAGAGAAAATCATAATTGGCGATGGAGTCTTGCTTTGTAAATGTGAGTCTGATATCTTCTGCTGCTATGTAGCTTACTTCTATTTTCTTGGTGAGTAATTTCCAGAAATTCAGCTTGATGCGGGTTGATGCTAACGTGAATAGTGTATCCCGTTGTTCGGGGATAACCGAAAGGCCTTGGAGAGATATTTCATTTAAACCATTCATCTCCAGTTTGTCGTAATGAATGCATAACCCGTGTGTCTGCTCGATACGGGATGTGTGTCGGTTGACTATGCTCCGTAGAAGAACGCTGCGACCTGAGTAGATACAAATGAGGCAGATGAGTATTCCTCCACTGAGAGCTAGCGGAAGAATACGCTTTTGGCTATTTGTTTTCATCATTTACCTTTTAATTATCGGATGCAAAGGTAGGTAAAAAATGCATTAAACGCGATGGACAGCCTTTGAAGGACAGTCCGCCATTCTTTTTTTATTTGATAAGCGGTAAGTATTCTCCGTAGCCTTCCTCTTTCATTTTTTCTTTCGGAATAAAACGAAGAGAAGCACTATTGATACAGTAACGTAATCCTCCTTTTTCTTTCGGACCATCCGTAAATACATGTCCTAGGTGGGCGTCTCCGGTTTTACTGCGTACTTCGGTACGTGTCATTCCATAAGAAGTATCTTTCTTCTCTGTAATCAAGTCCTTTTGAATCGGTTGGGAGAAACTAGGCCAGCCACAACCGGAATCGAACTTGTCGGTCGAAACAAATAGGGGTTCTCCGGTGGTGATATCTACGTAGATACCGGGACGGTACTCGTCCCAGTACTCATTCCGGAAAGCAGGTTCCGTAGCATTTTTCTGGGTGACGGCATATTGCTCTGCCGATAATTGTTGGCGAAGGACTGTGTCATCCGGTTTTTGATAAACTTTGGACTTGGGAGCATTGGCTTTGCGTGCCATTTCAAATAAAGCCGGGTTGATATGGCAATAGCCGTTCGGATTTTTATCCAGATAATCCTGATGATAGTTTTCTGCCGGATAGAAATTTGTCAATGGTTTTACTTCTATGGCAATGGGATTTTTATATTGATCCGCTAATGCCCGGACAGCCTGATTAATAACAGCGATATCCGCTTTATTAGTATAATAAATCCCCGTTCTATATTGCGTACCGCGATCATTTCCTTGCCGGTTGAGGCTGGTAGGATCAATCGTTTTAAAATACAGTTCAAGAAGCAGACTTAAATTAACTGTTTCGGGGTCATAGACTACTTTCACCGTTTCAGCTGCATTGGTTTCTCCCGAACATACCTGTTGATAGGTCGGCTGGTTGATAATACTGTTGGCATAGCCTACCTCGGTACTTTCTACTCCTCTGATTTGTTTTAGGAAATGTTCTGTTCCCCAGAAACATCCTCCTGCAAGATAAATTTCTGCTGCGATGATAAAGTGTTTCATATCCGTTGGTTCTTTCTATAGTAACGAATGAACCGGCGGATATGTTTGAAGTATTTCTTGTAAAAAACTCAATGGCGTTTTCTATTCTATAATTTCTCCTTTATAGAAATCCAGAATTTTAGTACGGAATAGATAATCATATTTAGCTTGTAACTTGTCAGAGAGTGCTTTAGTCAGATTCAACTTTGACTCATTATATTCCACGAAAGTTGCTTTACCGTTATTGAATTTCTCGCTCATTAACCGGAAAGATTCTTCATTGGCTTTCACTGCCACTTCACTGGAGTTATATTTACTTTCTGCTGCCAGAGCATTGTACCAGGCTTGTTGGATTTCTTTGTAAAGAATCTTTTTGGTATTATCTAGTTGTAAACTGAGATTTGCTTGTTGTAACCGGGCGGTTCGTACACGGTTTCGTGTAGCGAAACGGTTAAAGATAGGGA
>ERZ773183.2636-NODE-2636-length-11722-cov-3.009771_pt1 | contig 11722 bp, 9 predicted proteins | sample MGYA00580532_ERZ773183 | MGnify/ENA primary metagenome ERZ773183 (study PRJEB29015, sample SAMEA2737791) | human gut metagenome | biome: human gut; feature: human-associated habitat; material: faeces | place: China | collected 2012 ... | reverse complement strand
GAGCCGATCTCCGCACTGGATGTTTCTATCCAGTCCCAGGTAGTCAACATGCTCGAAGACATGCAGCATGAGATGGGACTGACCTACCTGTTCATCGCACATGATCTGTCCGTTGTAAGACATATTTCCCACCGTATCGGTGTGATGTATCTGGGAACTATGGTGGAACTTGCGGAAAGTTATGAACTGAACCGCCATCCACTGCATCCATATACTAAGACGCTGCTCTCCGCAGTTCCGGTTCCGGATCCGCAGGTGAGCAGAAGCAGACAGCGAATCGTGCTCGAAGGAGACATTCCGTCTCCGATGAATCCGCCAAGCGGATGCCGGTTCCATACCCGTTGCCCGTATGCGACCGAAAAATGTAAACAGGTCGTACCGACCTTTAAGGAGTACGAAAAAGGTCACTGGGTAGCATGTCATCTGCTGGAAGAGTAGATGAAAAATAACCGGATAATGCAGGAAATCTGATAGTGGATGCTCCTGTTTATCAATAAAAGGAAAAGGAGAGAGGATAATATGAAGAAAAAAGTTTTATCCATCCTGTTAGCTGCAACATTTACCGTATCTATGTTTGCAGGTTGCGGAAACAGCAACACTACAGCAAAAGACGACAGCGCAGCTAAAACAGAAGACACTGCTGATGACGCAGCAGAGGAAGAAACCAAAGATGACGCCGCAACAGAGGACACAGCAAGCGACGGTGACTTCAACATTACTGTAAACCTGGCTTCTGAACCTATGACTATGGACCCGGCGCTGAACAGTTCTGTAGACGGTGGCATCATGGCTCTGCATCTGTTTGAAGGTCTGATGAAATGGGAAGACAGCGGAGAAGCTGCCAATGGTTCTGACGGAACTGCTGACAGCGGAAAACTGGTTCCGGGACAGGCTGAAAGCTATGAAAAGACAGAGAATGATGACGGAACCGTAACTTATACTTTCAAATTGCGTGACGGTATCAAATGGTCTGACGGAAAAGATGTAACAGCAGGTGATTTTGAGTACTCCTGGAAACGTCTGGTAAATCCGGAAACAGCAGCAGACTACAACTACATGCTGGATGGCGTGGTAAATGCCAATGAGATCATTGCAGGTGAAAAAGATCCTGATGAACTGGCTGCTAAAGCATTAGACGACAAAACATTTGAAGTAACTCTGGTAAACGACCTGAGCTACTTTGAAGAATTGTGTGCATTCCCGGCTATGATGCCTGTACGTGAAGATATGATCGAAAAAGCAGGTGACCAGTGGACATTTGACACATCAACTTATATCTCCAATGGTGCATACAAACTGAAAGAGTGGACACATAACTCTCAGATTGTAGTAGAGAAAAATGAAAACTACTATGATGTAGAAAACCTTGGACCGGAAACCATCACCTTCAAACTGATGGATGACCAGAACGCTATGCTGTCCGGTTTCAACTCCGGTGAACTTGATTTCATCGAAGATGTACCGCAGGCAGAGATCGCTAACCTGATCGCTTCCGGAGATATGAAGATCGTAGACTATATCGGAACTTACTATGTATGCTTCCAGACACAGAAAGCACCTTTCGACGATCCGAGAGTTCGTAAAGCATTCTCTTTGGCAATCGACCGTACTTACATCGTAAACCAGGTAACACAGTCCGGACAGGTAGAAGCCGGCGGATTTGTTCCGTCTGGTGTATATGATGCAGATGGTGCAGATGGCGACGATTTCCGTACAGTAGGCGGAGATTACTATAAACCGACCGATGCGGATTATGAAGCAAACTGTGACGAAGCAAGACAGCTTCTGGCAGATGCAGGATATCCGAACGGTGAAGGATTCCCGGTTGTAGAATACCTGTACAACACCAGTGATGCTCACAAAGCTGTAGCAGAAGCTCTGCAGTTCATGTGGGAAGAAGAACTGGGCGTAAAAGTAACCCTGAACAACCAGGAGTGGGCAGCATTCCTGCAGACACGTAAAGACGGAGATTACTCCATCGCACGTAACGGCTGGATCGCAGACTACAACGACCCGATCTCCTTCCTGGATATGTGGATGACAGGTGGCGGAAACAACGATGCACAGTATGCAAACGATGATTACGACGCTCTGATCAAACAGGCAAAGACAACAACAGATAACGCAGAACGTATGGATCTGCTGCACCAGGCAGAAGACAAACTGATCGGTGAAGACAGCGTACTGGCTCCACTGTACTTCTATACACAGAAATATATGCTGGCTGACGGCATTGAAGGTATGTACTACTGCCCACTGGGATATTTCTTCTTCGGATATACCCATCAGGCATAAATAAATGCAATGCAACGATACAGCCCGGATAAGCAGTCCGGGCTGTATTTTTCTAAAAATAAAAGGGAAAACGCAGGGAGAAAAAAGATGAAAGCTTATGAACGCTTACTGAAATATATTACAGTATGGACGACCAGCGACGAAAACAGCACAACGGTTCCAACTACAAAAAGACAGCTCGACCTTGGGAATCTTCTGGTAGAAGAGATGAAAGAGATGGGACTTTCGGATGTGTCGATGGATGAATATGGATATGTTTACGGATATCTTCCGGCCACGGAGGGAATGGAAGATGTGGCACCGCTTGGTCTGATCGCGCATCTGGATACCGCACCGGACTTTAACGGGCAGAATGTGAAACCACAGATCATTCAGGATTATAACGGAGAAGATGTGGTGCTCGGAACTTCCGGCAGAGTTCTGGCAGTAAAAGATTTTCCGAGACTGAAAGGGTATAAGGGAAGAACGCTGATCACAACCGACGGAACTTCTCTTCTGGGAGCCGATGACAAGGCCGGGATTGCAGAGATCCTGACAGCGGCAGAAGACCTGATGCGGGAAAAGACACCGCACGGAAAAATCTGTATCGCATTTACCCCGGATGAAGAGGTGGGTGGCGGTGCACAGTATCTGAAAATCAAAGAATTCGGCGCAACGTACGGATATACGTTAGACGGAAGCCATGAAGGTGAGATCCAGTTTGAAAACTTTAACGCGGCAGGCGCGGAGGTCACTGTTCATGGTGTCAATGTGCATCCGGGGAGTGCAAAAGATATCATGAAAAATGCACAGACCATCGCGATGGAGATCCACGGACTTCTTCCAAAAGATGCGTGCCCGGAGAAGACGGAAGGGTATGAAGGATTCTATCACATGACCGAATTCAACGGCAATGTGGAACAGGCAGTGATGCGTTACATCATCCGGGACTTTGATCCGGTCACATTTGTGGAAAAACAGGAGAAACTCCGTCAGGCGGTCGCACAGATCAATGAAACCTACGGCGAGGGAACCGCGGAAGTAAAGATCGAAGAATCTTACCGCAACATGCATGCAGCTGATCGATTACGCAAAAGAGGCGTGCAAAGAAGCAGGCGTGGAACCGGATATCGCCCCGATCCGCGGAGGCACAGATGGTGCACGGTTAAGCTTTGTCGGTCTGCCATGTCCCAACCTGGGTACCGGCGGAGACGGCTTCCATGGTCCGTTTGAACACATCACGGTGGAAGGCATGGATCTGTCCGTGGAAATCATCAAAAACATTATTAAGAAAATGTGATACCGAATGGTTTGGCGGATTGCGGGAGTACGAAGTACGGAGCAATCTGGTGTTGTCAAATAGAAAAGAAGTAACTGTTCAGTAGCCACTGTAACTGTGAAGGTACTGAACAGTTACGAAAAGAAATACTTTACAGTGCCCGGAAATTCAGATAAAATATTTCGTGGTAAGATAATAAAGTAAGACAGGAAGATACATGAGCGAATTATTATACCAAACATTAAGAGAAAGTGTAGTGAATGCAATCCGGACCAAGATCATGAATCATCAGATACGCCCTGGGGAGCGGATCGTGGAAATGGAACTGGCACACGAATTCCAGACCAGCCGGGGGCCGATTAGGGAAGCATTGCGCCAGCTGGAAAACGAAGGGATCGTAGAGTATACCAGAAATGTAGGATGTTCCGTGCGGACATTTTCTTTCTGGGATTCCTATGAAGTATATCTGCTTCGTACCAACTATGAGGCCGTCAGCGTGCGGTTTCTGAACGGAAAAATACCAGGGGAAACGATACAGAAAATGGAAGAGATTCTGGAACGAATGAGAAAAATTCCAACAGAAGAGTTCGAGAGCGTTTTTGAATACGACAACTGTTTTCATGAGCAGCTGGTGTTGATGTCCGGACTTCCGAGACTTGCCAAAGCGTGGAAAGAACTGTACTATGGAAATCTGCTGGCAGGGTACGAACTGGTAAACGAAAAAGAAAAGATTCTGGCAAACCAGTACGACAATCATATTGCGATTCTGAAAGCCTGTAAGGAAGGCAACCCGGAAAAAATCTGCGATGAAGTCAAAAAATATTACTGGAAGACAATTTTCTGCATGATGCAGGAACAAAAGATTAAAGATCCTGATCTGGAACAGGCATGGATGATGGCAATCTAGAGCCTTTTTCAGACACGCTCTGGCAAAAGATGGAGAAAAAGCATGGAAGAATTATATCAGGCAATCGAAGAAAAAATCAAAGCTTCCGGATATCCGAGAGAAATATCCGGGGAACGGGTCTATGATGATATCTGTGATCAGATCGAAGGGAAAGAAAACGGAACGTATCTGGTACTTTCCAAATTTGAGGAAGATGTGGTATTTGAGTATCATATCACTGTTTCTGATGATAACTTTAATCTGGGAATTCTGACGATGAAGACACCGGAAGGAGTTTTTGAGACAGATTTTGATCGCTGAGCGTTGTGTCGTGAATGGGGAATACTAAAAATCCCCTGAATCCAGAGATGTGATTCAGGGGATTTTTTCGCTTCACAGGAAATTGCGTTCCTGTAAGTAAAAAACGCTCCGTGAGGATGCACACTGCGACGTATAAGGCAGATGTCGCAAGCGACCGACGCAGGCGCGAGAATGTGCAAGGCACATTCTTTGTTCTATGGAGAGGGGAAAGATGCAAAAATATATGCAGAAAAAGAGAATCTTTCCGGCATGTCTGTTTCTGATGTTTGTTCTGATGATTCTGGTAATTGGAAAAGGAACAGAGATGACTGGCAGAGGGGAAACTCAGAAAATCCGGAATCTGAGCGATGGATGGTATTATCTGAAAGACGGGGAAAGAACAGAAGTGACTCTTCCGACAACACTTCAGGAAGATCCGGGAACAGTACTGGAATTATATAACGATACAGTGACGGAAGAGAACAGAGATATGGTTCTTCTTACCTGGGGAGCACCATATCACCTTCAGATCCAGATGGATGGAAAAACAATTTATCAGTATCGTGATTACGGATTTAAAAGAAACCTGCAGATGGCAAGAAAACTGGAATGCCGCGTGACATTGCCGGCGTTACACAAAAGCAGTCAGCTGTGCTTTCTGTATACTGTGCCGGAAAGTGGAGTGTGTAAACTGACACCGGTATATATGGGGAGCAGCGAAGCTATTTTCAGATTTCAGATCATGAATGCGGCGCCTGTGTTTGTGATCGTTCTGGGTATGCTGGTACTGGGTATTTTCGCAATCGGAATCTATGCGTATCTTCGTGCACGGAAAATGACAGAACGACGGTTTGCCAGTGTGGGATTATTTCTGCTCTTATGTGGCATCTGGTGCGTGACAGACTCTTCGCTGATGCAGTATCTGAGTCATTATTCACCGGCGATCAATGAAATATCTTTTTATGCGTTTATGCTTATGAGTGTTCCGGTTATCCGGTTTGTGCGGGAGACAGAAGGAATGCAGAAGTATAAAAGCATATCGGTGCTGATTGCTCTGTTTTATCTGAATGTGATTTTGCAAAGTATCTGCACCTACTGGTTTCATATTCAGCTTATCAACATGCTGATGATTACTCATCTGCTTCTTGTGGGTGGATGTATCCTTCTGAGTGTTCTTTTATACCGGGAATACAAGGCAGTGAAAAACAGGCAGATATATTCGATCTTCATGGCATTCGGTGTTCTGGCTTTTGTCGGCGTGGGAACCTTGGTGTTATACTGGTTTTTCGGAATTACCGGATACGATCTGATTTTCGAAGCGGGAATTGTCGTTTTTGTATCTGTTCTTCTGTGGAGCCTTGGCAAGACTATGGTGGAAAATATGCGTTTCCGGACGGAAGCAGAGGTATATAAAAAACTGGCACAGGAAGATCAGATGACCGGTATGAAAAACCGGTACGCCTATGAAAAAATTTTAGAGGATCTTGAAGATGGTATCTGTAATTGGAAAAATGCAGTGCTGATATTTATGGATATGAATCATCTGAAACAGATAAATGATATTTATGGACACGGAGCCGGAGATGAACTTCTGATTGGAACAGCACAGAGTATCCAGAAAGCGTATGGAAGTCTCGGATATTGTTTTCGGATAGGAGGAGACGAGTTTTGTGCGATTCTTCCGGAAATAAAAATATCCGAAGAAGAACTTTCCCGCAGACTGGATGCAGCGGTAGAAGAATATAATCGTTCCAATGACCAGAAGCTGTCAGTAGCCCGGGGATTCAGCTGGTTACAGGACAGTCGGGGGATGAGAAAGAGTATCAGTGACTGGAAGTTCGAGGCGGATCAGAATATGTACAGCAATAAGGGCTGGTACAAAAGAGAAGAAGTACAAGAGGAAGGTACCCACTATGAGATATAATATGGATTTTTTAGTGGCAGCACTGATCTTTCTGATTGTCTTATGGCATCATTTTATGAAACAACGACAGTATGCAGGTAACAAGACAGAAAAAACATTTCAGATTTTTATGATGCTTGGAATCGGAGATATTCTACTGGATATGGTCAGTACAGTTGTTATTGACAACAGTCGTCCGGAATTCGCCAGAATGCTTTATGTGATTTTATTGCTGTTTTATCTGTGCCAGCTGCTGATTCCACCGGTTCTTTATCTGTATACACTGGCACTGGCAGGATGGTCAGTGGAAGAAAAATTATCGGGGATACGTTGTCTGCTGCTTTTGCCAACCGTGGTGCTTACGGTGCTGGTCATGGGTAATTTTCAGACAGGTCTTTTATTTTCTGTCACAGCGAACGGAGCATATATCAGGGGGCCGCTGTATCTTATGATGTATATGCAGGCTGTCTGGTATGGTCTGGTGATCGGTGGGGAAAGCATCCGGAATTATCAGAAACTGGGAAAACGAAAATTTGGTATAATCTGGGAAATTCTTTTTATTATGGTCAGCTGTGTGCTGTTGCAGGGATTTTATCAGGAAGTTCTGCTGACCGGATTTGCTATAGCACTTTGTCTGATGGTCCTGCTGCTTGCTTTTCAGAACCCGTATGTGTATACCGATAATCTGACAGGACTTTTGGATATGCAATGTTTTCAGGAGTGGGCAGAAGAACAGTGCAGACGCAAACGGGATATTCATGTGGCAGTTGTTGATCTCCGGCAGCTGAAACAGCTGAATACCATTTACGGGGTTCCATGGACAGATCGTTTTTTGAAAAAGATAGCAGGTCAGGTACGGGAGTTTACAGAAAGTTCCTATGTTTACAGAATCACTGGGAAAAGGATACTGATCGGAATGTACTCTTTTGAAGAATACGAAGCAGTATTGCAGAAGCTGTTGCAGTATTTTTCTCATCCGATTGCCATGGAAGGGGAAGAAATTCTGTTTTCAGCAGCAATCTGCGGAATACCATACGGGAATCAGCTTGGCAGTGAAAATCTCCTGAATTATGTAGGATATCTGACGGCACTAGTTCCGAGAACTCAGGAAACGTTACTGGTCCGGGGGGACGAATACGTGAAGCACGGATTTCTCCGGCAAAAAACAATTGAAGCATATCTTTACAGAGCGATAGAAGAAGATTTGTTTGAAGTATATTATCAGCCGGTTTATTCGATCAGGGAAAAGAGATTTGTTACGGCAGAAGCGCTCAGCCGGCTGCATCACCCTGGTCTCGGACCGATATCTCCGGAAATATTTATACGGATTGCTGAGCAGAATGGACAAATCAATGAGATTGGCCTGCAGCAGTTCCGAAAAGTGTGCCGAATGGTCCAAAAATGTCCGGAAATCATGCAGCAGCTGAAAAATATCAAGTACAATCTTTCACCGGCCCAGCTTCTGAAGAAAGGATATGTCGGACAATTGGTGGAAATTATCCGGGAACATGGATTGGAGCCGTCGTTTTTTCAGTTTGAGATCACAGAGACCGTTGCGACAGAATACAAAGAAGAGGTGTATGAGGCGGTGGAAGTCTTTGTAAAAGATGGTATAGGCCTGTGCATGGATGATTTTGGTTCCGGGTATGCCAACCTGAATGCGGTACTGAAATTGCCGTTCCAGTGTATCAAGATGGATCGCTCCATGTTAAATGATATCCGTCAGCATAAGGTAGCAGGAGAGTTTTATCGTAACATTGTAACGATTCTCCGGCAACAGGGATATGCGATCGTGGCAGAAGGAGTAGAAGAGCAGGAAGAGGTGGAACTTCTGGAAGCGTGGGGCGTGGATATGATTCAGGGATATTATTTTTCCAGACCGCTCCCGGTGGAGGAATTTCTGAAAAAGATTCGGGAAGCCGGATAAATAAAAAAGAGGAAGCTCATATCGGAGACTTCCTCTTTTTTTGCAGAGTTTAATAAATGTTGCTTATTTCATGATCTTACGGAACAGGTCTTTCAGATCTTCCACACTGGCATCTTTCGGGTTACCCGGCGCGCAGGCATCTGCGTGGGCGGATTCTGCAAGGAACTGCAGATCCTCTTCTTTGACAGCGTCGAGAACAGATGGGATTCCCACATCAGCGGACAGTTTTTTGACAGCATCGATAGCGGCTTTTCTGTATTCTTCCTGTGTCATATCATCGACACCTTTCACACCCATAGCACGTGCAATCTCACGATACTTCTCGCCGGTGCATTCCTGGTTGTATTCCATAACGATCGGCAACATCATAGCGCAGGCAACACCATGTGGGGTATCATAAACAGCACCAAGAGTATGAGCCATGGAATGAGCGATTCCAAGACCTACGTTGGAGAAGCCCATACCTGCGATATACTGACCAAGAGCCATTCCTTCACGGCCCTCTTTGGTGTTTTCAACAGCACCGCGGAGAGATCGGGAGATGATTTCGATGGCTTTCAGATGGAACATATCGGTCATTTCCCATGCAGCTTTTGTGGTGTAACCTTCGATGGCATGGGTCAGAGCATCCATACCGGTGGAAGCGGTCAGTCCTTTTGGCATGGAGGACATCATTTCCGGGTCAACAACAGCGATGATCGGCATGTCGTGTGGGTCAACACATACGAATTTACGTTTTCTTTCCACATCAGTAACAACATAGTTGATGGTTACTTCCGCAGCAGTTCCGGCTGTGGTAGGTACGGCGATGATCGGTACGCAAGGTTTTTTGGTCGGAGCCACACCTTCGAGACTTCTGACATCTTCAAATTCCGGGTTCGCGATGATAATACCGATGGCTTTGGAAGTATCCATGGAGGAACCACCGCCGATAGCGATCAGATAATCAGCACCGGATTCCTTGAAGGACTGTACGCCGTGCTGTACATTTTCGATGGTTGGATTTGGTTTGATATCACTGTAAAGTTCATAGTCCAGACCGTTTTCTTTTAACAGGTCAGTTACTTTGGAAGTTACATTGAATTTTACCAGATCCGGGTCGGAGCATACGAACGCCTTTTTAAATCCATGTGCTTTTGCTTCATTAACGATCTCCTGAATAGCACCTGCTCCGTGATAAGAAGTCTGATTTAACATGATACGATTTGCCATAATACAAACACTCCTTTTCTTCTGGGAATCACCGTTTTCCGGATGTTCCGTTCTTTTGTGATTATATTAACAATGTTTTTGAAAAAAAGAAAGTTACAGAATTCGGTAAATGTAACATTTTGATAAGAAATTTTTGCTTTATTCCGTCAGAATGCCGAAAGAAGCAAAAAGGTCTGCAAGTTTCGCAGGCATGGCTTCCACCATCAGGCGTGCCAGGTCTTCCGGGGAGGTTGCCATGCCGGAGAGTACCCATTCGATAGTCATGGAGATTGATCCGTGGCAGTACATCTCAAGGAGAAACCGGATATCATCGGATGCCGGAGCGCCGGTCTTTAACTGGATCAGATCCTGATAAAAGCGGAAGATCAGCTGAAAATCATGTTCCCGCAGGGAGTTCTGCCGGTCATAACGGAAGGCGGCACGGAAAAATTCTTTTTCTTCCCCAATATAGGAGAATTTCAGCTGTAACCCTTCCTGCACCGTTTTTCCCTGTCCCATGTATTCAAAGGATTTGATCAGTAATTTATCAAAGTACCAGTTGATCAGATCAAATTTGTCCATGAAGTTCCGGTAAAAGGTCTGTCTGGTCAGACCGCAGTTCTCTGTGATCTGGCGGACAGTGATGGCATCTACCGGGGTGTGACACATACATTCCTTCATGGATTCTGCCAGTCTGTATTTTGTTTTCTCACCCCGTGAGAGGGAAGAAGATTCGTTTGGTAATGTCATAAAGAAATCTCACTTTCTGTTCGTCATGTATTGCATGGGAATGATTAATAAGTTACGGTTCACGGATAAAATCCCGCAAAGCGTGTTACGAACCATTTATAATCATAAGCATCATAGCACACAACGGAAGAATTTGACAGAAAAAAGACAAGGACGGTAAAAAATATATTGTAGGAAGCAGTCCGGAGATTTATAATAAGCACAGGAAAGAAAATGGGGGATGAAAAAGTGATTGCTTTATTGCTGATGCAGCAGATTGCTGTATTGTTTTTGATTATGGGACTTGGTTTTCTGATCGTGAAGCTTGGAATCGTAAAGACAGAGGACAGCAGGGTACTTTCCATGGTGACGATTTATCTGGTTTTGCCCTGCGTGACGATCCATGCTTTTCAGATTGAATATTCCACAAAGATAAGAAATGGTTTTCTGCTTGCCGTTGCTGTGGCGATTCTGATCCATGTGGTGCTGTTTGTGGTCTGTGGAATTCTGAGAAAACTGCTGAAAATGGATGAAGTGGAGACGGCGTCTCTGATTTATTCCAATGCAGGGAATCTGATCCTGCCGCTGGTCACGTCCATCCTGGGGGAGGAATGGGTAATCTATGCCAGTGGTTTTATGTGCGTACAGACGATCATTGTATGGACTCACGGACAGTCCCTGATGCAGGGACAGCATCAGGTGAACCTGAAGAAGATCGTGCAGAATATCAATCTGATCGCGATTCTGACAGGACTGGTATTTTTCCTGTGTAATATCCATCTGCCGAAGATTCTTGATTCTATGACTTCATCCCTTGCGGGTATGATCGGTCCGATCAGTATGGTGATGATCGGCATGCTTTTAGCAGGTGTGGACTGGAAGCTGGTCTTTGGAAAACGGAGAATCTATGGTATCGTATTTTTGAAAATGATCGTAGTGCCGGGAATCATTACCCTGTGTCTGAAACTGACGGCACCGCTGATTCCGATGGAGAATGCAAAAACGATCCTGTTGATCAGCCTGCTGGCGGTGATTGCGCCGACGGCGGTAACGATCACACAGATGGCACAACTTTACAAAAGAGATGCTGCGTATGCAAGCTCGATCAATGTATTTACCACCCTGGTGTGCATCGTAACAATGCCACTGATGGTGATGCTGTATATGATATAATGAGCGTTAGCGAGCCAGAAGCGTGCTTGCACGGTTATGGGGAGCGGCGAATGTCGATCA
>ERZ773183.2626-NODE-2626-length-11768-cov-2.712968_pt1 | contig 11768 bp, 8 predicted proteins | sample MGYA00580532_ERZ773183 | MGnify/ENA primary metagenome ERZ773183 (study PRJEB29015, sample SAMEA2737791) | human gut metagenome | biome: human gut; feature: human-associated habitat; material: faeces | place: China | collected 2012 ... | reverse complement strand
GGAGCGGTTTGTGTTGAGACCTTGCGCCAGGATTTCAAATGGAATACGTATGAGCAGGATATGGCTAGCGATTTAAATGCTGGCTTCAAGATCCATTATACGACTGACGGTACGATGCCCGACGAGAATTCTCCGGAATATAAGGAGCCTTTCGTGTGGGATAACGGTGAGGTGAAAGCGGTTGCCATACTGAATGGTCGTTCCGGTGAGGTGTGTGAGTCGCTCTTGGGATATGACAAGAGGAGTTGGAAAGTAGAAACTGATAATTCCCGCTCGGTCACCATCCGGTTGGATACGCCTCGCATATTGTCCGGCTTGGCTTATACGCCACAATCGGACAAGGAAGTCCAGATGATCGTGAAGGGAGCCGTGAAGATCAGCGATGACGGAAAGACATGGAAAACAGCCGGAGCTTTTGAGTTCGGTAATTTGAAGAATGACCCGACCCGCCGCAACTTTCATTTCACGGAAGCGGTAAAGGCCCGGTATGTACGTTTGGAAGCGAATCGAGAGATCGACTCGAAGTTGATGGAATACGATCTGTTTTAACCCGGAATGGTTTATTGGGAAACCACTAAAAGGAGAGTTCCGATTAGTGCATCGTTTCCTAAGTATATATTCCGCAATGCTTAAGTATAAAGGGTTATAATATAAGTTATTAGTTGTTCGAAATACCGAATTTTGCATGGTTGAACAACTAATAATTTATTTATGGACAAATTAAAAGGAAAAGCCATTTCCTGTAAGATCGCAGGAAAGTATTTTCTGCCGGCTGTTATTGCCCTCGCTTTCTCTACGGGAGCGATGCAAGCCTCAGAAAAGGGAAGGACGAGTTTTGATGTTGAGAGCGTAACCCACTCGCAACAAGAAAGAGAGTTAACGGGAGTTGTAACAGATGCTAAGGGAGAGCCCATTATTGGAGCGAATGTCGTAATAAAAGGAACTACGCAAGGAAGCATAACAGATTTGGATGGACGTTTTGTTTTGCAAGTCCCCGAGAATGCGGTCTTGCAGATCTCTTATATCGGCTATGTGATGCAAGAGGTGGAGGTGGGAAATAAGACCTCGGTTACAATCTTACTGAAAGAGGATTCACAAGCCTTGGAAGAGGTGGTTATCGTAGGTTTTGGTGCACAGAAGAAAGTGAACCTTACGGGTTCTGTCAGCAGTGTGGATTCTGAGAAGTTGTCGGGGATGCCTGCCACGAACGTAACCAGTATGTTGCAAGGTAAGTTGCCGGGCGTGGCGATTACTCAATCGTCAGGATTGCCGGGACGTGAGAAGACCTCAATTCGCATACGTGGTATCGGTACGATGAATAATTCCGATCCGATGGTCTTGGTGGATGGATTGGAATCTTCCATGGATGATGTCAACCCGAATGATATTGAGAGTGTGAGCGTATTGAAAGATGCCGCAGCTTCTTCTATTTACGGAACCCGTGCGGCTAACGGAGTGATTCTTATCACGACTAAACGAGGTAAGACGGGTAAACCTTCCATTACCTACAACGGATATGTCGGATTCCAGAAAGACATCAATCGCCAGAAACATCTTTCCTCAGCACAATATGCGGAGCTGTACAATGAGGGTTTAAGGAACGAGGGAGCCTCGCCCGCTTATTCTGCGGAAGATATACAGAAATACCGGGATGGATCCGATCCGGACAATTATCCGAATACGGATTGGATGGATGCGCTATTACAAGGTAGCGGATTCACGCATAATCATAATATCAGTTTGAACGGTGGAACGGAAGCGACACGCTACGCCGTCTCTTTGGGATATTATGACCAGTTGGGTCTGACCAAGAATACGGACTATGACCGTTACAATGTCCGTATTAATTTGGATAGCAAGGTGAACGATCGTCTGTCTTTCGGCGTGAATAGTAGTTTGTCGTATCGGGATATCTCGGTACCTACCACTCCTTATAATAACTCGGACGATTTGGCACAGTTCTTTCGCCAAGCGAATCGTATCCCAAATATGTACGTAAACAAATACTCGGATGGTTCTTGGGGACGGCATATCGACGGAAACCCGATCGCTTGGCTGGAAGCGGGAGGAAAGGGTACTACCCAAGCCGTGCATGCTTTGGGGAGTGCTTTTGCGGAATTGAAGATTATCGAGGGCCTTACCTTGAAAGGGATAGCTGGTGTGGATTATGACATGAAAGAAGAGAAAATCCATATCAAAGAGATTCGTTATGGAAATGGAACCGTACAGGGACCGAATAGCGTGAATGATATGTGGGAGCGGAAAATGACGGTAACCCTTCAGGCTTTATTGAATTATGAGAAGCAAATCGGGGCGCATAATATAAAAGGTATGCTGGGTGTCTCTCGCGAGTCGTATCGTTATCATCAAACGAAGGCGTACCGGAAGAATTTCCCGAGTAATGATCTGGATGAACTGAACGGCGGTTCTACGGATGGATGGAGCAACGAGGGAAAAGCGCTCGACTCGAATATTGGCTCTTATTTCGGACGTATCAACTATGATTATGCCGGCCGTTATTTATTGGAGGCTAATTTCCGTGCGGATGGTTCTTCTAAGTTCGCCAGTGGAAATCGTTGGGGATATTTCCCTTCATTCTCTGCCGGATGGCGTATTTCAGAGGAGGCTTTTATGGAGTCGATCGAGTGGTTGGATAATTTAAAGATCAGAGGATCGTGGGGTCAGTTGGGTAATCATCGGATGGATGATTATCAATATATTGCGTTGATCGCATTGGGACAGAATTATCCGTTTAACGGAACAATCTCTGACGGTGCTGCACAAACGGCGGCTAACAATCCCGATATCTCTTGGGAGACAACCACAGAGTTTGACTTGGGTTTTGACTTGAGCGTGAAGAATGGCCTGTTCTCTTTCTCCGCCGATTATTACGATCGATATACGGATAATATCCTGACGAAGGTTCCCGTAACCTTGATTTATGGATTGGAGGCTCCGGTCTCTAACGCCGGCGCTATGCGGAACCGGGGTGTCGAACTTTCATTCGGACATCAGAACAGCGTGAGCGATTTCCAATATGGGGTAGACGCATATGTGGCGTTTAATAAGAATAAGGTGGAGAAATACTTGAATCCTTCCAAGGGTGATAAGATCCGGATGGAGGGAGAGTCGTGGGATTCATTCTACGGGTATGAATGCATAGGTATCTTTATGTCGGATGAAGAGGCCGCCAGCAGTCCGGTTCATTCTTCCTTGGTCAAGGGAGGCGACTTGAAGTTCAAGGATCAAAATGGAGACGGTAAGATAGATGCGGAAGACCGTGTCGTACTAGGTAACACCATTCCGAATGTTACCTTCGGACTTAACTTGAACATGAGTTTCAAGGGATTCGATCTCTCTGCTGCGTTCCAAGGTGCAGCCGATGTATATCGTACGGTAGACCGCGAGTCTATGTGGGGATTTATCGATGGAGCGAATGCTCAGGAGAAGCATCTTGACCGTACGATCGTGGAGAATGGTCAGGTGACTAGCTTAGGCCATTACCCCCGTTTGTTGATCAATCAGTCGCATAATCGTGTCATGAGTTCTTTTTTGGCGATGAATGCGAGCTATTTGCGCTTGAAGAATTTGCAAGTTGGTTATAATTTGCCGGAATCTCTATTGAAATCTGTGGGAATCGGACGTGCTCGTGTATATGTCAGTGGGCAGAATTTATTTACGATCTCTGGGCTTCCGAAAGACTTCGATCCGGAAGGTCCTAATGGTGCTGCGGGATCTTCTTATCCGCAAGTCGCTATTTATACGTTAGGTTTAGATGTTACATTTTAAATAGAATACTCAAATGAATAAGTTTTATATGACGGGAATGTCGCTGCTCTCTTTTGCCTTGGTTTCTTGTGGCGACAGTTTTTTGGATGTAACGCCAGCCGATCAGTTATCGGACGCTACATTCTGGCAATCGGAAACCGATGCGGATAGAGCCTTGACCGGTTGCTACCGGGGTTGGGAGAGCGCTACGAATATCGTTTTCCTGGATGCCGCTACCGATAATGGTTATGAGCAGTTCGACTATAATTATCAGGCGTTAGGAAATGGGCAGATCCTGCCGACTTCCGCTCCGGGACATCAGTCTCCTTGGATCGACGAATTCGCTACAGAATGGTTTACGTACGACCGTATTCGCAAATACAATAACTTCTTGGAGAAGATCGATGCCGTAGAGATGGATGCGGCAAAGAAAGAACGTTATAAGGCAGAGGTACGTTTCCTTAGGGCTTACGACTATTACAACAAGGTTATGTTTTATGGTGATATACCCTTGGTGACAAAGGTATTCGCGAATGCTGAGGAGGCGAATATGGCTCGTACACCACAAAATGAGGTGATCGATTTCGTGTTGACAGAGCTGGCCGCTATCGAAAACGCTCTACCGGAGCAAAACCAGATTCAGTCGGGTGGCCATATCACCAAGGGGGCGGTATTGGCGTTGAAGGCTCGTTTTGAGCTATATCTGGGGAAATACGCCGAGGCTCAGGCAGATGCGGCTAAGGTGATCGCTATGGGTTGCTATGAGTTGTACCCGGATTACGAGACTCTTTTCTATCCTGAGGCGGAAACATCCAACAAGGAGTCTATTTTGGATGTGCAATATATAAAGGATCAGTATAAGAACATGATTCCGCAATTGAATCTTCCTGCGATCGAAGGCGGTTGGTCTGCCTTGAATGCCTTATGGCCGTTCGTAGAAGCCTTCCAAATGCGAAACGGTAAGTTTATCGATGAGGCAGGTTCCGGCTATGATGACAATAAGCCTTTCAAGGATCGTGATCCTCGTTTGAAAAAGATTGTTTTGTGCCCGGGAGAAGAGTACAACGGACGTATCTATAACCCATTGGATAAGTTGATAAACGGGCAGTCGAATGATGATTATCATGTGAACGCCGCTGCTTCCCGCGGAGGGTTGTTAGTAAAGAAGCATATTTATCCTATGTCGGTGGAAGATGCCAACAATTACGATGTGAACACGATGGTCATCCGTTTGGCCGAGATGTATTTGACGTTTGCCGAATGTGCGTTGAAAACAGGTTCGGGAAAAGAGGAAGCATTACGCTATATCAATGCGATCCGCGAGCGTTCCGGAATGCCGGCGGTAACGAGTTTGACAGAGAAAATCGTGCGTTACGAACGTCGTGTGGAGCTTGCCTTCGAGGGATTGAGATATTTCGACTTGAAACGTTGGGACCTTGGCCCTGAGTTATTGAATGGACAGGCGATCGGTTGTCGGGACGGATCGGTGAACTCTACTACTGGCGAGGTGACGTGGAATGGTAATTATATCATACTGGAAGAACGTAAATTCTTACCGGCTCGTAAATATCTGTTGCCGATCCCTCAAGTGGAACTAGACCGGAATGAGAATATGGTACAGAACGAGGGATACTGATAAGAGAGAGACGGGGCGTGCCCCGTCTCTACTTATTTTGTGAAATTGGAAGAGATGATCGAGAGCGTGTTTGCGCAGAGTCGGCTGATCTCATCCCATTTTTTTTCTTGGATGCTTTCCTTCGGAAAGAGCTTGCTTCCCATACCCACACAAACAACCCCGGCCTCGAACCACTTCTTGAGATTTTCCTCGGTAGGCTCTACCGCTCCGGTTGCCATGATCATGGCCCAAGGTAATGGGGCCTTGATGTTTTTTACGAAAGAGGGGCCACCTACATTTCCGGCGGGGAATATTTTACATATAACGCAACCGGCTTCTTGTGCGTCGCTGATCTCACTGACCGATCCGCAACCGGGTATATAGGGAACACCTCGGCGGTTACATGTTTTCGCTATGTCGGGATTGAAACAAGGGCCGACAACGAAATTTGCTCCTAATTGCATATAAAGGGCAGCTGTGGCAGGTTCTACCACTGATCCGATGCCCAATACCAATTCCGGGCATTCCGTGGCGGCGAATCTGGATAGTTCAGAAAATACCTCATGGGCGAAATCTCCCCGGTTCGTGAACTCGAATACACGTATGCCGCCTTCGTAACAGGATTTCAGCACGTTTTTCGCGACTTCAGGATCTTTATGATAGAATACCGGGACGATTCCGGTAGATACCACTATATTGATGGTTTGTAACAGATTGAATCTAGCCATATGTTTTTATGATTCTTATTATTGAATGATTTAATCGGTTTATCTGGATACTCTTCCGCTAGCGTCGCCTGCCATGAGTTTTTCTACTTCCTCTACCGAGACCAAGTTGAAATCCCCATAAATGGTGTGCTTGAGGCAACTGGCGGCTACAGCGAAATCAAGTGCTTTTTGGTCATCCTCCGGATACCGATTCAATCCGTAGATCAATCCTCCCATGAATGAGTCGCCGCCGCCTACCCGGTCTACGATATGGGTTATGTCATAGCGTTTGCTCTCATAAAGACGGTTGTCGCTCAGCAGTACGCCTCCCCAGGTGTTATGGTTGGCGTTTATCGCCCCGCGCAATGTGATGATAACCTTCCGGGCCCGTGGAAACCGGTTTTTCATTTGCCTGCAAACCGACTCGAAGCCGGAAGCGTCTACCTCGCCGTTCGTATGTGTGACATCGAAGTTCTCGGGTCGGATGCCGAATACCTTCTCGCAATCCTCCTCGTTCCCCAGAATAATGTCACAACCGGCAACCAGCTCCGGCATTACCTCTGCCGCGGATTTACCGTATTTCCAAAGATTCTTGCGGAAATTGAGATCGCATGATACGGTTATACCCAGTTCGTTGGCAGCCTTGATCGCCTCTAGGCATACCTCTGCCGCTCCTTGTGAGATGGCTGGCGTGATGCCGGTCCAGTGAAACCAGCTCGCTCCATTGAATACGGTTTTCCAGTCGATCATTCCCGGCTCGATCTCGGAAATAGCTGAGTGGGCACGGTCGTAAACCACTTTGCTGGCACGTGCCACGGCTCCTGTCTCAAGGAAATAAATGCCTAACCGGTCCCCGCCGTATAGAATATGCCGGGTTCCTACGCCATGTTTACGCAACTCCATCAGGCAAGCGTTCGCGATGTCATTTTTCGGAAGCCGTGTGATGAATTCCGTCTCCAACCCGAAGTTGGCCAACGAGACCGCTACGTTGGCTTCTCCACCACCAAAGGTAGCCGCATACGTGTCGGATTGGCAAAAACGTAAGTGCCCAGGCGTAGACAGGCGAAGCATGATCTCGCCAAATGTTATGATTTTTGTTCCCATTTTATGAAAATGTTTTATTGGATAAATAATGTATGGCAAAGTTATGTATTGAATTCTCGAGACGGCTGTCCGCAGGTTTCTCCGATTTGACTTATACGGAATAAACAATCGCCGATGATGACTTTTTCGGAAGTTTATCAGATCTAGTTCCGAATAAGATAACTTTTTCGACGAATAGTACCTGTTTGTATGCTTGCCTATGGGTGTCATATGTAGAATACTTAGCGGATATATCTTATTTTTGTGATATCGATTAAATATCCGGATACTAGCGGGAAATCAAGTGTAATTTAAAGATAGAGAAGCATGGAAGAGGAGAATCGTACCTTATTCAGTAGTATAGGTCAAATTATGCGTACCTTGGAGGGAAAGCGACTGGCGGATGTGTTCCGTTTTGTCTCTTTTCTCCCGATGGAACGTTTTGGCCAGCACGCTCATCACAGGTTGGAGCTTAATTATGTGAAAAAGGGAAGTTGCATTATTCGGTTGGAGAACGAGAGTGTAAGTTTTCGCGAGAACGAGTTGATGATTATCTGCTCGGATGTTCCCCACTCTTTTCAGGCTGGCTCGGAAGGATGCACGTTGATGCAACTGGAGTTCCTGCCGGAGGTATTCGGTCATTTCGAGGATTATCTGGATGTCGGCCGCTCGCTAACCCCTTTGAGTATCTTCTCATCGGCCAACCGTTTGATCAAGATCGTGAACAATGTCCGTATCATGAGAGCTATCCAGCGTATCGTGACAGAGATGAATACCCGCAATAAATACTATGAGCACTTAGTCGTGATGTATTACGCAGAGCTGCTCATCTTGATCTATCGACACATGGATGAGACCTATTTTCCGCTGTCTTCCAACAATACGATGAGAAAGGCGATTAATTACATCCGGGAACATTATAAGGATGATATCTCTATAGGGGATGTCGCGGAAGAAGCCTGTATCGGTGAACGGTACTTGCGTAAGATATTCTCCCAGCATCTTAATTTGTCGCCTGTCGATTACTTGAATCAGATACGGATAAACAAGGCGATAGAGCTGTTGCGTATTACGGAGTTGAGCGTGAAAGAGGTCTGTTTTGAGTGTGGCTTCCGCTCACCTCAATATTTCTCCCGTATATTCAAGCAGTTGGTGGGTGTGTCGCCTAGCGATCTGTTGAAATAGGAATACGATTTTATTAACTAAATAAATGAAGGAAAAAATGAAAGAATGGAGTGACGACAAATCGCTACTGGCTTTAATCAAGAATGAGCTGTATACCGCTGTGATCGGCGATATCATGGATAAGATGGGATATACGCACCAGTTTTTGCCACCTCGGATAAGGCCCTTGCGGGATGATATGTTTATCGCCGGAAGGGCGATGACCGTGTTGGAGGCCGATGTGTTGGATAACTTGACGGATGCCGGGAATAACCCGCTGTTGAAACGCTCCTTCGGATTGATGCTGGAAGCGTTGGACGATTTGAGAGAGGACGAGGTATATATCTGCTCCGGATCATCGCCCGCATATGCCTTATGGGGAGAGCTGATGAGTGCAAGGGCCATGCAATGCAAGGCGGCTGGAGCCGTGGTGAATGGGTATTCGCGTGATACGAAGGGGATCTTGGAACTGGATTTCGCTTGTTTCTCTTATGGCCCTTATGCGCAGGATCAGGCGCCTCGCGGCAAGGTGATCGACTACCGTGTTCCTATCGACATGGAGGGCGTGAGGATCAACAACGGCGATATGATCATCGGCGATATAGACGGTGTTTGTGTCGTTCCGAGAGAGATCGAGGAGGAGGTCTTCGAACGTGCGCTGGAAAAGGCGAGAGGCGAGCGGGTCGTGCTGAAGAAAATTAAGGAAGGCATGAAAGCCCGTGAGGCGTTTGATAAGTATGGAATAATGTAATACTTTAAAATAGAACAGAAGAGATGAAAATTACGGATGTAAAAGTATGGTTGGTACAAGGTATCAAGTATAATTGGACTTTATTGAAAATCTATACAGACGAGGGGTATACTGGGGTTGGAGAGGCTACGAACTGGCCGGGAAGCCCGATCGTATATGAGGCGGCTAAGCATGTGGGGAAACGTATTATCGGCTTGGATCCCATGAAAACGGATTTTATCTGGACGAAGTTGTACCGCGACTTGAACTGGATTGGCCCGTATGGTGCCAGCCTTTGCGCCATCAGTGGTATTGACATGGCGTTGCTCGACTTGAAAGGTAAGGTGCTGGGTGTTCCTTGCTATGAGTTGTTGGGGGGCGCTTACCGGAAAGATATCTTATTGTATGCGAATTATTGGTTTACGGGAGGCGGACATAACGAGGCGGATTATTTCGATCAGGCGAAGAGGGTACGTGAGGCTGGATTCACCGGCTTGAAATTTGACCCGTTCGCCCATACGAATTATTTCTATGGGGAAGACTTGGCTTCTAACTTGACACTTACGGCTGAACAACAGGATCTGGCCTTCAATGTATCCAAGGCGGTACGCGAGGCGGTAGGACCGGAAACGGATATCATGATTGAGACGCATGCTATGTTGAACTACCGTATCGCCGTGAAGATGGCCGAACGCCTGTCTAAGCTAGATATCGCATGGTATGAGGAACCGGCAGGTCCTGAGAGTGCCAAGACTTTGCGGGCGATGCGGGAACGTATCCCATCGGATGTGGCTATTTGCGTAGGCGAACGTCATTATACTCGCTTCGGCATACGTCCTGTCTTGGAGAATCATATTTGCGACGTGATCATGCCGGATATAACCCGTTGTGGAGGTCCGTCTGAAATGAAACGTATGGCTACGATGGCTGAGGCATATAGCGTATTGATCGCTCCTCATAATCCGAATGGACCGTTATCTACGCTGGCTTCTTCGCACGTATGTGCTTCTATACCGAACTTCTTCCGTCAAGAGTTCATGTTTAATGATGTGCCTTGGCGTGACCGTGTGATCGATCATCCGATAGCGGATATGGTATATGACGGTATGCTCCATCTGTCCGATCGTCCGGGTTTGGGCGTTGATTTGGTTGAGGAGGAAATGGAAGCGCATCCGGGTATCACGGAGAACGCTCCGGTTAATTTTTATATTTGATTCGAATGAGTTTTATAATAGATCTTAAGGATAAGGTTGTATTGGTGACCGGCGTGTCATCGGGTATAGGTTACGGCACGGCACGTGCGTTTGCCCATGCCGGTGCCCATGTGGCCGGATGTGCCCGTAAACCGGTGGATGATCCAAGTGCTAAGGAGTTTTGTGCGGCTATAGAATCAGAGGGCGTGAAAGCCCTTTACGTGCAGACGGATGTGACGCAACCAGATGAATTGGCGGCTTTGGTGGAGTCTACTATCCAAACTTTCGGTCGTTTGGACGTGGTGGTTTCTAATGCCGGAGCGAATGTGTTTGAAGGGGCAGCGGGTTGTAATGAGGAACAGTGGAGACATAACCTAGATTTGAATTTGGCTTCTCATTGGCGGTTGGCGAAGTATTGCAAGCCCTATCTGGAGAAAGCGGATGAAGGGGCCATTTTGTTAATGACTTCCAACCATGCCTTTAGTTCCATTCCGGGCTGTTTCCCTTATAATGTGACAAAAACGGCTATAACGGGTCTCGTTCGTAGTTTAGCGATTGAGTGGGGGCCTGAGATACGTACCGTAGGTATCGCACCTGGGTTTATAGATACGGCAGGGAATGATACATGGTTCGCCTCTTTCCCGGATCCGGCAGCTGAACGGCAGAGAACCGAGAATCTGCGTGAAACGGATCGGGACGGTAGAGGAGGTCGGGGCGCTATGTGTCTATCTGGCCTCTCCCATGGCCCGGTTTATCAGTGGTACGACGATTCTGATGGACGGCGGACGTTCTGCCTTGATGCAAGACGATGTGTAACCTATTAGATACGAGGGAATGAAAGCTACATTATTATATGAATGTAAGGATTCGATAGGAGAGGCCGCTACTTGGTTGAATGATTTGGGACTTTTCTTGTGGGTCGATATTAACGGCGGTTTATTGCATACTTATTCCCCGGACGGGGATGCGTATGCTGCGGTCCGGTTGCCGGCTCGTGTTTCCACGATTGTCCCGATGACCGACGGGAGGCTGCTGCTCTCCCTGCAAGGGCGTTTGATCGCTTATGACTTGCGGACAGGCGAGCAAGAGGTTTTACGGGAGCTTTTCCCCACGGATGGGATGATGCGGCCGAACGACGGGAAGGCTTCTCCGGAAGGACGCTTGTGGTTGGGGATGATGCACTTGTCCGATCATTCCGAGACGGGGGCGTTGTACCGGGTCGATCCGGATTTGTCCATCCATAAGATGTTGGATAAGCAATGTATCCCGAATGGGATCGTTTGGAGCGAGGATGGTTCCCGTATGTATTATGTGGACTCCGGTCGCCACGTGGTCGAATCATATCGGTACGATATGCGGAGCGGGGAATTATCGTATGAGAAACCTGCGTTGGAGATCCCGGAGGATATGGGAGTGCCGGATGGCATGACGATCGACGCGGATGGAAATCTGTGGATCGCGCATTGGGGCGGTTTCGGTGTCTGTGTATGGAACCCTCTTTCCGGCGA
>ERZ773183.2612-NODE-2612-length-11874-cov-3.029360_pt1 | contig 11874 bp, 5 predicted proteins | sample MGYA00580532_ERZ773183 | MGnify/ENA primary metagenome ERZ773183 (study PRJEB29015, sample SAMEA2737791) | human gut metagenome | biome: human gut; feature: human-associated habitat; material: faeces | place: China | collected 2012 ... | reverse complement strand
AAGAAAATCAGGAATAAATTATACAAAGGCTTTGAATACATTGTATAATTGGAGGAAAACGCAATCAGTAAAAGTGCCGAAAAACAGGAATTTACGTGGATTGTATTGCCTTTCTGGTATAAAGGTGCTATACTTTAACACTGAAAAGTAAATGCGCAATGAGAAGATTCGATGCGTAATTTTTTTGAAAACAACATGGCAACGGTTGCGCAAGCGAAAGAAGCTGGCTTCTTTTATTGTTCCACAGGGATCCCCTGTGGAACAATGTGCTTTCATTAAACCAGCGCGAAAGGCGAGTGAGCAGATTGAATAGAACAGGGAAAAACACAACAGGTTGGGCGCGCCGGCTGACAGCGCTGCTTGTCACCGCTTGCCTGGTTATGGCAATGGCCCTGCCTGTATACGCCGAGGTGGATCTTCTGCCCGACGCACCTGACGAAGTAGAGCTGCTGGAGGATGAGCAGGGAACGGTCTCCGGGGAGGATACCGTTCCGCCGGAGCAGAACGCCGCCACCCCGGTGCCGGATGCCGCTACCCCGGAACCGGAACAAAGCGCCGAGCCGGAGCAGCCCGCCCCGACCGAAACGCCGGAGCCCACGGCAGAACCCACCCCGACCCCGGAACCGGCAGCCACCGCAACGGCCACCCCTGTGCCGACCGTGACCCCCACCGCCACCCCGGAACCGACCGAACAGCCGCAAAAGATGTACGCCGCAAAAAGCGTGAATAACGTGCAGGCAGTTAGTGAGAAGGCAAACGGTAGTTTTGTGCTTTACTTTATGGCACCAAGCAGTTGGGGAACACTGGCGGATGGACAAGAAGTATGGTGCTATGCGCGAAAACAAAGTGATAATAACACGACGACCTTTGACAAGAAGGTAGATGGAACAGAAACCGGAATAGTTGACGGAACCAAGAAAAGCGTGTATAAGATCACGTTGACTGCAATTCATGCCGATTTAAATTCGGATTGCCCCTATGGAGGATTTTTTGACCTTCGCTTTTATGTAAGAAATGATAGCGGAAAAGTTTGTCATATTACTCAAAGTAACTGGCTGGGAATTGAAGAGTATAAAGGCAAATGCTATGACGGTGAAAAAGGAAAATGGACAGATTTTGTGGCATACGACCCGAATAACCATTTGTCGTTTGCCGGAAATAAGATGGTCTTTGAGAACCTTAGCGATTCCAATTTAGCAAATGTAACAGCAGTTTTTTATGAAAAAGATGGTGATACATTAAAAGAAGTCAAAACGGTAACGATTGGCAATGTGGCTGCAAGTAAAAAGCAGAAATTTAAAATTCCTAATGTTGAATGCTCGTATGTTCAGTTCTTTGCGAATGACAAACAAACGCAGTTAAGCGTGGTCTATAATTTCTATAACCAGAACCAGGAAACAGAGAATGCTTTCCAATATGATGCAAGTGATAAGTACTGCTATACTTATACGGCAGAGAACACAGGTTCCTGGGGAACCCCGCATGGCGGTTCAGAAGTAGTATACTTTGATTCAACGTTATCAAGCTACGCATATGCAGGCGATGGCGACTCAAAGAAAAACTCTATGCCAACAACTCAAGACGGCGGTTCAGGAAAAATGTACTGCTATTTTGAGAATGACCAGGGAAAGTATTCTGATATCATTGAGATGACGAAAATTTCTCCAGAGGCAGGGAGCAGTCGTGAACTTTGGTCTGCCCCTATTCCAAAAGGCTATACTAAGGTGAGATTTTCAGGCAGGAAAGTGACACCAAGTGAGACTGGTGAAAAGATTGCCCAAAAATATGATCTTACCGATATGCAGGAAATTCCCACTGATCTAAATGAGCCGTGTTTCTTTGCGGATGACGGTGACGATAAGACCTACTGGGGAAGAGATGTAAACCGTGATGGCTACTGGGGCGAGAAAAACGATGTCCGTGATGCAGAAGCAGGCAAGGATAGTACTGTTGTAGACATTACAAGCAATTATAGTAGAGGCAATAGTAAAGGTATAAAGTACATCACCAGTACTTTATATGATTACTATACAGATTATGAACTGAATGGCAATAACCGCGATAACTATGCAACAGATCCCAATTTTTCAACATATCGTATTCATGTTCCTTTCCGTCAGTTTGATCAAGCGGTAAGTGATTACTACAAAAACTACGAAAATGCAAGCAAAATCTTGTACCCTATTTATACAGGACACTTTCAGTGTGCAAATGATCATCATTTTAGCGGTGTAGCCGAGGGTTTAAGCCTATTTGGTTGGTCAAATAGGAACGAGAATGAAAGTAAGTATAAATCCTTTATGGCTGCGAACAACTCCGAAATTGATGAAGATAATGGAAGCGGAAAATATGAGTTTGCTTTTTTAGGCATTGTTGGCAATAAACTTGACAGTAATGGCAATTTGTTGATGCGGGAATCCAATGGGACAGATGGAACAGGGTTGGTTGAACCGCACTTTAATGAAGCTTTCTTAAATGGAGAAAACAGCAAAAATGCCAAACTTGGTCAGGTTTACAAAAATGTTGAATTTCCGTTTACCCAAGAGCAGATATTTAAAGACGAACCCGGGGTTAATTACTGGTGGTATGATGCTGCAAAAACTTCACTATACTTGCGTAAGGATATAACTACCGGAGCGTATTACCTGGGCAATGGAAATGGCGATGGATCAACAGTAGGTACTCTTTCTGATAATTCTAAAAATAAGGACAGCCAAAATAATAATACGCCAAATGGTCATGGCTTTTTCCCATTCAACGAAACAGTATCTAGTGTAGATGTTCGCCGATACAATTATGGTTATGGAGCTAAACTTGAAATTCCATTTACACTAACAGAGGATGGAACGGTTCTTGATAACAATAATGCGAAGCAGTCAATCAAGTTCTATTTCTCTGGTGACGATGATGTTTGGGTATTTATTGATGGCCAGTTGGTACTTGACATTGGCGGTGCCCATGGCAAAGCGGCAGGTATTATTGATTTTGACCAGAGAGGAACCAATAAAAATAAAGTTACCGCTTATGTCAGTAATGTAAAATATAACAATGTTACAGGGGCGGAATATAGTGCTGGGAAAACAGCGGAAAAGAAAACGATTGTATATACTGGTAATGATTTGAAGGAAGAAAAATATAATCCGACAAAGTATTACTATTCCAATACGGTTGATATCCCCAATCTTTCCACCGGCAAGCACACCCTTACCATGTACTATATGGAACGCGGTATGTGGGAGTCCAACATGGCGGTGGCGTTCAACTTCCCGGATAATAACGAGCTGCAGGTTCAAAAAGAAGTCGATCTGACCAACGTTACTGATGATGACTTCAAAAACTGCTTTACAGGCCAGAAAATCTTCAACTTCACCATCCAGAACCAGGCAACCCATTATGGAACAACACCGGCCGTTGGCCCGAATGAAAGCGAAAATCCGTCCCAACATGTGAATTTGACTGCGAATGGTAACACGATTGAACCCGCAACCAAACAAACCGAATCAAACAAAGGTGACTACATTTTCGAGTTGGCTGATAACCCCAATCCAGATCCCGGGAATGAAAACGAAAAGGTCCTTCACTGGTACGCACGCTATCAGGATACGGAACCCGTCAGTTACTGGCGTAAGCAACGTTATGGCATCCTGACGCTGGAAAACCCCATCGATATCGAAAAAATGCGCTTCCTTACGTTCCAGGTTTACACTGATTCAAAGGATGATGGAGGTGACCTTTCCCTCAACAACCTGTATCTGGAACTGCTGGATGAAAACAACGTCCAAAAAGGCAGCCTTGGCACAACAGGCATTAACGGCGCAACGTATGGCTCGGTCGAACTGAAGACAGGCGAATGGGTCACCGTAAAGCTGGACCTGCACAAGATGAAAGAGCAGGGCGATTTTAACGGCAACGTCCAAACCATCCGCGTGGGCGATAACTATAGCCGCAACATTTATTTCAGGAACTTTACCTTCATTCCCAAAGCGGTGCCAACGGAGATGACCGGCTTTACAACCGATCAGGAGAAAATCCCGGATTACGGCTCCGCCACAACCGGTCAGTTGAAAAACGCCGAAAACGCACAGTACACCTCCAACATGGACACAGACACCCAGTTGGTGGACGAGGACGGACGCTTTGTTCTGGAAGATGGAGAAATCGTTACCTTCAGCGACCAGTTCCGCCGCGGCAGCTACATTTCGCTCAAAGAGGATCTGAACCCAAACCTGTACGACACCACATGGACCGTGTACGAGAACGGGCAGGCGGTTACTTCGATGAAGGACGATAGCGAATCCGTGACAGTTGCCGACAAGAACAAGTCGCTGGACAAGCAGGAGGGAAGCAGCCCCAATGATGGCCGAACGGAAAAAATAAGATCGAATGATGAACAAGCGGGTAATAGCTATACCGGAAACAAACCCTCCGCCGACACCATCGTCTTCCGCTCCTATAAGGACCCGGACGAAACAAGCTCCACGCTGACAAAGCTAAAGGTAGAATACGTCAACACCGTCAAAACCGGCGGGCTGAAAATCCAAAAGAAGGCCGCAGAGGGTGAGGAAGATGCCATTAAAGGCACCTACAAGTTCAAAGTTACCTTTAATGATGTTGGCGGTGAGGGTCTGGAAGAAAAGCCCATCGAAAAAACCGTTACGATTGATATGAGCGACACCAGCAACCACGACCACACCGTGACCATCACCGGCATCCCCGTTGGCACCCGCTATACCATCGAGGAAGTCGGAAGCACCGATGGTGCCAAACTGCAAAGCGTAACCGTTCCGCCTAATTGCAATTCCGCCCATGTGATCAAAAACAACACCATGGTGGAAGGCGAGATTAAGGAGGCAGACACCTACCCAATTACCGCAATCTTTACCAACACCCAGCGCACACTGATCAACATTGAGTTCAACAAGCTCTGGGAAGGTACGGAAAATCTTAGCACTGCGAACCGGCCGGAACAAATCTACATCCAGCTCCAGCGCCGCTTGGCAACCAGCATAAACGATAAAGACTGGAAACCGGTAAACTACCCGACCGCGGAAAGCCTAAACTATGTTACCATTATCCCCAAAGATTACGGCTGGAAGTATACCTTTAGTGGTTTGGATCAGTACCAGGTTGGCGAAACCAACACGAACTACCAATACCGCATTGTGGAAGGTACGGTGGACGATGAAGACAACTTTACCGCGGCAGACGGAACCATTACGATTAAAGGCAATACGTATGTTGTAACGGCTAAAGCAACAGCAAAAAGCGAAACGAACAGCGAAACCGGCGCAACTACAACGCCAGCCACAGCCACCGATGGAACCATCACCGGCGGCAGCGGCAAGATTGAGCTGACCAACACGCTGCAGAACCCGAAGTTTAATCTGGACATCCTTAAAAAATCGGCAGACGAGCCGGATAAGCCTTTGGCGGGCGTTGAGTTTACGCTGGAAAAGCTGACTGCGGACGGTAAAACTGTTGATGATAGCTTTACTGCACGAATTGGCATTACCAATGCGCAAGGTGAGGTTAAGGAAAAAGGTTCTGATGGAAATGCCACGGGAAAGGACATCTTCCACGACTTGGAGGCCGGTGCCTACCGCCTGACCGAGACGAAGGCGGCGGAAAACTACAACCTGCTGTCGGCGCCGATTCTGGTGACGTTTGACAAGGACGGAACCTGTACGCTGAACGGCAGCACGATTGAGGTTTCGACCAAGGGGAACAAACCAACCGAGTTTACCAAAAACGAGGATGGCAGCTACACGCTGAAGCTGACCGTCTTGAACAGAAAGACACCTGCGCTGCCGCATACGGGTGCGGATGCGCCTAGCTTGTGGCTGCTGATCGGGCTGCCGCTGGCAGTGGCGGGGTTGTTGATACTGGTATTCCGTTACAACAAGAAAGGGGGACGGACACGTTAATTGTTCCCCAATGCAAACCATAAACAAATGAAGAGAGGTAAAGTCATGAAAAAGAAAAGCAGATTCTTGACAGGCCTGTTAAGCGCCGTCATGGCCCTCAGCCTGTGCGCCCTGCCCGCCGCAGCAGACGATGCGGCAACCGTTCAAAACACGGACGTTTGGGGCACAACTACAGCTAGCATTACTATTCATAAGTATGAGTACAATCGTTCAGAAGGTGATACTGGTACGCCCGCACCTGGTACGGAGCTTGAGACGAATAAGATTCCGGAAGGCGCAAAACCACTTGAGGGAGTTACATTTAAAATTTATAAGGTTCAGGATAGAAATACCTTGGCCGAATATTATAGCGGTAAGAACTTGACGGACGAGAAGTTCGAAAAGTTTACCGATGTAAACAAATATTATCAAGAAAGTAATGACACTTTTACTGTGAAAGATGGTAATGGTAAGGTTGTTACTGGAAGCGCTGAGCAGAAAACCGGCAAAGATGGGAAAGCCACATTTTCCATTGATAGCAACGACCTTGGCTTGTATTTGGTGGTTGAAACTGATGCGCCCGATAAGGTCAAGACTAAGCAGATTCCGTTTCTGGTTTCTGTACCTATGAAGAACCCGAAAGATCAAGTGAATTGGCTCTATAATATTAATGTCTATCCTAAAAATGCTACTCAGTATGGCGGTGTAACTGTTAAAAAGGTAGGCATCACGGGCAGTGATGCAGAAGTCAATTTGAGTGGCGTTACTTTTAAATTGTATAAAGACGTGAAAGGTGTCTGGACAGAGGTAACCAATAGAGATGACGATGAATCGGCGCTTAACTTGACTACGACGACAAACGGTACAATTAACATTAGTGGTTTGTCAAAAGGCGACTATAAATTGATCGAGCAGGGTTTCAACGACAATAAGGGCTATATTATTAGTGAAGAACCGATTACTTTTACCATTAATGAAGATGGTGAACTGGTAAAGACCAATATGACGCAGGACGCAGCAAAGAACATCGTAGTTAAGAATTACCGCCCTGACCTCGATAAGAAAGTCTACAATGACGCTGTTACTGACAATAATGGCTATGTAGAAGGCTCTGACTATAGTGTTGGTGATATGGTTCCCTACCAGATCACCGTTAAGGTTCCGCAGAATATTGGCAAACTGACGACCTTTACTGTAACGGATACCCCGGCTGGACTGGAAGACCAGAAAGGTACAATTGCAATTGCAGTTAAGGATGAAACAGACAAGCCTCTTACCAAAAACACTGAGTATAAAGTGGAAGATACGACGCCTGCAGGCGGTTTTTCTATCACTTTTGATACCAGCAAAATGAAGAATTATGCAGGCAAGACCCTTGTTATCACCTATAACGCAGAGCTGCTTGACAATGCAGTAAAAACCACCGATGGCAATACGAACAGCGCAAAGTTGACCTACACCAACAAGATTGATGAAAAGGGAGAAGGTGTTCCGGGTTCAAAAAACACCATCACGGATGAGACTGTTGTTTACACCTTTGCTATTCGCATCAAAAAGACTGATGGCGGAAAAGCGAAGCTGCCCGACGCAAAATTTGATTTGTATAAAGAAGTTACAGCTGGCACACAAACTGCAATTAATGGCGATGATGCCAAACAGTTTGGACTTGACAGCGCAAAGACGTGGCTGAAAGTGGAATCTGACCTTACGAGTGATAAGGAAGGTCTGGTTACCACCAAGAAAGGCCTTGCCAACGGCACCTACTATCTGGTGGAGACTCAGGCACCTACCGGCTACAACCTGCTGGCAAAACCGGTCGAGGTTAAACTGGATATTGCTTACAAATATACCTGGGCAGAATCCGAAAGGTATGACACAGATGGCAATCGCTTCAAGCATGAAACCAGTGCAAAAGGAGAAATGTTTAATCACAGTGCAGGTGAGGATGGTGTGATCGGCACCCAGAAGGGCACCGATGTCGGTGCAACTGAAACAGAAGCTAAGGGCACGGAAATCACCGTCATCAACCGCAAGGGCTTCGAACTTCCCGTTACCGGTGGTTTCGGCACCCTGCTGTTCAGCGCTATCGGTGCTCTGCTGGTCGTCGGCGGTGTCGGCGTGCTGATGTCCACCAAGAAAAAGAAGGGCAATGGCTGATTGACACCCCTCTTTTAGCAAACAAAACAAATCAAACCATACACCAAAAGGGGAAGGGCCGGTTCAGGCTCTTCCCCTATGGTGGGTTTTGAAAGGATTTTTGCCATGGATACCTCCACCAGACTGAAATTGGGCTTTGCGGCGCTGATGATCCTGTCGGGCATCGGCGTGGCGTCCTACCCGGTCATCAGCAACATGGTGGCCCAGCGCCACGCCAGTACGGCTATCCAAAATTACGACGAGACCGTGCATAGCATGGACACCGAAAAGCTGGACGCCGCCAAAGAGGCCGCCCGCCGTTACAATGAACAGCTGGGCAGCGCGCTGGACCGCGATGCCGCCGGCGAAGCCGAGGACACCGGCACCAGCTATGTGGACCTGATCGACGTGGGGGAGAGCCTTGGCTACATTACCATCCCGAAAATCGACGTAAACCTGCCCATTTACGAGGGCACCAGCGACGATGTGCTGCTGAAAGGCGTCGGCCATCTGGAAGGCTCCAGCTACCCGCTGGGCGGCGAAAGCACCCACAGCGTGCTGACCGGGCATCGCGGCCTGGCCGAGGCTGTGCTGTTTACCGACCTGGACAAATTACAAGAGGGCGACAAATTTTACCTGCACATCATGGACGAGGTGCTGGCCTACCAGGTGGACCAGGTCAAGGTCGTTCTGCCCGAGGAGACCGATGACCTTACGATCGTGCAGGGGCAGGACTACTGCACCCTGGTGACCTGCACGCCCTACGCCATCAATACCCACCGCATGCTTGTGCGCGGCACCCGCGTGCCGTATAATGGAGAGGAAGAAACCGGCGATACCCCGCAGGTCGTGCAATATCAGGCCCTGCACACCGGCACCGTGGTCAAGCGCATTGTGGATGCCTGGCCGTGGATCTCGGTGACCGGCAGCGTGATTATTGGCGGCGAAGCACTGCTGCTGCTTCTGCTGCTGCATCGCTGCAAAAAACGGGAGGAGGACGACTAAATGCGGCGTCTGCTTGTAAAAATCGGCGCGTGGCTGGCCATTCTGCTGGGCCTTGCCATGATGCTGCAGCCCACCGCCGCTGATTGGCTGACCCGCCAGCGCAACAGCAAAACGGCACAGCAGTTTGCCGCCCGCACTTCCGCCGAAGCCCCCCTGCAGACCGATGCTGCCGCGGAACCTGAACGCGCTTACCCTGAGTTGTACGCCGCCATGCAGGCCTATAACGAGGCGATTTTTGCCGACGGCCAAAGCGGCCTGACCGATGTCTTCACCTACGAGAACCCGCCGCTGGATCTGACCGATTACGGCTATGACGAGGAGGTCCTCGCCATGCTGTGGATCCCGCGGCTGGATCTGGAACTGCCCGTTTACCTGGGCGCCAGCCGGGAGAATATGGCCAAGGGCGCGGCCCTGCTGGGGCAGACCTCGATGCCGCTGGGCGGCGAAAACACCAACACCGTGCTGGCCGCCCACCGCGGCTATTATGGCGCGGAAATGCTGCGCAACGTGCAGCAGATCCAAGTGGGGGACAAGATCCAGCTAACCACCCCGTGGGACACTTTAATTTACCGCGTGGCAGAGCTGAAGATCATCGACCCTGCGGATATTTCCTCGGTGCTGATCCAGCCGGGACGGGATCTGCTGACGCTTTCCACCTGCCACCCCTACACCCAAAATTACCAGCGCTACCTTGTGATAGCCGAACGCGACCCCGATGCCGCCGTGACCGATAAGGACACCGACCTGCAGGAAAGCGAGGCCACCTGGGATGCCTCGCCCCGGCAGGTGACGATGGAAACAGACGGTACAACGTCTATCGCTGAGGTGGAACCCCAAAGCATCACCCCGCTGCCGCAGGAGGGCAGCACAGAATCCGAAGGCAGCGCGGTCTCCAACCTGATGATCTGGCTGGAAAACAACGCCCTTTGGGCCGGGTTCGTCTTTATTGCCGCCTGTGTCGGCGTGCTGGCGATCTGGCAAAAACACCGGGAGGAATGACCATGCAATACAACCAAAAGGCCGTTGACGTAGCGGCGGAAGTTTCCAAAGCCGTGTTTGGCAAGCCGCAGACCATCCGCACCATCTGGATGGCCATGCTGGCGGGCGGCCATGTGCTGATCGAGGACATCCCCGGTGTGGGCAAAACGACGCTGGCGCTGGCCTTTGCCCGCGCGCTGGAGCTGAACGAGAGCCGCGTGCAGTTTACCCCGGACGTGCTGCCCTCGGACATTGTGGGCTTTACCGTGTTCCAGAAGGAGACCGGGCGGCTGGTATACCACCCCGGCAGCGTGATGTGCAACCTGTTTTTGGGTGATGAGATCAACCGTACCTCGAGCCGTACCCAATCGTCACTGCTGGAGGTCATGGAAGAAGGCAACGTGACGGTGGACGGCGTGACCCACCCCGTGCCTGCGCCCTTTACCGTTATCGCCACCGAAAACCCCGTGGGTGCCGCCGGTACCCAGATGCTGCCGCAGTCCCAGTTGGACCGTTTTACTGTGTGCGTTGTCATGGGCTACCCGGACACCGAGGCCGAGATGCAGATGCTGGCGGGCCGCGGCCAGCGCACCCTGCTGGAGCAGGTGCACCCCGTGGCCAACCAGGCCGACCTGCTGGCTATGCAAAAAGAGGTAGCCGGGGTGTTTATCCATGAGCTGATGTGTCGCTATATCGTCGATCTTGCCCAGGCCAGCCGTAAGGAACCGCGCCTGGCGCTGGGGCTCAGCCCCCGTGCGTCGCTGGCGCTGGCCGGCATGGCACGGGCAGCGGCCTACCTGGCCGGGCGGGATTTTGTGGCCCCGCAGGATGTGACCGCCGTGTTTGCCGATGTGGCCCGCCACCGTCTGGTGCTGGCTGACCAGGCCAAGGCGGGCGGCGAGACGGTGGATGTGGTCATCGACGATCTGCTGCGCACCGTGCCGCGTCCCCGCCCGGAAAAGGCCGACCGCCATGGCAGGTAAACTGTGCTGGGCGCTGGGCCTGGTGCTGCTGTTTGCCGCTGCGGTGCTGACGCAGGCGCCGCTGGCCGTAGGGCTGCTGGGATTTTTCCTGCTGCTGACCCTGCTGCTGGTGCTGGAAGTGCGGTACTTGCGCGGCAAGGTGGAGGCCGAACTGATCGTGCCCGACCTGCCTGCCGTGCAGGGCCGGCCCTTTGTGCTGACCGTGCGGCTGACCAACCACAGCCCGCTGCCCATCCCCCAATTGCTGACACTGGTGCAGGCCACCGATGAATGGGGCGGCAATACCATAACTTTACGCTGCAGCGGCATGTTGGGCAGCAAGGCCCGCGCTGAGCAGCGGTTGACGCTGCAGGCCAACAAAAGCGGCGTGTGGCAATTACGGCTGCAAAGCGTGACGCTGTGGGACCATCTGGGGCTGTTCAAAGCCCAATGCGGCCTGCCGCAGACCGCACAAAGCCTGTGCGTGCTGCCCCAAAGTGCCCGCCTGGGCAGCGACACCCAGCCCGACCCTGACGCCGACGGCATGCAGGAGAGCGACCGCAGTGTGCTGGGCGGCAACTACGATGTGCGAGAGTACCGCGAAGGGGATTCGCTGAAACAAGTCCACTGGAAGTTGAGTGCCAAGCTGAACCGGCTGTTGATCCGTGAACCGCTGGCCGCCGGTACGATGGCGGGGCAGGGGAGCGGTGACGGCCCCGGCGAGGGTGAGGGTGACATGTGGGGGGATTTCCCCGCCGAAGCCGCCCTGCACCGGGAAGCACCGCCCACCAAGAAAAAAGCAGTGGCGCTTTCCAAACGCGGCGGCACCGATGCCGACAGCGGCCTGGTGTTTCTGGACCGTGTGCTCATGAGCCCCGCCGTACCCGCGC
>ERZ773183.2603-NODE-2603-length-11925-cov-6.385931_pt1 | contig 11925 bp, 8 predicted proteins | sample MGYA00580532_ERZ773183 | MGnify/ENA primary metagenome ERZ773183 (study PRJEB29015, sample SAMEA2737791) | human gut metagenome | biome: human gut; feature: human-associated habitat; material: faeces | place: China | collected 2012 ... | reverse complement strand
GAAAGGTAAATCAGGCCGTTTCCGTCAGAACCTTCTTGGTAAGCGTGTTGACTATTCCGGACGAAGCGTTATCGTTGTAGGCCCCGAACTGAAGATTTACCAGTGCGGTCTGCCCAAGGAAATGGCAATCGAGCTGTTCAAGCCCTTCGTTATGAAGGAACTGGTGGCGAGAGGTATTTCCCAGAATATTAAGAATGCAAAGAAACTGGTGGAAAGACTGGATTCCCAGGTATGGGATGTCCTGGAGGATGTTATCAAAGAACATCCTGTTATGCTGAACCGTGCCCCTACTCTGCACAGGCTCGGTATTCAGGCATTTGAGCCCATTCTGGTAGAAGGTAAGGCGATCAAGCTTCATCCCCTGGTATGTACCGCTTTCAATGCGGACTTCGATGGTGACCAGATGGCCGTGCATCTTCCTCTTTCCGTGGAAGCACAGGCAGAGTGCCGTTTTATGCTCCTGTCTCCCAATAACCTGCTGAAGCCTTCCGATGGCGGTCCCGTTGCCGTTCCTTCCCAGGATATGGTATTAGGTATCTACTATCTGACCCAGGAAAGACCCGGGGCAAAAGGAGAAGGCAAATATTTCAAGAGCCTGAATGAAGCAATTCTGGCATATGAAAACCAGGTGCTGACCCTTCACTCCAGAATTAAAGTGAAGATTACGAAGCAGCTGGCTGACGGTACGGAAATTTCCGATGTGGTGGAATCCACACTGGGACGCTTTATCTTTAATGAAATCCTGCCTCAGGATCTGGGCTTTGTAGACAGAAGCAATCCGGAAAATACCCTGAAGCTGGAGGTTGATTTCCATGTCAGCAAAAAGGGACTGAAGCAGATTCTGGAAAAGGTTATCAATATCCACGGCTCTTCCAGAATGGCAGAGGTACTTGACGATATTAAGGCTACCGGTTATAAATATTCCACAAGGGCGGCCATGACCGTTTCCATTTCCGATATGACAGTGCCCGAAAGAAAGCCGGAAATGCTGGCAGAGGCCCAGGCTACGGTTGACCGTATTTCCCAGAACTTCCGCCGTGGTCTTATCACGGAAGAAGAGCGTTATCGTGCGGTTGTGGAAACATGGAACGAGACAGATAAGGAATTAACCGATGTTCTGCTTGCAGGACTGGATAAATACAACAATATTTTCATGATGGCAGACTCCGGAGCCCGTGGTTCCAACCAGCAGATCAAGCAGCTGGCAGGTATGCGCGGACTGATGGCCGATACAACCGGCCGTACTATCGAGCTGCCCATTAAATCAAACTTCCGTGAAGGTCTGGACGTACTGGAATACTTTATGTCTGCGCATGGTGCGCGTAAGGGTCTGTCCGATACGGCTCTGCGTACTGCCGACTCCGGATATCTGACCAGACGTATGGTTGACGTATCACAGGAACTGATCATCCGTGAGATGGACTGCTGTGAAGATCGTCCTGAAATCCCCGGCATGGAGGTTAAGGCTTTCATGGACGGCAAGGAAACCATCGAAGGTCTGAAGGACAGAATTACAGGCAGAGTATCCTGTGAGGATATTAAAGATCGCGACGGCAATGTGATTGTTAAGAGCAATCACATGATCACCCCCACCCGTGCGGAGAAAATCCTGAGCACAGGAGTGAATGATAAGGGTGAGCCCATTGAAAGCGTAAAGATCCGTACCATATTAAGCTGCCGTTCCAGAAACGGTATCTGTGCGAAGTGCTACGGCGCTAACATGGCTACCGGTGAAGCTGTTCAGGTAGGTGAAGCAGTAGGTATCATCGCTGCACAGTCTATCGGTGAACCCGGTACACAGCTTACCATGCGTACCTTCCATACCGGCGGTGTTGCCGGTGATGATATCACACAGGGTCTTCCCCGTGTTGAGGAGCTTTTTGAGGCCAGAAAGCCTAAAGGACTTGCGATTATCGCTGAGTTCGGAGGGGTTGCGGTCATTAAGGATACCAAGAAAAAACGTGAGGTTATCATTACCAATAATGAAACCGGTGAGTCCAAAGCTTATCTGATCCCCTATGGTTCCAGAATCAAGATTATGGACGGACAGATACTGGAAGCCGGCGATGAACTGACAGAAGGTAGCGTTAATCCTCATGACCTGCTGAAAATCAAGGGAATCCGTGCGGTACAGGATTACATGCTTCGTGAAGTACAGCGTGTATACCGTCTGCAGGGTGTTGATATCAGTGATAAGCATATCGAGGTTATCGTTCGTCAGATGCTGAAAAAGGTACGTGTGGAAGACAGCGGTGATACCGAATATCTTCCCGGAACACTCGTGGATGCGCTGGATTACGAAGACCTGAATGAAGAACTGGCTGCACAGGAAAAACAGCCCGCAGACGGCAAGCAGATACTGCTTGGTATCACTAAAGCCGCGCTGGCAACGAACTCCTTCCTGTCTGCGGCTTCCTTCCAGGAAACCACAAAGGTTCTTACGGAGGCTGCCATCAAAGGCAAGGTCGATCCTCTTATCGGCCTGAAGGAAAATGTAATCATCGGTAAGCTGATTCCTGCGGGAACCGGTATGAAGCGTTACCGTGACGTACACCTGAATACGGATATCGCAATGGATGATATGCTGGATCTGGATGATGAATTCAATTTCGATGAAGGCATGGATGAAGATCTGCTGCCGGATGACGAGGTGGATATCATTACGGATGAGGCTGATGATTATGAAGGCGGGGAAGAAGCGGATGAACTGGCGGCTTCCATTCCGGAAGATAATGAATAATCAGAACTGAGATATGAATTGAAGAGAATAAAGTTAAAAACAGGTATGGAATTTTCCATGCCTGTTTTTTATTACCTTAAAAAGGAAAATAGAGCTTGAGGAATATTAATATGGCTATATTAATGGTTGAATGCCAAAGTAAATTCCAGTGACAAATGAAATTCTAGAATGCCAAAGAAAATGCGAGGTTGAGCCAACTTTTTCTTTGGCATTTTTGATAGAAAGATGTATGATAGTTAGGTAAACAGTCTGTTTTTCTGCATGGAAAACAGACAAACGGAAGTGTGTCTGTCAAACTGAATTCCGGTTGTCTGACTGAAAGAGTATGCCGTTGTCATGCAGTATGTCTGTTTCAAAAATGGTTAGCGCTGTTTAAGCAGTGCGGGTTTGAGTAGAACCTTGTCAGGTTCTACTGGTTCCAAACGAAGAAGTTTGAACAGCTTCTCGTCAAGCAGCATGGAGGCAAGTTCAAATGGTGTCCTGCCATTTAAACTGCCTCTTGCCGTGGAATTGATGTGATTCACAGCAAGGGTTATATAATTCTGCGTCATAGCGTCAAAAGAAGTTCCTTTTGGCATGATATAGCGTAAGAACTCATGATTCTTTTCTAATCTCCCTTTTTGATAAGGTGCATTTGCATTGCAGTAAAATACCTTTGAAAGAATTTCCCCATATTCATCGCATTCCATAGCCCATGGATTAGAAAATTCAGGACCTCTGTCAGTAAGAATTACAGGAAAGAGGCGGGAAAACACTTCCGTCCCTAATTCCCTTTGAAGAAAATGAAATACGTTAATGACAGACTCGCTTTTTGTATTATCCATGAGAAAAGCTAACATAAAGGTACAGTTTCTAAAAAACATGGTAAGAATAACTTTACCCGGCTCCGGACCAACTACCGTATCCATTTCAACCACGTTTGTTTCAGGATACTGTTCGAGATATTCAAGAAAATCGGTGTAGGTTCTGCCGATGGTACATTCTCTCGTTAACTTTTCGGAAGTGTCAGACTGCCTGCGTGGTTTATATTTTACTTTTCTTGGAAGATCAATGTTTCTTACGGAAAGAATACCGGAATCAATGTAACGATAAAGAGTGCGTTCCGAGCAGGGGATTTCTTCTTTGTGTTCCGTAAAAATATGATCCATGGTTTGTCCGTTGCGAATGAGAGGTGCCACAAGCTCGTCTAAGGCAGCTCTTTCTTCCGGGGTAAGATTAATTCCCTGTCTGCATTCATGCTTGGTCTGTTCATAAGAAGTATCCGCATCTTTGGCCCGATAGAAAAACTTATCGTGTCGGCAGGCATGATTGGAGCAGCCATTGCAGACATAGGGAGGCTTTTTGAGTTTCGGACAAAGATAAGGGAAGAAATCCGGGCAATGCTTTGTGCAGTCACAAGATTTGCTGCGCTTGCAAGGATAATTGCAAAGTTTGCCATCACATATACGGCTGCGATTGCAGGAGGAAAGCAGAGCACAATTATTTTTCAGATGATAATGACTGCCGTCTTTAGGCCTTCTATGTTTTCGAATCTCTTTAGAGATAGTGGAAGGATCCTTTTTCAAAACGGCAGCTATATCTTTGAAGGAATCATGATTAGACAGAGTCTGTTCGATGTAGATTCTGTCAGAGAGAGTCATATGTTTTTGTGTATGAATAGATTTGGACATAAAAACTCCTTTCCAACAGACATACTGCAATGTCCATTGTAAAGGAAGGAGTGTCAAACTTAAATCTGGTAGGATATATGAACTGGAATTTACTTTGGCATTCTAGCACAGAGAAAATTCCCGACAGGAAATGTTGAATTTACGTAAAAGTAGTGATAAAATAAACGCAAGCATAAATTTCTAACGAATCTTGGCTATATGTGCCGTCTAATTTCTATTCTCAATTCAGAAACTCTATGCTTACTATCCAACAAAGAAAGCAGGAGCGGCTGAATGAGAAGGCTGCTCCGTACACAAACAGAAAGGAGCAGCTTATGGTAGAAGAACTGCACGTAGTAAGAAATCAAAAGGATACGGTTTTCCGAATGCTATTTCGGGAAAAGAAGGAATTGCTGGAATTGTACAACGCGCTGAATGGTTCCGCGTATAACAGCCCGGACGGCCTGACAATCTGTACCCTGGACAATGCAATATATATGAATTTTAAGAACGATATCTCGTTCCTGCTGGATTCTGAGCTGAATCTGTACGAGCACCAGGCAACATATAATCCCAACATGCCGCTGAGGGATTTGGTATACATTGCCAAACAGCTGGAAAAATATGCTCGGGATGAGACAATCTATTCTTCCACACTGGTGAAAATTCCGGTGCCCCGGTTCGTTGTATTTTACAATGGTACAGGGAGCAGCCGGAAAGGCAAATCCTGTGTCTGTCAGATGCTTTTGAAAAAGAAACGGCGGAACCGGAGCTGGAACTGAAGGTACTCATGCTGAACATCAATTTGGGCCACAATAAAGATTTGATGGAAAAATGCAGGACATTGAAGGAATACAGCCAGTACGTAGATCGGGTCAGAAAATATGCAAAGAGCATGCGAATTGAGGAAGCGGTTGAGCGGGCAGTAACGGAATGCATCAGAGAAGGCATTCTGGCAGATTTCCTGTCGGCACAAAGAGCGGAGGTGATAGCAGTGTCAATCTTTGAATACAATGAAGAAGAGGAAATGAGAAAAATCCGTGCAAGCGAGTATAAGAGCGGCAAGGAAGAAGGAATTGCCCAGGGGATAGAACAGGGACTAAAGCTGGGAATAGAACAAGGAATTATAGAAATCTGTAAAGAGATGAACCTGACCTTTGAACAGACGGCAGAAAAACTGAAACTTCGGTTTAACATCAGTGAACAGGAGGCTCAGGAAAGGGTACGGCATTATTGGGATTGATACTTACGTAATTTGAAGGAACCGAACCGGATATTATAGGAAAGAAAAAAGGCCATCATGGCTTCTGCTGTTTATAGGGCAAACCATGATGACTTTTTTGTATTAATTAAGACAATTCTATTTTCATTCTGAGCAGGCTGAACTTGTTATGATTCTTTCCCACATCTCTCCATAATTGTCTTCCACACACCCTTTTCCAGGTAAGAAGGGCAGGTAAAACGGGCGGCCGCCTTCACTTCCGGCCTGGCGTTTTCCACCGCATAGCTGAAACCGGCTGCCTGCATCAGGCCGATATCATTCGTATTGTCTCCAAATGCCATGGTTTCTTCTTTGGCAACGCCAAAAACCTGCTGTAATGTCCGCAGGGCATTTCCCTTATCCACCGAGGCATCCATGAAATCCACCCATTCCTCACCGGCCACGCAGGTTTTGACAAGGCCGCCCCACTGAGGAATCAATAATTCTTCTCCAAGCTGCCGGATGCTTCCTCTGTGGTAAACAGCTATTTTCAGAATTACTTCCTCTTCCGCCAGTACATCCTCAACCTGGCGGAAAATATTATGGTATCCATATTTCATCATGTCCAGGAAGAGCCTGTTTTTAGTTTCCAGCAGGCTTCCGTGGGGAGTTGATACGGTAAATTCATATTCGCTGCCAAGGCCGCGGAGCTGTTCCACGATCTGCCTGGCATATTCAGGCTTCATGGCGGTAAGTGCGAGATCCTTCCCCTTATAATATACATGTGCCCCGTTTTCCGCAATGTAACAGATTTGGTCTTCCACCTCGCGGAATACTCTGCGGATGCTGGCAAGCTGCCTTCCGCTCGCCCCGCAGAAAAGGATTCCCCTGTCCGTCAGTTTTTTGATTTCTTCCACCATTTCCGGATACAGGTCGGGTGTGGAATCCGGGATCAACGTTCCGTCAATATCAGAAGCAATTAACTTAATCATGTTTTTTTCAGCCTTTCCTGCCGGCGGGCGGATGCTTCCGCCATCGCATGGTTATTGTCATTCTCGGTTCGGACAGCTTTTTCTACAAAAGCGAAAGAAGCTCAGCCGGCCTTTCGATAATCACATCCGCATGGTTTTCCTCCAGTTCCTGCCTGTCACGGAAGCCCCACAGAACTCCGACGGTAAACATCCCCGCCGCCTTACCGGTCTTCATGTCCACACTGGTATCCCCCATATAGAGAAAGGCTTCCTTCGGCAACCCCAGCTTTTTCTGAATCTGATATACTCCGGCGGGATCCGGCTTTTTAGGGACGCCGTCCATCTGCCCCTGTATCCAGTCAAAATATCCTGCGCCAAACAGGGTTTCCACCACCTGAATGCTGTTCTCATGGGCCTTGTTGGAAAGGACTGCTATGCGGATCTGCCTTTTCTTCAGTTCCTCCAAAAGCTCCCTGATTCCTTCATAGGGCTTTACATGGTACATACAGTCTTTCTCAAACAGCCTGGAGTATTCCTCAAACACTTCCTGAAAATGGATAAGGCCGGTATCGCCGGCTTTATCCAGGGCACGGCGCACCAAAACGGCGGCTCCGTCTCCCACAAAATATTTATAATCCGCCTCTTCGAATTCAGGCAGCCCGAATTTTCTTAAAGCCCTGTTTCCGCAATAGGTAAGGGACTCTATTGTGTTGGCCAGCGTGCCGTCCAAATCAAAAATTACAGCTTTTTTCATCGTCCCAATGCCTTTCTCCTAAATGAATTCTCTTTTTTTCATTTCCTGATAAAGCCTTCCCACCGGAAGGCCCACCACATTATTATAATCTCCGTCAATTCCCCGGATAAAAGCCGCAAAACAGCCCTGTATCCCATAGGCTCCCGCCTTATCCATCGGCTCCCCGGTTTCCACGTAGCCGGCAATTTCCTCTTCCTTCATGGGAAAAACCCGTACATCTGTGCACTCATAGAAGGAAAAGCTCTCTGTTTTCCCCTGTTCCTGCCATACCAGGGAAACGCCGGTATAGACCTGATGAACGCCTCCCTGAAGCAGGCGCAGCATCCCTGCCGCCCGTTCCTTATCTCCGGGCTTGCCCAGGATCTGCCCCTGGCAGGCTACTATCGTGTCCGCTCCTATTACCACCAGGGATTCTTCAGCAAGGCTTTCCCCTGCGCCGGCCTGCAGCCTATGATATACTTCCATGGCCTTATGGAAGGAAAGCTCCTGTACCACCTCTCCGGGAAGTTCTTTTTCCGTCTTCTCCTCCCAGTCACTGGGATGAACTTCAAAGTCCAGGCCAATCTGCGTCAGAAGCTCCTGCCTTCTGGGTGATGCGGACGCCAGTATTATCTTCTTTTTCATGCCGACAAACTCCTTTTATCCTGTTATTCCATTTCCACATGCTTTTCCGGGATAAAAACCCTGCCGTCATGAGGTTCTTCCTGTGCTTTGGCCGCTTCTATCGCTTCCATACAGAAGGCTTCCTGGGAATTGAAGGTTTCTTTTCCCCTGCGATCCACTTTTTCATAGCTGCCGTCCGGCTGAAGCAGATGGGCTTTTACCGTATCCCGAAGCTGTACCTCCAGAATATGCATCACCTTTTCTTTCAGCCTGGGATCCTCCACCGGGAACATGATTTCCACACGCCGTTCCAGGTTTCTGGGCATCCAGTCCGCACTGGAGCAATAGACTTCACTGTTGCCCCCGTTTTCAAAATAAAAAATACGGCTGTGTTCCAGGAAGGTTCCTACGATGGAACGGACGGAAATATTTTCACTGACATCCGGAATCCCCACCTTCAGGCAGCAGATTCCGCGGACAATGAGTTCAATCTTCACTCCTGCCGCGCTGGCTTCATACAGAGCGGCTATGATATCCCTGTCGCAGAGGGAATTCATCTTGGCTATGATATGGCCCTGTTCCCCTGCCTTAGCGTTCTTTATCTCTCTGGCGATCAGATACAGGAATTTATCCTTCAGCCACAGCGGGGCCAGAGAAAGCTTATTCCAGGAAAGAGGCTCCGAATAGCCTGACAGCATGTTGAATACAGCTGTGGCATCCTCTCCGATAGCCTCGGAACAGGTCATCATACCGATATCCGTATACAGCTTTGCGGTGGCGTCATTATAGTTTCCGGTTCCCAGATGCACGTAACGGCGGATGCCGTCCTCTTCCCTGCGGACCACCAGAGTTATTTTGCTGTGGGTCTTTAAGCCCACCAGACCGTATATAACATGACAGCCGGCTTTTTCCAGCTTTTTCGCCCATACAATATTATTTTCTTCATCAAAACGGGCCTTCAACTCCACCAGTACGGAAACCTGTTTCCCGTTTTCCGCCGCCTGGGCCAATGCCGCGATGATGGGGGAATTGCCGCTGACACGGTAAAGAGTCTGCTTGATCGCCAGCACGTCCGGATCCTTGGCGGCTTCTCTTATAAACTGCACCACAGGTTCGAAGGTCTGGAAGGGATGATGAAGCAGGATATCTCCTTCTCTCAGCTTTTCAAAGACACTTCCCTCCTCCATGAATTCCGGTACCGGCTGGGGAACATACTTCTCTTCCTTCAGATGGGCAAAGCCTTCCATCCCGTACATTTTCATCAGGAAGGTGAGATCCAGAGGGCCGTCGATACGGTAAATATCCTCTTCCTCAATGGAAAGCTCATCCTTGATCATGCGCAGCAGGCGCTTATCCACACCGGCTTCCACTTCCAGCCGGATCGCCTGGCCCCACTGCCTCTTTTTCAGCTGCTTTTCAATTTCCTTCAGCAAATCCTCCGCTTCGTCCTCATCGATGGTCAAATCCGCATTCCTCATGATACGGAAGGGATGGGAGCATACCACGTCATAATTCAGAAACAGTCTGGAAATATTCCGTTCTATGACCTCCTCCAGAAGGATGACGGCCTTTTCACCGGCTTTTTCCGCCGGGATCGGCACAATACGTGACAGGACGCTGGGGACCTGCACCGTAGCGAATTCCAGTTCTCCCTTTTCCTTACGTTTGGAAAGCAGCGCCCCGATATTCAGGGACTTGTTGCGAATCAGAGGGAAGGGCCTGGAGGAATCCACCGCCATGGGGGTCAGGACAGGATAGACATTATCATCAAAATAGGCATCCACATAGGCGGCCTGTTCTTCATTCAGATTTTCATGCTGCTCCACAACAGTCAGTCCATTTGCCTTCAGCAGAGGCAGCAGAGAACGATTGTATGTAGAATATTGCTGGGAAACCAGATCATGGGTCACCACATTCAGCTGCTCCAGCTGCTGGGCGGCAGTCAGGCCGGCAATATCCTTTTTGATATATTTGGCATTCACCATATCCTTTAAGGACGCAACACGCACCATAAAAAACTCATCCAGATTGGAAGCGGTGATGCTTAAAAATTTTAATCGTTCAAAAAGAGGGATCTGTTTATCTCTTGCTTCCGACAGCACTCTTTTGTTAAAAAGGATCCAGCTCAGTTCCCTGTTGGTATAGAGCTCAGGCTCCAGATAATCTTTTTTCTCCGCCATAATCTTTTCTCCGTTTTAAATGATTTTTTTCTGCTTAATGACAGGATGCACACTGAATACTTCTTCAAAAAATGAGGCCTTTGCCTCAAACAGCCCTCTCTCCAGAGTGATATCCTCCGCAGTGTTCACAGTGAATATCAGCTGATCCTCCCTGAGGGTGGTCTTGAAATCCTTGAATTTCTGTTTATGGCTTCGATCCAGGCCATTGGCCACACGAATAATAGCCGTCAGCTTGGCGATAGTCAGATAGGCCTGGGGATCCAGCGTCGTTGTTGTTCCCAGCTCCTCATAGTAATCAAATTCCTGATGGTTATATTTCACCACATTGGCAACGATCTCCCTCTCTTTATGGGAAAGGCCTATGATTTCCGTAGCCATGACAATACTGTAGGAGCATTCGCCCAGATTCACCATGCTGATATATTTTCCGCAGTCGTGGAGCAGGGCGGCTATCCGAAGCAGCAGGCGCTCCCTTTTTCCAAGGCCGTGTACCTTTTTCATGCTGTCAAAGATGGTGGTGCAGATATATTCCAGCGTTTCTCCTCTTCGTCTGCTTCCCATAAATCTTTTGCTGATATTTCGGGCGCACGCCACAATATCCTGCTCGAAATCATGCTTCGGCCCGACGATTTTATTTTTTTCCGCAAACTCGTAAGCAATGCCGTCGCAAAGCGTCACTCCCGGCGCCCACAGCAGCTTCGCTTCCATAAGCAGGGCCACCCGGTAGATAAGGACAGCGGAAATAAATATCAGAGGAATGCTTTCCGTGGAAATTCCGAACCTTGCCGCAATCTCTTCCTTTGTATGTGTGCGCATGATCTGCATAAACATTTCATAGCTTGCGCTGTCCACATATCCCGGCGTCTGTGAGCCGGTAAGGCGCTTCTGTATCAGGGCGGAAACATAATCATCCACAATAATGATATTATCAATGGTCCGATCCTTCAGATACATCCTTTTAAAAACGGACAGCTGGCTTTCGATAATCTCTTCCAGCAGCCCCTCATATTTGGACGGCTTCGCGTTCAGCTTGTTCAGCAGCTCCTGCAGGCGGAGTACGCCGAGACGAAGGTTCTGGGTAGCCACAAGCGTATCCTTGTCAAACAAGGATACCTGAATGCTGCCGCCCCCGATATCAACGATGGCCGTTCCTTTTTCGATGATTTTATTAAAATCCTGTCCCTTGAGGGCAATGGATTTATAATCCAGGAACCTCTGCTCGGAATTGCTCAGCACCTCAATGCGGATTCCTGTGCGCTGGCGGATCTGATCCAGCACTATCATGGTATTTTCCGTTTCCCTGATGGCGCTGGTGCCGTAAGCCTTGAAATCCTCCACCTTATAGCCCCGCATGATGTCCACAAATTCCCGGAGGACGCGGCAGAGTTCGTCCACCTTTTCATAGCTGATTTTTCCCGTGGCAAAGGTATCGTTTCCCAAATCAATCCTGTGACGGATATGGTCGATTTCCCGAATGCCGATTTTCGGTGAAAATTCAAATATTTTCATGGATAGCTCATAAGAACCTACGTCAATAGCTGCAAAAGTCTTCACTCCGCATCCCTTCCTTTCCTCACTGCTGCCCGCCGGCAGCGCTTTCGCACCCGGACAGATAATCAATGAACTGCTGCGCCGTCCTTCCGGAAAGCCCTCCGTGGAACAGTTCCCATTTATTGGCTTCTGCAAGCAGTTCTTCCTCCGGCATGGTCAGGCCATAGCGCGCAGCAAGAGCCTTTACAATATCCTGGAACTGGGATTTATCCGGGGCGCCGAAATAAATGGTCACCCCAAACCTAGACACCAGTGATAATTTCTCCTGTACTGTAT
>ERZ773183.2600-NODE-2600-length-11933-cov-2.728742_pt1 | contig 11933 bp, 8 predicted proteins | sample MGYA00580532_ERZ773183 | MGnify/ENA primary metagenome ERZ773183 (study PRJEB29015, sample SAMEA2737791) | human gut metagenome | biome: human gut; feature: human-associated habitat; material: faeces | place: China | collected 2012 ... | reverse complement strand
TTAGTCGGTATATGGTAATGCGTGGTGAGAGCAGTCCGACTATCATTCCTGATGAGCAGATGGCTCGTTTCCGATTTATGCTTGATTATTCAAAAGATGTCATTTCCATGAACAGTGCTCCCTTGGCACGTGGTGAAAAAGTTCGCGTCATTAAAGGTCCTTTAACCGGACTTGTGGGTGAACTTGTTACAGTAGACGGCAAAAGCAAGATAGCTGTTAGGCTTAATATGTTAGGATGTGCTTGTGCTGATATGCCGGTAGGGTATGTAGAACCGGTTAAGTTTTGAATATGTATTTGTATTTCTGATACATAATTTTATTCATTTATACTACAATGGAAAAAACATTGAAGGGCATAGTGCAATATGTTCGTAAAAACTATTTCAGCTATTGGGTTATTTTAGGTATTGATACGGCACTGTCTGTTTTATGTTCATTGGTCGCTTATGCCGTAATTCACTATATGGCACATGTTCCGATAAGTGACTGGATGCTTTGCAAATTTATTTGCGTCTCTTTAGTGTCAAGTGTTGCAGGGGCATTAATATTCCACACTTATCGTAATACAATTCGTTTTTCACAGGCACGTGAACTTTGGCGTGTCATGTGTGCCGTCCTATTCAAGGTAGCCTGTCTGGTGGCTATTTCTTATTGGGTTATTTATGAGACAGAATTGCCGGATAATTATAGGATATCTTATCTCTTGTTTGATGGTTTATTGACTTTGGCGACACTGACAGCCTTCCGTGTATCACTGATCATTGTCTATGACCTGTTGCTGGACTGGGTGAATAAGAAGAATACCCGCATTCTTATTTATGGTATTGACGAAAAGAGTGTGGCCTTAAAATTCCGTCTCCGCGACAGTGCACATTATAAAGTTGCAGGTTTCTACACTTACGGTAAAAACAACAGTAGACGTCGTCTGACAGACCTTCCTATCTATTATTTTGAAACAGAAGAAGACTTTAATCGTGTCATAAAAAAACATGGTATTCATGGTATTCTGTTTTCCTGTTATGAAGATACCCGTCTGGAGGAGAACCGCCTTTTAGAGTATTGTAAAAGTAATGCTGTCAAGACTTTTATTGCTCCTACTATCAGTGAAGCGGATTCTGACGGGAACTTTCATCAGTGGATACGTCCTATTAAAATTGAAGATTTATTGGGACGTGCTGAAATCAATATAAACCTTAGTCAGGTCGCAGAAGAATTCAGAGGAAAAGTTGTATTAGTGACCGGTGCTGCAGGTAGTATCGGTAGCGAGCTTTGCCGTCAATTGGTGCAAATGGGTATTCAAAAACTCATCATGTTTGACTCTGCAGAGACTCCTTTGCATAATGTCCGTTTGGAATTTGAGAAAAATTATCCTGCTATCGATTTTGTTCCGGTGATTGGTGATGTACGTGTGAAAGAACGTGTGCGTATGGTATTCGAACTTTATCATCCTCAAATTGTCTTCCACGCCGCTGCTTATAAACATGTTCCTTTAATGGAAGAAAATCCTTGCGAAGCTGTACTTGTCAATGTCACGGGTTCGCGTCAGGTCGCCGATATGGCGGTGGAGTATGGTGCAGAAAAAATGATAATGGTTTCTACCGACAAAGCTGTGAACCCGACTAATGTGATGGGATGTTCCAAACGTTTGGCGGAAATCTATGTACAGAGCTTGGGGTGTGCTATCCGTGAGGGAAAGATAAAAGGACATACTAAATTCATTACTACACGTTTTGGAAACGTATTAGGCAGTAACGGTTCTGTAATCCCGCGCTTCAAGGAACAGATTGAGAACGGTGGTCCTGTCACAGTGACTCACCCTGATATTATTCGTTTTTTTATGACGATTCCCGAAGCTTGTCGTTTGGTTATGGAGGCTGTTACAATGGGAGAGGGTAATGAAATCTTTGTCTTTGAAATGGGCAAGGCCGTTAAGATTGTCGACTTGGCTACCCGTATGATTGAATTGGCGGGTTATCGCCCGGATGAAGATATAAAGATTGAATTTACTGGCTTGCGACCGGGTGAGAAACTCTATGAAGAAGTGCTGAGTGATAAAGAAAATACGATTCCTACCGAGAATAAAAAAATTATGATAGCTAAAGTACGTCGGTATGAATATGCTGATATTCTGGATATATATGCGGAGTTTGAGAAGTTGTCCCGTACTGTGCGGATTATGGACACGGTCAGATTGATGAAAAAAGTTGTTCCGGAGTTCAAATCGAAGAATTCGAAATTTGAGGTACTGGATAAAGAATAATAAACTTGAGAAATTTATGTATAATTTGTTTTGTATTTGTGCAAGTAGAGTAAGTAGAAAGGGGAGGGGGGTATTTCCCTGTTTAGTTGCGATATTGCTGTTCGCTTCCTGCCAGTCGTATAAGAAAGTTCCTTATTTACAAGATGCAAAAGTTGTAGAACAGACTGCTCAACAGGAAAATCTATATGATGCAAAGATAATGCCTAAAGATCTGCTTACTATTGTAGTGTCATGTACCAGCCCGGAATTGGCCGTTCCGTTTAACCTAACGGTAGCTACTCAAAATAATGTAGCTATAACCAGTACAACCTCCCAACCGATATTGCAGCAATATCTCGTAGATAACGATGGAAAAATAAATTTTCCGGTACTAGGTGAGTTGAGGGTAGGTGGCTTGACCAAGAAAGAGGCGGAGCAACTGATTGTGGAGAAACTGAAACCTTATATCAAAGAAACGCCGATAGTCACTGTCCGTATGGTAAACTATAAAATCTCCGTATTGGGTGAGGTTGCCCGTCCGGGAACTTTTACTATCAGTAACGAGAAAGTGAATTTGTTGGAAGCGCTTGCTATGGCGGGTGACATGACGGTTTGGGGAGTTCGCGACAATGTAAAGCTGATTCGTGAAAGTGCTGATGGCAAACAGGAAATTATAACACTGGATTTGAACAGTGCGGAGACCATTCTTTCTCCCTATTACTGGTTGCAGCAGAACGATATCGTTTATGTGACTCCGAACAAGGCAAAAGCACGCAACTCGGATATTGGTAACAGTACAAGCCTCTGGTTCTCCGCTACTTCTATTTTAGTGTCATTGGCAAGTTTATTAGTAACAATTTTCAGATAATAGCATTGTATGATTGATGAAAGAAAAGATAAATTAGGGGAACAGTCCGAAGAACAGGTTAATATTCAGGAACTTCTTTTCCGTTATCTGATTCACTGGCCTTGGTTTGTAGTATCGATAATTATTTGTATTGCTTGTGCATGGGGATACCTACGTCTGACAACACCTATATATAATATTTCTGCCACTGTCCTTATTAAGGACGAAAAGAAAGGTGGTGGTGCAAGTATGTCTTCCGATTTAGAAAAGATGGGATTGGAGGGTTTCGTCTCTTCATCTAGCAATGTAGATAATGAAATCGAAGTACTTCGTTCAAAGTCTTTGGCCAGAGAGGTGGTAAACAATCTGGGACTGTTCGTGACTTATATGGATGAAGACGAATTTCCAAGCAAAGAGCTTTATCATACATCTCCTGTTTTAGTGAGTCTGACTCATCAGGAAGCGGATAAACTTCCGGGTAGAATGGAAATAAATATGATTCTTCAACCAACGGGTGCGTTGGGGGTACAAATTACAGTAGGCGAAAAAGAGTACCGGAAACAGTTTGATAAATTGCCTGCTGTATTTCCGACAGATGAGGGTACGATTGCTTTTTTCGCAAATAACGATACCTTGTCAGCAGTTTGTCCGGAAAATATAACCAAAGAACGTCATATCACAGCTTTTATTAACAGACCTTTTTCTGTGTTGAAAGAATATGTTAGCTCTTTGTCAATAGCCCCCACTTCAAAGACTACTTTTGTAGTTGTTATTTCACTGGAAAATACAAATACCCGGCGTGGTAGAGATTATATCAATAAACTGCTTGAAATGTATAATATCAATGCCAATAATGACAAGAATGAGGTGGCTCAGAAAACTGCTGAATTTATTGACGAACGTATTGGTATTATTTCTAAAGAATTAGGCAGTACAGAACAGGATTTGGAGAACTTCAAACGTAGTGCGGGGATTACTGATTTGAGCAGTGAAGCACAGATAGCCTTGACAGGCAATGCTGAATATGAAAAGAAACGCGTGGAAAATCAGACTCAGATAAATCTGGTGATGGACTTGCAACGCTATATGAAAGGTAATGAATATGAAGTATTACCGAGTAATATCGGCTTACAGGATGCAGCATCAGCCGGTGCGATAGACCGTTATAATCAAATGCTGGTTGAAAGGAAACGTCTGTTGCGTACTTCGACGGAGAATAATCCGACCATAATCAATCTGGATACCAGTATCCGTGCAATGAGAACCAATGTGCAAGCTACCTTAGATGCTACATTGAAAGGATTGCAGATTACCAAAGAAGATCTGGCTCGTGAAGCAAGCCGTTATTCCCGCCGTATCAATGATGCGCCCACTCAGGAACGCCAGTTTGTAAGCATTGCCCGCCAGCAAGAGATTAAATCGGGTTTGTATCTGATGTTGCTTCAAAAACGTGAGGAGAATGCCATCACTTTGGCGGCTACTGCCAATAACGCGAAGATTATTGATGAAGCGTTAGCAGATGACAATCCGATTTCTCCCAAAAAGATGTTGGTTTATTTGGCTGCTTTAGTCTTAGGTGTGGGACTTCCGGTAGGAGTTATTTATCTGATAGGTTTGACAAAATTCAAGATTGAAGGTCGTGCTGACGTTGAGAAATTGACTTCACTTCCTGTTGTTGGTGATATTCCGTTAGCAGATGAAAAGACTGGTTCTATAGCGGTATTTGAGAATCAGAATAATCTGATGAGTGAGACTTTCCGGAATGTCCGTACTAATCTCCAGTTTATGCTTGAGAATGGTAAGAATGTAATTCTGGTAACTTCTACTATCAGTGGTGAAGGTAAGTCTTTCATATCTGCTAATTTAGCAATTAGTCTTTCTTTATTAGGGAAGAAAGTGGTGATAGTAGGACTGGATATTCGTAAACCGGGGTTGAATAAAGTCTTCAATATACCTAAAAAGGAACATGGTATTACTCAATATCTGACAAACACAACTGCGAATTTAATGGATTTTGTGCAGCCTTCTGATATAAACAAAAATCTGTTTATTCTTCCCGGTGGTACAGTTCCACCTAATCCAACAGAATTATTGGCTCGTGGAGGGTTAGAGAAAGCCATTGAAACATTGAAGGCGAATTTTGATTATGTGATATTGGATACAGCGCCGGTGGGTATGGTAACCGATACTTTACTTATAGGACGTGTCGCAGATTTATCCGTATATGTATGTCGTGCTGATTATACCCATAAGGCAGAGTTTACTTTGATTAATGAATTGGCTGAAAATAACAAATTGCCTAATCTCTGTATTGCTATCAATGGTTTGGATCTGAACAGTAGGAAGTATGGTTATTACTATGGCTATGGCAAATATGGCAAGTATTATGGTTATGGAAAACGTTACGGTTATGGTTACGGATATGGAGAGAAGCATGGAGGTAAAAAATAATTAAATCAAACAAAATATGCGTGATTTTAAAAACATTAAGGTCGCCGTAGCCGGTACGGGCTATGTGGGGCTGAGCATAGCGACACTGCTATCACAACATCATCATGTAACCACCGTGGATGTAATTCCCGAAAAGGTGGAAAAACTGAATAATAAGATTTCTCCAATCCAGGACGATTATATCGAGAAGTATCTTGCTGAAAAGGATCTTAACCTCACAGCAACTCTCGATGGTGCCGCAGCTTACAAGGATGCAGATTATGTAGTAATCGCTGCTCCAACTAACTATGACCCACAGAAAAACTTTTTCGATACACATCATATCGAGGACGTGATCGACCTCGTTTTGAGTGTGAATCCTGGTGCAGTGATGGTAATCAAATCTACTATTCCTGTAGGATATTGCCGTTCACTTTACGTGAAGTATGCGCTCAAGTTCTTGACCGATCCTTCACTCAAGGGCAAGAAGTTCAATTTGCTTTTCTCTCCAGAGTTCCTTCGCGAGAGCAAGGCACTTTACGATAATCTCTACCCATCTCGTATCATTGTTGGCTATCCAAAGATATTGCCGGCTGATCGCAATAAGAAGTGGGATGAGGAAAATGCATCTATTGAGGCAATCAGTAATGCTGACGCTGAGAAAAATGCAAAAACATTTGCCGCACTCCTTCAGGAAGGCGCAATTAAGGAAAATATTGATACCCTTATCATGGGTATGACTGAAGCAGAGGCTGTTAAGCTATTTGCCAACACATATCTTGCTCTTCGCGTATCTTATTTCAATGAGTTAGATACCTATGCTGAAGTAAAGGGCTTGGATTCACAAGCAATCATATCTGGTGTAGGTCTTGATCCTCGCATTGGCACACATTATAACAATCCTTCATTCGGTTATGGTGGCTACTGCTTGCCAAAAGATACAAAGCAGTTGTTGGCTAACTATGCAGACGTTCCTCAAAACATGATGAGCGCTATCGTGGAGTCAAACCGCACGCGTAAGGACTTTATTGCTGATGAAGTTCTTCGTAAAGCCGGTTACTATACCGCCAATAGCGACTGGAATGAATCTTCAGAGAAGGAAGTTACAGTCGGTGTATTCCGCCTTACTATGAAGTCAAATTCTGACAACTTCCGCCAGAGTGCCATTCAGGGCATCATGAAGCGCGTAAAGGCAAAGGGTGCCAACATCATCATCTACGAGCCAACACTTACTGATGGTGAAACATTCTTCGGCTCTAAGATTGTCAACAACCTTGATGAATTCAAGAAACTCAGCAATGCTATCATTGCTAATCGCTATGATACCGCATTGGATGACGTAAAGGACAAGGTTTACACACGTGACATCTTCCAGCGCGACTAAGGATTTCCAAAAACAAACTATAAACTAACATGGCCAATTTCCAATATCACATATTCTCACCTTACCGTGTTTGCCCTGATGATGGTGCAAAATTTGTTGAGGAATAAAAATCTCTAATTCGAGACAAGAAAAATCAAAGAATACCAGCTGCATCATGTGTCATGAGCAACCATCTATAGAGAAACTCCAGCGCACTGGAGTCATTGTCGTTGATGACAACATGCGCGTACTCAATATGTAAGAAAAACCGCAAGAGCCAAAATCTCATTGGGCTGTTCCTCCATTCTATGTATATTTTAAAAAAAAATTGGGCCTTGTTTGCAATTCAGTTGCTAATGGTTGTGGAAAGGATGCCCCAGGCAATCTTGCCCATTACATGGTTGACAATACTAAAATGCATGCATGGAAAATGTCAGCAGGCCGTTTCAACATCGGATCTCTCGATACTTACTATGAAGCAGTAAAAAAATACGGAAAATAAACATGGTAAAATTTAATTTAGATTTAAACGGAAAGACTATTTTGGTAACAGGTGCTGCTGGATTTATCGGTAGTAATCTTGCAAAACGTCTTATAAACGATTATAAAGATATAAAGGTAATCGGTCTTGATACCATGACCGATTATTATGATGTTAATATTAAGAAAGAGCGTCTTCGTGGAATAGAGGCTCTTGGTGGCAATTGGTCATTCGTGGAGGAATCTATTGCAAACAAAGAGGTTATCGATAAAATATTCACAAAAAATCGGATTTCAGTAGTAGTTAACCTTGCCGCACAGGCTGGTGTACGCTACAGCATTACTAATCCAGATGCTTATATTCAAAGCAATCTCATTGGTTTTTATAACATTCTTGAAGCATGTCGTCATCATGAAGTAGATCACTTGGTTTATGCTTCATCGTCAAGCGTATATGGTAGCAATAAGAAAGTTCCATACTCTACAGAGGACAAGGTGGATAATCCTGTTTCACTTTATGCAGCAACCAAGAAGAGCAACGAGTTGATGGCTCACGCTTATTCAAAGCTTTATAATATTCCATCTACAGGTCTTCGCTTCTTCACTGTTTATGGCCCTGCTGGTCGTCCAGATATGGCTTACTTTGGCTTCACCAACAAGTTGCGTGAGGGCAAAACTATTCAGATCTTCAACTATGGCAACTGCAAGCGCGACTTCACCTATGTAGATGATATCGTAGAAGGTGTACTGCGTGTGATGCAACATGCACCAGAAAAAGCCAATGGTGAGGATGGATTACCAATCCCACCATATAAGGTTTACAACATTGGTAACAATTCACCAGAGAATCTCCTTGATTTCGTAACTATCCTTCAGGAAGAATTGATTCGTGCAGGAGTATTGCCATTTGATTACGATTTCGATGCTCACAAAGAGCTTGTACCTATGCAACCAGGTGATGTTCCTGTAACATTTGCAGATACAACACCACTAGAAGATGATTTCGGATATAAGCCAAACACGCCATTGCGTGAGGGCTTACGAAAGTTCTCTGAGTGGTATAAACAATACTATGGATAATATAATAAACCTGTCGAGTTTATATGTATTAGCATTCAAATAAACTCATATGGTATTCTGGCAGCACAGGTAGGCGAAAGGCGAAGTTCGATACTTCCTGCCAGATCAAATATAATTTGAAATATGAATATTCTTTTAACAGGTGGAGCAGGTGCTGATGGACGTGCAGAAGTCTGATCCTGAGTGGAATGTGGTGCTGCTTCGTTATTTCAATCCTATTGACGCTCACGAGAGTGGTTTGATAGGTGAGAATCCGAATGGCATTCCAAACAACCTGATGCCTTATATCACGCAAACGGCTATTGGCATGTGCAAGGAACTGGGTATTTTTGGTAATGATTACGATACTCCTGATGGAACTGGTATTCGTGACTTCATACATGTTGTAGATTTGGCGAAAGGCCATGTATGCGCATTAAAGGCTATCGTTGAGAACAAGAGGTATAATATAGAGTGGATAAGTATAACTAGAATGAGATCCCTACTTTTTCCACACATTCAGCAATGATTACTCTCAAAATTAAATTGCTATAGGTAGGATCTCATTCTTTTATTTATTATGATAAGAAATAGGGAAGATCTTAGGTTTTATTTAAAAGAAGACATGTCTCAGTATTCTTTGTCTTTTTGGAAATATATTGCTTATCTTATTTATGGATTTGAAAATGCATATATATTGAAATATTTAAGGCTTTTGAGATACTGTGAATATCATTATAATTGTCACCACAAAATAAGATTTCATTTATATAATATTAGGAGACAACATTTGGGATTGAAATTAAACATTGACATTCCATTAAATGTTTGTGGTTATGGCTTACGTATTCGTCACCTTTCTGGTGGTGGTGGGATTTTACTAAATGCTAGAAAAATAGGAAATTATTGCTCTTTTAATTCGGGAGTTTTGTTAGGCAACAAGGATGATAATAGTAAGAAACCGATATTAGGTGAACGTGTCTCGTTTGGTCCATCTGCTAAAGCCTTTGGTGATATTGTAATTGAGGACGATGTTTTTGTTGCTCCTGGTGCAATTGTAACTAAGTCTGTTAGTAAATCACAGATTGTTGGTGGAATACCTGCAAAACTATTAAAAAACAAATAGATTCATATATGAATAGATATTTTTTAGATGATCAAAAAGCTCCTTTGAAAAAACTTATATGGCAGATATTCTTCGTTTTTTTCTTCGTTTATGAAGTTCAACCATTTGGAGTGCCTGACATGTTGACTTCGCGAAAGATAGTTTTTTACATTGCTGGTTTTACATTTATTACAAGGTTTTTAAAGCGTTTTAATTCAAAGACCTTTGATGATGTTAATTTTAAAAGGACATCAAAAAAATTAATTTCGATTGGTTTTGTCGTTTTCTTATGGCAAACTCTGATAACTTTACTACATTCAGGTACAGGCAGTGGTCAACCTATGTGGGGTAAAACATTACTGTTTTTGTTATTAACTTCATTTTTTTGTACCTTTTCTTATTTCTTTTTTAATAATATTAAACAGTTTCTACTTGCGATGTTTTACGCAACTGTGATTCAATCAGTTATTTGCATTGCAGATTTCTTTTCATTTGAAGTGAAAGTGTTTCTTTATAACCATTTTATGGTTGATGCAAATTTTGGTTATTTGTCTAGCTCAAGAGCTTACGGTTTAGGCGCCGCAGAGTCACTGTTGGCTATAAATCTTTTTTTGGGTCTTGTTCCAACTGCAATTTTGATCATTGGATGTTCAAAAAATGTATTTTATATTTTTGGATATATTGCAATATTATTTGCTGCTTTATTGGTGGGTTCAACTGGTTTTATTTTGGGAATTCTATTGCTAATCTTGACTATAGGCTTAGTCTTTATTTATGGTAGTTTCTACCAAAAATCAAGCTTAGCAATTATTGGAACAGTTGGTTTTTTTATCTTGTTTTCTTTGGCAGCTGTGTTTTTTTCAGATATTGAAGAGTTTGGTAATTTTCATAAGATATTAGCCTTTCAAGAGGTTGGAATTGAAAATCAAAATACAGTTCATACTTTAAGAGAACAAGCTGTAGCTCCTATTTGTCTGCATACTTTATTGGGAACATCATATTATCGTGGAACGGTTGATGGATTAACAACAATGTCGGACACTGGCTATTTACAATCATATTTTGGAAACGGCTTAATCTTAACTCTTGTTTTTTATTTTTATTTATATCGACTTATGTTTATAAATGTTAGATATATAAAAAATCGAGTTATTTGTATATTATTGGGGTTTCTTTTTCTATCTATTGTTTTTGCGGAAGGAAAAGAACCTTACATTTATCATTATGGTAATACCTTTGTTTTCTTTTTAGCTTGTTTCCTTTCGAATAAACCTCATAAACAGTTGATTAAGTGATATGATTAGTGTCATTGTTCCAATATATAATGTTGAACGTTACATTAATAAATGTATTGATTCTATTATTCATCAGTCTTATAAAAATTTGGAAATTATTTTAGTCGATGATGGATCTCCTGATAAATGTGGCGAAATTATTGATGAGTATTCAAGAATTGATAAACGAATTCATGTAATACATAAATCTAATGGAGGTTTAAGTTCTGCCCGAAATGCTGGGTTGGATATTGCTTCTGGTGATTTTATTGGTTTTGTTGATAGTGATGATTGGATTGAGCCTACCATGTATGAAGAAATGCTTTCATTTATGGAAAAGGAACAATTGGACCTTGTTGAGTGCGGAATAAATTTGGTTACTAATAATATTAGTAATAAATATATAGAAAAACCATCTATAGTTTTATCTGGTAAAGATGCTTTAATCAGGCACTTAGATTCTAAAAATAGAACAGTTCAATCGCTTCCAAGAACCGCAGTATGGTCTAAATTGTTCAAAAAAGAATTTTGGAAAACTAATCGTTTTCCTGTTGGGGAAATTCATGAAGATTATTTGTTGACTTGCAAAGCTTTGTATGAAGCCAAATCTGTGGGACTATTAAGAAGGGGACTTTTGAATCATCTTACAGATAATCCTAATAGCATTGTTAATACAAAGTTCAATTCTAAAGATCTTTATAAAGGCAAACAACTAGAATATCGAATTACATATTTAAAGGAAAAAAAAGAGCCTACACTTACAAATCTTGCTATGATTTCATATTATGGTTATATAGTATCAGCTATATGGAGATGTGATCAGAATGGAATGCCAGAAAGAGATAAATTAATTGCTAAGATAAAAGAAGATAAGAAGATTATATTCTCTCTTAATCTTCCATTTAAACGAAAAATAGATGCAAGGTTAATATGTTATTATCCTAAATTATATCTCATCCTACGTAAATTTTTTAATAAAATTAAATAATTTCATAATATGAAAGTTGTTCTTCTTGCTGGTGGATTTGGCTCACGTATAAGTGAGGAAAGTCAGTTCAAACCCAAGCCAATGATTGAAATTGGTGGAATGCCCATACTTTGGCATATAATGAAAGAATATGCCTTTTTTGGTCATA
>ERZ773183.2597-NODE-2597-length-11946-cov-17.666050_pt1 | contig 11946 bp, 6 predicted proteins | sample MGYA00580532_ERZ773183 | MGnify/ENA primary metagenome ERZ773183 (study PRJEB29015, sample SAMEA2737791) | human gut metagenome | biome: human gut; feature: human-associated habitat; material: faeces | place: China | collected 2012 ... | reverse complement strand
TGGCCACGTTGGCGATGGCGTACAGCAGGTAGCTCAAGGCAACCCACAGCAGCTGATCGTTCTGGGCCAGAGCCTTGAAGGCCTGCAGCGGGCCGCCGTTGTCTTCGGCCTTGGCACGCAGCGTGGTGGTGCTTTCCTTGGTGCCGAACGCCACGGAGCACACGGTGAGGATGCCGAGGATGGCCACGATGATGGCGAAGCAGGTCCAGCCGGACTGGCTTTCGACGTACTTGCCGGTGAACACCCAGCTGAAGTAGGTGACGATCGGGATGACCACGATGGTCAGACCGTTGTAGCCGATGGAGCCGCCGAAGGAGCCGAGTGCGGTGTAGGTGGAGCGCTCGTGGGAGTCGGAGCTCAATGCCGGGATCATACCCCAGTAGGAAATGTCACGCAGCGAGTAGAACACGTCGAGCACAATGAAGGTGATGATGAACAGCACGATGAACAGGGTAGTATTCACGTTCACCAGACCGAACAGACCAGTGTAGACGAGCACCAGCAGGATGGCGGAAACGGTACCACCGATGAGCTGCCACGGCTTGAAGCGACCCCACTTGGTGTTGGTGTTGTCGATGATGTTGCCCAGCAGCGGGTCGATGAAGATTTCTGCGATACGAATCACCACGACCAGGCCGGTGATGATGCCAATCAGCTTGGTGGCGACGCTCTTATCGACGCCAGAGAACAGCGAGCTCGTCACGTAGACGATGAAATAGGTGCTCAGTGCGTTGTAGAACGCGGACTGGCCGACGTTACCGAACGAGTACGCCACGCGAGACAAGAGGTTCCCGCCTTTGGAACCGTTGTTGCCATTTCCCATCTTTGCTTCTCCTTAGAAGTCAGATACAGGTCCTTCCTTGACCTAACTATCAGTATATCCCCTTACCTAAAGTTAGTAAAATTTATCACTGAACATATCGCCTATCGGCGTGTCATATTTTGTGAGCTTCTGTTCGAAAGATAGCCAAAAACGTTATTTTTTCGCCATTTACACAACAAAATAGGCAAACTGTCGCATTATCTTGTGGCAGCTTTTACCAAAATCGATATTTACGATATGCAAAAGCTTCCACGTCGAAACGAAACCAAGCCAATCTGGAAATAGCCCGATTACTATACAGAAGTAAAGAAATAACCGCTATTTTGCCGGCACAAAACTATCGCGCACCACCAGCGACGTCGACAGGTACGCATGCTGACGAATCGTGCGTTTGCCGGAAATGGCATCACCCAACATCAGCGTCGCCACACGCGCAAGCTCGTTCTGATCGATGGAGAATGTGCTCAACGGCGGCGAGGTCAACTGCGAAATCGTTTGATTGTTAATGCTGATCACGCTGATATCGCGCGGCACCAGCACGCCAACCGCATTGAACGCCTGCAGCACGCCAACCGCAATCACATCGGCAGCTACGATCACGGCATCAGGCAGCACGCCATTATGGTCGCGCACGAATTGCTCCCCCAACGCACGGCCGTTGCTCACGGTGAACAAGCCGTCGGAATACACCAATCCGTCGGATTGAATACCGAAACGCCTTGCCTCACGACGGAAATATGTGGCGCGATTCTCCTCATCGACCTCATAAAAGTTCATCAGGCAGCCCTTGCCTCCGATGAATCCAACGCGCTTCATGCCCTTGGCAGCACAGGCCGCGACCGCATCATGCATGGTCTGCTGCAAATCAGGCTGCACGGAATCGAACAGATTCGGCGCCGGATTCACGTCAATGAACACGCCATACGGCATGGCCCTATGCAGCCGCTCCAAGTCTTCCTCGCTGATCTGGTCGGCGCCGATCGCCATGAACCCGTCGAATTTGGAACTGCGAGCGATCATATCGTCGAGATTGTGGAACACCGTCATTTCCATGCGTTGCTGTTCCGCATTGCGTTCGAGCGCTGAACGCAAATCGGTGAAATAGGAGTCCCGCAACGCCTCGTCGGACTTTTCATTGTCAAGCAATGCAACCTCATGAGGGATGACGATGCGCTTGGTCTGCACGCTATAGCCGAGATCCTCGCTCGCCTGAATGATCTTGCGACGAGTCTCTTCACGCACCGATAGGGTGGGATCACCGTTCAGAAGTCGAGACACCGTAGCCTGAGAAAACCCGGTACGTTGCGCAATCTCTTTAATCGTCGCCATGTCTCGCTCTCCAATTTAGTAAATCGTTTACCCATGAAAGGATAACCTATTATTGACATAACGACAAACCAAGCGAGATTTATGCAACGATTACGCAAGCCAATTATAATCGCTGCTCATGCAGCAGTCTCATGAACGTATGACGGAACCGCCTTCACGGAAGGCGGGCTGGCCGCAGCCGAATACCATGCATGGCAAAGACAATAAGAAATCCCTTGCTTCAAAATCGCAATTTCAAAGCAAGGGATTTTCCAGAGGATCCGTGCCGTTCAAAGCCACCGGCCATAAGGGCGGTATCAGCCGACAGGGATCGAAGCGCGGCTAGTGTAGAACGCTAGCGTGTGCTCGCATCGCTCCAATTCAGGAGACTATTAGATTATTCGAGTTCTACGGCACCTGTGTAGAGCTGATAGTACTCGCCCTTCTGCGCGATGAGCTCGTCATGCGAGCCGCGTTCGATGATGCGGCCATGGTCGAGCACCATGATCACGTCGGAGTTGCGCACCGTGGAGAGGCGGTGGGCGATCACGAACACGGTACGACCCTTCATGAGGTTGTCCATGCCGGCCTGCACCACCTCTTCGGTACGGGTGTCGATGGACGAGGTGGCCTCGTCGAGGATCATGGCCGGCGGATCGGCCACGGCAGCACGTGCGATGGAAATCAACTGGCGCTGGCCCTGGGACAGGCCGGAGCCGTCGCCTTCGAGCACGGTCTGGTAGCCGTTGGGCAGCATGCGGATGAAGCCGTCGGCGTTCGTGAGCTTCGCGGCGGCGATGCATTCCTCATCGGTGGCGTCGAGGCGACCGTAGCGGATGTTGTCCATCACCGTACCGGTGAACAGGTTCACGTCCTGCAGCACCACACCCAGCGAACGACGCAGATCCGGCTTGCGGATGCCCTTGACGGAAATGCCGTCATACAGGATCATGCCGTCCTGAATGTCGTAGAAACGGTTGATCAGATTGGTGACGGTGGTTTTGCCAGCACCGGTTGCGCCCACCAATGCGATCTTCTGTCCGGGCTTGGCGAACCAGGTGATGTCGTGCAGCACCGGTTTGTCGGGGTTATAGCCGAAGTTCACGTCAGTGAAGCGCACATCGCCCTGCAGGAGGGTGAGGCGACCGTCCGGTGAGGTAATGGCGGTTTCACGGGCTTTCATGGCCACTTCGGCGGCACGCGGGCTCAAGGATTGCGCGGCCTTGAGCGAACGGGTGCCGTCATCGCCTTCCTCGCGCTTCCACGCCCAGTGACCGGTTTCATGGTCAACTTCGGTCATGGTGCGTCCATCTTCGCCGAGTTCCACGTTCACCAAGGTCACGGAACCGCCGTCGTCCTCCGGCTGCTCGTCCATAAGCGCGAAGATGCGGGATGCGCCTGCAAGCGCCATCATCACCATGTTGAACTGCATGGACACCTGGCCAAGCGGGTTCACAAAGGAACGAGACAACGTCAACAGCGAGATCAGCGTACCCAGGGTGAGCGGGCCAGCACCGGACAATCCGAAGTTGCCAAGTCCGGAAATCGCTGCGGATCCGCCGAAAATAGCCAGCAGAATGTACAGCAGGTAACCCATGTTGCCTACGATTGGCATGGTCACGTTGCCCCACGTGTTCGCTTCGGCGGAAGCTTCGAACAGTTCTTCGTTCTTCTTGTCGAAGGTGGTTTGGGTGGCGTCTTCATGGTTGAAGACCTTGATGACCTTCTGGCCGTTGACCGCTTCCTCCACGAATGCGTTCACGTCGCCGATGGCGATCTGCTGCTTGACGAAGTAACGTCCGGAGCGGGAAACGACCTTGCGTACCACCACGAACAGGATCATGGTGAAGGCGAGCACGAAAATGGTGACAGGCACCGACAGCCACAGCATCGACACGAGCGCGGCGATTGCGGACACCGCGGACGAGAACATTTGTGGGAACGATTGGCTGATGGCCTGGCGCAACGTGTCGGTGTCGTTGGTGTAGCGGCTCATGATATCGCCGTGTTCGTTGGTGTCGAAGTAGCGGATCGGCAGGGTCTGCTGGTGGGCGAACATGTCGTCGCGGATCTTCTTCAACGTGCCCTGCTCCACGGTGACGATGACCCACTGCCACAGCCAACTGCAGAAAATGCCGGCCGCATACAGGCACGCCATGAGCGTCAACGCGCGCAGCAGCGGCATCCAATCAGGATCGGAGGCGCCGACCATGGGCAGAATGTACGTATCGACCAGCGACTGTAGGAACAGCGACGATCCGGCCTGGGCCGCGGCACCGACGAGAATGCACACTACCACAAGTGCCACACGCCACTTGTATTGGAAAATGTAACCGAAGATACGCTTGGTGGTGCCCGGTGCGGCTTTCTGCATCGGCGGCTTGCCGTGCGATTGCTGCATGCCGGCCGCGTTGTTGTTGTCTTTGGATTTCAATGCGGAAGTTTGTTCAGTCATCTGTTGCCTCCTTTCACTGCAGTTCCTCAGGTTGAGCCTGATTCTTGGTTTGCGATTCGTAGATGGAGCGATATTCGTCGCAGTTTTCGAGCAGTTGTTCATGCGTGCCGGCCGCCATGATGCGGCCGTGGTCCATGACGAGAATCATGTCGGATTCCTGCACGGAGGCCACACGCTGGGCGATGATGATCTTCGTGGTGTCGGGAATCTCATGATGGAATGCGGCGCGAATCAGCTGATCGGTTTTGGTGTCGACCGCGGACGTGGAATCGTCGAGAATAAGGATCTTCGGCTTTTTCAGCAGCGCACGCGCAATGCACAAACGCTGGCGCTGGCCGCCGGAAACGTTGGTACCGCCCTGTTCGATGTACGTATCGTACTTGTCGGGGAATTCCTGAATGAAGCCGTCGGCCTGCGCAAGCTGGCATGCGTGACGAATCTCTTCATCAGTGGCGTTCGGATTGCCCCAACGCAGGTTTTCGGCAATGGTTCCGGAGAACAGCACGTTCTTCTGCAATACCATGGCGACCTGATCGCGCAATACTTCCAAATCGTAATCGCGCACATCCACGCCGCCGACCTTCAGCGAGCCTTCGGTCACGTCATACAAACGTGGCACAAGCTGCACCAAACTGGACTTTGCGGAACCGGTGCCGCCGACGATGCCGACGGTCATACCGGAACGGATCTTCAAATCAATATCGTCAAGCACCGGCTTTTCGGAAGTGGCGGAATAACGGAAGGTGACATGGTTGAAATCAATCTCACCATTCTTCACTTCCATAACCGGATTTTCCGGATTCGTAACCGTGCTTTCCTCGTTCAGCACCTGGCAGATGCGTTCGGCGGAGGCCTGCGAAATAATGCACATCACGAAAATCATGGACAGCATCATCATGGCCATGAGAATCTGCATGGCGTAGGTGACCAATGCGGTCAGATCGCCGGCGGTCAATCCAAGGGCCGCATTGTTGCCGGATGCCACGATCTGCTGGGCACCCATCCAGGCGATAAGCAGCATGGACACGTACACGCACAGCATCATGAGCGGATTGTTGAAGCTCATAATGCGTTCGGCCTTGGTGAAGTCCTTGAAGATGCGCTCGGAAATGCGGTTGAACTTTTCGGTTTCGTGGTTTTCGCGATTGTAGGACTTGACCACGCGGATGCCCTGCAGGTTCTCGTCTACCACGTTGTTGAGCTTGTCGTACGTGTGGAACACGCGCTCGAACACCGGATGCACCAGTACTGCCAGACCGCACAGGCCGATGGCGAGCACCGGAATGCAGGCGAGGAACACCAGCGAAATGGATGGGCTGATGCGGAAGGAGAAGATCCACGCCACAATCACCATGATCGGAGCGCGCACACCCATGCGGATGATCATTGAATATGCGTTCTGCAGGTTGGTCACATCAGTGGTCAGTCGCGTGATGATCGAACCGGTGGAGAAACGGTCGATATTGGTGAAGCTGTAGCCCTGCACCTTCTCAAACTGGTCGTGACGCAGGTTTTTGGCGAATCCTGCGCCCGCAATGGCCGAGAACTTTCCGGCCAAAAAGCCGGATGTCAGCGAAACCGCCGAACAAATCAGCAGAATCAAGCCGAATTTCAAAATCGCCGGCATGCTGCCACCGCTGATGCCCTCATCAATCAGCGATGCCATGACGGTCGGAATAAGGATTTCCAGCACGCTTTCCACGGCTACGAATACCGGGGAGAGCAGGCTGGCTTTTTTGTATTCGCGCAGGGATTTGCCCAGTGTGCGAATGACGTGTTGCTTTGGTTTTGACGTTGTGGACGTCGTTGCGTTTGCCGCTGTCACTCCTTGTCCTTTCTTTTTCGTACTTACTTGCTTGCGTGTGTCACCTGAGGTTGTTTGCGATCGCCATTTCCTGCGACATTCGCAGTATGCGCGAAACGTATTCATCATGAGAATCGCGATTATGCGGATTCCGCCCATCGCATGATTCTTGCGATTCTTGCGAAACCTGCGGCTTTTGCGAAACCTGCGATTCGCCAAAATCCTGTTCCTGTATTTCCAAGCTTGAATATCGGCTTTCGTCTCCGATCAAACCTGTTTTCACCAGATTCGTCTGCATGACGTCAAGCATGTGCATGAATTGGCGGATCTGGTCATCATCAAGACCTTCCAACAGGATTCGTTCCATGTTTTTCGCATTGTCGTGCAGCACTTCGGCAATATGCCTCGATTTGTCCGTCAATACGATCTTTTTCAGACGTGCGTCACGCTTCACCGACTCGCGGGCGATCAGCCCCTTCTGCTCCATCAGTCCCAACACTCGGCATGATGTGGATCGGGTCACGCCGAAACGTTGCTCGATGTCTTGAGGGAAGATCTCCTCGTTATCATGCCTTGCCAAGTACACGATGATGTCAACGTTGCCGTTGCTGACGTCTTCCGCCTCTTCGGGACGGGTGACGCGCAAATACCGGTTGACCACGTTGTGCAGCGAGCGAATGGCCACGCTGGGAGGCTTGGTCAGGCCACTTTCCCAGACCTCGGCAAGTCGTGAACCTGACGGTTCCTTGTATTGTTCATTCGTCACTTCTGTCACACCACACATGCTAAACCGTTGCATATACAACTGTTGCACATGCAACGATCAGCATGTCGCGCATCTCATCGTCCGCGACAAAAAGGCCGAGGAATCAGATCCGTACCGGTTCAGCGTTAACGGATCGAATCCCTCGGCCTTAAGCCTTGAATCCTACGAAACTACTTGGTGAGTTCAGCGTACTTCTCAAGCATGTATTCGAAGATCTGCTTGCCATCGGCGCCCATCAGCACCGACATGCTGTTGATCGGCATGGAATCGAGGAACAGGCGGGTCATGTCGTTGTCGGGCACCACCGGCATGCGGCCGGCTTCGCCCTCGGCACGCAGGATTTCAAGCACCTTGGAACCGAGCGGATCCTTACGCCATTCCATGAAGTTGGACCATTCGGTGAGCGGCTGGGCCTTGCCGTCGCCGTCGAGCTCCACCACCGCGGAACCGGCGATGTCACGGCTGGACGTGCCGACCTCGATGGTGTATTCGCCGCTCTCCACGTGCCAGTCATTGAACCTCTCAGACCAGTAGGCAAAGGCGCGATCGTCGAGCTCGAAGGAGACTTCTGCGGATTCGCCGGCCTTGAGGAATACCTTCTTGAAGCCCTTGAGCTCGTGTTTCGGGCGGGCTACGTCGGCCTTGCCGGGAGCCACGTACACCTGCACGGTTTCGGCGGCGTCAACGTTCGAGGTGTTCTTGACCACTGCGCTGACGGATGCGGTACAGGCACCGGTCTTGACGGCCTTCACGTCGCTCACTTCGAACGTGGCGTAGCTCAGGCCGAATCCGAACGGGTAGTCGACGGCCTTGTTGTAGGTGTCGTAATAGCGGTAGCCCACGAACACGCCTTCGCCGTAGTCGACATGCCCCTCTTCGCCCGGCCAGTTGATGGTGCTCGGATCGTCGTTGATGTCGAACGGAATGGTCTGCGCAAGCTTGCCGGACGGGCTCACCTTGCCGAACAGCACGTCAGCGAGCGCCGGACCGCCGGACTGGCCGAGCAGCCAGGATTCGAGGATGCCCTTGGCGTTCTTGGCCCACGGTGCCACGGTGACGACGGAGCCGTTGGAGAGTACGACCACAACGTTCTTGTTTTCGGTTGCGACGGCTTCGAGCAGTGCGATCTGCTTGGCCGGCATGTCGAGGGTCTCACGGTCGAAGCCTTCGGATTCGGCTGCTTCGGGGAGCCCCAGGAACATGAGCACCACGTCGGCGCCCTTGGCAGCGTCGACGGCTTCGGCTTCGAGTGCCGGATCGGCCGGTTCGAGGTCGAGGGTGAAGCCTGGGGCGAACTTGGCATCCACGCCGCGTTCGGTGAGGGTGTCGAGGAAGCTGGTCATCTTGGTTGGGGTGATGTGCGAGGAGCCGCCGCCCTGATAACGCGGGGTGCGTGCGAATTCGCCGATGACCGTGACCTTGGCATCGCCGGCGACCGGAAGGATGGCATCATCGTTCTTGAGCAGCACCATGGATTCGATGGCCGCCTGATGTGCGACTTCGTCGTGAGCTTCGATGTCGAAACGATAGTTTTCGATGCTCATGGCTGCGCGCGTCTTGTTGACCAGGTCGATCATGCCTTGTGCCATGCGGTCGAGCTGTGCCGGCTGTATGCGGCCGTCTCGTGCCGCATACACGATTTGGTCATCGGTGTAGCTTGGCGGCATTTCGAGGTTGAGGCCCGCGTTGAGGGATGCGACGCGATCATGGTCGGCACCCCAGTCGCTCATGACGATGCCTTGGAAACCCCATTCGTCGCGCAGCACGTCGGTGAGCAGCCAGTGGTCCTGTGCCGCATGCACGCCGTTGATGCAGTTGTATGCGCACATGATGGTCCACGGCTGGGCTTCCTTGACGATGTGTTCGAATGCCGGGAAGTAGATTTCGCGCAGCGCACGCTGGGAGATGTTGGCGCTGATGCGCAGACGGTCGGTTTCCTGGTTGTTGGCGGCGAAGTGCTTGAGCGAGGTGCCCACGCCCTTGGATTGCACGCCTGCGACGATGCCGACTGCCTCATGGCCCGCCAGGTACGGGTCTTCGGACCAGTATTCGAAGCAGCGGCCGCCAAGCGGGTTGCGCTTGATGTTCACGCCGGGACCGAGGATTACGGCGACCTTCTCCTGAATGCACTCTTCGGCCATGGCTTCGCCAACCTGGTGGATGAGTTCCGGATTCCAGGAGCTGGACAGACCAGCGGCCGGCGGGAAGCAGGTGGCAGGCACGCAGTTGTTCAAATCGACTTCGCCGGTGGTGGCCGAGTTGGACTTGCGCAGGCCGTGGGGGCCATCGGTGATCATATAGCCGGGAATGCCCTTGGCTTCAACACCCTGCAGATGCCAAGCGTCGCCGCCGGAAGTCAGGGATGCCTCCTCTTCAAGCGTCAGATCATTGATGGAAGGATAGGTTTTTTCGCTCATACGTTCCTCTTTCGCATCGTTTTCTTGAGTTCGTATCGGTTAACCGATCTGCATGAGATCTCAACCCCGAAATCTCTACTAACCGGTTGGTAGGTACTTTATCAAAACCAACACCGCAACACGCCAATCTTCTTTGAAAAATCAATTAACCGACCGTAAAGTAACTGCAGTATTTACAACTTGAGAGAAATGACGATTCATAAGCATTGCAGCGCACATGAATCGCCATCAATGAAGGGCAAGAGAGGGAATCATCATGGCCAACGAAGAAGTCGACCGAAGGGCGGAGATTCTCAATGCGGCCGTCGAACTGTTTGGAACGCTCGGCTATTACGGCACTTCCCTGCAGAAAATCGCCGATCGCGTAGGACTCACCAAGGCTGGCGTACTGCATTATGTCGGCAGTAAGGAAGGACTGCTCACAGCCGCGCTGGACGAAGTCTACGATTCCGAAACGGAAGACATTCTTACCGACATGGTACGTGAGCCACGACCGTTGATCGCCGACATGTGGCGCAGAATCGTGGCGGTGAACGCACGCAGACCGCTTCAGGTGCACATGTTTTCCACGTTGAGTGCCGAAGCGATCGACCCGAACCACCCTGCATACGAGTACTTCGCCAATCGTGAGCTGCATAATGCCGATACCGCGCTCAATATCCGTTGGTGCACGCCCGAAGGCGTTGATACGCGTCGGCTGCTTAATGCGGGATTCGCCATGATGGATGGCGTGCAGCTGCGTTGGCTGCGCACGCCCGGTCAGGACCTGAACGCCATGTGGGCGGAATGCGAAGACACCCTGTTCCCCCTGCCCATGTGGGAGGGCTACCGCTAAGCCTCTGCCCCGGCACTGCATTACTGTATGGATGCAGACGTAGAAGGAGGCATGTATGCGGATTTTGCTGGCACCGGACTCGTTCAAGGAGGCCGCTTCGGCTGAAGCAATCGCACAGGCGATGGCTCGTGGCATTAAGCGCGGCGACCCGCAGGCCGAATGCCGGCTTTTGCCGCTTTCCGACGGTGGCGAAGGATTGACGCACGCCTTGGTTCATGCCACCGGCGGCACGTTGCATGATGTTGAGACGGTTGATGCGGTCGGTCGCCCGATTATTGCGCAGTTCGGGTTTCTTGGCAATAAGCACACTTCCCGTACCGCCGTGGTCGAGTTGGCTTCGGCAAGCGGACTTGAGCAGGTCTCCCCTGCCGACCGTGATCCAATGGCTGCATCCACGTTTGGCACAGGCTTGCTGATTCGCGCTGCGATCGACGCCGGCGCGGATCGCATTGTGCTCGGCTTGGGAGGTAGCGCCACCACGGATGGCGGTACCGGATTGGCTCACGCATTTGGATTTCGTTTTCTCGATGCGCATGATTCCGACATTCCGCTTGGTGGCGGCGCTCTTGTTGATTTGGCAAGGATTGACGATTCAAGAGTTTCCGATTCCATCAAAAACGTTCCGATTGTTCTCGCTTGCGACGTCACCAATCCTTTGACCGGCCCGGAAGGTGCCGCCCATGTGTTTGCCCCGCAAAAAGGCGCGACCGCAACACAGGTCGAGCTTCTCGATCAGGGGCTTGCGAATCTCGCGCGCGCAATCATGCAATACAATGGCCACGATATTGAGCGCATTCCCGGTACAGGCGCCGCGGGCGGTACCGGCGGCGGGATGCTCGGCCTGTTCAATACAACAGTACGGCCGGGAATCGAACTTGTGCTCGATCTTGCGCATGGTCGAGAAGCATGCGCATGGGCCGACGTCATCATCACCGGCGAAGGTTCCATTGACAGTCAGACACCGTACGGCAAAGTGCCGAGTGGCATTGCGAAACTGGCGCAATCGCAAGGAAAACCAACTATTGCCATTGGCGGAACGGTAACCCGCGATCCACACACCATCGAAGCGTTGAACGAGACCGGCATCGTCGCAACGTTCGGCATTGCGCCCGGGCCGGCGGATCTTGCGACGCTGATCTCCAACACGGAACGCAATGTCGAGATTACGTGTGCCGCAATCGCCGGCACGCTGCGCGTTGCTTCGGCTACTGCAGTAACTGTAGCTACTTCACCTTGCGAATCAGCATGAATAAACACCGCGCCCAGTAGCACCGCAACCACAGCGATCGGGAACAAAGCCGTATAACCGCCAGTGGCAAGCACAATCGCGCCGGCAAGCTGCTGTATGGCGTTCATCCCCGTGGAACAGTCGGCGTTCATTGACGATGGCAACTGGTTCAACGCATGCGTCTGATCAGGCACCAGTGCGAATCCGGAAGCAGCCATAAACAGTGCGTATGCCACGGCAATGGTCCATTCGTGCGAGCCGCCTACGATCAGCATTTCGTAGGCGGCTCATATCAGTCTGGCGTGTCGAT
>ERZ773183.2586-NODE-2586-length-11974-cov-2.621361_pt1 | contig 11974 bp, 10 predicted proteins | sample MGYA00580532_ERZ773183 | MGnify/ENA primary metagenome ERZ773183 (study PRJEB29015, sample SAMEA2737791) | human gut metagenome | biome: human gut; feature: human-associated habitat; material: faeces | place: China | collected 2012 ... | reverse complement strand
TATGGAACTGGCAGACGATCGATATGTGGTTGCCGTTGTAACATATGCCAATGAAGAGAGTGATATGAGGCAGCTGGTGGAGGCACTGGAAGACATCAGCAGGAAAATGACAGGAAACACCAGTGGGGATGCCGCGAATGTGGAGACACGTCTGATTCCACCGATTCCACCGATGATCGATACTCCGCGACAGGCTTTTTTTAAAGAAAAGAAACGGATTCCCTGGCGGGAAGCAAAAGGAAGGATTGCAGCAGAAGCATTGATCCCGTATCCACCGGGAATACCACTGGTCAATCCGGGAGAACTTGTGACGGAGGAAATCTGGGAATATATGGAAGAATACAGAAAAAAAGGACTTCACTTTCACGGACCATCGGATGCTTCACTGGACAGCTTTTGTGTGTTATAATAAAACCAGACTTGACAAAACAGGAGGACAGATGTTTGAAACTGATATCATGGAATGTAAATGGGCTGCGGGCCTGTGTGACGAAAGGATTCAAGGAACGATTTCAGGAATTGGATGCGGACATTTTCTGTATTCAGGAGAGTAAACTGCAGGAAGGACAGATTGAGCTGGAACTTCCGGGATATTATCAGTACTGGAATTATGCAGTGAAAAAGGGATATTCAGGTACGGCGATTTTCACAAAGCAGGAGCCGCTGTCTGTGCGATATGGAATCAACATCGAGGAACATGACCAGGAGGGTAGGGTGATTACACTGGAATACCCGGATTTTTTCATGGTGACCGTATACACACCAAATTCTCAGAACGAACTGGCCAGGCTTCCTTACCGGATGCAATGGGAAGATGATTTTCTTGCGTATCTGAAAGGGCTGGAGAAAGAGAAACCTGTTATTTTTTGCGGTGACCTTAATGTTGCACACTGTGAGCGAGACTTAAAGAACCCGAAAACCAATCGGAAAAATGCCGGATTCACCGATGAAGAGCGCACAAAATTCTCAAGAGTCCTGGAATCCGGTTTCATCGATACTTTTCGTTATTTTTACCCGGAGCAGGAAGGAATCTACTCCTGGTGGTCTTATCGGTTCAAAGCGAGAGAAAAGAATGCAGGATGGCGGATCGACTATTTCTGTGTGTCCGAAAGCCTGAAAGACCGGCTGGAAGATGCGAAGATCCACACAGAGATTTTTGGATCCGATCATTGTCCGGTAGAACTGGATATTTGTTTATAGAGGGGGAAAAAGATGGGGACAGAAAGAAAACCCTGGAAGATCAGTCCGGGTGATCCATCCCGTCCGGGAGTGACCGGAAAAGGAAACCGGTATAATTTTGCTGTGGATACCAGAACAGGAGAATCACCGGAACTTCTGTTTTATAGGGACGGGAGAGAAGAACAGCGTATCTTGCTGGATGAGACTTATCGCACCGGCAGACGGTATGCGGTGATGGTCGAAAAACCGGGGCTGCACCAGTATGAGTATCGGTACCGGCAGGGAGAGATAACATTTACTGATCCTGCGGCAAGACTGGTGACGGGGGAACCGTGTTTTGGCGAAAAAGTGGAAGGGGAAGTGATGACCTCGGCAAAAGTGCTGAGAGGATACGAAGTGATGCCCCTTGCGGAACCGATTCCCTATGAAAATATGGTGATTTATAAAGTTCATCCGAGAGGCTACACGATGCAGAAGACCTCCGGGGTGCGGGCGAAGGGAACGTTTCAGGGACTTGCGGAGAAGATCCCGTACTGGAAAGAACTGGGGATTACCTCGCTGGAACTGATGCCGTCGTATGATTTTGAAGAATATCCGTCAAAAACCGGCGAAAAGGACCGGTATGGGTATGATAAAACGATACGGTATCAGGAAGAAAAACTTAATTACTGGGGATATACGAAAGGAAATTATTTTGCTCCGAAGGCATCTTACTGTAAGAGCAATCAGCCGGAGAAGGAGCTAAAAAGCTTTTTCAGCGCTCTTCATGAGGCTGGCATCGAGTATCTGATGGATTTTTATTTTCCGGTGGAGACGGATCCACAGACGGTGTTGGAAGTACTGCGGTTCTGGCGGATGGAATACCGGGTGGATGGATTTGTCCTGATGGGTGATGGTGTCTGGATGGAACTTTTGGCAAGAGATGCAGTACTTGCGGATGTGAAACTGATCGGCTGTGGCTATGATATGGGTGGAATCGCAAGAAAACTGGGCGGAAAAAAACGTCTGGCTGCCTGTCACAGCGGATTCCAGAGCGTGATGCGCCGTTTTCTCAGAGGTGATGAGGATCAGGTGAATGGATTCTTATATTACACCAGAGAAAATCCTCAGGATCACGGTGAGGTTCATTATCTGGCAAACCACGATGGTTTTACCCTGGCAGATATGACCAGTTATGATACCCGTCATAATGTGGAGAACGGTGAGGAAAACCGGGACGGCAGTGCGTATAATTACAGCTGGAACTGTGGTGTGGAAGGCCCGACAAGAAAAACGTCGATTCTGGAACTTCGAAGAAGACAGATGAGGAATGCCATGCTGCTGTTGTTTTTGTCACAGGGAACTCCGTTGTTATACGGAGGTGACGAACTGGAAAACAGCCAGATGGGTAATAACAATGCATATTGTCAGGACAATGAAATCGGATGGATAGACTGGAAAAAGGGCAGATCTTACAGCCAGTTTACCGGGTTTGTAAAGGATCTGATCCGTTTTCGAAAAGATCATCCGATCCTGCATATGCCACAGGAGCTACGCCCGACCGATTACAAATCCCTGGGCTGGCCGGAAATCTCCTATCATTCGGAACGCGCCTGGTTTGCAGACACGGAGAGCAGCAGCCGGCAGATCGGGATTCTGTACTGTGGTGGTTATGCAAAAGAGATGACAGGGAAAGAAGATGTGTTTATCTATGTGATCTACAACATGCACTGGAATGAACACAAATTTGCCCTGCCGGATATCCCGGAGGGGATGCGATGGTATTTGGCGATTGATTCTTCGAAAAAAAACAGTGTCTGCCCGAAAGGAGAGGAACTGCTGTTGGAAGAGAAGAAATCAATCTATGTAAAACCGCGGACGATACTGGTATTACTAGGGGATGCCAGAGAACCGGGGGCAAAAGCCTGACGCAAGCTTGCCGGCAGGAAGGTTTCTGCCTTCGTACTCATCAAAAATGTGAGTAAGTGAGCAAAATACTTTTTGCCCACAAAATCTTAGGAAAACAGGGAGATAAGTAATATGAACGCATGGGGACATTTTAAGACGATCACATCCCATAAATTTCTGGTTATGAAGTATTGTTTTAAGGTGGGATTGTACAAGCAGGGATTTTTGCATGATCTGTCGAAATATTCTCCTACCGAGTTCATGGTGGGAGCAAAATACTATCAGGGAACCAGAAGCCCCAACAATGCAGAGAGAGAAGCCACCGGAGTATCTACTTCCTGGCTGCATCACAAAGGAAGAAACAAACATCATTTTGAATATTGGGTAGATTACGGAATCGGAGCGGAGCATGTACTTGCAGGTATGCCGATGCCAAGAAAATATATCGCCGAGATGATCATGGATCGGATCAGCGCATCACGGACCTATCACCCGGAAACCTATACAGATGCCTCACCGCTGGAATATTTTCTGAAAGGAAAAGACCGACTGTGGTTCATTCATCCGGATACCAGCGCACAGATTGAATATCTGCTGCGGATGCTGGCAGTGAAAGGGGAGGAAAAGACCCTCTGGTATATCAAACATGTGTATCTGAAAAATAAAGGCAGATTCGGCGGAAGCGGATCCACCTATGTAAGCCCGGAGAGAGGGGTACCTACTCAAAAATGAAGAAAGAAGATGGCCGGTATTGTTCTGCGAGAGCAGAGCGATGCCGGCGGTCTTTTTTATTGCGTTGCATTTCTGCCACAGTTCTATTGCTTATGTAGCTTGACAAAAATGAAAAGATGACATATACTTTGAAAAGATAATAATTTGAAGTTCAAAATAAAAGCGAAGAAGAGGAACATATATGACAACGAAAATTATAGGAACAGGAAGTTATCTGCCGGAATATGTGGTGACCAATGATGATCTGGCAAAGCTGGTGGATACCAGTGATGAGTGGATCGCTTCCCGGACGGGGATTCGAAATCGACGAATTGCTACCAACGAAAGTGGAGTAGATATGGCAGCAGCTGCGGCAGAGGAAGCATTAAAAGATGCAGGGATGGACGGATCGGAGATTGATCTGATCCTGGTGGCAACGTGCAGCAGTGATTTTCAGTTTCCCAGTACTGCATGTCTGGTGCAGAAAGCCATCCATGCTACGAACGCGGCGGCGTTTGATCTGAGTGCGGCATGTTCCGGTTTTTTATTTGCTCTGCATACCGCACATGCGTATATCTGTGCCGGGATTTATAAAAATATCCTGCTGGTGGGCGTGGAAGTGCTGTCTAAACTGATCGACTGGAACGACCGTTCCACCTGTGTCCTGTTCGGGGATGGTGCCGGAGCGGCGGTGGTAACGGCGGCAGATCATGGAATGGAAGGGTTTGTTCAGTGGTCGGACGGCGTGAGCGGTGAAGTACTTACCTGCCCGGGAAGGAAAATAGAGAATCCATGGAAAGAGAATGATTCTGAAACTGAATATATTCAGATGAACGGGCAGGAAGTCTTTCGATTTGCAGTGAAAAAGGTCCCGGAATGTATCCGACAGGTAACAGAAAAGACCGGAACGCAGATAGAAACAATCGACTGGTTTATTCTTCATCAGGCTAACAGCAGAATCATTCAGTCCGTGGCAAAGCGGCTTGGAGTGCCGGAAGAAAAGTTCCCGATGAATATGGAGCAGTACGGCAACACTTCCGCAGCCAGTATCCCGATCCTTCTCGATGAGATGAACAAAAAGGGAATGCTGCAGCCAGGACAGAAGATCATTCTCTCCGGATTTGGTGCGGGGCTGACCTGGGGTGCGGCGCAGATAGAGTGGTAGAAGGAAAGCAAAAGAAAAAAATACGGGAGCAACGGAAACTTGGATAAGAAGAGTTCCGTTGCTCTTTTTTTTATTGCGTGGGTACCAGGTGAAAGTTTGTAGCTGTTTCAGAATACTGAAAAATAAAATCAGAAAAATGAGAAATACTATACAATAAGTATCTTGACAAAATACCCACAGGGGGTATATAGTAAAAATACCCACAAGGGGTATATAAAAACTAAATGAGGTGATCGATTGAAAGAACAGAATCCTACACGAAAGGATGAATCTATAAAAACAGATAACGAAATATGTGAGATGTGTGCAAAAGAAAGTGAAGAACCGGAAAAAAATATTGCACAGGAAGAAAACGGATGCTGCTGTTACTGCAAGACCACAGCCCGTTCCCAGGATGAGCGAAAGAAGTTGATGAACCGTCTGAGCCGAATCGAAGGACAGATTCGCGGCATCAAAGGGATGCTTGAAAAAGATGCCTACTGCAACGATATCCTGATTCAGTCCGCAGCGGTCAGCGCTGCAATGAATGCGTTTAACCGGGAGTTGTTGTCCAGCCATATTCATTCCTGTGTTGTCCGGGATATTCGTGAGGGAAAAGACGAAGTAGTGGATGAGCTGATGGCAACACTGCAGAAATTGATGAAATGAGGAGTGCGAGAGTACGAAGTACGGAGCAATCCGGTATCGATAAAAAAGCTATTATACAAATTTATGTACAGAAAGGGTGAAACAAGACATGAGACAATACAACGTAACCGGAATGAGCTGCGCCGCCTGCAGTGCCAGAGTGGAAAAAGCAGTGGGCAAAGTTCCGGGAGTTACCTCCTGCTCCGTCAGCCTTCTGACCAATTCGATGGGCGTGGAAGGAGATGTACCGCCGGAGCAGATCATTGCGGCGGTGGAACAGGCAGGGTACGGTGCCTTCGAAAAAGGAGCCGGAGAAAAGAAACAGTCCGGAGCCGATGCAAGTGCACTGGAAGACAAAGAAACACCGGTTTTAAAACGCAGACTGATCGCATCTGTAGGATTTTTACTGGTATTGATGTATTTTTCCATGGGACATATGATGTGGGGATGGCCGCTGCCGGCGTGGTTTGAGGATAACCATATCGCGATGGGTCTGGTACAACTGCTTCTGGCAGGTATTGTCATGGTGATCAACCAGAAGTTCTTTATCAGTGGTTTTAAGAGCCTGTGGCACAGATCCCCGAACATGGATACGCTGGTAGCAATGGGATCGATGGCATCCTTCTTATGGAGTGTGTATGTTCTCTTTGCAATGACCAGAGCACAGGTGGACGGCAATATGGAAGCGGTCATGGATTATATGATGGATTTTTATTTTGAATCCGCAGCAATGATCCTGACACTGATCACCGTAGGAAAGATGCTTGAGGCGAGATCCAAGGGAAAGACCACGGATGCACTGAAAGGCCTTATGAATATGGCACCGAAGACCGCCGTTCTCGTGAAGGGAGAAAAAGAAGTCACCGTACCGATCGAACAGGTAGAAAAAGGAGATATTTTTGTGGTTCGCCCGGGCGAGAGTATTCCGGTGGATGGAAAGATCCTGGAAGGACACAGTGCAGTCAATGAGGCGGCGCTGACCGGAGAGAGCATCCCGGTGGATAAAGAAGAGGGTGACCTGGTATCGGCAGCTACGATCAACCAATCTGGATTTATCCGCTGTGAAGCTACGAGAGTCGGGGAAGATACTACATTGTCCCAGATCATCCGGATGGTCAGCGATGCGGCTGCGACAAAAGCGCCGATTGCGAAGATCGCAGATAAAGTATCCGGTGTATTTGTACCGGTGGTTATCCTGATCGCGGTAGTTACGACGATCGTATGGCTGCTTGCCGGACAGACTGTCGGCTATGCACTGGCAAGAGGTATTTCCGTGCTGGTCATCAGCTGCCCGTGTGCACTGGGACTTGCTACACCGGTAGCAATCATGGTTGGTAACGGTATGGGAGCGAAAAATGGTATCCTCTTTAAAACCGCTGTTTCGCTGGAAGAAGCCGGAAGAGTGCAGATCGTGGCACTGGATAAGACAGGAACCATCACAAGCGGGGAGCCGCGGGTAACGGATCTGGTGTGCGAACCTGGATATGATGAAAAAACACTGCTGGAACTGGCAGGAGCATTGGAAAAGAAGAGCGAACATCCGCTGGCGAAAGCTGTATTGTTAGAGATTGTACAGCGAAAAATCGCCACCAAAGAAGTGGAAGACTTCCAGGCACTGGCAGGAAATGGTCTGACAGGAACATTGGAGGGACACAGACTGCTCGGTGGAAGCATGAAATACATCAGCAGCCAGGTGACAGTAGGAAAACAGGTAAAAAATCAGGCACAGATACTGGCAAAACAGGGAAAAACCCCATTGCTTTTTGCAAAGGATGACGTATTGATCGGTATGATCGCCGTTGCTGATGTGATCAAGGAAGATAGCCCGAAAGCGGTACAGGAACTGCAGAATATGGGTATCCGGGTCGTTATGCTGACCGGGGACAATGAGCAGACTGCAAAAGCGATCGGTGCACAGGCAGGGGTGGATCAGGTTATCGCCGGAGTCCTTCCGGATGGAAAAGAAGCCGTGATCCGCAAATTAAAAGAGTACGGAAAAGTAGCCATGGTCGGAGACGGTATCAACGATGCGCCGGCACTGACCAGAGCCGATATCGGAATCGCCATCGGTGCGGGTGCGGATGTGGCGATCGATGCCGCAGATGTAGTACTGATGAAGAGCCGTCTGAGTGACGTTCCGGCAGCTGTCCGGTTAAGCCGTGCAACATTGAGAAATATCCATGAGAACCTGTTTTGGGCATTTTTCTATAACATTATCGGTATTCCGCTGGCAGCCGGTGTGTGGATCCCGATCTTCGGATGGACACTGAACCCGATGTTCGGAGCACTGGCGATGAGCCTGTCGAGTTTCTGCGTAGTATCGAATGCTCTGCGCCTGAATCTTTTTAAAGTGAAAGATTCACACAGAGATCATAAGATAAAAAATGAAGTTACCCTTCCGCAATGGGAGGCATCGAAAGGAGAAAAGAATATGACGAAGACAATGACAATCAAAGGTATGATGTGCGGACACTGTGAAGCAAGAGTGAAAAAGACTCTGGAAGAACTGGAACATGTAACCGAAGCACAGGTTAGCCATGAAAAAGGAACTGCAGTGGTATGCATGGAGACAGAAGTAGCAGATGAGGTTCTGAAAAAAGCGGTGGAGGACCAGGGATATCAGGTGGAAAACATTCAGTAAAAGTGAAGAACAGATCCGAAAGAAAGAAGGAAACAAAATGGTAAAGACAATCGTTGGCGTGGACGGCATGATGTGCGGCATGTGCGAAAGTCATGTGAACGAAGCGGTGAGAAATGCATTTCCAATCAAGAAAGTAAGCTCTTCTCACGGAAAGAAACAGACAGAGATCATCTCTGAAGAAGCTCTGGATCATGAAAAACTGAAAGCAGCCATCGAAAAAACAGGTTATCAGGTAACTTCTGTGACAGAAGAACCGTATAAGAAAAAAGGATTTTTCCTGTTCGGAAGATGAGAATCTGTTAAAGATTTATAGCATTGGAAGTCAAAAATAAATAAAAATTAAAACCTGCAGGCATGGGAACTCCGGAAAATGACGGAACTTCCATGCCTGTAAAACTATAGTACACTTTTTGAAAAAATCATGCTATAATAAAAAACTGAAATTATACGACAGAGGACGAAGAGCATGGAACAGGCAGATAATTTATTGTTGCGGATTCAAAAATATGATAAGACTTTCAGTAAAGGGCAGAAACGTCTGGCAGCGTATGTGCTGAAAAATTATGACAAAGCGGTATTCCTGACGGCATCGAAACTGGGGAAAGAAGTGGGCGTCAGTGAGTCGACGACTGTGCGATTTGCCACACAGCTGGGGTACAAGGGATTTCCGGAATTTCACCGGGCACTGGAAGAACTGGTGCGGAATAAGCTGAATTCGATCCAGCGCATGAAAGTGACCTACGGGCATGTACCGGAAGCAGAGATCCTGGATACGGTGTTTCAGTCAGATATCGAGATTATCAAGCTGACGATGGAACATATCGATCATGCGGCATTTGAGATGGCGGTGGAGACACTGCTTTCTGCGAGAACTATCTATATTATCGGTATCCGGAGCTGTGCACCCTTAGCCAGCTTTTTGAGTTTTTATCTGAATATGATCCTGGACGATGTGCGTCTGATCCAGACGAGCAGCGCCAGCGAGATCTTTGAACAGATGATCCGTATCGGAGATCAGGATGCAATCATCGGCATCAGTTTTCCACGGTATTCCATGCGAACCTTAAAGGCAATTGAGTTTGCCAACAACCGGAATGCAAAGGTGATCACACTGACCGACAGTGTGCATTCTCCGATCAATCTGTATTCATCCTGCAATCTTATCGCGAGAAGTGATATGGCATCCATCGTCGATTCTCTTGTGGCACCGTTGAGCGTGGTTAATGCACTGGTGGTGGCACTCTGTATGAAGCGGCAGAAAGAAGTTGTGCATACCCTTGAGACTATGGAGAAAATATGGGACGAATATCAGGTATACAGCAACGATGAGATGGAACATGCGGACGATACGATCAAGATGTTGAACCCGGAACAGGAGGACCATAAAACATGAAACGATTTTTGATTATCGGCGGAGGTGCGGCGGGTATGCTGGCTTCTGTCTACGCGGCGCGAAATGGTATGGAAGTGCATCTGTTTGAACAGAACGAAAAACTCGGAAAGAAACTTTTCATTACCGGAAAAGGCAGATGCAACTTTACCAACGGCTGTGTCACAGAGGAACTGTTTGAGTCCTTCATTACCAATCCGCGCTTTTTATACAGTGCCGTCTACGGTTACACGAATTATGATGTGATCGATTTCTTTGAAACCGCTGGTGTAAAGACAAAGATGGAGCGTGGCGGACGGATGTTCCCGGTGTCTGACCATTCCTCGGATATTATCCGGGTGCTGGAGCAGCAGATGAAGAAAGCCGGTGTGAAGATTCATCTGGGAAGCCGGGTAAAACGGCTTCTTGTGGAAAAAGAAGAGGACGGAAATGCAAGAATCACCGGAATTCAGCTGGATAACGGAGAAAAGATCCGGGGCGAACAGGTACTGGTTGCCACCGGCGGTAATTCTTATCCGTCCACAGGCTCCACCGGGGACGGATACCGGATGGCAAAAGAGAGTGGTCATACGGTAACGGATCTGCAGCCGTCTCTGGTGCCGATGGTGACGGCTGAGGAATACATTCCGAGATTACAGGGACTGTCACTGAAAAATGTGACATTGTCTTTGTATGACGGAAAAAAATGTGTCTACGAAGATTTCGGGGAAATGATGTTTACGCATTTTGGGATTACCGGTCCGCTGGTGTTATCGGCCAGCGCAAAGGTGGGAAAACTGTTAAAAAAGAAGTATCTGACGGCAAGGATCGATATGAAACCGGCACTCACCGCAGAACAGCTTGACGCAAGACTTCTGCGGGAATTCGAAGAAGGAAAGAACAAACAGTTTAAAAATGTGGCAGGCTCATTATTCCCTGCAAAGCTGCTTCCGGTCATGCTGGATCTTGGCGGCATCGCACCGGGAAAGAAAGTGCATGAGATCACCAGAGAGGAACGTGCCGGATTTATCGAAAAGACGAAAGCCTTTCCATTTACCGTGACCGGACTCCGGGGCTTCCAGGAGGCCATCATCACAAAAGGCGGCGTTCAGGTGAAAGAAGTGGATCCGAAGACGATGGAGTCCAAAAAGACAAAAGGGCTTTATTTTGCCGGAGAAGTGCTGGATCTGGATGCACTGACCGGTGGCTATAATCTGCAGATCGCCTGGTCAACAGCTCATGCGGCGGCAATGGCGGCAGCTGAGGCAGAAAGATAAAAGCAGAAAACTGCTTGGTAAGAAGAATATTGCAGGATATTTTAGGACAATAAGACTGTCAGAGGATGAAGTGGTTTTGATAAAATAATAAAAAAAAACGGAATATTCCGGGAAAAGAGGAAAATATATGAGTTATGCAATCGCAATCGACGGACCGTCCGGTGCCGGAAAAAGCACCATCGCAAAAAGAGTGGCAAAAGAACTGTCTTTTATTTATGTAGATACAGGCGCTATGTACCGTGCCGTTGCACTTTATTTGCTGAGAAATGAAATTGACGGAACAGATGCGGAAGCAGTTGCAGGTAACTGTCAGAGCGCTGAGGTTTCCATTCGATATGAAAATGGAGAGCAAGTTGTAATTCTTAACGGTGAGAATGTAAATCAGTATATCCGTACGGAAGAGGTTGGAAACATGGCATCCAAAACATCTGCAAACCCGGCGGTAAGGGCACATCTTCTCAATCTTCAGAGAAATCTGGCAGCAAAGAACGATGTGGTAATGGATGGCAGGGATATTGGAACTGTAGTTCTTCCGGACGCACAGGTGAAGATTTATCTTACTGCCAGCGTGGAGACCAGAGCTAAGAGGCGTTATGATGAATATCTTGCCAAGGGCGAGAGTGCTGATCTTGAAGAAATCAAGAAAGACATTGAAAACCGGGATCATCAGGATATGACAAGAGAAATTTCTCCTCTTCGCCAGGCTGAGGATGCAGTGCTTGTGGATTCTTCTCTTATGAACATTGATGAAGTGGTAGCTGCGATCCTTGGAATTTACAAAGATAAGGTGGAATAAACCATGGAAGTAAAAGTTGCAAAAACAGCAGGCTTTTGCTTTGGCGTGCAGCGTGCAGTAGATAAGGTATATGAACTGATCGACAGCTGTCCGGACAGGCTTTTTACCCTGGGCCCCATCATCCACAATGAAGAAGTGGTATCTGATTTAGAAAAGAAAGGCGTAAAGGTTCTGGAAACAGAGGAAGACTTAAAAAATCTTACAGAAGGGACTGTGATTATTCGTTCTCACGGCGTTCCAAAATATATTTACGAGCTGTTGGAAGAGAGAAATATTTCCTATGTAGACGTTACCTGTCCTTTCGTTTTAAAAATACACAGGA
>ERZ773183.2582-NODE-2582-length-11976-cov-9.610771_pt1 | contig 11976 bp, 10 predicted proteins | sample MGYA00580532_ERZ773183 | MGnify/ENA primary metagenome ERZ773183 (study PRJEB29015, sample SAMEA2737791) | human gut metagenome | biome: human gut; feature: human-associated habitat; material: faeces | place: China | collected 2012 ... | reverse complement strand
CCAAAAATGAATCAAACTTGTGCAGCCAATATTTAAGTGCTTGCAAGCGTTTGATGTATTGCAGATTGTTCTCACAGTAACATAGTCTTTCTTGTAAAGAGATAATATGATTGATAGCGTTTTCAATTTTAGATTTATCCATGATTGTAATATTTGATGATTAATAAAATGAAGAAAGGACACCTAATTGAATAGCTGCCCTTTCCTCTGTCAATCAACAATCCACTTAGCCCAAGAACCAAGCGTATTTGTTATCAAGTCCTTGCAGGACGTTGTTAATTCCTACACTGACTTCCGTAGCGTTTACGGCTCGTTGCAGATAACTATCAATATAACTTCCCTTGTTCGCTTGCGTCAAAAGGTTATGGAAATTGAACATTGATATGGCATTGTCCTTTGCTCCGAACACTTCGTTGTGATAGTAATCGCGACAAACTGAATTAATCTGACTGTCCGTAATCAGAAGTCTTGGAATGGCTTTCTGTCTTGCAGGTGATAATGCTTGAAACATTCGCATACGACCTACGATTTGAGCGAATTGTGTTTCGGACAATAAAGTGTTGGTAAGTGACTGCATCAAGTGGATTTCTTTTGCAGGATTGAAGCTGTGGAACAATTCAAGCACATTTCTGTAAAGTTCACTGATATTGGTTACTTCCATATTGAACTTGACACCTTCTCCCGTTAAAATTTGATTGCTACAAATTCTAACTCTCCAGCCCACAAAAACTGAAAATTTCTCCAAGCCTTTGGATGCACGATAAAGGTTAAGGTCTGAATAATTCCTCACCCCACCGATGCACAATTCAAGCCTTTGCCTTCTTATCGTTTCGATAATGGTTGGAATGGTAAAGGCAAATGCAAGACGTTGGTAGAATTGTGTCTTTTCACACTCCAACAATTCCGATGCTTTCTTATCCAAACTTTGGGGAGTTCTACCGCGTACAATGTGCGAAACTCTGATTTCGGGAGTGTTCACCTTTTCACCTGCATAGAATGAGCAAGCCGCATCATGCACACATGAAATAAAGTCTTGATGTGCGATAGTCAATTCTTGGTTAGCCCAAGTTGGAACAACGCATTTGTTTGTAAGCTCGTCCATTGTGATTGCATCGGTGTTGGCTTCCAAAAAGTTCACGCTCGGCTGTACAGTTGGTTCGTCTTGGATAATGGCAGCTTCTTCCGCATACTCGCCTAAGTTAAATCTCGATTGGTTCTGTGCCATGATAGGCATAATTTGTAATGCTTCCATAATGAATTTGAATTAAATGATTATTGATTGAATGGATTTAACAAGAACAAACCCTAAACACAAGTGAATTTCTTCGCTTGCATCTAAGGCTCGTTCTATGTCTTTCCCTAAATATTCTTTTAAAGGAAATTCGGAGCATTAGTAAATTATTGCTCGGCTACGGGAATAGGAATGTGAACATATACGCTGCTGATAAAAGGATATTCTTTTTGATTGATGATGTGAGGTAATAGTATCATCGTGAGGTAAAGAATGCTTTTTTCTTCCATAGCCATGAGGGGGCATAAAAAGGTGATGTACCTCCGTTTTTATCATCCGGCACAACGTGGGGGAGTAAATTGCGACATGGTGATATGTTCTAATAAAAAAAGAGTCCCAACTTTCATCAGCGGAGACTCTTCGTTTATAAATGATTTGATAAAGCTAAATATTAATGATAGAGTACCTTTTTAAAACAGACCCTATAAAACAGACTTTCATCAAAAAAAGTACTATCCTATATCAATGGTTCTAATATTCTGATAGCTTTTTGATTTCCGATTTTACACTCTTGAATTTTGAAGAAATCTTTTATAGTCATGGCTGTAATTGCATTCTTGGGTGCGGTCTTAACCAATGCGTATAAACGCTTTAATTCTTTTTTGATATATTCACGAGTGTATTTCTCGCCAATCTTAAAGGAGTTTTTAAGGAGTTGAACAAACTCTACTCCGCTTGTTTTTTCTCTATAGTTTTTCATAATCATGGCTTCTTTGATTTTTTTGAATGAATAATTGTTTACTTCAATAATTTCTTTGCCTACCGTATCGTAAGCATCAATAATAAAAGCATCAACTTGTCTGATGTCACTGATAAACGATTGCGCCAATGGAGAGTCTCTGTCATCTTTCAACGCTTCCAGTAATTCAACGATACGCTTTCGGCTTTCTTTGATAGAACTGCTCTTATCCATTAGGCTCAACCTTTCCTTATCGCCAAATTTGTAAAACAGAGGTTGGGTCAGTTTCGGTAAGAATAAGCCACTTTTCTTATATCGGTTCACCACTGAATCAATATTGTTGTAGGCAGACTTAACCAATGCTTCATCAACAAAATTGTCAATCGCAAAATAGTTGGTCTTACCGTCCTTTAGCATCCGGTTATATGGTAATATATCCAATGCTGCCTTATAAGCATCTCGACTTTCCGAAGATGTGGCACATTCATAGAGATTTTTAATCGTCTTGTAAGCATCCCTGCAACCTTTGAGATATTCCTTGATGCCTGCTTTGGTACGTATCGGATAGTTCTCATTGGTATTGACAACATGAATAGCCAAAGAAGTACCGTTTCTGAATCGTCCTATTGCTTGTACAGCATCAGTACATGGGTCAATGATTGTATATTCTGCAAAATACGGTTCAGTGATGAATACTATATCGGGTTGTTCGTCCAATTCAATATCCACAGAAGTATAGTTTCTGCTGGTAAGCCACATATAAGGCATCTTATGCTTAATGTCCCAATATTCATAAGCTCGTTTAAATCCTTTCTTCTTCAACTTCTCAACACTTTTCTCTGCACAGAACACAGCGGACTCATTTTCAATTCCCAATTTGCTCATTAGCTGGTGTATCATATCAACGCTGTTAGCAAAGAAACAAATACTGCGCGGTTGTTCTTGTTGTGTTTTTATCTGTGGTAAGATTACCTTTAATGCTTCCAAAACATTATTGGTAGGTACAATGATGATAGGACGTTCGTAATTAAAGGTAGGTTGTATCTCTACGATTTTGAAGCCTTGACTTTCAAAACGCGGGTCACTCGGAAGTATGGGAGTGGCTGAAACAAATGCCTTTTCTCTGAATTTGAAGAAATCATCCATAGGAAGAATTATATCTGCTCTGTAATCGACATCCTTTATCGTCTTGTCGCATTCATCGAACAACAAGAAGGTTATCTCATATATGTCAAGTTCCAACTCTTCAAAAGCCTGTTTGATTTTAGCAAATCCTTCGGGAGTGCTTATCAGCTTGATAAACTTTCCTGCGGCTAATGTCTTTTCAATATAATCGATGATTTCTTCTGTTGTCACCCCTTGCTTGACACCGAACAAATTGTCATTCTTATGCTTCGGGTCTTTGCACTTGCCAACGATAGGTGGTACATTGGGAACGATAATAACAGAATGTCGCTTAGCCTTTATTTCGGAGTAGGTCGCACCTAATCCGGTTAACGTCTTACAAAGAATAGTGTTTGTTTCTATCTGTGGCAGAACTTCTGTTAAGTACTGAATTCTACCAGCTATTTTGTTTATATGTAGATATACTTTTTTCATTTTGTGAATTTTAAAAAGGAGAGAGGAAATTCGCACTTCCTCTGCTCCGTTTTGATTCAAATTATCTGATTAACTCTTTTTCTTGCAAGTATGAAACAATATCCTCGTCTCGGTTTATAAAGAAGAAGATGTTACCAAACTTGAAGTTAGCTACTGCTGTTAGCTGACCTCTTCGGTCTCTGAACTCGGGTGTAAACTGAATGTTTACAGCCTTACTTTCCACAAATAGTTTGAGCATATTCTTACGATACTCGTTACCGTTTGTTTGGTCTGACTTCTGAACTTCGGACGGTTCTATTCCAAAGTCCTCACTCTTGCCAGTCGAAAGATATGTCATAAGCCAGTTTGCGGATTTATCGTTCAACTGATACGCGAAGCGTTTCACGTATGTGCTTTCGACTTTTATCACCTCGTAGCCGTCCTCGTCAATATCGAAGAAGATGTTCAATCTGTCAAAACGTGACATCATGGACTTCAATTCTTCATGCGCAGCCACATTATTATATGGCTCGCGGTTGCTTGAAACGACACTTTCAAAATTGAAGGTAATCATTTGCTACCTCCTTCCTCTGGATATGGAATATCGGGGTAGATGCTCCAGCCAATTCTTTGGAATCTCCAAGATGGCAAATCGTCATCTTCGCATGAGAAAAATTGATTCTCGCTCAAATCCCAAGATTTCCACACCCTGCATTTAAGCCTCTCTCTGATTTCGGGAAGTGCGGCATCTACACGCTCCACATCAAAGCCTCTTGTAGTGGTTTCTTGCCTTTTATCCGGGAATCTTTTCCTCATGGTACATGCCGCTATCATAAAACGCCATTTTCCGTTTATGAACTCTTGCAATAAGTCTTCATCCCGTTTGGATTGTGAGGGGAATAAAGGTACGTGTACAAAGCCTTCCGCATCTTTTTCTATTATGTGGAAGCCTAACCGCTCTATAATATCACGCCTTTCGTCTTCACTTTTTACAAGTTCGGGAAGCCACTTCAAGTCTTCCAAAGGATTCTTGGGCATGGAAAGTTGAATTTTTCCTTCACCGTTTAAAAACTTCATTCCATTGCTCTTATTAGGAGCTTTAATTTTTTTTCTATTTGACATAATTTGTAAATTAAAAAATTAATAGATGAAGCGTATGGACACAAAAAAAGCCACTAATTTCATATTCTGAATTTGTAATGCAACATACCCTGCTTCGACCAATAATAGCCGAACACATAAATTATGTACTTTACAATTTTAACTTCAGAGCAATCCTTTTGATTGCTTTATGAAATTAACAGCGTTCTTTTCGTCCATGCATACCATACGAGGGAATCATGAAGAACAAGATGCTTATAGTAGTGAAGATAAATCTTCTTTGGTGATGTGGTTGAAATAGAGCCTTACAACTCCGTACGCAAGTTTAAACCTTTCAAATCAACCTCACTTTTAATTAGTGGTAATCAATGTACCTTTTCGCTTAATTTTGTTGTTCGATGCAAAGGTATAGCTATTTTTTAATTCACAAAATGGATTTCAAAACATTTTTGCCCCATATATGCACATATAACATTCATTGATAACCTTTTAATGGAAACAAAGAGTTCCACCTTATTATATATAGGGCAGAACTCTTTTTAGTTACAGCAAATTCTTCATCGCTTCATCTACTTGCTCATTTTCAAAACTATCAAGATAGAATTGTGTCGTAGATAAACTCGTATGCCCCATTGCTTCACTTATCAATGCAATATTTACGCCGGAACGTTTCAGTACTGTCGCAAATGAATGCCGCGCCACATAGGTTGTCAGCGGTATGCTAATATTCAAATGTGTACCTATTCTTTTTAGAGACTTGTTCATGCCTTTTATAACTTTTCTTATTCTGTCATATTGCTGCTGTTCCGTATGATGAAAATTACGGTCAAGTATCGGAAAAATATAATCATCTTGTTGCACTTCATCCTTGCGGTATTTATCAATTATCTGCATAGCTTGAGGGAGTAACTGAAAAGTTATCGGCTGCTTCGTTTTATGCCGTACAAAACAAATTCTACCATTAATTATATCCGAATATTTCAGATATGCAATATCAATCATGTTCATGCCACAGCAAAGATACGAGAATGTGAATAAGTCTTTACTCAAATAAAGCAAAGGACTATGATATGTTGTTATGCCCGATAAATCAATATTGATAATTTTATTGATTTCAGATTTCGTTATAGCACGCTTACACTTGCCTTTCCGATAATGAGATATTTTAAATTTGGTAAATGGATAGTACTTTTCATTCACGACATTATCTTCAATAGCTTTATTATAAACAGCTCGCATTTCACGCATTCTTATACCTACTGTATTATCTGAATTACCACGCTCACGAAGATACAATTCATATTTTTTTAACCAACTAACATCAATATCAGTAAAAGGAATGTCCAAATTCCCCGTAAACTTTAACAATGAATTATAGCAACCAGTATATGCCTTTGCATTACCTAATCGCTTTTCAGCTGTCATATATTGTATTATGTGTTGTATATAAGTACCTACATTCTGTTTGTTAGTGCTCTTTTCTACACTTTCTGCCAAAGATTGTGGAGTAAAATCCTTCCCAAGCATTTTTAGTTCAAACATCATATTGACATATTTTTGCCTTGTCAAATTCATAATGTTTAATAGCTGCTCACGATTAGGATAGCTCCTTTTAGGTTCTTCTTTATCGAAGTTCCACGAACTTGATTTAATAGAAATTCCTAACGATTTGAAATAACGTAACTTGCCTTGACTGATTCTAAGCATTAATGGGTGTTCTCCGTTAGCCAAGACTTTTGATTTAAAACAAATAATGCTTATATTTGCATCCATAATGTAACATATTATTGTCACATTTTGGTTTGCTCTATGGTTTACTCCCATAGGCAAAAACAAGGATTTTCGTACAAATTAGACCGATTAGCAAAGAATAATAAAGCCTTATAATAGTCTTATAATCAAAGCTCTGCTGGTAGCTTTCAAAAGCGAAGCTTTTGGAAGACGCAGGTTCATAATCATGAGGTCCCCGGTTCAATCCCGGGTCCCGCTACAAGATGAAGATTTAGACTGTTAGGAGGCTTCCACTCTTGGCGGTCTTTTTTGTTTTTTACCCTCGGTTTGCGCTATGGTTTGCGCCAGCGTCAAAACCAATGTGACAAGGTTCAACATATTTTATTCACTACAAAGATAATATATAATAAGATAAGTACTAAATTTCAATGCGGTTATTGTTTAAGAAACATAGTACTTTTTTGAATTGGGGTCTATAAAACTAACTTTCACTAAAAAAGGTACTAAAGGATTTAAAATTTCCGATAGTACCTTATAGTAGTGGTTCTGTTAATTTTATTGTTTGGTATAAAGTTCTACATGCCCGTCCTCGTACATCAATTTCATCTTATTGTCAGATATGTTATAATAGTACGTTTCAGGTGAATTATCTCCAAAATCAATAACAAACTTATCCTCCTTATCATCCATTGTATAAATAAATGGGTCTGTATTGGAAGTGTTATCATGTATATCTACAGATTCCCAACTACCTGTGTTGTCACTATAAAAAGTGATAATTTCTTTATTCCCTCCGTCAGTGATATAAATCCAACTACCTACAAGGGGAGAAGCGTTTTGAGTTTCAGAGATTGTTCCATTCTCAATATTCAGATAAAATGTGTAATCTCTCTTAGTACCGTCATAATATAAGAGGTCTAATTTGTACTTCCACATATTGGTGGAATTGTCAAGCAATGTGTATTCTTTCTTTGTATCAGAGAGAATTTCAAACGGAAGTTTATGCTTCGTGTCCCAAACGCTCTTATATGTTTTATAATTAATTCTTGATGCAGTGAGTTGCTGTTGATAATCAGTAACCATAATCATTTCTTCATAAGAAATAGGTATTCCTCTCACAGCACCATTATCTACTTGACTAACATATAGCGTATCTCCCATATCATTATAGCAACAATTCCCAACGAACACAGATTCCTTGTACCAATCAGTAATATATGCTGGATATTTATTTCTTATCTCTTTGAGATTACCCGTTACAGTCTTAAACAATATATTATATTCTCCGTATGATTCCCCACTATAACCAACGCTTGCAACGAAGATGTTATTCTTGGCACAAGCTCCATAGGTAGTAATGCTTGATATTTCAATATCCTTGTATTCTCCATATCCTACATGGACTGTACGTTTCCTATCAAAAGTTCTGCTATCAGTCCATTCCCAAAGTTTTTCTTTAGTGGTTCTATCATAAGAACTAATCCATAGATGATTATTCTTCAAGCCAGAGAAATGATTAATATTCCCCCAATGATAAGAGCCTCTACATTCATAGTCTTTTATATTCAGTCCATAAGTAGAAAATGAATCTCCGTCAGTGTACATTTCTTCCATTTGTAATTCTTCCAGTTCGTCATCGCCACAAGAACTAAATCCTGCGCATACAGCAATCAATAATGAAGCTGTCAATAATCTAAATGTTTTCATATCAAATTAGCTATTAAATTAGGATTTATGAATATTATTCTCTTTAATTCGTCTTTTAATTTTGTCCTCTATAGGATAAAGACCGAAGAAACCTATTAAGAGGAATAATATTACTCCTGAGAAAGCAAAAACTACAATCATTTCTATATTCTTTGTCCAACTCGAATAACCAAATTCATCTGAAAACAAATACCACACAATTAGGACAATGGGGGTAAGGAACATCTGTACCCACGCAATAGAATGCACTGTCTGATAGAGTTTACTTTTTCTTAGAGCTTCTTCTATTAGAGCATCTTCGACTTCTTGTTTTCTCTGTTGTTCTTGTCGCTCACGTACAACAACTCTATCGTGGGCACGTTGTGCTAATAGTTGTTTTTCCTTTTCAAGTTCAAGTTGTTTCTTCTTTTTAAAGTACCTTTCAATATCTGATAAACTTTTGGGAGCGAATGTATCTCTTTGCAATTCGTCAATCATAAAAGAATATTGATTTGTTCCGTCCAATTGCAAGGCAAAGATTATATCATCAACAAACGCAGGATGCAACATATACGAGGCATTCTTTGTACTGATTAAAATAGATTGGTTTACTGGAATATATTTCCATGTAGCATTAGTAACTTCTCCACTTACAGAGATTATCAGACTACCGTCATGCTGAAATAAGTATATCTCTTTGCAACCGGAGTCATTAAAGACAGACCATGATTTAGAGCAAAGAATGGCTTCTACATCTAAACTCTCGCTAAATTTCTTATATCTATTAAGAATATCCAGTAAGTAGGTTTTCATATTTGCACCTTTATCGCTCACTTGTTCCCTACGGTAAGCCATAAATAAAAAAGATGTGGGAACACTATTGGTTTTATCTCGCTAACTGGCTTCTCGCATTGCCTTTGGTACGGATAAAACAATAGCGACCCACACCAAAGGGCATATAGAAACCTTACAAACATAAGGTAGGTATATATCCAAGTGTGGGTGCTACTGCTATCATCTTCGTACCGTTTCAAATTTTGCGAGAATTTGTTAGCGGAAGATAATTTCAATAACACCTTTCGTTAAATATGTCCTTCCAACTCCCTAATGCATTAGTTCATTGGAATTGGTGCAAAGATAACGAAAGGTTTTAAATCACTAAACATGAAGTGAAGATTAATAGTGAATATCCTGCCCTCAAACATGAATTATTTTAAATCAAGAGTATTCAAGGGAATATAAATCAAAGTTTTTATCTGTTGTGTTAAAAAACGGCTTGTTGTTTTGTTATGAACATTTGTTCATTATCTTTGCTGTCGAAAACAATAAATATTTAATGTCACCACGTCCAAAAAATATCCGTAAAGTCAATAATATGCCTTCTGTTGCAGGTTTTAAACCGATAGCTTCAAACACTTGTCGCAAGGATGCTATATTCTTGCATTTCGAGGAGTATGAAGCGATACGGTTATGTGATTATGAAATGAAAACTCAACAAGAGGCTTCTGTTTCAATGGGGGTATCACGTCCTACTCTTAGCCGAATATATACCAGCGCAAGGCAGAAGATAGCCCAAGCATTGGTTTGTGGTGTTGCTATAATGATAGAAGGTGGAGTAGCGTACACTGATAGTGAATGGTTCTGTTGCGGGATATGCGGTTTTGTATTCAATAATATCAATCCAGCACTTAAAATCCGTAAAATGGAATGTCCAGTATGCCACTCTAACGATATAAGTATTAGTAATATTAACATTAATAAGAATGAGATTATGATGAAAATTGCAATTCCAACCAGAGAAAATGCAGTTGACAACCATTTCGGTCACTGTGAGTATTACACAATCTTGACAGTAGGGCAAGATAACCAAATTCTGTGTAGCGAGACTATCCCTTCTCCACAAGGATGCGGATGTAAATCCAATATCGCAGGAGAATTAGAAAACATAGGAGTCAGCGTCATGTTGGCTGGAAATATGGGGCAAGGTGCGTTGAATGTACTTACGACCCACCATATCAAAGTTATAAGAGGGTGCTCGGGTAATATTTTGGATGTTGCCACTGACTATTTAAGCGGGAAACTTACTGATTCGGGAGTAGGCTGCTCATCCCATGAACACCACCATGAATGCCATGGACACAATCATAAAGAATGATGTTTAGGAAGAACAAGATGCTACTTAACATTGTCATAGACTTTGTTATGTTGATAGCAATGGCATTGGTTAGTATAAGTGGCTTCATATTGGAAATAGTTATTCCTTCTCGCCATACTGTCAAATTTCAAGGTGCTACTCCATGGAGTTCACAATTATTGGGTTTGGGAAGGCATGATTGGGGCAATATTCATTTGTGGGCAGGAATTGTGTTGGTCATTCTGCTTGCCATTCATATTTTGTTACACATAAATATGGTATCGACTTTTGTTAAAAAGAAATGCCCGAACCATATACTACGAGTATTGCTTTATATTTTATTTTTAATGCTATTGATAATGACAATAGTGCCTTGGTTTTATTTATGCTATTAATAACGGCAAGTCAATCTATTACTTTATATATTAGAGATAGGTTGGCTTGTCTATTTATAAAAACTGCCATTATTTCTCCGGCTGTTTTTTAGGTAGGACAAATTCAGATTGGGGTATATAAGACTGACCTTGCTCTAAATTTGTCCTGCCTTTCAAAGTGACTTCACGACATCAATCCTGCTCTGACAAGTAACCTCTTGACTTGGGTAATTTGAAACTTGCATCCCTTAGATGTAACAAAGCCTTGCTCATTCAACAGACAAGTCATTTCAGATAATGATTTGCCTTGCATTGACAGCGACCGTAACAGTGCTATCGCTCTCATGTTATTTGGATTGTTATCCGCTTTAGCCTTGTTGGTAACGATACTATGTTGAACAGCTTGTTCAAATTTATTTATCAAGTTCTCCGATTTACCGAGCTTTACACCCCTTGCTTTTTTGGCTTGAAGTGATTGCTTGGTTCTCTGACTGATTAGTCCTGCTTCATATTCGGCTATGCTGCTGATGATATGCAGAATTAGTCTGTTGGCTTGGGGGAAGTCGCAGAACACAATCTCTACATCACTTTCCAACAGCTTGGAAGTAAATGCAACATTCCTTGACAGTCTATCCAATTTCGCTACAATCAGAATAGAGTCCGTTTTCCTGCACATTTCTAAAGCTGCAAGAAGTTGAGGTCTGTTAGATTTCTTTCCACTCTCAGTTTCAATGTATTCAGCAAGTATGGGCTTATTCTTCACATGGTTGTGTATAATCTCCCGTTGGGCTTCCACACCAAGACCCGATATTTGTTGCTTCATGGTGGATTGCCTTAGATATGCTATGTATGTCTTCATAATTCACATTTATTAATAGTTAGTTACAAGTGCTGAATGTTCGTTCAGCTTGTGTAAGTAAGGACACCCAACTTAAAAATTGAATGTCCTTTTCAAGATGATACGCTATAACTGTCCTTCATCAGCGAAGCTGTAATATCCTGCATCTGTTAATATGAGGTGGTCTATTACTGTAATTCTCATAAGTCTTGCCGCTTCTTTGACCTGCTTAGTAATATCCATATCCTGCCTGCTGGGTTTCAGACTGCCACTTGGGTGATTATGTGCAAGAACAAGAGCTACTGAATTGGTAAGTAACGCAGCTTGCAGAATTACTCTGACATCAACAGACGTTTCAGTAATTCCTCCCTCTGAAATGAGCGTGTAGCCTAGAACTTGGTTGGATTGGTTTAAGAATAAGACTTTGAAATATTCCTTGTAACAGATTGTACCCTCCTTATATGTAGGAAGCAAGTATTTATAAGCGTCCTCCGAACTATATATTTTACTCCGGCTTTTTGATGTGGATTTGTAAGTGAGTTCCACTTCTCCAACAGTATAATC
>ERZ773183.2574-NODE-2574-length-12008-cov-6.266544_pt1 | contig 12008 bp, 8 predicted proteins | sample MGYA00580532_ERZ773183 | MGnify/ENA primary metagenome ERZ773183 (study PRJEB29015, sample SAMEA2737791) | human gut metagenome | biome: human gut; feature: human-associated habitat; material: faeces | place: China | collected 2012 ... | reverse complement strand
CCAAGGTCGATCGTTCCGCCGCGTACGCCACCCGTTGGGTTGCGAAGAACATCGTAGCTGCCGGCTTGGCTCACAAAGTCGAGATCCAGATCGCCTACGCTATTGGCGTTGCCGAACCGGTGTCCGTCAACGTGGAGACCTTCGGCACCGAGCAGGGTGTGACGCGAGGCCAGATCGCCGCCGCCGTGCGCAAGGTCTTCGACCTGCGCCCCGCCGCGATTATCGACGAGCTGGATCTGAAACGTCCGATTTATCTGAAGACCGCCGCGTATGGTCACTTCGGCCGCACGGACGTTGAGTTCCCGTGGGAGAAGACCGACAAGGTCGAGGAGCTCAAGGCCGCGATTGCTGGGGAGTGATATCGACTAGTCCAAGAAGGGGTGTTTCCGCTGATGCCAGCGGAAACACCCCTTCTTGTATATGAGTCTAGTGCTCGTTCTTCGTCTCGCTTTGTCCATCCGTATTGTCGGTATCATCGATGTCGAATCCGCCCATGAGTACGAAACGCTTCAACATATTGGTGGCGCGCATACGCACCTTGAACACCGGCAATGCCTTGTGATCATGCTGCTCAAAGAAGGCTTTTGCCCGTTGCACGTCAAGCGAGGAACGCAGTGCATCGAAACGTCCGAACTCGTTGATGTTCGCCTCGTCTATACGTTTGGCAAGGAATTCCTCGACCACCGATCTGTTGACACCCAATCGATCGACCAGTTTGTCGACTTGCTCATTCTTCTCGCGTGCAGCATAGCGCGTGATGTAATCACGTAGCGTCATACCGGCTTCGACCTCCACGTCGCCACGCTCCACGTCATGCAGGAACAGTTCAGCGAGTCGTTGTTCATCCCGCGAGAGCGCGGCAAAGGACCGGTGCAGCTGCGCAGACATCTCTGCCAACTCCGGGCTATTCTCCTTGAGCGCCTTCAGCCATTTATCGAAGTTGGCATTCATGTAATCGGTATCGATGAGTCCGGTATCAATTTCGGTGAGGTAACCATCCAGTTCATATGGCGCTTCAGGATTATCGTTCACATCATCATCTGGGTCACTACCGCGATCGCTATTGCCATCGAACAGTTCTTTATAGCGTTGCGCAAGAATGAGGTACGTACGTTCGTCAATTTGAGGACGCACCACTTCAGACTCGCCATGCTCATCATTGTCCTCATTCGTATCGTCAGTATCCGTGCTATCGACCTTGTATTCCGTGGTGCTCCAGTCAAAGCCCTGCACTTTCGCCGCTTCAAGGTACCGATTCAGTTCCACGAACTCCTTGGCAAACTTACGTCTAGCCTCTACCGACTCCGGCAGCTGCATAAGGTCCGATTCTCCGCTGTCTGAGAATACGTCGAGAATCTCACGGTACCGAGTATCCATGGATTTCACATTCGCTGGCAATTTCTGTACGAACAGGTCGAGCGGTCGATCACCCGAATACAGTTTCACAGCTGCCTCGATGAAACCATGCATGGTGTACGGCTTACGGTAATAGCGGATGACGCCAAACGGCTTATCTGGGCCAAACAGACGATTCGTACGACTGAACGCCTGAATGATGCTTTCGTAGTCGATAATCTTATCGAGATACAGCGTATTCACCCATTTCGAGTCGAACCCAGTGAGCATCTGGTCTACGACAATGAGCAAATCAAGCTGCTGGCTGCGGTTCGTTGCTATACCACCATACGGACTCTTGTGCGACAGTCGCGAAGAAATATCCTTCTTCATCGCCGGCCATGTAGGAATGACGAATTCTTTGCCGAACGCCTCGTTGTAATCGGTGATGATTTCGGTCAGCGCATCCTCTTTGTCTGTCGCTCCTTCGTTGTTGTCGATATTGGGATCGAACAACGCCGTCACATGCAACTTGGGTGCCTGCTGCTTGAACAAGTGATAATAGTTGACAGCTTCAGGAATGGAACTGGCAGCGAGCATCGCATGGAATTTGCCCGCATGGCTGAGCACCGGGAACTGTTCAAGAATGTCCGAGACCACCATACTCGGGTGCGGAGAGTCGATACCATATTGGTCTCGTCCCAGGAAATCCTCGATGCCACTGATGCGGTTCCCGGCACCATCAACCATCGGACCCATGGGGACCTCAGACTTATCCATGTAATGCTGGAATACTTTGGCCTTGACCGAGTCGGCGAGCGCATCTTCCGCACTCTCCGCCTTCGCCTTGTCGAGAGCCACGGCACGTCTGACTTCAGAATCCTTGTACGTGGTCACCATGTACGGGTCGAACCCGAGCACATTATGGTCGCGAATGCCGTCGGCAATGCTGTATCGGTGCAAACAGCGGCCGAATACCATGGCAGTGGTGGAATTCTTCTTTTGGTTCTCATCCAGAATGGGTGTGCCGGTGAAGCCGAAGAACAGCGCATTCGGGAAGGAACGACGGATGTCCTGCAACATGTCGCCGAATGTGGAACGATGGCATTCGTCCACAATAAAAACGATACGTCGTGCAGCCAGCTGATCCAGCCACGCCTGGGTGACGCCCCGCTCCCCTGCTTTCACGTTGCTCATCTTCTGGATTGAGGTGACGATCAGGGTGTCGTTGACATTGGTGCTGTTGAGTTTGTCCCGCAAAACGCCGGTGTTCTCAGTACCTTGTACTTCCGTCTCACTGTCAGCAAAACTGCGGTATTCCTTCAGTGATTGGGTGCCTAGCTCGATGCGGTCCATAAGGAACACGACTTTATCGGCGTCATGCGAATCAGCTATGAGTTGTGCCGATTTGAAGCTGGTCATGGTTTTTCCGGAACCGGTAGTGTGCCATACATAGCCGCCTGGTCGTCCCGGAGTAGTTGGCCGCTGTTCCCAATCGCATTTGCGCACCACGTCAGAGATGGCGTTCGCAGCGATGTACTGGTAGCTGCGCAGCACCTTGAGGCATCCGTCTGCCGAGTCGGCGATGGTGTAGAAGCCGATGAGCTGATGCGCCATGGGAATGGACAACAGCCCCGCAGTGCCGGAAGTACCGCCGATGAACAGCTTCCATTCGTCTTTGCCGGGGTTTTGCCCGCCGCAGATAGGCTCGTTGTTGTAGTCAGCCCAATGGAAGTAATAGCTTGGATTGAATTTGTCTACGCCCGGATTGGCGAAGTAGACGGCGTCATCGGGGTTCATGGCTACAAAAATCTGTACGAGTCGGAACAGGCCGGTGAATACGCCTTCGTGTGTGTACTTTTCAATCTGATTGGTTGCTTGGCTGACCGGTATGCCACTTTTCTTAAGCTCGATATGAATCAATGGCATGCCATTGATGAGAAGCACGAGGTCGCCGCGCCGCGAGTTCAACATCTTGTTCTTGGCGGGATAGACCGGTTGCTGAGCAATCTGATAGGTGCTTTTGCCGCCTGCGATTTCCTTGCGGTCATAGATGTAGAGGCTGATTTCCTTGCCGAAATGCGCCACATCTTCTTTGTTGTCACGCGTGATGGACACGGTACGCCCATTGACGAACGAATTGAGCGCAAGCGGGGTTCGTAGGGTCTCAATCTGCTCGATTATCTGTGCCATTTCCCCGTCTGTCAGCGGGTATTTGCCAAGCCTGTCTATGTCGTTGTTGTTGCGGTACAGGATGCCTTTCCAATTGTCGAGCAGATCCTGTTCGGTTGGATAGCGCAAGACGCCATCCTTCCATCCATGCTGCTTAAGCACGGTAATGACGTTGTCCTCGAACACCGATTCGCTATCGAATATCACGATTCTTCTCTCCCTCGGACTTCCCAGTGTCCTGCTTTTCGCGAGCCGACGCGCTTGAGTAATCCACGCCCAATGAGTATTTCAGCATCTCTTCGCACAGTCGCTGATGAAACTCCCGCAGCACGAGCCATATCCTCGTATGTTGTACTGGGATTCCTTTCCACGAAACGAAGAACAGTTCGCTGTCTCTCGGTTATCTGCTCACTTGGACCATTTAACTGCTCATTATTGTCAGTTATCTGCTCACTTGGACCGTTTAACTGCTCATTATTGTCAATTATCTGCTCATTGTGAGCGGACTTGGCATCCGATTCCAGCATAAGCGTGAGTATCGTACGATCAGCCTCGCCGAATTTTTCCTCAATCCGTGGTTCGGGAAGTCCTGCATTCGCCCATGTGGCAAACACATCAGGAACACCAGTACCGGCTCGCTCCCCCACATCGATGAGGCTGAACATCTTCATAATCAGTCCGTTGCGCGGATCAGATACTCCGCCAAGGCGCATTTGCTCAACGCCCGTTCGGATATCACCAGGATTCTCGAAAACCAATTTATCGGGTGTGCGTCTGACCACCACTCCACGCACGCCATAATAATCGGCGTTGAACAAGCAGTTGGCCAGCGCCTCGCGAACCGCCTTATGCATGGGAGTGTCGTCAACACGAAAGATACCGTTAAGTTTGAAGGGGGTCTTCAGAGACTCGGCAAGCTTACGATTCACACGGAAAAAGAAATCAAAGAGGTTGCCCGACCACATGCCATCGCCGGAATGAACACGATCGGTCCAACGAATCGCCGGGTCTAGGGTCTCCTGATAGTCAAGAAAGTAATGGGGACATTCGCGCACGATGTCATAGTCGTTGCCGAACATGAGCAAACCGCCGAATGTGGGATGGAGCTTACCATCTTCACGGCTCACCATTGCCGCACCAACCGCACGCAGGAAACGCTCGTCATCAAGATCAGTCCAGGAACTGCCCTGACGTGCCGCACGGAAACGGGTGCGATACGCCCGCACCGTATCCGCATTGAAATCGGCAACAGTGAGATCGTCCAGCACCTTGGAATCCATCGTCTCGGTTCCCTGATCTCGGAGCATTGCCGAAATCTCCTGCCGCGTGCAACGATAGTCACCTTCACCGCGCCGGCGGTAGGTTCCCTCAAAGAGATTGTCGTTGATATGCACGGGACGTTCGTCGCGTGGAGCACGCGGAACATGAATAGCCACCACCATGCCATCATCCGCTTCGAGCACTTCGACTTCCGATTCGATGGGCAGCACGGCGCTTACCTTGGATCGATTGCTGACCGTATTCCAAAAATCCTGACGAAGGTGCTCCACCTCGGCTGACGTAAGCCCGACTGTTTCGAAGGTACCGTCTTCACGTTCCTTGACGCCGAGCAGAATGACGCCGCCATAGGTGTTGGCGAAGGCGGAATAGGTCTCCCACATACTGCGCGGGAGACCGCCCTTTGCTGCCTTCGCCTCAATCCGATTATTCTCGCGATATGAGGCAAGCTTCGCGATATCGAACGTCTCCATTACGCCCCCTCCCCTCACACGAACATCTTGTCAAGCAAGGATTTCTTGATATTCTGCAGCAATTCCAACTTACGCTGATGAAGGGTGATGAGGCCATCAAGGTTTGACATGAAATGCCCGATTGCCTGCATCTCGGATTTACACTCCGGCATGAGAGTTGCGAAAGTCGCGAATTTAGAAATCCAGTGCCTCTCATGGCTCACAGGCGTGTAGGCAATATTTTGCAGTACCTGGTATGCAAAATGAATGTCTTCGTTTTTGTCGCGAAGAGTCAGCAGTTTTATAGCAGAACTCTTGACTTTAAAGGGGAAATCAACAAAATGGCTCGAAGTCGTAAAATCATCAAAAATGATAACGGGATGCTCAGGGCTCGCCATCTTAATCCCCTGCTTCTCATTTGTGTATCCCAGAACGAAACTTTGACCGGCAGTCAAAACTGGTGTGGGGAAGGAATCGTCATACTCAGTTCCCCTCACAATATATGGCTGAGGCTGTTCGTAATCAAACAATTCGCCCAACTTACGCTGTTCCCAAGGGTCAGTAAAACCAGCAAAGCGAATCGCAGGAACTTTCGCCTGTTCAGTCATCATTCGCCTCCCAACAGGGTCTTCAGCTCAGCAATACCGGCCATGTCGAACTCATTTCCGGTCAGCTGACCAAGCATATTGCCAAGTTCTGCCTCAGCCTGCTCGATTTGCTCGCATACATCGGAGTAGGTAGTCGAGTACTTATCGTTCAACGCATTCACCGATGCAATCAACTCATCAACAGCCGTCTGAGGAAGCTCCTCAAGTTTGTGCTGCAATGGTTCCACCCACTTGGCAGCGAGCAAGTCATCAGCTTGCTCATCGCTTAATCCTTCAATAACGGCCCGGGTCTTTTCATCAAGCGCTGAGCGGAGATTCTTAACGTTCTTTTTGACTTCACGCTCCTCATCAAACAACCGTTGCGCATTCACAAGGGCACGGTCAAAATCAGTCTCAGGATCCCTCCCAATCGATTTCACCGCTTTCTTCAACTCAGTGGCAACGAAAGAATCTCCATCCTCGCTGACAGCATCGGTCGAATTCTTGTCGTCTTCATCCAGATTTTCAAGAATGTCAGCGATTTCGCTGCTAATCTCAGTCAATCGGGATTCATATGTGCCGATTTCTGCAAGGTCAGCACTCAGCAGTTTTTCTTGTACAAGGTCGAACGGCAGAATATGTCCGGCCCAGCCGTCCTGCACTTCGACATCCTTGCCGCTTTTCTTTTTGACGACCATGTTGGCGTCAACCTTGCGAACGGCGTCATGGCCTTCGCTCTGTATGGTTTCAAGGTCGTTGGCGATGGTCTTCTGCCAGCTGTCATCAAGCACCTGATATGCCGTATAGGCATCTACGAGTGGTACGTCGGCCAAACGATGCAGCAGGTCATTTGCCAGAACTTCCTCCTCGGCGGCAATGCTCACGTTGACGGCATTACCGACCAGTTCGCCACGTAGATATGAGGGATAATCGGTGAAAACCTCACGATAACGCTGGATATAGGCACTCACACCAGAATCAGCATTCACCGCCTCACGAACATCTTGCACAGCGAGCTTAGCCGAATGACCATTCTCCTCCGCGAAGAGACGTTGGCGCAATCCCGGAAACACATTCCAATACTTGTTGAGCGCATCGATGTCCTGCTTGGGGATACCGCCAAACATAGTGGAATACACGTCCCAACTTTCGGCGGTTTCGGAGGAATCCACATATCGAGGAATGTTGAGGTTGTAATCGTTCTGCCGAATCTCGTCAAGGCTGACCAAACGACTGAACTTATCGACATCACGATTCTCCGACACCGTATCCACGATGCGTTTGATATCGCTCGCACGCAGCTTGTTGTTCTTACCGTCCTTAGCGAAATACTTGGAGGCATCCACAACAAGCACATGGTCATCGTTGCGGTGCTTGCGCAGCACCATCACGATAGTGGGAATGCCCGTGCCAAAGAAGATGTTCGCTGGCAGTCCGATGATGGCCTGAATATGGTGGTTCTCCACTAGATTCCGGCGAATAGTGCCCTCTTCACCACCACGGAACAGCACGCCGTGCGGCAACACGATGGTCATAATGCCGTCGTCGCGCAGATGGTAGAGATCGTGCAGCAAGAAGGCATAATCAGCCTTGGACTTGGGAGCGATGCCATATTCGAAGCGGATATCTTCACCCGGTTCCGGCGGCTCCCAGTTCTGGGAGTAAGGAGGATTCGAAACCACGGCATCTACAAACAGCGGCTCATAGGTTTCGTCCTTGGTCTCGTCGGTATCGAACCACGGCCAGTCGCTCTTTAATGTGTCACCGTTGCGGGTCACGATATTGTCCGGCAGTATACCGCGCATGACGAGGTTCATGCGTGTGAGGTTGTAGGTATTCTCCTTGAGTTCCTGCGCATAATATTTGATGTCATTCGGATTGCCATTGCGGCGGGCCACAGCTTGACCAATATGAATCAACAACGAGCCTGAGCCACTTGTGGGGTCATAAATGTTGATTTCTTCACGACCAGCAAGATGCCAGGCCACTATTTCGCTCATGAGCTGAGAAACTTCGCTCGGCGTGTAGAACTCACCGGCCTTCTTACCCGCATTGGAAGCGAAGTTGCTAATCAGATATTCGTAAATGAAGCCGAGGGTATCGTAATCCTGCCGGCTGTCCATCGGAATGTCCTTGATGAGGTAGATGAGGTCGCGAGCGGCCTTGCTACGGCTTTTCTCATCGGTACCGAGCTTGGATAGACCAGTCTGCAACGTGTCGAAGATGCCGGCGAACACACGCTTGCGGGCTGGATCGATGTTGCGTTCAAAAGCGGAAAGCGCATCACGTACGTCGGCGATGGTGAAATCGCTTTGGCTGGCAATCCATGTGGAGAACAGGTTGTCGTAGGAGATAAAGTAGCCGCACAGATCACGTACATACTGCACGGTCTCGGCATCATTCTCATCCAAGCCCTTGAGATCTTCATCTCCCCAGTCTTCAGCACGAAGACGCGCAACTTCCGTCTCTGAAAGGAACTTATAGAAGATAAAGCCAAGGATATAGTCTTTGTATTCATTCGCCTCGATCTTGGAACGCATCTTGTTGGCAGATTCCCAGATTTTGGCGGCAAGCTGCTGCTTATTCATTCATATGCTCCTTGTTTCTGTACACGTAATCAAGGGTCTGTCCTTGTTCATTGACCCATTCGGTCCAACCGTTTTGACTGCCACCGAGAACAAATACAGCAGCAGCGGAAGGGCTTGACAGTTCAATGTCATCAGCAAGAGTCGCCTTGCCCGTCTGCGTTCCGAAAAGATGCTGCCGAGCTGCCACGGCTCCCTGATTTTTAATAACTGGATGCACGAGATCCACTTCAGAACCGGAAAGAACAGTGAAACGACCTGTACCTTGACTATATCGCCCAGTGGCCTGAACACCGTTCTTCTTCGTATGGAATACGGCGTTCACCATAACCGGTGTCTTTTCTTTTCGATCAAGGTCATATCCGAGCACTCGCATACGAAAGAGGATGTTATTGTGCAGTCTTTCCACCTGTTGCTCTTTGTATGGATTCATGCGAGGAGCAGGAGTATACTCATTGTCGGTCTCATAAGAGCCATGTTTGTCCACATAATCTATGGCTGTTGACTCAAGAGAGTCCAAAACATCACGATCGATATTGACATCATTATCGAGGAACATGATGGCTTTGTTCCAAAAATCTTTCTTAGTCTTGTGCGCATCAAGCCGACTAAGCCCCTTCGTGGTTTGTCCCACATACGCACGGCTCAGAACTCCATGATCTTCATCAAGAAGATAATACACACCGCGATCCGGCAAATCGGGAAGACTTTTCGCCTCACTCAACATATCCCGGGGCACCACAACCGTGACAAGCGACTCCCCATCCACACGACAAATTCGAATGCCATCAGGATTGTTGTCAATAATTTGTATGGTCATAGCAGTGAGAGCAATCATTACTTGCCGCCCTTTGCTAGTTCATTAATCATGCATGTTCTCACGAATGCCGAAAAGCTCATCCCGCGAAGAGATGCGGCCTCTTTAGCAGAATCTCGCAAATTAGCGGGGATACGCATAGTAACCGGCACCACATCACCGTTTACCAGATACGAACGTATCTCTGTTTCACCAGCATCATGCTCAATCAGATCGGAGTACGTCATTGCATTCTACACTTTCAAACTGCAATACAAATGCAATAATTCTACACCCGCTTGGGAACAGCGTAAGTTAGAAGACATCGCAAACCGCGTCACTCGCAAGAACGAGGGCGAGTCAGATTTGCCTCTGACCATCTCGTCCCAGTATGGCCTAGTGGATCAGAGAACCTTCTTCAACAACCAGGTCGCAAGCAAGGACATGAGCGGCTATTATCTCCTACGCAAGGGAGAGTTCGCCTACAACAAGAGCACGTCTGGGGACAGTCCGTGGGGCGCGGTAAAGCGTCTCGTAAGATATGAAAAGGGCTGCGTATCGACCCTGTACATCTGCTTCGGGCTAGACGGCGCTGACCCTGACTTCCTCGTCACGTACTACGAAACTGACCGCTGGTACAAAGCCGTTCAGATGATTGCCGCCGAAGGCGCGAGGAACCACGGCTTGCTCAACATCGCACCTAACGATTTCTTTGATACCGCTCTCATATTGCCGCCTTCGCGGGAGGAACAGGAGCTAATCGGCCTCTTCTTCGCTCGCCTCGACAACCTCATCACCCTTCATCAGCGTAAGCGTCTGTGGTTTGCTAAATAAGGGTGGATAAGGCTCTCATCACGATGTCAACGTCTTTGTTTTCCAATTCGCGGATGACATGCAGATATATTTCCTGCGTTGTGTTCATGCTTGCGTGTCCAAGCCGTTTAGAGACGCTTGCAATTGAAACGCCGGCAAATAGCAAGAGTGAAGCATGGGTGTGTCTCAATCCGTGTATTGAAATCACAGGTACTCCGGCTTGTTTGCAATGCCGGGCCAGAATACCGTTGGCGGTTGAGTTGTATACCTTGCCATCCACGAAGATAGGCTTGTCACCGGGTAAGCTCTTCAACAGAACAGACAACTGCATGATGAGTTGCCAGTCAAGTTGTACTTTACGTACCGAAGAAGCATTCTTTGTTGGAACAAAGCCACCTCCATTCTTGTAATTCCATGTCTTATTGACGGACAAAGTCTGGTGAACGAAATCGAAATCATCAGGAGTAAGCCCCAATGCTTCGGAGAAACGTAACCCGGTTTTTGCCACTAGCAGTATCAACCAGTCCCAGTTAGGTATCGGATCAAGCTTCAAATCAGCAAGGACAGCATGAAGTTCGAACTGGTTAAGATATTTCACCTTCTTCTGTCTCGGCTGTTTTCCTTTGATGATTGCTTTTCTTGTTGGGTCTCTCTGAATCAGACCTTCATCAACGGCATCGAGGATGGCTCCTTTCAGTTGGTGATGAAAATCCATTGTTGTCTGATGCTCGTGATGCTCAGCGTATCCGTTGATGAGTTTCTGATAGCTCACACGATCGAACTCGGAAAGCTTGAGATCAGGGATAAGTTTTCTCAGCCACGCCTGTGTGAGCTTGTATTTCTTCATTGTCACTTCCCGAATCGCACCTTCCTTGTAGACGTCGACCCATTGCGAGTAGTAATCGCAGAACGACATTTCTTCGTTGATTGTGTTTATGACCACACGGGGCTCCTTTGACGAATAGATAGACGCTTACGCTGATGAAGGGTGATGAGGTTGTCAATCTCACTCAACGCTGCGCCTATGGCAGCTTGCTCCGACAAGCCCGGAAATCTTACTTGTGTATCTTGCAGTGCGGCCTTTGAAACGGAAATCACCTTGATCCCCTGCATTAAAGGAAGAAGCTGTCTGTGATATGCATCGGAATTAAGGTAGTGCCCCAGGTAGCCCGTCCCAAAGAAGAACCGAGGCCGCGCCGGTATCGTATGTAACCCCGAGATAGTTGGCTCTTTGGGTAATTTTCGCAGTTCAACGCACTTGCCAGCCGCTTCGTCCTCTGCCGTGTCAGCGAAAATGACATCACCTTCGCGAAGTATCGACCCAGCAAATTTGGGAAGCACGGTATCGTCGGTAATGAACGGCAAATCGCTTCGTTCGCCATCGAGGCAATCGCCGAACTTAATAAGAATATCTCCGTAATGAACATTGCGAGCAGTGCCATTCTCGCCATTCAAACCGGCACGTGAAAGAGTGTTGCTCTTCAAGAACTCGAAGCAATCCCCAAACTTACGCTGTTCCCAAGCGGGCATCGGCACTAGATGAAGCAGGGTAGACGGGATACGAGTGGCTGGCCGAACATACGCAATACATCTACCGGCGACTTGGACACTACCATTTCCGCTGTTAGCTACACTTATCGCGATAAGTGTAGCTAACGACGATTGGAGCGACACCTTACAAGCCATGAGAGGTATAACCGTTCCCTTCTATTTTGAAAAACTTGAATAAGTTAGATTTTTTCAAAATAGGGATGCGTCGAAAAGACGCATAGACGCACGAAAAATGCGGGCATCCGACATGCAGTGTTCATTGAATCACTGTATATCGGATGCCCGCAATCGTTTCAAGCCGATTGAAGAGCCTCAGCTCAGCATCAGCATCACGCCTTAACAACCTCTACGCTCAGCTCGGCGCCTTCCTTCACCTCGAAGGAGGTCGCCAGCGTCTCGTGGGCGATCAGGTCGCGGAACTGCTCGACCTTGGCCACGT
>ERZ773183.2568-NODE-2568-length-12030-cov-3.061962_pt1 | contig 12030 bp, 13 predicted proteins | sample MGYA00580532_ERZ773183 | MGnify/ENA primary metagenome ERZ773183 (study PRJEB29015, sample SAMEA2737791) | human gut metagenome | biome: human gut; feature: human-associated habitat; material: faeces | place: China | collected 2012 ... | reverse complement strand
ACTTGGAGCCCTTCCCGCGCTACTCGTTCGAGCAGGGCACGGCGAACTCGTTCTACTATTCCGAGGAGCCGCTCAGCTACCTCCCGCACGCGCGCAACATCCGCATCTCGGACCGCGGCACGCTCACGAACCTGCTAACCAGCCACAACGGCTACACGCTGTCCACGGGCGTGCTGTCGGCGGAGATGCAGTCGGGCATCGCCAGCATCCCGCTCGACGTGGACGAGCGCATGCAGGTGGGCTACATCATGCACAACGAGCGCCGCCCGAGCCCCCTGCTGCTGCGCTACATCGACGAGCTCCACGCCATCATCGAGGCGAACCCGAGCGTGGAAGCGCGACCCGCTTAGAAGGGCGCCGCGCTCCTTCCGTCAACGAAAAACCTATGAAGCGCGTGTGGCCCGCCGTGTTCGGTTGAAAACCGAGGCCGGCGGGCCACACGCTGTTGTGCAGAACTTCCCGGAGGGGTGAAGGTCTTGCCTAGTGGATAGAGCTGCTCACGTAGGGCGTCTTGTCCTTGAGCACCACGTCGTGGGCGCCACCCTCGACGATGGACGTGGACGACACCACGGTGAGCTTCGCCTTCTCCTGCAGCTCGGGAATCGTCAAGGCGCCGCAATTGCACATGGTGGACTTCACCTTCGACAGCGTGAGGTCCACGTTGTCCTTGAGCGTGCCGGCGTAGGGGACGTACGAATCCACGCCCTCCTCGAACGACATGCCCTTCTTGTCGCCGCCCAGGTCGTAGCGCTGCCAGTTGCGGGCACGCGCGGAGCCCTCGCCCCAGTACTCCTTCATGTAGGAGCCGTTGATGTTCACCTTGTTTGTAGGGGATTCATCGAAGCGTGCGAAGTATCTGCCCAGCATGATGAAGTCTGCGCCCATTGCCAGTGCCAGTGTCATGTGGTAATCGTAAACGATACCGCCGTCGGAACAGATGGGGATATAAATACCGGTTTCCTTGTAGTAATCATCTCTTGCCTTTGCAACCTCGATGACAGCAGAGGCCTGTCCACGGCCGATACCCTTCTGCTCACGGGTAATGCAGATGGAGCCGCCGCCGATACCGATTTTTACAAAGTCTGCGCCGCAGTCTGCCAGGAAACGGAAGCCCTCTGCATCCACTACGTTGCCTGCGCCGACCTTTACGGTGTCGCCGTAGGTTTCACGAATCCATTCCAGTGTATCCTTCTGCCATTCGCTGTAGCCCTCGGAGGAGTCGATGCACAGGATGTCTACGCCTGCCTCTACCAGAGCGGGTACTCTTTCCTTAAAGTCTCTTGTGTTGATGCCTGCGCCGACAACATAACGCTTGCTGGAATCCAGAAGCTCGTCCTTGTTTACCTTGTGGCTGTCATAGTCCTTACGGAATACCATGTATTCCAGTCTGCCTTCCGCATCTACGATGGGCAGCTGGTTGATTTTGTTGTCCCAGATGATGTTGTTTGCTTCCTTCAGTGTTGTGCCGGAGGGTGCCCAGATGAGCTGATCCATGGGTGTCATGAAATCCTTTACTTGTTCTGTGCCTTCCATGCGGCTCACGCGGTAGTCTCTGCTGGTTACCAGACCAACCAGCTTGCCCTGTGCTGTGCCGTCTGTGGTAACTGCAACAGTGGAGTGACCGGTTCTTGCCTTCAGCGCAAGAATATCGTTCAGCGTGCTTTCGGGGCTGATGTTGGAATCACTGATTACAAAGCCTGCTTTATAGGATTTTGCTCTTGCCACCATAGCCGCCTGACTTGCGATGGGCTGAGAGCCGAAGATGAAGGAAATGCCGCCTTCTTTCGCCAGAGCCACTGCCATCTTGTCATCGGATACTGCCTGCATCACTGCAGATACCAGAGGGATGTTCATTGTGAGCGCAGGTTCTTCCCCTTTTTTGAATTTAACAACGGGTGTTTTCAGGCTTACGTTATCCACCATGCACTGCTTGGAAGAATAGCCGGGTACCAGCAGAAATTCGCTGAAGGTTCTGGATGGTTCTGTGAAATAAATTGCCATTTTTCTTTCTCCTCCTATGATTCTTTTCCGATTTTGATATAGAATACGCCATTCTGATTGTATTTAATATGTTGAAAATGATTTTAACACTAAAAAGCCGTCTATTCAAGGAATCTTTGCGGATTTTTGACTTTTTGTTGATTTCGTCGGATTTTTGGAGGGATTTTCGCCGATTTCGCACGTTTGTATACAGAGTACCCGAACGCCTTCTTTCGGGATATTCTGTTGACAAACTGCTTTCCTTGGAATAGTCTAATGAATGGACACAAAAACAAAAGAAAAAAGAGAAAGAGGGGGAAAGTTTTATGGAGAATACAAAGGGAAGCCGCCTTTTTGTGCGGATTCCGGCTTATGTCATCGGGCTTTTGATTATGACGCTTGGTGTGGCGATTTCGGTTAAGTCAAATCTGGGAGTTTCGCCCGTCAGCTCTATCCCCTATACCATCACCTGCGTGGTGGGCTTGGAAATGGGGAAAGCCACAATTCTGTTTCATGCTGTTCTGGTTCTGCTCCAGATTCTGCTGCTGCGCAGAGCCTTTCAGGCAAAAAATTTATTGCAGATTTTTGCAGGGATTCTGTTCGGATATTTCACAACCTTCTGCAATTCGCTGATGGTGTTTTTCCCCGACCCGACAAATCTCATCGTGCGCCTTGCCATGATGCTGTTCAGTACGGGGCTGATTGCCTTCGGGCTGTTCTGGTATGTCCCTGCGGATATCATTCCGCTGGCAGGGGAGGGAGCAATGCTTGCCATCTCCAGAACCATTAAGAAGCCCTTCCCGACGGTTAAGATTGCCTTTGATGTGACCATGGTAGTCATTTCTCTTGTGACCTGTCTTATCTGCTTACATTCTCTCGGCAGTGTCGGCATCGGTACGATTGCCGCCGCCATTCTGGTTGGCATGGAGCTGCGCTGGATTACAAAAAAATGCGGCGCACAAAGAGACGCGATTCTCGGTGTTACGAAAAAAGAAACAGCGCAGTCGCCGTTGCTTGCCATCATGAAGCAAGAGGTTTATACCGTTTCCGAAGAAACCTCTATCCGCGATGCTCTGCACCTCATCACAGAAAAGAAAATCAGCGGCGTGCCTGTCACAGATGGCAGCCAGAACCTGATCGGCTTCCTTTCCGATGGGGATATCCTGCGCTTTCTTGCGGATGTGGAGCCGCTGTTTATCAATGCCTCCGCCTTGCAGGAGCTGCCGAATTTCGAGGAACGCACAAAGGAGCTCATGGCAATGCAGGTAAGGGATATCGCGAAAAAACAGGTCATTTCCGTCGGCGCGGAAATGGAATTGGGCGAGGTCTGCCAGATTCTCACCGAAAACCATATCAAGAAAGCCCCCGTTCTGGAAAATGGCAAAATGATTGGCATTATCAATATGAGCAACATCACAAAATATGTCCTTCGGAAAATGATGTAAACAAAAAACGGGTGCTTCTTTTGGAGCATCCGTTTTTATTTGAAAGGGTTCGGGAAATGTCCCGTCTGTTTATTCCTCTGTCTAACCAAGTCAAAAACGCGGTTTCTGACTTAAATGCTTTAACGCCGTCTGTGCCACAATCCCGATCAGCACCCCTGTCACCACGCCAGAAACGAGCAGGAAGGGCAGATAATACGCCATCCGCACATTCTGCACCACAAGCGACGCAACCACAATCTGACCGACATTATGAAAAATACCGCCTGCAACGGAAACACCAATCATGCTGAATTTCCCCGTTTTCTGCAAAAGCACCATTACCGCAAAGCTGCATAATGCCCCGGCTAAGCTGTAGAGCATGCCGGCAAAGCCTGCAAACAGCAGTCCCGAAAGCAGCACACGAATCAGCGAAACAAAAAACGCGCTTTTCGCATCCATAAAATAAAGCATAATAATCACAATCACGTTTGCCAGCCCCAGCTTCACTCCGGGAATCGGCACAGGCACGGGAATCATGAACTCCACATAGCCCATCAGTATCGCCAGTGCGGCAAACAGCCCGTAATAAGGAATTTTTCTGTAGTTCATGTTTTTACATCACCACCGCATCAAAATCACCGGGTTTGTCCCCCGTAACGGTTACAACAAGCTTATGAGGCAGGCAGACGATGGTTTCGCCTGTTTTCCTGATTTTTTTATGCTCCACACAAATCTGGTCGCGGCAGTCCGCCTCGCTTACGGTCACTTCTCCATCCTTCACGGTAATCACGTTGTAGCCGCCATCCGTATCAATGCGAATGCTGTCATCTTCGCCCAAAGGGAGAAATGCCTTGCTTTCTCCATCCACGGTAATTTCTACGCCCTTGCCTTTTTCCGCTCCTGCGGAATAGAAAAACCAGATGCCGCCGGCGATGATAAGTGCTCCTGCAACCAGAAGAAGGTCTGTTTTTTTCATTTTTCTGCCGCCTTTCTGCGTCGGTCTCAAAAAATATCGAAAAGCTCCTGAAAAACTCTGCATATAAGAAAAAGGAAGCGAATTGCTTCCTTTTTCGAGTAGTAGGATTTTCATGAATATTGCAAAAATGCCCAGAACCGGAATCGAACCAGTGACACGTGGATTTTCAGTCCACTGCTCTACCAACTGAGCTATCTGGGCGTAAGAAATATTTTTATGAAGCTGCCCGAGACCGGGATCGAACCGGTACGGGTGTTACCCCGCAGGATTTTAAGTCCTGTGCGTCTGCCAATTCCGCCACTCGGGCAAATCTTGCGTTGTTTCAGCCGCTCAATTACTATACCAAACCAGCCGAAATTTGTCAACAGCTTTTTTCGATTTTTTTCATTTTTCCATCATTAAAGCCTTGGTAAAAAGAAGAACAAGTATCTCTACTTGTTCTGAAAATGGGCGGAGAAGGATTCGAACCTTCGAAGCTATCGCAACAGATTTACAGTCTGCCCCCTTTGGCCGCTCGGGAATCCACCCATGGTAGTGTAGTTATTTTTTGTTTATGAGATTCCGTCTCATAATGCCCTTGGCATTGTGCAAGGAATCATTTTTCTCCTGCTGATAAGCAAGAAAAAAGCCGATGATCGGACTCGAACCGATAACCTGCTGATTACAAGTCAGCTGCTCTGCCAATTGAGCCACATCGGCGTAACTCGTGCTGAGTACAAGAAGTATATTATCATTCTTTCCACCTTTCGTCAAGTATTTTTTATAAAAATTTTGTACTTTCAAAAAAAATGCGTCAGGGCGCGCAGAATATCCAGAAGATAGGTTTCCATGAACCGCAAAACCACCGCAAGGCTGGCGATATAGCATCCCAATTCAATGGGCTTCTGCATAAAGCCGCTCTGCCATTTGGATGCCATTGCCTCCAGAACCGACTGCACGCAGAGGATGAGAAACAGCTGTCCTGCCAAAATCGAAAATCCTTCCATCTCCGCCACCCCTTAAAAAATTCTTCAGACTATCTTATGAATTTTCCTCTTTTCAAATGCAGAATTTGGGCGCATAATATAGAGTAGGATAATTTCTTCCAATAAGGAGGTTTTTGATATGAAAAATGCACTTGCAAAATATTTTCTCGGCTTTTTCGGCGCAATCGGCGCTTTGCTTGCAGGTCTTGCCGGCTATCAGCAGGTCTGCCTGCGGATGGCACGCAAAAAGAAAGATGAAACCCATGTTATGGAAACATACCATGCAAAGGAAGGCGAAATTGCATATCGTTCTGTAGGGCACGGCAAGCCTCTGGTTCTGGTACACAGCATGATGCTTGGTGCATCCGGCAGAGAATGGGATGCGGTGATTGACGCACTGGCGGAGGATTACCATGTATACGTTCCGGATTTGCCCGGCTTCGGCAATTCCTTCTGTCCCGAAAAGCCATGGACAGCGTATCAATATGCAAATTTACTGCATGCATTTATCGAGGATGTCATCGGTCATCCCGTCTGCTTCTGCGGTGCGAATGGCGGTGCGGATTTTGGTTTACTGCTTTCTTTGCTGTACCCGAAGGATATCCGCCGCATGGTTCTCATTTCTCCGGAGGGCATCGGGAACGGCTTTGCGACCAACGAGGACACGAAACAGCTTTCGCTCCTACTCTCCCCCATTGCAGGCACGGAGCATTTTCTCATCGGCACAAGCAAATGGAAAATCAGAGCCGCACTGGAGCAGGCGATTTTCGCAAAGGAAACCGTTTCCGCAGAGCTGGTGCAGCAATATGCGCGGGCGGCACGCTTCGGCACGCATGCACAGGCAACCTTTGCCTGCCTGAAAACACGCTTCTGGGCAGCAGATACCAAGCCTGCCTTTGAAAAGCTTTCCGTCCCGTTTCTGATGATCTGGGGCGAGGAAAACAGGCTGAACCCGACCTCTGCCTTCGATACGGCAGAAAAAATGAAGAACTTCGGTTCCTTCGCACTGTTTGAAAACACAGGTGCTTTGCCCCACATGGAAAACAGCAAGGCATTTCTGGAAAATATCAATGAATTTTTAAACCAATCACGTATTTTTTAGTAAGGAGAACTGATATATGCAACACTGGACCAAAATACCCGGGCTTTCTCAGGAGGACATGGAAACCTTTTTTCAAAATGCCATGCTGCCCGGTTCTGAACTGAAGCACCATGGGGTAATTCCGCAGATGGACCCCGTTTTTGTCACCTGTGACTTTGTAAAAGGCACGATAGACATGGCGTATCGCGCGCAGGAATGGGAGCTGAACCCTGAAAATATCATGCATGGCGGCATCATTTCTACCGCACTGGATACCTCCATGGGCTTTCTAGCGCATTATTATACACATCTGAGCGCCCCAACCGTTGTTACCGTTACAATGAATGTCACCTTCCTCAAGCCTGTCCTTGCAGGAGATATCTTCCATATCAAATGCCAGCTGGATTCCCTTGGGCGCACCCTCGCGACTGTAAAGGCCGAGGTTCGCTTAGAGCGAGACGATATTCTGGCAGGGATTGCAACAGCAACATTTATGGCTGTGAACGAATGAGGGAGGACAGACAATGGTTACATTAAAAGACGAAATTTCCTCGCAGGAAAACATGGAGCAATGGATGTCTCAGCTTGGACATCCCGAAAACCCCATTTCCAACAAGGGCGTACTGGTGCGGCTGCAGCCGCAGTTTGTTTCCTGCGATTTTGAAAAAAGAGAAAACTGCATTGCATTTGAGGCACTTCCTTGGGAACAGAACCCCGGCGGCACCCTGCACGGCGGCATCATGATCACCTGCTTTGACGTTGCCTTCGGTCTAACCTGCCATTATTACGCAAAGCAGCACCAGATTACCACCGTCAATCTGACAACTACCTTTCTCAAGCCCGTATTTCTGGGCGATGTAGTGGAATACCGCGTGCGCATTACCCATCTGGGGCGGACGCTCGTCAGCATGATGGCAGAAGGACATGTGAACCGCAAGGGGAAGGATGTCCTCATCGGAACGGCAACTGCTACGTTTATGAAATTAGATAAGTTATTCGACAAACCAATTTAACGATAAATTGAAATTTATATCGCAGAAGGGTTCGGGAAACGAAGGGTTTCCCGAATAAAATCCGCAGCCGGAATTTATTTCCGGCGAGGAAAACTGTGTGTTTCAAGGTGCTTGTCACCGCCGGAACACATCAGTTTATTCTTCTGTCCAAACAAGTCGAAATCCTGATTTCGACTTAGCAAGGCTTAGCAAGGCTTCGCCGGTATGTATTCCAGTAAATCCTCTGTTGTGCAGTCCAGTGCATAGCAGATACGCGCGAGGATATCCAGATCCATTTTTTCCAGCTCCCCCTGATACCATTTATTCACAACTTCAAAGCGTGCATCAATCCGTTTGGCAAGCTGATTGCGCGTGATGCCTCTTTCCTCCATAATTTCTCTCAAATGCAGTGCAATATGCCCATAATCGGCACGAATGAGAATCCCTTTTTCCTTCATGCGGTTTTCCCCCCTCTATGGTATTTCGTTACGTTCTATATGGTAACGATTATAAACCGCAGATGGGAAAATTTCAAGCCGATTCCACGGCGTTTTTGCGAATCCGAATCAGAATTTCACAGCAATCGGCATCCTGCTTATCCTCATAGACCACATCCACACCCGAACGGCGGATGACCTCAACGCTTTGCTTGATGGTATTGGTGAACAGGCGAAAATCAGAGGAACGGACATAGCGTTTTTCCTTCTGCTCGCCCTTTTCGGGGAAACGGGGGCGCATCTGCTCCAAGGTTGCCTCAATCAGCTCCTCTGTTTTTTTCACGTTCATTTCCTCCTGTATCATCTGTGCGAGGACAAACAGGCGGCTTTCCTCATCGGGCAGCTTTAACAGGGCGCGCGCGTGGCGTTCGGTAAAATGATGCTCCAGCAGCAGTTTTTTGACGCTGTCCTCCAGCTTGAGAATCCTTAGCTTATTGGCAATCGAGGACTGGCTTTTAGAAAGCTTTGCCGCAAGCTCCTCCTGTGTCAATCCGTAGTCCTCCATCATATTACGATAGCCCTCCGCCTCCTCCAAAAAGCTGAGGTTCTGGCGTTGGATATTTTCGATGAATGCCATCACGGCGCTATCGCTGTCGCTGACCTGCATTAAAATCGCGGGGATGGTTTCCAGACCTGCCAGCTCTGCGGCGCGCAGGCGGCGTTCTCCGGCGACCAATTCATAGGCACCGCCGCTCATTTTACGGACGGTAATCGGCTGCAAAATGCCATAGGCGCGGATGCTGTCCGCCAGCTCCTCAAGTGCGGCGCGGTTGAAGTATTTCCGCGGCTGATAGGGGTTAGAGCGGATTTTATGTATAGGCAGCTGAAAAACCACCTTATCCTTTTTGAGCCGCATTTCCGAAAATTTCAAAACCTCCATATTTTTACCTCCTTTTTCCATTGAGGGACTCCGTCCCTCAAACTCCCTGCCAAGGGGGTCACCCCCTTGGAACCCGGTACAAAATATATATTTAATAAACCCATGGACAAGGCTATTTATACGCCGCGGAAGGGTTTGGGAAACAAAGCAGTTTCCCAAATGGAATCCGCAAAGGGGGGCTTTGCCCACTTGAGGAAAACTGTGCGTTTCAAGGTTTACCGATGGAACGCATCAGTTTATTCTTCTGTTTCAACAAGTCGAAATCCTGATTTCGACTTAGAGGGAAATTATTTCCCTCCTTCTTTTTTCATGATATCACAGCAAAATTCCGCTTGGAGAAAAACCATTCCACAAAAAAAAGCCCATATCGACACAAACCGTGCCGACAAAGGCTTTTTCAGACTCAACTAAGCGGTTCCTTTTTAATTTTCCCTGCATTTCGGGGGTATTTTTTCGGGGTGGGTGCAATTTTTTCGATGAACACAAGCTTATGGGACAAATCGGTATGAGGAATCGCAACATCCTTAATTTCTATCAATCTGCCGCCCAGCTTTTTCAGTGCGCCCTTTGCCTGCTCTGCCTCTGCCGCGGCATCGGGGCCCTTCAGTGCCGCAAGCCTGCCGCCGACCTTAATAAAAGGCAGGCAATATTCCGCCAGAACAGAAAGATTTGCAACTGCGCGTGAAACACACAAATCGAACCCTTCACGGTACTGCGGATTCTGTCCGCCATCCTCCGCACGGCTATGGACATAGTGGACAGACCAAGCTGACTGCCGACCTCCTGCAAAAAGCCGATGCGCTTCTGTAGGGAATCCAGAAGGGTCAGTTCAATTTCGGGGCAGGCAATTTTTACGGGAATCCCCGGAAAGCCTGCACCTGTGCCGACATCAATCACGCGCATGCCGTCCCTCCATTCCACGCAGGGAACAAGGCTCAGGCAATCGGCAAAATGCTTCAGCACCACCTCACGCGGCTCGGTGATAGCAGTCAGGTTCATTTTTTCATTCCATTCTAGCAGCAGAGAAAGATAGGTCATGAACTGCTCCGTCTCTTTTTCTCCCAGAGAAACACCCATCTGTTCACAGCAATCCCTGAGCAATGCCCGATTTTCCATTTATTCCTTCCCCTCTCTCTCGATACTGAAAATTTTCCATGTGCCGAAGGCGTTTGGCTCCGCCACCATGCGAAAGGCAAACACCTCTCTGTCCTTTTTGCTTTTCTTGGCAACAGAAACGCGGCGGATACCTGCACCCTCGTCCTCCAGAAAGCAATGATATTCCTTCAAATCCTTTAAGAAGCCTGCCATTTCCTCATAATCCACCACCTCAGCGACTCTTTCGGAAAAATAGCCCATAGCTTCGTCCTTTTTTCCGCTTTCCACCGCCTGCAAAAAGGAACGGAGTGTCCCTCTTGGGTTTGGCAGGGAAACATAGGCAGGCTTATGGGTATCAAAGGCGGCATCCGTCAGGGAAAGCGTTTCCTTCGGCAGATAGAGCTTTTTCTCTCCCCATTTCACCTGTTTTTCCCTTTCGTTCCAAGGCAAAAAAAATCCTTTCATCCCATCACCTTCCTTTCTCATATTTTTAATGCTTACGCTTCATTTGCTCCATATAAATCAACAGAACAGAAATATCCGCAGGGGATACCCCTGTGATTCTGGAGGCCTGTCCCAGATTTTCCGGACGCACCAGATTCAGCTTTTGTCTTGCCTCCAGACGCAGACCCTGTATGGTTTCATAATCCAGCTCCATCGGCAGAAGGCGGCCCTCCAGCTTTTTGAACTGCTCCACCTGCTTCAGCTGCTGGTCGATATAGCCTGCATATTTTATCCGGATATTGACCTGCTCCTGCACATCCTGCGGCAGATCGGGGCGTTCGGGGTCGATTTCCGCCAATGCTTCATAGCTTAACTGCGGACGCTTCAGCAAATCGGAAAGGCGTGCGCCGTTTTTAATCGGTGCCGTGCCGTATTTTTCCAGAAGGGCAAGCACAGGCGCACTCGGCCCCATGGTTACATGCTGCACGCGGTCGATTTCCGCCGCAACAAGACGTTCCTTTTCCAGAAGGGCATCATATCTTTCCTGCGAAATCAATCCGATTCTGTAGCCGATGGGCGTTAATCTCTGGTCGGCATTATCCTGCCGCAGCAAGAGACGAAATTCCGCGCGGCTTGTCATCATGCGATATGGCTCTCTTGTTCCCTTATTCACGATATCATCAATCAGCACGCCGATATACCCATCGGAACGCTGCAAAACCAGAGGCTCCTTGCCCTGTACGAAATGCGCCGCGTTGATGCCGCCAATCAGCCCCTGCGCCGCCGCCTCCTCATAGCCGGAGGAGCCGTTGAACTGCCCTGCGCTGAACAGACCGGGAAAATCCTTGAATTCCAGAGACAATTTCAGCTGTGTTGCATCGATGCAGTCATATTCAATGGCATAGGCAAAGCGCGTAATCTCGCAATGCTCCAGACCGGGAATCGTGCGGTACATAGCAATCTGCACATCCTCCGGCAGAGAGGAGCTCATGCCCTGAATATACATCTCCTCGGTATTTTCTCCTTCGGGCTCTACGAAAAGCTGATGGCGTTCCTTATCCGCAAAGCGCACCACCTTATCCTCGATGGAAGGACAATAGCGAGGGCCTGTTCCCTCAATCACACCGCCGAACATAGGCGAGCGGTCGAGGTTATCCCGAATAATCTGATGTGTTTTTTCGTTGGTATAGGTCAGCCAGCAAAGAACCTGCGGCTTCGCAATATCCTCTGCTGTATGCGAAAAGGAAAACGGCACGATATTTTCATCTCCGTACTGCGGCTGCATTTTCTCTAAATCCAGAGAATTTTTATTCATTCTGGCAGGCGTGCCCGTTTTGAAACGGAATAAATCAATGCCCATTTCTCTGAGCCTTGCGGAAAGCTTCGTGGCAGGCATGAGGTTATTGGGGCCGCTTTCGGTGATATGCTCGCCCGTCAGGCAGCGCGCCTTCATATACGTCCCCATGCAAAGCACAGCCGCCTTACAATCGTATACCGCACCTGCGGCAGTCACAACGCCGCTGACTCTGCCATTCTCCATACGGATATCCACGATTTCCGCCTGCTTGATTTTCAGATTGGGGGTATTCTCCAAGCGGTGCTTCATTTCGGACTGATACGCCTGCTTATCTGCCTGCGCGCGCAGGGAATAGACCGCAGGGCCCTTGCCTGTGTTCAGCATTTTTGTCTGGATATA
>ERZ773183.2550-NODE-2550-length-12093-cov-2.306363_pt1 | contig 12093 bp, 10 predicted proteins | sample MGYA00580532_ERZ773183 | MGnify/ENA primary metagenome ERZ773183 (study PRJEB29015, sample SAMEA2737791) | human gut metagenome | biome: human gut; feature: human-associated habitat; material: faeces | place: China | collected 2012 ... | reverse complement strand
AGTAATTTCGATTTCATCACCTAAAAGCGCCTGAAGAGCAATACCGGGGCCAAAGGCTCCTTTCCTGACCTCCAGAGGATGATGTGCCATTTCTTCTCCGCCAATCTGGCCGAAAAACTGATTGATATAATGTACAACTTTCATAGTATTTCCTCCTAATATACATAAGAGCTCAGTTTATGAGTTCCCTGTCCTATAACAGAGCCCATAATAATTGATAGTGATACACGCATACTGCCATCGGGCTGAATGCTCTCAGAAGCTCCGCCTGACATAAACTCCACCTGTTTTGCATCTCCGATAACCTTGTCCATGGGTGGAAGCATGATAAATTCATTGCAGTCTCCCAGGTTAACAATCGCATCTGCTTCAGCAGTCGTATCGGTAATAGGCTCCTCTACGCCATCCGGCCCCAGCATCATAACGGTTTTTATACCGTTATTTTCACACGCTTTGCATATCATCATCAAATCTGCCTCAGGATTGCCGCCACCCTCTTCCGGAATAGCAACTCCATCAAGCTTCAGCATCCTGGCCATCTTAGCTGCTGAAGCACAGCATCTTTTCTTATCGGAAAGGCCCGGATAAGTCGGTACCACTATCAGACCCCTAAAGTCCAAATCCTTCCCATGCCTTTTATAACATTCTTCCACAAGTGTATTATTCTGATGGTCGTATGTAGTGAGCTTATCCCCGGCTACAACGCAGCATCCGTTTACGATTGCCCCATCAAAAACCTCATTGGGATGAAGCAGCATCGTATGCAGCCTTTTCGCATCCACGCCGTATACATAATTATCATGCAAAAGTCCTTGTGCCATAATCATATACATAATACCGATTTTAGGCAGCTTCTCATAAGGCTCGTCCAGTTTATAGGTTTCCGTATAATCAGCCTCCTTGTTAAGCGCTGCTTTAGCCAGATAATGCGCCGCCTTAAGCCCTGCCTCCCTTATTGCCCTCTCATGTTCTGCAGGCTTCACATCATCTATAACATCTATATCAAGAACAATATTATTTAATGCAGAATACCTGCAATATCCGGCACCGGGCCCTGACATATCTATTATTCCTTCCTGAAATCCCACAATTGTTCCCGTGCTTACTACTGCACACCCCTTCAAAACTTTTGTTACACCTTCTCCGCAAAGCTCGTAATCTCCTATTATTCCCGGAAATGAAGATTTGCCGTCCTCTTTAATCCTCGGCTGTACAACATCCTTTACTGGTATTATCCTCACCGATTCCCCCGGTTTCGCAAGCTCGATTTTTACATCACAAAACATTGAGTCATCCAAATAAGATATCAGTTCTTCCCTGTTAACCATGAGTGTTCCATCTGTGATTTGTGTCTTTTCTCCGAAACAAACATCCTTTATTTCTATAACATCTAAATTAAGCTGCATCTTGTATATCCACCTTTCTTTTTCGGTATTATTTTTAACTCTACATAAAAAAAGAACGCTGCTCAATATAGTGTTGTTTTTTTATAATACATTTTAGCGTTTTTATTTTACGACACTTTTTAATGCAGTTATTTCAAGCAAAGATATTATTACAAGAGCTTTAAATTTATGACATTTTTCATATTACACTTCATATTGTAATACAAAACACATTATTTTTTAACTTAATTTTGTGTTATAGATTAAATCAGTATACCACACATATAATGTAATTGAAATCGATGGAGGAATTGCATTATGGAAAAATTTATTATAACGCCAAAAGAAGATAAAACAGTCACAATGACTATTCGAATAGATAAAACTTTACAAAAAGAATACAACGATCTGTCAGCTAAAACCAATCGTTCCAGAAACGAACTTATAGGAATGGCCTTGAGATACGCACTGGATCACATGGAGCTGAAAAGCAAATAATAAAGCAAGCCTTTAATAATATATACTTCCATAAAAATCCCTGGCTGCCGTCGTCATTTGTTAAAATAATGACTTTCAGGTAACCAGGGTGATAAAACATTTTTATTCTAATATCTGATCCTATTCTTTGTCAGCAATAAGTACATACTTTCCGTCTTCAATCTTAAAAAATTCATGAAATTCTTTCATGAAGAACTCTGCATCTATGGAATGCTCTGTAAAAAATTTGACACATGTACCGCACGATGAACTTAGTACTCTTGGAACAGGCTGAAGAGTGCTTCTTATTTTTAGAGCTTTAAGAAATCTGTCATACTGTATTGCATCAAAATGAGTGTAAAATGTTACTATATATTCCATATATGCCTCATTTGTTTTCGAGAATCAGCTTGTAATAATCCTCTGTATCTTCAATCGATACACTATGATTATTTTTATCCGCAAATCTCTTGATATTTTCCAGTGCAGTTTTATTATCCACTAAAACCGTAATCTTATCATGTTCCTGTGCTATAGCTTTCTTTACCATTATCACAGGCTCCGGACAAGAACAGCCTCTTGCATCAACATTTATTACCATTATTATCTCCTTTACCTTTTATTCCTTGACTGTTTTATTAATATTGGTCAATGCAATTACGGCAACAATTATCAAGCATATGATAACTGCAGCCGGACCATATTCCGAAGGGCCTTCAACAGATGACGCCAGACCGAAGTTATGACAAACTGCTGCCCCCACAATAAAGCCCAAAATTACAACCACAGAATCGGTGTTCCCCTCTCCCGCTAAAATTACCTGTCTCAGAGGACAGCCTCCAAGCAGCACTGAGCCGAATCCAACCAGTATCATGCCGAGAAAATTCCATAATCCGTCGCTGTGTGCCACCGGCTGTGCTTCAAATCCTAAATTAAATGTTCCTATTATCATATTGCCTATAACAGCAACTACGATTACAAGTACAAATCCAAGAAGCATTGAGGTATCTTTAAACAGAACAGTATCTCGAATACCTGAAACGGTACAGAACCTGGATTTTTGAGCCAAAGCTCCTACGATAAGTCCCGCAGCTATGGAGATAATCATAGGTGCGTGCATGGCTCCGGGTCCCTCACTGCTGAAAAAAATAAACGCCGGAGCTGCGCACAGCAATATCAAGAAGCCTATATTAACTACCGGATATACTATACCCTCACATTTGCTCAAATTATACGTCCTCTTAAGAGAAAATCCTTTATTAAGGCATAAAATTCCTATTCCTATTCCTGCGGCGAACCCTACAAGCCCCACTATGGCGTTTAAATCTCCTCCGCCTATTCTCAACATCATCCTCAGCGGACAGCCTAAGAACACCAATGCGCCAACCATTACACAAACAGCAAGCACAAAACGAATAGCAGGTGAAGACCCACCTCTCGGCGAAAACTCCTTACCAATAAGGGACATAATCAGCGCCCCGAAAACGAGGCCTATAAGCTCAGGCCTTATATACTGAACTATTTCGGCCCTGTGAAGCCCTATGCCTCCTGCGGTATCTCTAAAGAAACACGCAATGCAAAACCCCATATTGCCGGGATTCCCAAAGTATACAAGAGCTACAGCAATAATGCCGATAATTCCTCCTGTAACGCCTATCACAGCTGTTTTTTTCATTTTTACCCTCTCCTTCTTTATGATAAGTAACTCTTTGTATTAAGGTTATCATGTTATTTTTCATGAGTAAAAATGTAATTTAGTATAGAGATATAAACTTAAATAGTTTTTTTCTATATTACTTCAATGCTGCTGCCGTTAAAATCATCTATCCAGCCTATTATCTCTGACACACCATCCTGCTCTTTGAGCTTCTTTGCAAGCCGCCTCCCATCCTTTTCAGGCAATGATATCAAAAGCCCTCCCGATGTCTGCGGGTCGTAGAGGATATCCTCTATATTAAGAGGTACATTGGTACCAATAGATACTGAGCTACTGAAATATTCTCTATTTACGCACCTGCCGGGATGATTCCCATACCTGCCATCTCGCCGGCCTCCGGTAGCAAAGGAATATTTCCATAATCAAGATTAAGTGTTATATTCTTTTCTTTTACCATCTCCAGCCCATGACCCAAAAGGCCGAAACCTGTCACATCGGTGCAGCTGTTTATGTTAAAGCTTCTCATTATTTCAGCTGTTCTTTTATTAAGGCTCGCCATAGAATCCACCAATGTATTATAAGAATCCCTGCCCAGCATATCGGCTTTGGCTGCTGTCGTTAATATTCCTGTTCCCAATGCTTTAGTCAGAATAAGAACATCGCCTTTATGAACGTTATTATTTGTCCATATCTCCTTTGGCTCTGCAAAACCCGTAACAGAAAGCCCATATTTAGGCTCCTGATCCTGAATAGTGTGCCCTCCTGTTATTATTGCGCCGGCTTCCTTCACTTTCTCATATCCGCCCTGCAATATATCTCCAACCACATCCTTAGGCATGTCTTCCGGAAAACAGAATATATTTAAAGCCAGTCTTGGACTGCCTCCCATAGCGTATATGTCGCTTATGGCATTTGCCGCCGCAATCTTCCCGTAGGTATAAGGATCATCAACTACCGGGGGAAAAATATCCACCGTTTGTATTAGCACCATATCATCATTTATTTTATACACAGAGGCATCATCACTTGTATCAAATCCCACAATGAGATTGGAATCATGAAACTCCGGTAAATGGCATAAAACTTCCGAAAGAGCACCCGGCCCTATCTTGGCAGCTCAACCGGCGTGCTTTGACATTTCAGTCAGTCTTATATCTTTGAATTTATTTGCCATTTACAGCACCTCCTTTTAAAATCAGTCTTTTTCTCTTATCTATAAGCAATTTCTTCAACGGCCTCTATTACTCTGCCAATCTCCTCATCACTGTTAAAATACCCAAAAGAAAATCTTACAGTGCCCTCTGGAAATGTTCCCAATGTCTTATGTGCATGAGGAGCACAGTGAAGACCGCACCTTGTCATTATCCCATATCTGCTTTCCAGATAAAATGCAGCTTCCGCATTGTCTTTATCCTCAAAATTCAGTGAAACAACAGCACACCGATTACTGCCGGCAGATGGCCCTACAAGTCTGACTCCTTTAATACTATTTACCCCTTCAATAAATTTATCTGTAAGCAGCTTTTTCTTTTCAGCTATTTTATCTAATCCCTCAGCTTCTATAAAATCAAGCGAATGCTTAAGTCCCACTATACCCGGGATGTTAAGAGTTCCCGGTTGAAACTTATCCGGCATGAAATCAGGCATTCTTTCACTGTCGGAATAGCTTCCCGTTCCTCCTAAAATAATAGGGTTCATCTTTTCAGCCATACTATCCGACAAAAGTACTATCCCTATTCCCTGCGGTCCCATAATCCCTTTATGCCCCGGCATTATCACCGCATCTGCTTTAAATCCTTCCATATCCACTGCAACGCTGCCTGCTGTCTGGGATGCATCTATGGCATAGAGTATATTTCTTTCCCTGCAAATTTTACCTATTTCTTTTACAGGCATGATACTGCCACATACATTAGAGCCATGGGTTACCATAACGAGCCTTGTTTCCGGCCTTATCATCCGGCCTATCTCATCTGCTTTCAAACACCCATTATCATCACATTTGGCTTCATCCCATACTACTCCGGATTTTTGCAGACGGAAAAGAGGCCTTACAACCGCATTGTGCTCCACAGATGTTGTTACAACATGGTTGCCACTTTTCAAAATCCCTGATAATACCATATTAAGTCCTGCCGTAGCTCCTGATGTAAATATGACATTCTTCAAATCACTACATCCAAAAATGCGACATATTGCCTCTCTTGTCTTTATTATCTCCGCTTCAAGATTATAAGCTTTACCATAACTTCCTCTGCTTATGTTATATCCGTTGTTTTCAATATGCTGCTCCACTGCACGTCCCAGCCCCGGCGCCTTTGGAAATGATGTGCTCCCGTTATCGCAATATATCTGATTCATATGTGCCTCTCATTCCTTTATCAACATCATAATCTGTATCCATATCTCTCCAACGTAAAAATTTTAAATGTTTCCGCAGTAGGCGACATTGTAATTCTGTCATCATATACCATATAAAACTCTCTCGTAGTTAGTCTTCTATATCAAATACCAGAAAACCTCTGTCCGTATTCTCCCTTTCGGCAGCAGCCTCAGATATTATAGATATCCCCATACCGCTTCTCACTGACTGCTTTACCGCCTCCATACTGTTGACTCGCAACACTATATCCATGGATGTATACGCAAGCCCTTTTGATTTTAATTCATTCTCCAACGTCTTTCTTGTTGCCGAGCCACTTTCCCTCAAAACAAAGGGCTCATTGATGAATTCACTTAGCTTAAAGCTCTTTCTTTCCAATTTGGCAAACCTACTGTTTTCAGGTGTTATCAGAACAGCCCTATCCCTTTTCAAAAGCCTGTACGTAAGCCCGTTATTTTCCTTATATCCCGTAAAGCCTATTTCTCCTTGATGCGACTTGATACTTTCCGTCGCTGTGCTGCTGTCTGACTGTGTCAGTACAAATCTTACCTTTTCATATTCTTTTTTAAAATCAGCCATAACAGAAGGTACGATATATTCCCCCGGTATGCTGGAGCATCTTATATCAACAGTGCCATCTATGCTTAATGAAAAATTGTGAATCGAATATACTGCCTGCTCACGCATATTGAGAAGATTAACAGCATAATGGTAAAAAAGCTTCCCCTCTGCTGTGGGTAACGCTTCTGTTTTTCTTCTGTCAATCAATTGAAGGTTAAGTTCCTTTTCCAAAGCATTGACATGAGTACTAATGGTTGGCTGGGTCAAAAAAGTAGCGTCTGCTGCCTTTGAAAATCCTCTGTATTTTATTACATTGACAAAAGCTTCTATCTGCTTAAAATCCATTATTGTTTCCTCTGTCCGCAAAGAACTCTGTAATCTCCGGCCATTTCCGTTATTCCCGTTTTATCAAAATACTCAAGTATTAGAACAGCATATTTCCTTGATGTATTTAGGGCATCGCGATATTCCGCCAACGTGACCCTGCCCTTTTCATCCAATATATTTTGTAAAATATACTTTGCTTTTTCAAGGCTTCCTCTGCTGATATAATAACTATGATTCAGCCTGTTCAATATGCCATCGTTACACATGGCTTCCAACATGGAGATAACAAGCCTTTCATCCTTAAATTGAGAAATGACTTCATCTGTAAGTGGCGGCTGTAGACCCTCAGCTTCGTATTTCTTCTCAATACTTGCAGCTATAGCTCTCTGCTCCTTTGTATATTCAATATGAAAATCTGCTAAAGAAATATTGCCATTTACCTCCTTTATAATCTTCTTTTTCAAAATATAATCTATCAACATCCCTGTTTTTTTCATCTTCTGCGTATAAAGCGCGCTGCTAAGTCTTTTTCTGAATTCCTCTTTTGGCATACCGACATTTATGGGATTTTCTTTATGATATTTTTCAAGAATATCTGATACCCTCATCCTGCAGTCTTGTATATACTTTTCATGTAAAATAAGATTCTCGCTTATCTTAATAATCAGCCCTTCTTCTAATAGCTGGTTTATTACCCTTTGGACTTCGATTTCAGACTTTCCGAATTTCTTTATAATAAAATCCTTATCAGGTAAATCAGCACTTTCCTGCGCAAATATCTCTCCCAATATTTCTTTATCATTTCCAACATCCTTCACTCGTAAGCTTTCTACGGCATTCTCATCCAATCTTTTTTTCTTTTTGGCCTGCTGATCCAGAATCTCTCCTCCTGCTATCGTCTCCATCGGAGAATAAAACCTTAAGATGAATTTATCTCCGCGCCTTAATACCATGGCATGCTCAAACCTTAGCTGTGCATAGCAGCTTTCTCCTTTTCCTATTGATTCCTTCTCAAGAAGCACTGCTTTGCACAGTTCTTCTGCTGCTCCGCAGTAAAAATGCACTCTGCTGCCGGTTTTAAGAAGCCTTCCGGTATTTTCAAACATATCTATTCTTACATCCACCATATGTGTGTTGTGTAAACCTCCGGGATATGCTATTACATCGCCTCTGCCTATTTCTTCTTTTTTTGCTCCCGACACATTTACGGCTGCCCTCTGTCCGGCTGCTGCTTTTTTTACATCCCTGCCATGGATTTGTATATTCCTGATCCTTAATTTTTTCATACCGGGATAAAGCATAATTTCCTGACCGCTTTCCACAGCCCCTTCCGTAATGGTTCCCGTCACTACTGTACCAAACCCTGCCACAGAAAAAACCCTGTCCACCGGCATACGAAAAAGTTCTTTATCCTCTCTCTTTGCTCCGCAGCCTGCCGCCATCTCCAGTATCACAGCCCTCAGCTCCTCAATTCCCTTACCAGTATGGGATGACACTTCTGCAACAGGAGCATTCTCAAGGAATGTCCCCTTTACATTGTCTCTTATATCCTCTCTTACAACCTCAAGCCACTCTTCATCTACTGAATCAGTCTTGGTAATAACTACTATTCCCATTTTTATATCAAGCATCTTGACTATCTCAAAATGTTCTCTTGTCTGAGGCATAAAGCCTTCATCAGCAGCTACTACAAGAAGTACAATATCTATGCCTCCAATGCCTGCAAGCATATGCCTTATAAACCGTTCATGCCCCGGTACGTCTATAATGCCTATATCCATATGCTTATCATTGTTAAGGTAGGCAAATCCAAGCTCTATTGTTATTCCTCTTTGCTTTTCTTCTTTAAGTCTGTCAGTATCCACTCCTGTCAGAGCCTTTATAAGACACGTTTTGCCGTGGTCTATATGACCGGCTGTACCAACAATCACATTTCTCATATGGATCTCCTTATCTATATGGATTTTTCAATCATATACATGGCGTCTACAATGATATCTACGTCACTTTCTTCTACAGTTCTCATATCAAAATATATTTCATCTCCTGTTATTCTGACGATTATAGGTACAGCGTTCATTCTCAGCATTCTTTCCAGCTTTTCTGCCGGCATATCAGTCTTTATTTTTACTGCTATTCCATCAATCTCAACTGTAGGAGCGCATCCTCCTCCCACCTGTTCCGTTACAGCAACTATTTCCGGCTGAAAATGCTTCAAGGGTTCAATTCTTTTTTTCAGTAACATTCCCTTACTTTTCATTTCATCAATACCCATAGTAATCATCTTAAGAGTGGGTATACGTTTCATGACGTTTTCTGTGTCAATATATTCGCGTAGTGTGGCCTCAAGGGCTGCCAACGTTAACTTGTCCGACCTGAATGCCCTTGCCAAAGGATGCTTCTTCATTTTCTCTATAATCTCTTTCTTTCCTGCTATTATACCTGCCTGAGGTCCTCCCATAAGCTTGTCGCCACTGAAAAGTACGGCGTCTATCCCTGTTTTCAGGCTTTCCTTTACGGTAGGCTCGTTTATACCGCAGCTGCTTAAATCCGCCATAAGGCCGCTTCCCATATCATATATAACAGGAATACCTTTCTCCCGTCCCAATGATATAAGCTCATTAAGGGTCGCTTCTTCTGTGAATCCCAATATACGGTAATTACTTGTATGCACCTTCATTATCGCCGCCGTCTCTTCTGTCAATGCAGCCTCATAATCAGATACCCTTGTTTTGTTTGTGGTCCCCACCTCCACAAGCTTTGCTCCGCTGCATTCCATAATTTCAGGAATCCTGAAGGAGCCTCCTATTTCCACCAGCTCTCCCCGCGATACTACTACTTCTCTGCCATCGGCAACAGCAGTCAGGCAGAGGAATGTTGCCGCTGCATTATTGTTTACTGCAATTGCGGCCTCCGCTCCTGTTATTTTACATATCAGACTGTCTATATGACTGTATCTCGAACCTCTCCCGCCACACTCCAAGCTGTATTCCAAAGTGGAATATCCTCCGGCTATCTCTGAGATATTTCGGCAGGCAGAATCCGACAGCACTGCTCTGCCCAGATTAGTATGAAGAACTACTCCGGTAGCATTGACTGCCTTTATGAGACTATGTTTTTTCTTTTCCTGTATACGTCTTAAGACATCCGCAATAAAGTCTTCGAGGTCTAAGGAATATCCTTCTATGTCCTGCCCAAGTATTTTTCGTCTTTCCTCTGCAACAGTCTCCCTTACGGATTCCACTATCAACTCTCTTGGAGTATTATCAATAAACTGATGCAGCCTCTCATCATCCAGTATCTTATCCACTTTCGGAAGCTCTGCCAACAGCGCTTTTCTGTTCTTCATGCTTTCCTCCCGGAATCATATGTAATTCTTTTCTTTCAATATATTCAGAGCTCTTTTTCTTTTCTCTTCGCTTATCATTATTATAGGACCTGTACAGCCCATCCCGCTTTCAGCATATATATCTTCTTTCCAGAGAGCCGCAACAGCGTCTTCAAGATTCATAACTTCTATTCCGGGTATCTGTGCGGTAACAATTTCCTTAGGCGGTGCGCTTATCTGTTTATCTACAACTGTTTCTGCATTAGGTTGGCAAATTTCCTTTAAAATATCTTCAAGCCCTGCCATCCTTGCTTTACGCAGCTCTTCTTTTGCCATATCATTAAGACCGTTTCTCAGAAGACTTGCCGCATACTCCACAGCTCCTGCAATAAGCGGTGCTCCCGAAGCTCTCGATATTATCATTACAAGCTTATCAAAATTTTCTCCTATACCCGGGCCGTAACCCCATCCCAACGACTCATATCCACCGCCTGTATTAAAAGATGACAGCATCTTAACCATGAGATTTCCTGTCAAGGAATCCATTACCATAACATCTGCGCTGCCCTGCAAAATATCATTCCCTCTCATGATACTTCCGCCCTCAGCTCTTCCCGACTCGGCAAACAGTATAGGATACCCGTTTTCTTTAAGCCTGTACAAAGCCTTTTCACACTGCCTTGCACCATCTATATTGGCAATGCCTACAGTAGGCATACTTACTCCGTCTGCTTTAGCCGCAATTATGCCATATACTGCATTTTTTATCATTGCCGCCACTCTGTCAGTGTCTGATGTCCCCGTCGTTGAAGCCAGATACATAGCTCTGCCTCTTGCCGGCGTCACTACCTTACCTATTGTTGATACTCCCACAGGGAACGGATAATGCATTGTCACTGCCCCATCAAGCTCTCCAGTTTTAAGCATTCGCTCCATCTCATCATGAGCATTATCGCCACTTATAATCGCCGTCTTTATTCCCTTCTTTCCGGCAAGAACAACGGCTTCCATAATATTCTCTCTGCCATGCTCACTGCCGTCCTCCGCAATACCTATTACAATATCTTTTCCGGAGAATTCTACGTGCCTTACTATTTTCTTTTCAGCCGCCGTACTTTCATTGGCCTGAATGATGAAACTAACTCCATCAAATAGATTAGTCATTCTGCCAAGAAACAAGCTCCCCTTTCCTATTATCATGGCGCGTTTTATTTTTCCCACTATCATATCTTCCCTGGCAAATCCCAGATACGGAACACCTGACGGAATATGTCCTTGAGTAGGCGCCCAGCCCTTCATACCGTGTTTCTTCACAAACTCGGCAAGCTGATTTCTCTCAATATCGCCGCGCTTTACACCAAGCGCCCCAATCATTTTATAATTGGACTCAGGCACATCCCCGGCTCCTGCCGGTTTAGTGATGTCCGGGTTCTGCATTTCAGGTGAAAACTTATCAACATCTGTTATCTTAAGACCTTCCACTTCAAGAGGCTTTGTGACAAGTGACTCTATTACCGCTTGAGGAGACGCCCCTGTACCTACCGTATGTCTGCCTACTATATCCGTTCTTATCTGCGGACTCTCACCATCATCGGCAGAAATCAGAACTGCAAATCCGGCAATTGAATCCTCAAGTATCGGCATACCTTTTTTCACATGGTCTTTCCCATTCATACCAAGTTTCGCCGTACAGCCTCCCGCTATTACTGCAACCTTTTTAAATGTGCCTGCTTTTACAAGTGAAGCGGCATCAATTAAGGCATGAGCCGGTGCTGCGCAAAATCCTCTCACATCTGAACCTGTCGCATTTATCAGCCCAGCTGCCTCAGCTGCCGCCTTTGCAAAATTGCCGCCTCCACGCTGATTCATGTCTCCGCACGCCTCTTCACAGCAATCTATGACATATTCTATTTCCGCAGGCTCTATGTTTGAATTCTTTATTAAGTAAAGAAGCGACAGCACGCTCGATGCTTTT
>ERZ773183.2536-NODE-2536-length-12159-cov-12.686963_pt1 | contig 12159 bp, 10 predicted proteins | sample MGYA00580532_ERZ773183 | MGnify/ENA primary metagenome ERZ773183 (study PRJEB29015, sample SAMEA2737791) | human gut metagenome | biome: human gut; feature: human-associated habitat; material: faeces | place: China | collected 2012 ... | reverse complement strand
AACACGCTCCGAAGCCGCATCTGGGATATGGTATTTTTTCTTTTTTCTGACTATCTAAATCCACAATTGGTGAGAATGGGGGATTAAATATTAATTTCCATCTGATACCAAAGAACAGAAAACCAGAAACTCTATATAAAGTTTCTGGTTTTCGTTTCTTTAATCCATTAAATTATTTAAACAGTGGAGCTAATGCAGCAGCTAATTCATCTTTGATTGCCTGCGCTTCTGCAAGATCCTTTCCAAGGGTGGTGAAGTAGGTCTTGATCTTAGGTTCTGTACCAGATGGACGAACAACAACAGTTGCGCCATTATCGAGTCCATATGTCAGTACGTTAGCAGATGGAAGACCGGTAGCTTCAGTGTTCTTGTAATCTGTTACACTGACAACCTTTCTTTCTCCGATTGCTGCAGGTGGGTTATCACGAAGTTCCTGCATGATGCCAGCCATCTTATCCATACCTGTAAGTCCAGGGAATTCGAAGCTGTCTACAACATTTAAGTAACGGCCGTATTCCGTATAAATCTCTTCCAGTCTCTGTTTTAAAGAGCTTCCGATACTTCTGTAGTAAGCAGCCATCTCACAGATGAGCATGGAGCTGATTACAGCATCTTTATCACGAACGTAAGGTCCTGCTAAGTAACCATAACTCTCTTCAAATCCAAAGATGAATCGGTCTACTTCTCCGGCAGCTTCTAAGGAAGCGATCTGGTCACCGATCCACTTAAATCCTGTAAGTACATTTCTCATCTCTACGCCATAATGAGAAGCAACGGCTTCTGCAAGTGGTGTGGAAACGATTGACTTCACTGCAACAGCCTTTTCAGGGAGTGTACCTAATTCTTTACGTCCTGCACATATGTAATCAAGAAGCAGAACACCCATCTCATTACCTGATACAAGTTCATAAGAGCCGTCCGGACACTTCATGGCAATGCCGACACGATCAGCATCAGGATCGGTAGCGAGCATCAGGTCTGCATCGGATTCCTTCGCAAGTTCAAGACCGAGTTTTAAGGCTTCAAAAATCTCCGGATTAGGATAGCTGCATGTTGTAAAATATCCGTTAGGATATTCCTGTTCAGGAACGATAGTGATATCTGTGATACCAATGTCATTTAAAACTCTTGTTACAGGAACAAGACCGGAACCGTTCAGTGGGCTGTATACCAGCTTAAGACCGGCAGTCTTACAAAGACCTGGACGAACCTGACGTGCTTCGATAGCTTCATAGAATGCGTTCTTACAATCATCTCCTACAAAGCGGATGAGTCCCTGCTCAACACCTTCTGCAAAAGAAATGTATTTTGCCCCGTTAAGAACATCAGTCTTCTGAATCTCTTCGTATACGATAGCAGCCGCATCATCAGTCATCTGGCATCCGTCAGGACCATAAGCCTTATAACCGTTATACTTAGCCGGGTTATGAGATGCAGTAACCATGATACCTGCATTACACTCATAATAGCGTGTAGCAAAAGAAAGTGCAGGAACTGGCATCAATGCATCATAGATACGAACCTTAATTCCGTTAGCGGCGAGAACGGCAGCAGCAGTTTTGGCAAAAACATCACTTTTAATACGGCTATCGTAGCTGATGGCAACCGTCTGGTTACCACCCTGTGTCTTTACCCAGTTGGCGAGACCCTGTGTAGCCTGACGTACTACATAGATGTTCATACGGTTAGTTCCGGCTCCAAGAACACCTCGAAGGCCGGCAGTTCCAAACTTCAGTGCAACTGCAAAACGGTCTTTAATCTCGTCATCATTTCCCTCGATACCGGCAAGCTCAGGATGAAGATCACTATCTTCAAGGTCAGCAGCAAGCCAGCGTTTGTACTCGTCTAAATACATGTTGTAACTCCTTCCAATGTTAAATGTTAGTGCTTTATAAAAGCTTATTTTATGTATCTGATTTTACCATAACAGGTACTATTTATCAAGACGAAATTATGTATACTTTTGGAAAAGAAAACGAAACATGACAGGTAAGAAAGAGAAAATACATCTCTTATTTTAATTACCATTAAAATTAAAAAATAGTTCACAAAGATAAGTATTTCTGTGGTATTATATAAAATACGTGGCATTTGTGGTATCACAGGAGTCATAATTAAGAAAAGAAAGGGAGAAGCCTTCTTAATTTAAATTTATAGGATAGAATTCTACAAGCTGATAAGATAAGCGAAGAAGAGAGACATAAAGACAGACATTAATATAGACATAATATATAGAAGAATGTCGAGGCATTCTTGAATTTATCCTATGTAATGATGTTAGGGTCAAAAGGTATTTTGCCCCTAACTTGATGTCACGAATTACTCCGCAGCTAATGCAGCTCCCGTAATTCTGAAACATTCGAAATCCGCTGATTTACTACGTAAATCGCTACTTTCTCATGTTCCGTGGGTCCCAAAGTCAAACACCTTATCGTACAAGCACGAACGGCGTTTTGACCTTTTGACCCTGACATCATGTAATTATAGAAGGCAGATTAACTATGGCAGAAAAAATTATTGCAGTTTCCGCAGGAAGAGAAATCACAGAAACAGAATTTAACGAATTTTTAAGCAAGCTTCCAGAACAGCAGCAGGCTTATGTAGCAACAGAAGAAGGAAGAAAGCAGGCATTAACTCAGTATGCAAACTACTTCTTATTTGAGAAGCTTGGATATGACAAGAAGTATGATCAGGACGAAGCTTTTATTGCTACAATGGAAGCAGTGAAGAGAGAACTTTTAGGTCAGTATGCTTTAACTCAGGAGATCAAAGATATCCAGGCAGCACAGGAAGAGTGTGAGGCATATTATAACGAGCATAAAGCAATGTTCGTAAAAGAAGCAAAGGCTACGGCAAAGCACATTCTTACAGAAACAGAAGAAGAAAGTAAGAAAGTATTAGAAGAAATCGAAAGTGGTGCTAAGACATTTGAAGATGCTGCAAAGGAATATTCCAAATGCCCATCAAAAGCACAGGGTGGAAGTCTTGGAACATTTGGACGCGGACAGATGGTAAAAGAGTTTGATGAAGCGGTATTTACTGCAGAAGTTGGTAAGATTATCGGACCAGTAAAGACAGACTTCGGTTATCATTTAATCTGTGTAGATGAGCTGACAGGTGGAGAACAGTCTGAATTTGCAGAAGTTTACCCACAGATTATGCAGCAGCTTACAACAGAGGCACAGAATAAGAAGTATATGGAAGTACGCCAGGCAATGATTGAAAAATACGGTCTTGAATTCAAATGATGTTAGGGTTATAATAAGTTCGTATAACTTAGGGCGATGCGACCATACATCGACAACTGCGTAAGCAGATATTTATATTTATGGAGGTTAATAATTATGGCATTAGTATCAGCAAAAGAGATGCTTCAGAAAGCAAAAGCAGGACATTATGCAGTAGGACAGTTCAATATCAATAACCTTGAGTGGACAAAGGCAATCCTGTTAACAGCAGAAGAATGTAAATCCCCAGTTATTTTAGGTGTATCCGAAGGTGCGGGCAAATACATGGCAGGATACAAAACTGTTGTAGGTATGGTAAACGGAATGTTAGAAGAGTTAAACATTACAGTACCTGTAGCACTTCATCTTGATCATGGTTCATATGAAGGAGCTAAGAAGTGTATTGAAGCTGGATTCTCCAGTATCATGTTTGACGGTTCTCATCTTCCATTTGAAGAGAACGTAGAGAAGACAAAAGAATTAGTAGCAATCTGTAACGAAAAAGGAATGTCTCTCGAAGCAGAAGTTGGTTCTATCGGTGGAGAAGAAGATGGTGTTGTAGGAATGGGCGAATGTGCAGATCCTCAGGAATGTAAAGCTATCGCTGATCTTGGTGTAACAATGTTAGCAGCAGGTATCGGTAACATCCATGGTAAGTACCCTGCAAACTGGGCTGGATTACAGTTTGACGTATTAGATGACATTCAGAAGTTAACAGAAGAAATGCCTCTCGTATTACACGGTGGTACAGGAATTCCTGAAGATATGATCAAAAAAGCAATCTCTCTTGGTGTTTCTAAGATCAATGTAAACACAGAGTGTCAGATTTCTTTCGCAGAAGCTACACGTAAATATATCGAAGCTGGTAAAGACTTAGAAGGAAAAGGATTTGACCCTCGTAAGTTATTAGCTCCTGGTGCAGAAGCAATCAAAGCTACTGTAAAAGAAAAGATGGAAATCTTCGGTTCTATCGGAAAAGCTGAATAATTAAATAGGAATTTTCTATAGACAAGGGATACGCTCCCAAAGAAAGAAGAACCCCTATATTTGTGACTCTATCGCTGTGGGTTGAATGTTCGCTTCAAGGCTCGCATTCAATCCTCGCTCTAAGGCCACAAATATAGGGGGTTCTTCTTTCTTTGGGAGCTGTTTTTTATTGGGGATGAAATTACTATTTACTATTTGGAGTGCTTTGATATCACTACCAATGAATACAGTAGTCTTCTGCTCCCACCCTCCCCTTCTCTCCCCAAAGGCTATTTCATTCATTCCATGTGGAGCCAAAACACAGAAAAAAAGAAATAATGCCCTATCCCAGATGCGGCTTCGGAGCGTGTTTAAGATGCGGATGAGCATCTTAAACACAGCGACTACAGAGCAGATGGGATAGGGCATTATTTCTTTTTTCGTCTGTTTTTTTCAATTAAATTAATTCAGTCGACCATATATTTTGGTTTCTTCATAGAGCCAATCGGCCAGTTCGTCATTATAATCTCCTGGCAGGCATCGCCATGTCCAGTTTCCGCCCAGTGTAGAAGGTGTATTCATTCTGCCTTCTACTCCAAGTCCAAGAAAATCCTGCATCTGCATAATCGCAGTATCGGCAACACTTGCCCAGGCACAACGCATCATACCAATATGATAACCTTCTTCTTTTGTAAGACGGAGGTAGCGAATGGCATTGTTTTGGAATTCTTCCGGAGCGGTTTCAAACCAGCCAAGGATGGTATCATTATCGTGTGTTCCTGTGTATACAATACAATTATTTGGATAGCAATGTGGAAGATAACCGGAACCGGTATCTCTGCTGTCAAAGGCAAATTCGAGGACTTTCATTCCTGGAAATCCGGTAGATGCTAAAAGCTGTTTTACCGAGTCTGTTAAGAATCCGAGATCTTCTGCAATAATAGGCAGTTTGCCAAGTTTGTTCTCGATTGTAGTGAATAAATCCATGCCAGGACCTGGTTTCCAATGCCCATTTTTGGCGGTGGAATCACCGTATGGAATGGCATAGTATTCATCAAATCCGCGGAAGTGGTCGATGCGGATTACATCGTAGATTTTTGACTGGTAAGCAATACGGTTTACCCACCATTGGTACCCAGTTTCTTTCATGTAATCCCAGTTGAAAAGAGGATTGCCCCAAAGCTGACCGTCAGCGGAAAATCCATCGGGTGGGCATCCGGCAACTTCGATTGGACAAAGGTTCTCATCAAGCTGGAATTCTTCCGGATGTGCCCAAACGTCAGCGCTGTCGTAAGAAACATAAATAGGCAGATCACCAATAATTTTTATATTATTTTCTTCTGCATATGCTTTTAACCTGTCCCATTGATAGAAAAATAAAAACTGTACCTTTTTCCAGAACAGGATTTCATCGGTAAGTTCCTGGTGGATGGCTTCAAGAGAATCTTTTTCTCTTTTCTGGAGAGTTTCTGGCCACTCTTTCCAGGATTGACCGCCATGGTAATCTTTAATTGACATATATAATGCATAATCATCTAACCAGAATTTCTGCTCTTTACAGAATTTTTGAAATTGTTCGGAAAGTGCTCCGGATATACGGGAGCAGGCTGTTTTTAAGACAGTAAATTTATGACCGTAAAGCAGACCGTAATCTACGGTAGTTGGTTGATCGCCCCAGGAGAGAGAGGCATATTCTTCTTCTTGTAACAGCCCTTCTTCTTTTAAATCATCAAAGTCAATCATATATGGATTGCCGGCATAGGAAGAGAAAGACTGATAAGGAGAATCTCCATATCCTGTTGGACATATCGGAAGAATCTGCCAGTATGTCTGTCCGGCACGATGTAAAAATTGTATAAAATCACGCGCGCACTGTCCTAGTGTTCCAACTCCGTAAGGGGAAGGAAGGGAAGTGATCGGCATTAGTATTCCTGCGGTTCTCATAAGAGACCTCCTGTTTTTTCTATTTTAATTCTTTAATTCTTCAATTGTTTAATTCCATGACACTTTCACCTTCAATTAAATGAAATGGTGTTGTTTTATGTGTTGCATGATAAGGATAATTAATTCGCTGTAGTATCAGGTCAACTCCCTTTTTAGCGAGCTGTGTTGTGTCCTGCTGTACAGTTGTAAGGCGGGGTACGCAGTATCTGGAAAGTGCGATACCATCATATCCAACGATGGAAATGTCTTCTGGCACTCTTTTTCCCATGTCATAGATTGCACGCATTGTTCCAAGGGCAATTAGATCACTCATTGCAAAAATAGCAGTGATAGCAGTATTACGGTTTAAAAGCCGCATAGCTGCTTGATAGCCTTCTTCCATGGAGAAACGGCAAGGCTCATATTGCAGTCGCTGGTTAAATGAAAGTTTGCTGTTTTTAAATCCCCATTTTGCACCGGTAAATCTGCGGAAACTGATTTCTGTTTCGGTCAGATTACCGCCGACCACACCGATAGAGGTATGTCCCTTTTTAGCAAGATACTCAATGACGGACTGGGCAGCTTGTTCATCACAGGTTGTCACAGAAGAAAGATTGTCAAAGTCCAAATCACTGCTATTGTTGGTCAATAAAAGGCAGGGGATGTGGATGTGGGCAAAATCTTCTTTAAAATATTCTAAGTTACCGCCTAAGAAAACGATTCCCTTTGGATTGCGGTCGCGGCAAAGCTGGATTGCATAGTTTACTTCATTGGCATCTTCATCTATATAATAGGTAGAAACATTTTCTCCATTCTTTAAGAAGAGAGACTGCATCTGTTCTACAATGTCGGCAAATAGCAGGTTAGAAGTTCCTTTTACAATAAGAATCACAGAGGAACTGGACTGCATTTTCAGATGTCGGGCATTACTGTTTGGCTGGAAATTATTTTCTTCAATCACGCTCAATATTTTCTTTCTGGCCTTTTCGCTGACATCTGGGTGATTATTTAAAACCCTGGATACGGTTCCAATACCGTATCCCGATAAACGAGCAATATCTTTGATTGTCATACGCATTACCTTCCAAATAAATGATATGTAATATATTACCCTTTAACTGCTCCGGCCGCAACACCTTTAATAATATATTTCTGGCAGCTTAAGTAGAATACAATAACAGGGATAACTGCCATGATCAGGCATGCCATGATGGCACCCATATCTACTCGTCCATAACTTCCCTTCATGTACTGGATGATGATGGAGATGGTTTTGTATTTCTTAATATCAAGAATCAGGTATGGAAGAAGGAAGTCGTTCCAGATCCACATTGCTTCAAGAATACCTACAGAAATATAAGTTGGTTTCATAATTGGAAGGACAACAGAGAAGAAAGTACGGATAGGATTACATCCGTCAATCATAGCTGCTTCCTCGATTTCAACAGGGATAGACTTTACAAAGCCGCAGAACATAAATACGGCAAGTCCGGCACCAAACCCCAGATAAACAATAATGAGTCCCCATGGAGTATTTAATCCAAGTGTATCAGCAGTTCCTGATAAAGTGAACATGACCATCTGGAAAGGAATTACCATGGAAAATACGCATAAAAGGTAAATTAATTTTGTAATCTTGTTTTGTACGCGGGTAATGTACCATGCACACATGGAACAGCATACGAGGATAACGATAACAGAGAGAACGGTAATAAATACGGTCCAGCCTACTGCTTTGATAAAGTCGTATTTTGAGATACTGGTTAAATAGTTCTCAAGACCTACATAACTTTTTTCATTTGGAAGTTTAAATGGCTCTAAACTGATGAATGCTTTCTTTTTAAAGGAGTTCATCAAAACGATTAAAATTGGTGAGACAAATAATATGGAAATAAGGGTAAAAAATATAGTTGCAAAAATACCACTTGTTTTATTTTTCATTATTGCTGTACCTCCTTGCTCTTAGTAGCATAAAGCTGAATCATACCGATAGCGACAACGATGATAAAGAAGATAACCGCTTTTGCCTGACCGACACCCTCATATCCGACACGACCGTAGAAGGTATCGTAAATATTCAGTGCCATCATTTCTGTCTGATGCATCGGTTCACCGCCTGTCAGGGACAGGTTCTGGTCAAAGAGTTTAAATGAGTTTGTAATTGTTAAAAATGTACAGATTGTAATAGAAGGCATCATGTTTGGAATCGTAACATGGATGAGACGCTGCCATTTATTTGCTCCGTCAATCATGGCAGCCTCATTTAAGGAGCCTGGGATTGCCTGAAGTCCGGCAATGTAAACAATCATCATGTAACCAATCTGCTGCCAGCATATTAAAATGACAAGACCCCAGAAACCAAGCTTTGCACTTAATTTCAGTGCCAGGTCAAATTTTTCAAAAATACCATCAAAGATTAACTGCCAGATATAACCGAGTACGATACCACCGATTAAGTTAGGCATAAAGAATATAGTACGGAAAATGTTTGTGCCTTTGATTTTCTGTGTCAGTGCAAGTGCGATAGCGAAGGCAAGAACGTTGATTAAAACTAAAGTTACAACAGCAAAAACTGCTGTAAAGCCAAATGCATGAGTAAATGTATTGTCTTTAAATGCTTCTACATAATTGGATAAGCCCACGAAAGAGGCATCTCTGATTGTAGTAAATTTGCAAAATGATAAGTAAATACCTTCGATGAAAGGAACGATGAAGCCGATGATAAATGCTGCGAATGTAGGAAGTACAAAAATCGGCCAGTATTTTTTAATGGACTTTTCCATAGTAGCAATAGCCTCCTTAAAAAATACAGGGAGGACGGTATGTCCACCCTGCATCTGAGATATGTTTATAAGTTTTTGTTTCAATTTGTATTTAAATTGTTTTACTGTTTTAAATAGAGGAGAGTTTAAACTTGTTATAAAAAGTTATTTTGTAGCGGCAGCGGCTTCTTTAGCCCATCCGTCAACAAATGCAGTCTGTACTAACTTCCAGTTTGCATCTGTCTGGTCTGCTGCATAAGTAGTAAGTGCAGAACCTAAGTCGTTCTTCCACTGTTCAGATGGCATTGTGGAGAATGTCCAGTCTACAGGAGTATAACCTTTTTCCATGTAGTCGTTTGCGATGTTAACCAGTGGGTTTTCAGATTCTAAGTTGTTTTTGAAAGGAATAACGAATCCCATTCCGTCTGCGCCGCACATCATCTTTGTACCTTCTTCAGAAGTTACGCACCAGTTCATGAAATCAAGTGTTGCCTGAATATCTTCTTTGCTTGCATTTTTATTTACACACCAGTAATTCTCTGTACCAGTACAAAGTCCCTGTTTCTCTTCACCAGGAGCACCAATATAAATAGGAAGCATTCCAAGATTATCATCTCCAACATCAGCGATATCACCATATGCCCATGTACCATTCTGATAGAATACAGCCTGTTCTGTTGTGAATTCAGCTACAGCGTCATCACCAGTTTTCTTGCTTAACTGTTTTGCATCACATGTTCCATTGTTGATGTATAAATCCCAGATGTTACGGTAGTTATCAAGATAAGTACCTTTGATTGCTTTTGTATCTGTGATTCCGTCTTTCTGGTATTCATAGTAAATAGGAAGGTTTGCAAGATGCGTTTTAAATCTCCAGTCAGAAGAACCGTCCATACCAGCGGAAGTAAATGCGGAGAATCCTAATTCATCTTTTCTCTTTGTGATATCTTCAGCAACTTTCTTTAAATCTGCGAAAGATTTGATATCATCCTGTGTGTAACCAGCTTTTTTAAGAAGTGCTTTGTTGTAGATTAAACCGTAAGTTTCTGTACAGTAACCAACACCTGCGATTTCATCGCCGTTCTTTAATTCAAACTTATCACTTGTAAGTTCATTTAAAATATCAGAACCTGTTAAATCGTAGCAGTAGTCTTTCCATGAAGCAAGACCTACAGGACCGTTAACCTGGAAAAGAGTAGGAGCTTCGGATTTACCCATCTCACTCTTTAATGTAGTTTCGTACTGGTTTGCTGCTGCTGTTACTACTGTAACTGGAACACCAGTTTCGTCTGTGTATTCTTTTGCAAGTTCCTGCCACTGTTCATCTGCTTCTGGTTTGAAGTTAAGATAGTAAACAGAACCTTTGGATGAGTCCTTATCAGAAGATGCTTTCTTATCGGAACTTCCGCTGCCACATCCGGTGAGCATGGAACAAGCCATGATTGTTGCTAAGCCTGCTGCAAGTAATCGTTTCATTTTTCTCATAATAATGAATCCTCCTTTTTAAATATCCTTGCGTGTCTTGCGACTTAAGAGTATGTAACTATGTACTGGAATCGTTTTCGGAAATGTTTCCAGTTGTTTGATAAGCATATTATATAACTTATATGAGTAGAATTACAAGTATTTTTTGTCGAATACAAAAATTTTGTTAAAAGTTATTGAAAAACATAATAAAAACTATACATATTGAACAAAGGATTTGATTGTAAAATAAAATTTTTTTAAAAGGGTATGGACAAACTAAAAAAAGTAGTGTATACTCAGCCTTAAATTACAGGGAAATCCTGTAAAATTAAAAAATTTTATTCCCCCCTGCACCGTTTCACTCCACTTTCTGAACGGTCAGGGCAAAGAAAAGGAGGATAACCGTCAGACTTGCGGTGCGGCAGTGTGGAGACCTGTCGTAATGTGGCGCGGAAGTAATCGCCGGCTGCGAGGTGATATCGTGCGGAGGCAGTATCACTAAAGTCTAAGAATATGGCAGAGGTAACATTAAAACACATTAAAAAAGTTTACCCAAACACAGAGAAGAAGAGCAAAAAGGGCCAGAAGAAGAGCAATCTTATGGTTACAGAAGAAGGCGTATTAGCAGTTCAGGACTTCAATCTTGACATCAAGGACCGCGAATTCATCGTATTAGTAGGTCCATCCGGATGTGGTAAGTCCACAACACTTCGTATGGTAGCCGGCCTCGAAGAAATCAGTGGGGGAGAACTCCTCATTGATGGAAAGAGAATGAATGATGTAGCTCCAAAGGGTCGTGATATCGCTATGGTATTCCAGAGTTATGCGCTGTATCCACATATGACAGTTCGCGAGAACATGGAATTTCCATTAAAACTTCGCAAGATGCCAAAAGATGAGATGAATAAGAGAGTGGACGAAGTAGCACAAATTCTTGATATTACACAGTATCTTGACCGTAAGCCAAAGGCCTTATCCGGTGGACAGCGCCAGAGAGTTGCCATTGGTCGTGCGATTGTAAGAGAACCGAAAGTTCTTTTAATGGATGAGCCTTTATCAAACTTAGATGCTAAGCTTCGTAACCAGATGAGAGCAGAGCTTATCAAGCTCCGTCAGAGAATTGATACAACATTTATCTATGTAACACATGACCAGACAGAAGCCATGACACTTGGTGACCGTATCGTTATCATGAAGGACGGAATCGTACAGCAGGTCGGAACTCCACAGGAAGTATTTGACCATCCGGCGAACATCTTTGTAGCAGGCTTTATCGGTATGCCACAGATGAATATGTTTGATGCGAAACTCATAGAACAGTCTGGAAAATACAGTGTAGAATTAGGTGGTGTTTCCATTATACTTTCCGAAGAAAAACAGGCAGCACTCGCTAAAAATAACGTAAAATCACAGGAGATTACCCTTGGAATCCGCCCAGAACACATCGCTTTAGCAGAGGCTGGCAAGGATGCCATCACAGGTAAAGTGGACGTATCCGAGATGATGGGAAGTGCGATTCATTTACATGTCAATGCCTGTGGAAGAGATACAATCATCATTGTACAGACGATGGATTTAACAGGTGGAGAAGATTTATCGATCGGAAGCGAAATCTCCTTCGCATTTGGCGGAAACGCAGTCCATGTGTTCAATAAAGAAAGTGGAGAGAATCTGGAATTCATTTAGAGAAAAACAGACGAAAAAAGAAATAATACCATATCCCACCTGCTCTGTAGTCGCTGTGTTTAAGATGCTTATGCGCATCTTAAACACGCTCCGAAGCCGCATCTGGGATATGGTATTATTTCTTTTTT
>ERZ773183.2534-NODE-2534-length-12165-cov-2.990751_pt1 | contig 12165 bp, 10 predicted proteins | sample MGYA00580532_ERZ773183 | MGnify/ENA primary metagenome ERZ773183 (study PRJEB29015, sample SAMEA2737791) | human gut metagenome | biome: human gut; feature: human-associated habitat; material: faeces | place: China | collected 2012 ... | reverse complement strand
CGTAACCGTAAGCAGATTTTCAACCATACCCACGAGCCATTCGGCATCTTCGTGTATCTCTCCCAGCAAAGTAAGGCGTTCTTTTGCTGTGAGCACACTGTCATTTTCCAAAATCGCAGAACTTGCCCCCAGAATGGAAGTAAGCGGCGTGCGCAGGTCATGCGACACGGCTCGCAGCAGATTGCTGCGCATCTTTTCGCGCTCTGCTTCAAGCTGAAGCTGTCCCTGTTCCTTGATGCGGGCCGTCATCGTGCTTGTTGTGACGGAGACAATGAGCGCACACAAAATCGTTACAGGATAACCGGGCAGCGTGAAATTGAACGCCCAGTACGGATAGGTGAAAATAAAGTTGGTAAGCAGAACGCCCGCGACTGCGGCAAAGGTTCCGTACAAAAAGCCCTGGGTAAACCTTGCAATCATGAACGCCGCCAACACATAAATGACCTGTACAGCCGCCATGTAATCATCTCCCGGGTTAAGTTCCCGCAAAATGATGCACGACGCTGTCGCCAGAAACAGACCGAACAGCGTTTTCAAGCAGTCTCCTGCAGATACGGGAAAGCACCGCTTGAAAAATCCGCTTATACGGTTCGCCACAAAAGTCACCTCTCCCTGTCTCATGCTCAGGAACTGCAATAGAAAAGCTCTTCTATATAATAACAAAATCCAGCAAAAATTCCTAGGGCAACACCGCAAAATTCACGGCTGATGCCTTAAGCGTCGCCTCGCTTGCAGATTTTCCGGCAGCTGTCACAAAAATGCTCGCGAATACACAAAGTATTCGCTGCGCTTTTTGTTTAACCTGCCAAAAAATCTGTCGGCGCGATTCGACACTTAGAATTGTGCGGTGTTGCCCTAGTACCCAGCTTTTGTGCGGAACGGCAGATACAAATAAAATACGGAATATGCCACAATCTCCACGGCATCCACGAATTTTTTCTCAAATCAGCCAGTCGATTTTTATTTCCTGCGCACCTGTTTTACCATCTCTTTCTCCTATCTGAACATCTTGAATAAAAAGAGCCGCCAGTTCCCTTGTCAGAGCGGATGCTTCCGTAATCTCCTGTAAGTAAGTCTCCAGTTTCGTCCTGCCTCCCGGCGCTTTTTGTTCCTCTTTTTCCTCAAGAGCCAATGCTTCGAGCCTGTGTATCAATTCTTTTTTGTCCGCAAGGTAAACCCGGTTCAGTTCCAGAAACTGTTCTTCTTCCAGAATGCCACGGGATTTGTCCAAATACAGGTCGTGCAATGCCTTGACCCGCTGCTCAAGCTCCATCTTCAGGCGCAATTGTTCCTTTGTACGGCGTTTCCGGTCGCTCTGTGCAAGATCTTCCATAGCGCATACATCCGCCTGCTGCGGATCGAAATAGCGATTTATATGACATTGCAGCCGGCGCAGCACCTCCTCCTCCAACCAGTCCAGGCGGATGTTATGATTTGTACACAGAGGCTTGTGCGTCGCATACAGCTTGCACCTGAGATAAGAATATTTGCCGGCAGCCCGGCCGTTGCTGTAGCGCTGCATCGCGCTGCCGCACTGCATACAATGGACTTTCCCCGCCAGTGGATGCACCTCTCCCAGCCCCGTGGAGCGTGTGCGCGCATGCAGCATTTCCTGTACGCGCTCGAACGTTCTGCGGCTGATGACCGGCTCATGGGAATCCGGCACAATGATCCAATCGCGCTGCGGTACAGAAGCCATCTTTTTGGATTTATAGCTTATTTTTTTTGTGCGCCCCTGTACAAGGTCTCCCGTATACATCTGATCCCGCAGGATACGGCTTACTGTCGTGCGGTTCCACAGCCCATGGTCGTTGTGCGCTGCGCCGTTACGGTACGGATAGCCCATCGCCTGCTTGTGCCTCGTCGGGTTCGGCACGCCGTCCCGGTTCAGAATGGCCGCGATGCTCTGTGTGCCATGCCCCGCCAGATACAGCGCGTAGATGCGCCGCACCACGGCGGCCGCCTGCGGCTCCACGATCAGCTTATTTTTATCCGCCGGGTCTTTCCGGTAGCCGTAAAGCGGGAACCCTCCGATGTATTGTCCCGCCCGGCGCTTGTAGTCGAACACAGTACGGATATTTTCCGATAAGTCTTCCAGATACCACTCGTTGACAAGGCCGTTGATCTGCCGCGCTTTTTTGTTGCCCTTGATGTCCGTGTCCACGTTGTCGACCGTAGCGACAAAACGAATGCCCCACTCCGCGAATAAGCCGTGGATGTATTTTTCGACCAATTCCATGTCGCGCGTAAAGCGCGACTGTGTTTTCACCAGCACAATGTCGAACCGCCGCGCCTCTGCATCCGCGATAAGCTGTCGAAAGGCCGGGCGCTCCCGGTCAATGCCGGAGTAATCTTCATCACAATAAATATTGTAAATGTCCCAGCCCTTGTCCAGCGCGTACTTGATGAGCATGGATTTCTGGTTTTGGATGCTCTCGGACTCCGATTGCTTCTCCTCATCCTCCCGGCTCAGCCTGCAATAAATCGCCGCCGTCATGGCACTACCTCCTGCACAGTGTTCTGCTGCAACGGCAATACGGCCACATCGTTTTCAAAACAGCCGTCACACACAGGAAGAATTTTCTGTACGGGATTGTAAGTATTGCTCCATTTTCTGCTGAACGGATGTCTTCCTTTCAGCCTCTGTTTTCGCCTGAAAGGATTCTGTTACAATAAATATTGGCCGTTTCATATAGATCGCCCCGGTAATACTTATGCATCAGCAGCCCGTCCCTATCGCTCGGCAAACAGGACATTCTCCGGCAAGGAGCCGCACTGCCTGTATACCGCCACTCCGTTTTCGCAAATAAGAACATCTTGCATTTGGCTTTTAGCGCGGAATCCATCTTGAATGCGCATAAATTCCATTTCCACAAAAAAGCTCCCCGGAACAGTCAATTGGGCTGTTTCGGAGAGCTTTTTCTTATTGATTCGTATCTTTTTGATTTGCAGATTTGCGTTACATCCTGCAGGCGCTGCACCCCTGAGGGCATGCAGGAGAGGCATCGCCCTCTTCATTTTTGCCGAACACCTGTTCGTACAGCCGCTTGCCTGCCGGCGTCGCCGCGAGGCCTCCTTCTGCTGTTTCCTTCAATGCGGCGGGCATCGCGTCGCCTACGCGCTTCATCGCGAGGATCGCTTCATCGGCGGGGATAGGGCTGCGAATGCCAGCCAGCGCGAGCTGCGCCGCGACAAGAGCGCCCGCTACGCCTGCCGCATTGCGGTGGATGCAGGGAATTTCCACAAGACCGGCCACAGGGTCACACACAAGGCCCAATACATTGCCCAGAGAGATGGACACCGCGTCACCCAGCATATCCGGCGTGCCGCCGCACAATTCCACAAGAGCCGCCGCAGCCATGGCTGCGGCACTGCCGCACTCGGCCTGACAGCCGCCCTGCGCGCCCGCAATGCACGCATTGTTTGCAATCACCATACCAACCGCTGACGCCGTGAACAGTGACATCACGCAAGCGCGCTCCGGCAGCTTACGCTCTGCCTGCAACGTGAGCACGGCGGCCGGCAGAATTCCGCAGGAGCCTGCCGTGGGCGCCGCAACGATACGGCCCATTGCCGCGTTCCATTCGCTGACTGCAAGCGCGCGGGTGAGCGCGCCGGAGAACACCCCGCCGCACAGCACGTTCCCTTCCCGCTCTGCACGTGCCATACGGTAAGCGTCTCCGCCCGAAAGGCCGCTGGCCGAACGTACGCCGGGCGCTTTCCCCTCCTCCACGGATGCCGCCATTACCGCGTAGCTTTTGCGCATGATTTCATACAATTCGTCCGCGCTCTGTTCCATTTGTACCGCCTGCTGCTCCAGCACCAGCTCAGAGAGCTTCCTCCCGCTTTGTTTCGCTGCTTCGATCAATGCGGCGATTGAATCATATCTTAAATCCATTCTCATTCTCCCCTGTTACATCGGTGCAAGCATCGTGGACGACAATACATTCGGAAGTTTTTCCACACAGGAATTCACATCAGGCTCCAGCGCGCCGTCCACCTCGATGGTCATGACCGCTGTTCCTCCTTTTTGTGCGCGGGAAAGGCGGAAATTACAGATATTGACGCCGCGCCGGCTCATTTCCTCCGTAACGGCGGCAATCGTTCCTGGCGCATCACGGTGCAGTACGATCAGCGTCGTATACTGACCGGTGATCTCCACAGCCATGCCGTTTACGCGTGTGACAAGAATATTTCCTCCGCCCACTGAAGCTCCCTGCACGCTCACCGTATGTCCCTGTGCATCCATCAAAGTGATAAGCGCGGTATTGGGGTGTGCATTTTCCAAAGCAGCCGGCATGATGGTGATGGCCAGCCCGGCTTTCTGCGCAAGCGTCAAACTGTCGCGCAGGCGCGCGTCATCGGGCTTCATGCCCAGTATCCCCGCGACAAGCGCCTTATCCGTCCCGTGGCCCCGGTATGTCTTGGCAAAACTGCCGTGCAAACGAATGTCCGCCGTCACGGCCGGAGCACCCAAAAGCGCCCGTGCGATGAGCCCAATACGCGCCGCGCCCGCGGTATGTGAGCTGGACGGCCCGATCATCACAGGCCCGACAATATCAAATACATTCATGGAACCCCTCCACATTATGTTTTACATATGCGCTGCCGCCATTTGCCCGCCCCTCTGAACATCGCTCTGCGGCTTCGGGGTTATTATACTACATTTATCCCTTTTTTGATATGGGAAATATGTATCATCCGCAACCAAAAAGGCGGCGCTCCCGTGCAGAAACGCCGCCATGAATGGGTCAAATTTTGATTTTGAGCCACTTGTCATGTTTGAAGCGCCACATTGTGAGCAACAGGCGCAGAAGCTGATCGATGGCCAAGCCGAGCCATGCACCGAACAGCCCCATGCCCAGCGGATAAACAAACAGCCAGCCGGACAGCGGACGGATACACGCCACACTGATAAGAGAAACCAGCGCCACGAAACGCGTATCGCCGCCGCCGCGCAGGCACCCGCTGTAAATCACCTGAGATATCTGCAGGAACACGATGACCGCGACGAAATCCATGATCATGGCGCCGTAATCAAGGATCTCCGGATCTGCTGAAAAAAGGCGGAACACATCGCGGCCAAATACAACATACACAAACGCCACCGCTGCCGAGCACAAAAAGCCCAGCCGCTGGCAAAAGCCGCCGTACACCTTGGCCAGGTCCGGACGCTTTTCTCCCAGGCTCTGCCCGACAAGTGACACCGACGCAACAGAAAGGCCGTCGCCAAACGCAAAGGAAATGGTAATAATATTCATGCCGATCTGATGGGCTGCAAATGCGTTCGTTCCCAGGCGCGCCACGACCATCGTGTACATCAGGAAGCCAAAACGCAGGAACAGCTGTTCCGCCAGGGTGGCGGAACCAATGTTGGCGATGGAGCCGAGTGTCTTGCGGTCAAAGCCCACCGGCCTTTTATTGTAAAATAAGTAGAGGAAGCTGTCGGGATGCATTACCGAGCGCAAAGCCATTCCGCTGGCTACGACAGTACCCAGCACTGTTGCGATGGCAGCGCCGTTTACCCCCAGTGCCGGGAAGCCGAAGTTTCCGCCGATAAGCAGGTAGTTGAACACAATATTCACAAGATTTGAAACAATATTGGTACGCATCGCAATTTTTGTGTTGCCGACGCCGCGCTGAGCCGCATTGATGACCATATTCAGCACGTTGAAAAACTGGCAGCCCACAATGATGCGAAAATAACCCGTGGCAAGCTCGTGCGTGTCCTCGTTGGTTCCCGCGAGCCGAAGCACCGGCTCTGCAAAAATGAGCGCTAGAGCGGTGATAACGACAGTAAGCACCACTGTGATCAAAATTGCCTGTACCAGAACACGATTTGCGCCTTCGCGGTCTCCTTCCCCCTTGCGCCGTGCTACAATGGCACTGACCGCCACATTCACAGAAAGGAAAACCGCCAGACAAATGAATTTCGGCTGCCCGGTCAGACCGATGGCCGCAATGGCCGCGGCTCCCAGTGACGATACCATAATGGTATCCACCACGCTGACAAGCGCCACCAGAAAGGATTCCAGCGTGGAAGGCCATGCGACGCGGAACGCCCGCCTCAGCAGGTCTCCGTCGTCCGGCAGGGGGCCCTCCAGCTGTGTGCGCTTTAAAATGCGCCGTGCATTAAAAAGCAATGAAACAACTCGGTTCAATTCCCAATCCTCCATACATTTGGCCGCATCACAGATGCGGCCATTTTTCCTATATATTTACATTATATAACACCTTTCGGCACAGAGCAAGCCGCCTGCTATGCCGTCAAAAAATCCCGGCCGAAGTACAAACGGCCGGGATACATTTTAAGATAACAGGAGCCGCTGCCTTATCCTTTGACCGCTCCCGCTGTCAAACCGGTGATGAACTGACGGTTCGCCAGCAGGTATACGATCAAAATAGGGATCAGGGCGATGGAAGCGCCGGCCGTCATAATGTGCCATTCTGCCGCGGCGTTGGCAGAATAACGCAGATTTGCCACAGCCACGCTCAACGTTTTCAAGCCCGGGTTTGACATCGTGAAAACCTGTGCCGTCACAAATTCGTTCCATGCGGTGCGGAATGCAAACAGCGCGATGACGCCGAGGATGGGTTTGATCGCAGGAACAATGATCTGCCAGAAAATGCGGAACGTACCTGCGCCGTCTATGGTCGCAGCTTCATCCAGTTCCTTGGGAACACTGCGCACAAAGCCTGAAACCATGAAGATATTCGCCGCCTGCCCGCCCGTGAGCAGCAATGCCAGCCCCACCATATTACTGGTGAGTCCGACGGCATGCAGAAGGCCGTACAGCGGATACAGCGCCACAGAACCCACGGAGATGAACATGCTGAGCAGATAACTTGTGGTGAGCAGTTTTTTGCCCGGGAACTCTCTGCGGGCAATGATATATGCAGCCATCGAAGCAGTCGTAACTGTGAACAACACGGTCAGCAGGGCCAGCACAACACTGTTTAGCGTATATTTACCGAACTCCAGCTTCTGGAATGCGTAGATATAGTTTTCGATCTGCCATTTTTCCGGCAAGATACCGCCGCCCAGCGTAAGCTCGGCATTTGTTTTGAAAGAGCCCAACAGAGTGTAAATAACGGGATACAGCGTAAAAATGCACATTGCGCCCACAAAAGCCCATTTGAGCACCTGCCCGATGAAGGATACCGCCGCATCGCGGCGTTCGCTGGGGCGCATCTCTGCCCAGCGCAAACGGTGTGTTTTTTCCATAGCGGTTCCTCCTTATTCGCCCGTTACTTTGTCCAGCTTACTGCCGATAAAGAGATACAGACCGGTGATCAAACCGATGATGCAAGCCGCCACCAGGCTGACAGCCGCGCCGTATCCAAATTCCTGGGTGACCGTAGAGCCTGCGGAAATCGGGAAGAAGAGCTGGTAGATATAAAGGAACATGACATTTGTTTTGCCCATTGGACCGCCCTCGGTCAGCACCATGATGCTCTGCATATCCATAAAGGAAATCACCAGTGCCAGCATCAAGATCATCTTCAGAACCGGTGCCAGGAGCGGTATCGTGATGCGGAACAAAGTCTGTGCACCGTTTGCACCGTCCAGCTTTGCGCTTTCATATACATCCGTAGAGATCCCCGTCAGGCCTGCGATAAAATACACCATGTAGTTGCCCACACCACCCCAAACAGCCAGGATGATGACTGTGAGCATCGCATGCTGCACCCCCAGCCAGTTTATATTTTCATCGATGACGCCAAGCCACATCAGAAAACGGTTGATCTCGCCGTTGTATGTATTGAACAGCAGATAGAAGATAAGAGCCATCACTGCGCTGGACATAATGGTTGGCGTAAAAATAATGGACTGGCTCACGGCGTTGATGCGTGTGCTTTTACTGAGCAGAAATGCCAGCATGAACGCGATGGGCAGCGTAAGAATGAGTTTGCCCCCCACATAGACGAAGGTGTTTACCACAGAATCCCAAAACACAGGGTCCCTCGTAAAAACACGCACAAAATTGTCCATTCCAACAAACTTCGCCTCGCCGTAGCCGCGATAGTCGAACAGCATATACCGCAGCGCCCACAGGATGGGATACACCGTGAACACTGCGAACATGATGATGTTCGGCAACAGCATCAGATACGAGGTGCGCTCGTTATAGACGCGCTCCCAGACCTTTTTTCCTTTCTTCGACATGCCGTCACTCCCCTTGCCGTAATTGGTATCTTAATTATACCGCCGCCCAAGTATGCGAGGGAGGAAAATCATCGGAAGATATGTCTAAAATTCAACGAATATCAAGCCTTTCCCTCCAGGGCGGCAGCTTGATATTCACTGGGCGTCATATGGTAGAATTTTTTAAAACATACGGAAAAATATCGTGAATCCGCGTAGCCCGCCTGTTCGGCAACATCGCACACCTTCGTCTGCGGATTGCCAAGCAGAATGTGTGCGTGCTGCATACGCTGCGCTGTCAGGAATTCCGTAAACGTCTGCCCAGTCTCCTGCTTGAACAGCTGCCGCAGATAATTGGGGCTGATAAACAGTGCCGCAGCCACGTCATCCAGAGAAAAATCAATGTCTGAGATATGCGCCTGCACCACCTCGCTCACCCGCTCCGTCAGTATGCGCCGGGGCGGTTTTTCTCCCTGGCGGCGCAGCCAGTACAGCGATACGAAGTTCTCGAAGCAGGCTCTCAGCTCCTCCATGCTCGCCGCCGCCATGATCTCCTGCTGAAAATTTGTGAATTCGTAATAGCTCATCGGCATATCGGAAGCTGGTTTTTTCAGAATGGAATAGCACAAGCGCAGCACGCACATGCGAATGAATGTCGCATCGCGGATCTCCCGCTCCACAAACCATGCGAACAGCGCTTCGCAATTTTGGACAAAAGCAGCCCGGCTGCCGCACTGTACCGCGGCGGGGATGTCACGAAGGAGCTCCTCCGGCGGCTCCGGACACGGCAGAAGCTTTCCGGCCAAAACATCCTCGTAGGTGGTAACGGGCGCCGCCTGTTCCGGGAACGCATAGGCGCGAGCCTGCGTAGATTGGCGGTAGGAAAGCTCCAGCTTGGCGGGCGTTTCCGCAATACAGCCGACAAAAAAATGCACATCCAACGCCTGCGCGCGTTTACAGGATACCGCAATGGAAGTAAGCGCATGGCTCAGCGTGAGAAACAGCCCTGCGCGTGCCGTGCGGGGCGCACAGAACACCACCGCCTGCCGGGGCGGCGTGCCGAGACGGAGCAGTACAGTACGCACCGCGCCATAGAGCCGTTGTTCCAGCACCCGCTCTAAAAGAGCGCGCTGTGCGTCCAGGCCGTCGCACAGTACGCAGCAATAGCTTGTCCCCTCTTGCGCAAACACGGCGTTTGCCGCAGAGAGAGCAGGCAGCTCTTCTCCCAGCAACGCAGCACGGAAATAGCTCTGCAATTCCAGCTCGTTGGTTTTCTGCGTGTTGGTCCGCAGCGTTTCTATCTGGGCCCAGCGCAAAGCCCGTGCGTCCAGTTCCGCTGCGAAACGGCTCAAAGCGGAAACGAGCTTTGCAGTGTCCAACGGCTTCAGCAGGTAATCGCTGACCCCAAGACGGAGAGCCTGCACAGCGTATTCAAACTGGTCATACCCGCTCAGCACCAGCAGCTTTGCCTCCGGCAGAAGATCAGACAGGCTTTCCAAAAACTCCAATCCGTTCATGTGGGGCATCGTGATATCCGTCAACACCGCATCGGGCAGAATCTCCCGCGCCAGCGCCAGCGCCTCGCGTCCGTCCCGCGCCAGTGCTGCAACATCCCATTCCGGGCAGTTCTGCCGCACAAAATCCGCCACGCCCTCGCGGATGCTCTCCTCATCGTCCGCTATCAGTAAGCGATACATATTGCTCCACCTCATCCTGTGTGATACAGGGCAATCGCACGGCGGCCACCGTGCCGCGCCCATATTCGCTCTCCAGCATCAATCCGTACTCTGCGCCAAAATACAGCCTGATACGTTCGTTGACGTTGAAAATGCCGTTCCCCTCCCCGCTGACGGAAAGGCCGCGCGCAAGGTCTGCCTGCAGCATGGCCAGCCGTTCCGGCGGTATCCCCGGGCCGTTATCCGTCACGCGCAGCTCCATCACACTGCCGCTGCGCCGCCCGGATATGGCAATAAGTCCCGGCGTCTCGCTCTCTTTGATCCCGTGATAAATCGCGTTTTCCACCAACGGCTGCAAAATCAGCTTAACGGTATAAAGCTGCAGGATATCCGGCGAAAGCTCCACCGTATAACTCAGCTTTCCGCCGTAACGCAGCTTCTGAATCTGCAGATAACTGCCCACATGCTGCGCTTCCTGCTCCACGGAAATGATCTCTCTGCCGCGGCTCAGCCCGATACGGAACAGCGTCGCCAATGCCGTTGTCATTCGGCTGATATCCTGCGCGCCCGCACGTTCAGCTTTCCAGCGAATGGAGTCCAGCGTGTTGTACAAAAAATGAGGATTGATCTGCGCCTGCAGCGCCTTCAGCTCTGCGCGGCTTGAGCTGCTGCTCCACACGCACACGCTCTTTTTCGTCCTGTAATTGGGCGATGTATGTTTCCTGTTCGTCCAAAAGCATGTGAATGTGCGCCAGCATGCTGTTAAAGCTGCGGGACAGCGTTCCGATCTCGTTATGATACGGATATTCAAAGCCCTGCCAGTCGTTTTTCACGTCCACACTGCGCATACGCTGCGACAGACGCGAAAGCGGCTGTGTTACGCTGTGGACGATACGGGTCAGCGCCACGAGAAGCACCAGCACCACAGCAAGACTGACGGCAAAAAACACATTGCGGATGTTCTGCAGCTGGCCCAGAATATGTTTTTCCGATTGAAGATAGACCACGTGCCAAGGAGCGTTTGCCAACGCACGGTGAGCCGTCAGATACTTCCCCCCTTGCGCTGCGGTTTCTGTAAAACCTTCGGTTTCAAGCACCGCATGCAGCGCCCCGTAGTCTTCTGCAAGCGCGGCGGCAGCCGCGCCTCCCGCCTGCGTAACCAACCGGCCCCGGCCGTCCACCAGCAGCATATCCGAACCGTCGTCGGGTACAATATCGTGCAGATACGCCGTCAGACGCGCTTTGTCGATATTGGCCAGAAGCACGCAATCGCCCCCGTAACCGTCTACGGAAAAACGGTACATCACAGGCAGCACCTCGCGATGCGTGATGAATATTTCATCTTTCTGCACTTCACCCCAAATAACATAGCTTTCGCTTTCTTCAGCCTGGCGCCACAGCACAGACGCCTCAAAGCGGTATTCCTGCTCGGTGGAGACGCCCATATCCGTGAAGCTGCTTTTGGGCGTATACAAAAAGATGGAACTGATGAGAGGCTCCGTTACCTTGTGCAGCGAGAGGCACGGCGAAAGCAGCGTCATCGCCACGCCCTGCGCCGACGGCTTATCGCTGAGCAGATAATCGGTCAATGCGCCCTCAAAGCTCGGGTCGAGCCGAATATAAAACAGCCGCTCCACTACATTGCGCAGCTTTGCGTCCATATAAGTCTGCGCCTGTGTGAGCGTCACATCCGCCGCGCTGCGCGCCTGCCGTTCCACATTTTCAGCCACATAGAAATACAACGCTACCTGGCACGCGATCAGCACGGTCAAAAGCACCGCCGTCACCAGCAGCGAAAGCTTTACCCTGAGGCTCGCGTTGCGGTAAGCACACAACAGCCGTTTCATTCCAATCCCCCCGGCACGAAGCGCAAAATACCGTTCATTCTTGCTTTGCACAGCAAAGCAAGAAAACCGCCCGGGCGGTTTTGCGCCGCTTTTTTATACAAGTATACCATTTTGCCCCGCCAAACGCCAAAAAGAGAGCCCTTGGGCAGGGTTCTCTTTCGGCGCTTAGGGTTTGTATTTTACTTGGCGGTGTCCTGCTTGAGCGGATCAAAATTGGGATAGACGATGCGCTCCGCACCGCCGTCCACCAGCTTGTCGTAAGCGGCGTTGTAGCGGGTGTTCAGGTCTTCAATGGCACTGTCGATGTCCGTCACACCAAAAATGCACTCCACACAGGTGGTGTAATAATCCTTGCCTTCCACCACGACGCCCGCAGGCAGCGGCGGCCAGTTCTGGTCATCGGCATTGATGGCCAGATTCGGCATCTTCTCAATGGATTCCGGCGCTTCGGCGCTTTCCACGGCGCTGGGGATCATCACGGTGCCAAGCCCGGCTG
>ERZ773183.2532-NODE-2532-length-12174-cov-2.976978_pt1 | contig 12174 bp, 10 predicted proteins | sample MGYA00580532_ERZ773183 | MGnify/ENA primary metagenome ERZ773183 (study PRJEB29015, sample SAMEA2737791) | human gut metagenome | biome: human gut; feature: human-associated habitat; material: faeces | place: China | collected 2012 ... | reverse complement strand
GAAAATCGACCAGAGCATAGCACATAACGGCGTATGTTTGACAGTTGTGGACATCCGCGATGATACGTATACGGTCACGGCGATGAAGGAGACGCTCGACAGGAGCAACCTCGGCCTGCTGGCTGTGGGCGATCTGGTGAACCTCGAACGCTCGATGAAACCCGATGCGCTGCTCGACGGGCATATCGTCCAGGGGCATGTCGACCAGACGGCCGTATGCACGGCCCGCGAGGACGCCGACGGCAGCTGGTACTATACGTTCGCCTACGAACCGCAGGGCGGTGGGCTCTGTACCGTGGAGAAAGGGTCGGTGACGGTCAACGGCGTGAGCCTGACGGTCTGCGACTCGAAGGAGTCGTCGTTCCGCGTGGCGATCATTCCCTATACGTTCGAGCATACGAATTTCTGCCGCATCGGCGTGGGTTCGGTCGTGAACCTCGAATTCGACATCGTGGGCAAGTACATCGCCCGTCTCATGCAAAATTATACGAAGTAAGCCTTATGGTATACATCAAAACAAAAGAGGGCGCATCGCTGTGGATCGCGCTCCTCGCAACGGCCATTGTGGCCGGGACGATGACGCTGCTCGATGCGGTGTGGTGGGTGACGCTGTGCGTCTGCGGCGCCATCTTTGTCGTCGTGGCGCTCGTGGCGCTGTTCATCATCCGCAAGTATGTGGCTTACAAGCTCAAACCGATCTATTCCATCGTGCTTTCGCGCGACGTGCATACGCACGAGATTTTCTCCGAGCTGAAGGACAAGCACGTCGAGAATATCGGCGAGGAACTCACGGCGTGGGCGGATACGAACGACAAGGAGATCGCCCGCCTCAAGGAGACCGAGCAGTTCCGCAAACAGTACCTGGGCAACGTGGCGCACGAGCTCAAAACCCCGATCTTCAATATCCAGGGGTATATCTCGACACTGCTCGACGGAGGCCTGGAGGACGAGCTCATCAACCGCAAATACCTCGAACGAGCCGAGAAGAGCATCGACCGCCTGATCAATATCGTCAACGACCTGGATACCATCTCAAAGCTGGAGAGCAACATGAACCGCCTCGAAATGGAGAAGTTCGACATCGTGGCGCTGACGAAGGAGATCGCCGAGCAGGCCGAGATGGAGGCCGACAAAAAAGGCATCCGGATTTCGATCAAGGGTGCCGACAACCTTCCCTCGCCGTTCTGGGTGCTGGCCGACAAACATTACATCGGCCAGGTCATCGTGAACCTCGTCATCAACTCGATCCGCTACGGGAAGGAGGGCGGCCTGACGCGCGTCCATTTCCGCGACATGCTCGACAAGATACTCGTCGAGGTGGAGGATAACGGATTGGGAATCAGCAAGGAGGATCTGCCCCGCGTCTTCGAGCGATTCTACCGCACCGACAAGGGCCGCTCGCGCGAACAGGGCGGTACGGGGCTCGGCCTGGCGATCGTGAAGCATATCATCGAAGCGCACGGCGAACGCATCAGCGTGCGCAGCGAACCGGGCGTGGGGAGTACCTTCTCGTTTACGCTCAAAAAAGTCAACCTGCAAGAACTGAATAAATGATACGACCGTTAAGCATCGTTTGGAATTTCGATCCGGTGTTCTTCTCCATCGGGTCGCTCGACATCCGCTATTACGGATTGATGTGGGCGCTGGCAATCCTGATCGGCGCCAAGTTTTTCGATAATTTCTGCAAGCGCGAGGGGCTTCCGTCGAAGGTCTCCGAGTCGATTTTTATCTATGGTACGCTGGCGACGATCATCGGGGCGCGGCTGGGGCACTGCCTCTTCTACGATCCGATGGAATACCTCAGCAAGCCGTGGACGATCATCACGGGTTTCCGGGACGGCGGCATGGCCAGCCACGGCGCCGCCATCGGCCTCTTGATCGGCCTCTGGCTGTTCTCGCGCAAGAACAAGCTGCCCTATATCTGGTCGCTCGACCGCATCATGATCGCGGTGGGCATCGGCGGTGCCGTCGTCCGGCTGGGCAACCTGTTCAATTCGGAGATCTTCGGCATGGCCACGACCCTGCCGTGGGGCTTCGAATTCGTCCGCTCGGCCAAGTGGGTGAACGAGTTCGCCCCCGCGGCGGTACACCCGACCCAGATTTACGAGGCGCTTTGCTACCTGATCACCTTCGGCATCCTTTGCTGGCTCTATTATGCGAAGGACATCGCGCGGCGCCGTCCGGGCATCCTGTTCGGCATCGGGCTGCTCGGGATTTTCCTGACGCGCTTCTTCATCGAGTTCATCAAGACCGAGCAGGAGGCGTTCGAACAGGGATGGGTGCTCGATATGGGGCAATGGCTGAGCATTCCGTTTATCGTGCTGGGTATTTACATGATTTACCGGGGGCTGTCCGAGCCCGAAGTTACCCCCGCCCCGGTGCCGAAAGCCCCGGCAGCAACTCCAAAAAAGAAGAAACGATGAGCAATTACCCGATGGTCGATGAAGTGAACCGCCTTGTCGGCAACCTGCTTGCCGCCGGCAGCGGGGTGTTCCTGCCCGGCGTAGGGTCGCTCTTTGTCGAGCGGCGCGGTGCCAGGCGGCTTTCCAAACGCTCTGTCCAGCCTCCTTGCCGCGTGGTATCCTTCTCTTCGCAGCAGCAGGGGGTATCGCTTGCCGATGAACTGGCACGTACGCTGCACTGCGACGCTGCCGGAGCTCAGGATGTTTACGACCGCTGGCTTTCCCGCACGCGCGAGGGCGACGTGCTGACCATAGAGGGCGTCGGCGTGCTCAAATTCAAGAATTTTACGCTTGCACCCGCGTTCGACAGGCTGCTAAACCCGCAGGGGCACGAGCCCGTGCGGATCAAGCCTGCCCGCCGGTTGGACTGGGCGCTGTGGGTCGGCATCGCGGCGATCGTGATTGCGGCGGGTTTCGGCGGCGCCGAATTCCTGCGCATCAATTCTTCCGATATTCCGGAACCCGGTGCGGCCGCCGAAGTTGCGCGCACCTTGCCCGCCGCGGATGCGGGGATTCCCGCCGATTCGTCCGCGACGGCCGGTGTGACGGACGACGGGACTGCGACGGCAGTTGCGGGAACGAAGGCTGCGGAAACCGACGTTGCCGGGAGCAGTGCTGCGGGTGCGGCCGGGACGGCGGACAGCGCCGGTGACCGTGCGGATGCAGCTGTAACCCGTGCGGATGCCAAACCTGCCGGACTGCGTCCCGGGTCGGCGGCACGGGTCTCCACGGAGCCTGCATCGCTCGTTTCGGGACACCGGTATGTCGTGTTGGGGGTTTTCAGTACGCCGGAAAATGCGGCCCGTGCCGCCGCGGATGCCGAAGCCAGGGATGCATCGGTACGCTGCGGGGTCTACCGTTTCGGCAATAAATTCATGGTTTCACCTTTCGAGGCGCCCGATGCGGAGGCATGTACGTTGTTCATCCGTAATTATAGCGACCGTTTCCCCGGGCTGTGGACTTACACTGCCCGTTGATGCGTCTTTCCGAGCTGATAATCCGTTTCATCGACTGGTTCTACCGCCGGCCTGTTTCTGCGTTATTGCCGCGCCAGACGTTCCGTTATGCCGTTTGCGGCGGCGCGAACGTGGTTTTCGGCTGGGGGTGCTATTTCCTGCTCTATAATTTCGTGCTCGACAAGGAGCTGCTCGACCTCGGGTTCATCGCGGTTTCCCCGCATGTCGCGGCGATGCTGATTGTTTTTCCGCTGACCTTTTTCACCGGGTTTTGGCTGAACCGCCACGTGGCTTTCCGCCGTTCGCCGCTTGCCACGGGGACGCAGCTTTTCCGCTACCTCCTCTCCGTCGCCGGCTCGGTGGTGGTCAATTATCTCTTCCTGAAATTCTTCGTCGAGTTGTGCGGGTTTTGGGCGACGCCTTCGCAAATGATGGCCTCGCTGGGGACGATGGTGTACAGCTATCTGGCTGCCAAGTATTTCACCTTTCGCAACGCCGTCCGCGAATAACCGCGGGGCCGGGCGTGTCAGCCTTTCCGGTTCTCCTCCTTGAGTTTCTGCAGTTCGTACATCCTGTCGCGGAATTTCGCGGCGGCGAGGAAGTCGAGCGATTTGGCCGCACGTTCCATGTCTTCGCGCGCCTTGTCGATCAGCGTGTCGATGTTCTCGCTTGCGGCATAGGTTCTCTGTACGTCCGCGGCGGCCATGTAGTGGTCTTCGGCGAGCGGGTAGCTCGCCGCTATTTCCGGGACGTCGGTGCGCGCGGAGAGCAGGGTGCTTTGCCCCGTGCCGCTCTTCTGCGCCCGGCGCGGCAGCATGCCGTGCTCCATGTTGTAGCGCACCTGTTTCTCGCGCCGGCGGTTGCTCTGCTCGATGGCGAAGCGCATGGAGTCGGTGCAGGTGTCGGCATAGAGGATCACGTTGCCCTGTGAATGGCGCGCGGCGCGTCCCGCGATCTGCGTCAGCGACCGCACGTTGCGCAGGAAACCCTCCTTGTCGGCGTCGAGGATCGCCACCAGCGCCACTTCGGGCAGGTCGAGCCCTTCGCGCAGCAGGTTCACGCCCACCAGCACGTCGAACATTCCGGCCCGCAGGTCTTCCAGAATCTGGATGCGTTCCAGCGTATCCACGTCCGAGTGGATGTAACGGTTGCGCACGCCCACCCGGTCGAAATATTTCGAAAGTTCCTCGGCCATGCGTTTGGTGATGGTCGTCACGAGCACCTTGTCGTCGTCTTTCACGCGCTTGTCGATCTCCTCCAGCAGGTCGTCGATCTGGTTGGCCGTGACGCGCACCTCGAGCGGCGGGTCGACCAGCCCCGTGGGGCGGATCAGCTGTTCGACGATCACGCCTTCGCTCTTCATCAGTTCGTAGTCGGCGGGCGTGGCGCTCACGTAGATCGACGTGCCCTGCAACTCGGCGAAGGTCACCGGACGGTTGTCCTTGGCCGCCGGGAGTCGGAATCCGTACTCCACGAGGTTTTCCTTGCGGGCGCGGTCGCCGCCGTACATGGCGTGTACCTGCGGCAGCGTGACGTGGCTTTCGTCTACGACGAGCATGTAATCCTTCGGGAAATAGTCAATCAGGCAGAAAGGGCGCGTGCCCTCGGCGCGGCCGTCGAAATAACGCGAGTAGTTCTCGATGCCGGGGCAGTACCCCAACTCCTTGATCATCTCGACGTCGTATTCCACGCGCTGCTTGATGCGCTGCGCCTCCGTCGTGCGTCCGGCACGCTCGAAGAATTCGATCTGCCTGCCCAGATCCAGGTATATCTGTTGTACGGCGCAGTTGATGCGCTCCTTGGTGGTTACGAAGAGGCTCGTGGGGTAGAGCGTCAGGTTGTCGAGCGAGTGGATACGCTGCCCCGTCGCGGGGTCGATGGTCTGGATGGCCTCGACCTCGTTGTCGTAGAACATTACGCGGAAGCACTGGCTGCCGAATTCGCCGAAGGCCGCCATGATGTCCACCGTGTCGCCGTTGACGCGGAACGTCGCCGGTTCCAGGTCGCGTTCGGTGCGCGTGTAGAGCGCTTCGACCAGCTTGTAGAGGAAATGCTTGTAGCTGACGACCTGCCCGACCCGGATGTTGATGGCCGTGGCATGGAAATCCGCCGGGTTGCCGGCGCCGTAGAGGCACGATACGCTCGATACGACGATCACGTCGCGGCGCCCCGACAGCAGCGTGGCTACGGTGCGCAGGCGCAGTTTCTCGATCTCGGCGTTGATCGAAAGGTCTTTTTCGATGAAGGTGTCCGTCGAGGGGAGGTAGGCCTCCGGCTGGTAGTAGTCGTAGTAGGAGACGAAATACTCCACGGCGTTCTCCGGGAAGAAATTGCGGAACTCGCCGTAAAGCTGCGCCGCGAGCGTCTTGTTGTGGCTCAGGACGAGCGTCGGGCGGTTCAGCTGCGCGATGACGTTGGCCACGGTGAAGGTCTTTCCCGAGCCTGTCACCCCCAGCAGGGTGTTATGTTTGGAGCCGTGCCGGATCGAGCCGACGAGCTGTGCGATCGCTTCCGGCTGGTCGCCCATCGGGGCGTAATCCGATACCAACTTGAAATCCATGGTGCAAAAGTAGGTAAAAAAAACGGTATGGTGAAATGTCGCCCCGGTTTGGCCAAGGCGGAGCGTCTGTTTTGAAACGTACCGGGGACAGTTAAAATTGTCCCGCCACGCCATATCCCTGGTAATAATGTATAGCTTTGTGCCGATAGATCGTGTGCAACGTATGAAGCTGTTCGAAAGCGAAGGCTGGAAGTCGTTCCGGCTCAATTCCCTGGCCGTGATCCTGGGTGTCGTCATTACGTTCGGGGGCGGGCGGCTTATTACGAACTGCCAGAAACGGCAGGATGCCCGGGAGATTGTCGGGCTGTTCAAGTCCGATGTGCTGCGCCACCTCGATATGTCGGAAGGGGTGATCGCCGATTTTACGACCGAGATGTATGCCATGCGGCAATGTGCCGCCGCATCCGGCCGCGGGGAGTTGGACAAGGTGCACGAAGATACGCTCCGCTGCGCCCTGAGCTTGTTTTTCTCCGTGCACGGGAAAATCAGGAGTGCTGCTTCCGCTGCCAGATGGATGACACGCTCGGTTCCGGGTTCATCACCCGAGGCTTGGTGCCTGCCTGCGGATTGAACGAGGCCATCCGCGCCGAGCTGGAAGACATCAGGACGGTTGGGTACTGATCTTCTCCGCCCGGCAAAAACTTTTTGCACCCCGCTAAGGGTTGGGGAATTATTGCTATCTTTGCAGACATGATCGACAGGGAAACAGTAGACCGCATTTATGCAGCCGCCAATATCGTGGATATTATCGGCGAGTACGTCACGCTCAAGCGCAAGGGCGTGAACTATCAGGCCTGCTGCCCGTTCCACAACGAGAAAACCCCGTCGTTCGTCGTGTCGCCCTCGAAGGGGGTATATAAATGCTTCGGCTGCGGCAAAGGCGGCAATGCCGTCACCTTCCTGATGGAGCATGAGAACATCACCTATCCCGAAGCGCTGAAGATGGTGGCCAAACGATACGGCATCGAGGTCAAGGAGAAGGAGATGTCCGAGGAAGAGGTACGCCGCAACGACGACCGCGAATCGATGTTCGCGCTCAACGGCTGGGCGGCCGATTATTTTGCCAACTACCTCCATCACGAGACCGAGGGGATGAGCGTGGGTATGGCTTACTTCCGCCAGAAACGCGGCATGACCGACGCCACGATCAAGAAGTTCGGCCTCGGGTTCTGCCCCGCGCGCGGCGACCGGATGTCGAAGGATGCGCTGGCGGCGGGATATAAAAAGGAGTTCTTGGTCTCTACCGGCCTTTCGCTCGAACGCGAGAGCGACGGTTCGCTCTACGACCGCTTCCGCGACCGGGTGATTTTCCCCGTACATAACATTTCGGGGCGCATCGTCGCTTTCGGCGGCCGTACGCTGCGTACCGACAAGACCGTTGCCAAGTACCAGAATTCGCCTGAGAGCGAGATATACAGCAAGAAACGTGAGCTGTACGGACTCTATTTCGCCAAGAAGGCGATCCAGCAGCTCGACTTCGCCATCATGGTCGAAGGCTATACCGATGTGATTTCGATGCACCAGGCGGGTGTCGAGAACGTCGTTTCGTCGTCCGGGACATCGCTCACGACCGAGCAGATACGCCTGCTGAACCGTTTTACGAAAAATATCACGGTCATTTACGACGGAGACTCGGCGGGGATCCACGCTTCGCTGCGCGGGATCGACATGATCCTCCGGGAGGGGATGAACGTGCGCGTGGTGCTGCTGCCCGAACCCGAGGATCCCGACTCCTTCGCCCGGGCGCACACTGCGGCCGAGGTGCAGGAATATATCCGGGCCAACGAACAGGATTTCCTGGCCTTCAAAGCGAAATTGCTGTTGGAGGCCGCCCAGGGCGACCCGATCCGGAAGGCGGCGCTGATCGCCGACATGGTGCAGTCGATCGCACAGATTCCCGATCCGATCCAGCGGTCGGTCTACATCAAGGAGTGCGCGCGGATCATGGACATCGACGAGAACATCCTGATCTCGGAGGTGGCGCGCAAGCGCATGGCGACGACCGGCGACCGCGAGGCCGACGAGTTCGTACGCCGCCAGACGGCATTGCGGCATGCGGAGCCTCCGCAGCCCGAGGTGGAATTCGTGAAGCAGGTCGAGGCCGGGAGCAGCAGCGAGGCGCTCGAACGCGAATTGGTGAAATACCTGCTCAAATACGGCCATTGTTCGTTCGAATTCAAGGAGGGGCGCACGATGGTGCCCTGCAACGTCGCGGAGGTGATCTTCCTGGAGCTGGACAGCGACGGGCTCGCGTTCCGCAATCCGTTATACAACAGTATTTTGGCTACTTACCGTGAGCAGTGGAAGATTCTCGGTACGGGGGTGGAAGTCCCGGCGCACTTTTTCCTGAACCATCCCGACCCGGAGGTGTGCAATGCCTCGGTCGACATCCTTACGTCGGACGACAATTACGTGGCCAGCCAGCTGTGGCGGCGCAAGGACATCCATGTCGAAAGCGATGCCGAGATGCTGGCCGTAGGGGTGCCGAAGGCCGTGACGCTCTACAAGTCGAAGGTGATCGAAAGCTATATCAAGGAGTGGCAGGCCAAGCTCGCGGACGAGAGCCTGACGGACGAGCAAGTCGGCGAGGTGATCCAGCGGCTGGCCGGGTTCAACAAGGTGAAAGTGACGATTGCAAAGAAATTGCAGCGGTTGATATTATGACCCGCGCCCGGCGGAGTGCCGGGCGGGGATATGCCGGGGTTTGAATATTAAAAGAAAAAAGGGGCGGGTCTCGGGTCGTACACGTATCACTACGCATACCGTGTGCAAACAGAAAATAAACAGAAAGATGTGTAAAACATATCAAAGATAAAAGAATTAGTTACCTTGACCGATTCCCACCCCCGCAATTAAAATCGCAATTTGTGTGCCGTTTTTGAGTATTATGAGTGAACAGAAAAAGATAAATATCCGGAACAAGCGCGCGACGTTCGACTATGAGATTCTGGAAGAATACGTTGCGGGCATCGTGCTCGTCGGTACCGAGATCAAGTCCATCCGTGCGGGCAAGGCTTCGCTGACCGATTCGTTCTGTTATTTCGACAAGGGTGAGCTGTGGATACGGGGTGTCAACATCGCCGAATACGGGTGGGGCACCTGCAACAACCATGCGCCGCGCCGCGACCGGAAACTGCTGCTCAACCGCCGCGAGCTGGACAAGCTCCAGCGCGCGGGGCAGGACAAGGGCCTCACGATCGTGGGGCTGCGCCTGTTCCTGAACGAACGGGGGCTGGCCAAGGTCGTGGTCGGGCTGGCCCGGGGCCGGAAGACCTATGACAAGCGCGAATACCTGAAGGAAAACGATGCCAAGCGTGAGATCGACAAGGCGATGAAAAATTACAAACGATGATACGAGCTGTTTTCCTCGATGTGGACGGTACGCTGATCAGTTTCAAGACCCATGAAATACCCGCTTCGGCACGCGATGCCCTGGTGCGGGCGCATGCGCGGGGCATCCGGCTCTTTATCGCTACGGGGCGTGCGGCGAACGACCTCGCTCCGCTCGAGGGGATTCCCTACGACGGCGTGGTGTCGCTCAACGGCGCACGGTGTGTGGCTGCCGACGGGCGTGTGGTAAGCCAGCACCCGATCCCGCGGGCCGATTTCGAACGCGCCATGGAGCTCTCCTCGCAGATGGGATTCCCGCTGGCGCTGGAACTGGAGAGCGGCGTATTCGTCAACCGTGTGACCCCCGAGGTGGAACGGCTGGCGCATATGGTCGCGCATCCCGTGCCCGAGCAGACCGACCTCCGTGCGCTTTTCGGCCGGAGCGAGTGCTGCCAGATGTGTTTCTATCTGGATACGGAGACCGAACGGCGCGTCATGGCGCAGTTGCCCGGGCTTGCGGCGAGCCGGTGGTGCCCGATTTTCGCCGACATCAATGTCGCAGGCATCGACAAGGCCACGGGTATGAGGGAATTTATGTCCGCCTGCGGATTACGGGCTTCGGAGGTCGCGGCCTTCGGCGACGGCGGCAACGACGTGGCGATGTTGTCTGCCGCGGGGGTGGGGATTGCCATGGGCAATGCCTGCGACGAGGCGCTGAACGCCGCCGACTACGTGACCGCTACGGTCGACGACGACGGCATTGCCCGGGCGCTGGAGCACCTGGGTATTTTGGACGATTGAGTTTGAATTTATCGAAGATATGAGCTTGATTCTATGTATCGAGACCGGTACGGACGTTTGTTCGGTCGGTATTGCAAAGGACGGGGAGCTGCTTTCGCTGCGCGAGAGCGACGAGGGGCGCGACCATGCCCGCAAGGTCGGCGTGTTCGTCGACGAGCTTTTGCGCGAAACGGGCATTGCGCCCGATGAACTGGATGCCGTGGCCGTGGGCAAGGGCCCCGGCTCCTATACGGGGCTGCGGATCGGCGTTTCGTTCGCCAAGGGGCTGTGCTACGGGGTGCGTAAGCCGCTGGTGGCCGTCGGGTCGCTCGATGCGCTGGCCGAAGTGGCGCTCGAAGACTACGAAGCCGGAATTCTTTCCGTCCCCGACTGGGAACATGCCTGCCTTTGCCCGATGGTCGATGCCCGCCGCATGGAGGTCTATGCGCAGGTATTCGATACAACTGGCAAGCCCCTGAACGAAGTTTCGGCCGAGGTCGTCGACGGGGAGAGCTTTGCGCACTTCCGTTCGCAGGGGAGGCCGTTCGTGATCTTCGGCAGCGGGGCCCGCAAATGCGCCGGGATACTGCCCGACGCCGTGCTTGTCGAGGTAGCCCCTTCCGCACGCGGGCTTGCGCGGCTGGCCCAGCGTGCGCTCGATGCGGGATGCACGGAAGATATCGCCTATTTCGAACCTTTCTACCTGAAGGATTTTGTCGTTACGACGTCGAAGAAAAAGTTGTTCTGACGGCGTTCTTCATGCTGTGGCGTCCGGCATGGCCGTAAGGCCCCGGGCTTTTCGGGGTTGCTGTATGGCGAACCTTCAGAATCGGGGGTTCGGCGGGAGTATACCGGTATGACGGAAGCGGAGTTGATAAAATACCTGTCGGAGCGGTTTTATTCCGATTTTGCCGACACGGTGGCCCGGCGCGTGCGCGATGCGGGTGCCGTGGGGCTGCTGTATGAGGTGGTGACCTCCCGCTACGAGGGGTTGCCGCGTGCCGTGAGGCACAAGGTGGCTTTCCGGGGTGCGTATGTACTCGAGAAAATCTATTTCGACGCCCCGGATTCGTTCTTGCCCTATGCCGGTAAGTTTTGCGGGACGGATTTCCCGGCCTGCGCCGATCCCAGTGCCCGGCGTCACTTCGCAAAGGTCATGGCCGACCTGCTGGGGCGTTACTCGCCCGGGAGGCGGGATGTGGAGCGGATTGCGGAGGCCGCCGCCCGATGGGCGGTCGAGCCGGGGGCGAAGGTCGCCGTGAAGATTTGGGCGGTCGAGGTGCTGAAGCATTGCCGGCGACGTGTCGGCTGGGTTCAGGAGGTGTGGGACGACATCGTGGAGACGATGGCGCACGACGCAACGCCCGGGATCGAAGTGCGGATGCGCAAAAACTGGAGGGAACCCCGCAGACCGTGAGCCGGATTTTGTGCACGACATGGGAAATATCATCCTGCCGGAATAAGTAAAAGTCCGCCGAACATCGGCGGGCTTTTGCATGTTACAGGGGGCTTTGCCTCCTCCCGTGTTCCTCTGTGCCCGGGTATCCGGGCTGGCGCGCCGGGCATTTCGGTTATTCTTCGCCTCCGGCTCCGGGAACCGGATTCCCGCCCCCGGTTTCGGCGGCGGGGATGCCCGGGAGGTCGTCCTCCCCGGCGGTTTCGAGCGTGCGCGCGGAGTGCTGTTTCTTGGTTTGCAGGCGCGCCGTCCTGCGCAGCCGTTCCCCGACGCGGATGATGTTGTCGTTGCCCGTGCAGAGCCGTTTGTAGGCGTCGTCATAGGCGTCGCGTGCCTTGTCCAGTGCCGTGCCGACCCCTTCGAGCGAACCGGTGAAGGCCACCAGTTGTTCATAGAGTTTCAGCCCGCATGCGGCGATGTCTCTGGTGTTCTTGTCCTGGTCGTTGTATTTCCACAGGTCGGCGACCAGTTTGAGCAGGGCGAAAAGGTTCGTCGGCGACGAGATGATGACCTTCTTGTCGTAGGCGTCCGACCAAATGGCCGCGTCGTTCTGCAATGCGGCGAGGAAGGCCGGCTCGTTGGGGATGAACATGATGACGAAGTCGGGCGAATTGAGCCGCCGCTGGTACT
>ERZ773183.2519-NODE-2519-length-12213-cov-3.029528_pt1 | contig 12213 bp, 9 predicted proteins | sample MGYA00580532_ERZ773183 | MGnify/ENA primary metagenome ERZ773183 (study PRJEB29015, sample SAMEA2737791) | human gut metagenome | biome: human gut; feature: human-associated habitat; material: faeces | place: China | collected 2012 ... | reverse complement strand
TAATTTCAGTTGGTATTATGAAACTAATATTTAAGAAAATTGGAAATAAAATAATAAATATTTTACCTGAAATTTCATTGCATTTTCCTAGAAGCAATTATGAAAGACAGTTGTATTACACATTTTTATCAGTATTAGTTTCTACTGCTGCTTTATTTATAAGCTATGTAGCATTAACCTTAAAATAGTGTTTATTTTATTTAAACTTATAATTATTTAAAAGAAATTTTATAGGATTTATTATATGTATGGTGGTCAAGGATTTTTAGTAGCTCATTGCCAATTTTTCTACATGCAAAATAAAATATAATACCATCATCATAATCAAAGGTAATATTATTTTTATGATCTGTATCATGTTTAGCTAGATTATATAAATTGGTTAGATGCTTAATTTTATAGCATAGTTTATACTCTAAGATGTTTTTGTCTGAAAGAAAGCTAATATTTTTACCTAACATTCGTGTATTTTTTATAAACTTTAGTTTAGAATTTTTAGAGACTAATATCTTTATTAGAGATTCAATATGTAGTCCCGAATCAGTTATCACAAATCTAGCTCTAGAGCTAATATACATGTCGCTTCTTGCGTATTGTAAGCTTCTAAATACATTTCTATATTCATTAAATTGATTAAAGGGATTAACTATTACGTTTAAAGGGCAGGCATAACCACCTAGCCCTTTTAGTGATTGATCATATTTCCATATTTTTTCATGATAAATCGTGTTCCTTATTTTTGATCTATAAATATTAGCTAATTCATTTAATAAGATAATCTCTTGGTAATTAAAGTTATCCTTTAAAATAATCTCTGTTTCCTTTCGCATATGTCACCTCATATAATCAATATTTTTGAATGATATAGTCAAATAATTCTTTTCTTATTTCATTTTCTAGTCTATAAGTAAATTGAATTGCTGAATTTTTGTTATCAGGTAATTGTACCTTGAATGGTTCATTAATTGCGTGCATTTGACCCATATAATAAAATTCTTTAGAAGTAGTGTCATTTTTATTCTTTCTTACAAATAAATGAATTTGAAGATGATTATTTGCCTCGTCATAAATTCTTTGGATTTCATCGGAATCAATACTACGATTAGGTTTCGAAAAACAAATAAGAGTACTTGCATCAACAAAACGATGTAAATATTTTCCACCTTGATTAGCATCATGATCATGATTAATAAAAACAGGCATAGTATTAGTTCTTTGATCATATTTATAACCGCCAATATTTAAAGGTACGGCATTAACTTCCCAGTTTAATAATCTACATACATCCTCGTAGGTGTATTTTTGATATAAACATAGATCAGTATCTTTATGTGTATTAGTATAGTTTGTTTTATATCTATTAATTCCAAATTCGATTAATTCAAGTAATTGTTTTTTAAAATTACTATCTTGTAATAATTCAATTAATTGATGATGAGTGTTTAAATTATCATCTATAAAGATAGCATCTTGAAATGTTGCTTTAGCTCCACCGGTAGCAAATTCTTGTTTTAATTGATTGATTATTGGAAGATAATTAACTTCTTTAAATTTAATCTTATATTCATTTAATAATCGTTCTTTTAATCGTGTAATAATATTTTCTTGATATTCAATACATAGTTTGATTGCTAAAAGTTCATGAATTCGTTTACCAGCAGCAAATTTACTGGAAATGTATTCAAGATATTTTTCTTGTAATGGTGTGAATTTAATCTTATAGTCTTTTTCATTTTTTGTTAAGAATTTATGGTATGAACCAAAAGTTTTATTTTGAAAGATTCTTAATACATCAATGGAATCATATAAATCAAAATCAGCTAAATTAGGAATTCTACCTAATTTATGTTTTAAATGTAAATAACTGTCTTTAATGATTTTAGTATCATTAAATTTAGCTCGATCAATTGATTCATAGATTTTCTTTTTAGAAACTAAGTCAAAATTGATTGTGGAAGCTCCTGGCATTAATAAACTGCCCTCACTGACAAATCTTCTTAAGGCATCTTTGTTGTAAGTATAATTTCCACTTAAAGCAATAGGGATTAAGAAGTTCTTTTCATAATTACCAATAAAATCAATAATTACAACATATTCTTTGGATGGACTTTTACGTAATCCTCGTCCTAATTGCTGGACAAAGACAATTGCTGATTGGGTAGGGCGTAACATAATAACTTGATTGACCTTAGGAATATCGATTCCTTCATTAAAGATATCTACTGTAAAAATATAATCTAGACTGTCACCATCATTGCTTTCTAATTTATCGATTGCTTTTTGACGTTTGATTTCACTGTCATCACCGGTTAAGGCACAGGTTCGATAACCACGTTTATTAAATTCTATTGATAATTCAACAGCTTCAGTTTTACGACTGCAAAATATTAATCCTCTAACTCGATTACCTGAATGACCATATAATTCTATTTTATTAATAATATGATTTATCCGTTCAGTTGTTATTAAGTCATTAAATTTTGTTTTATCATCAATGTTTTTTCCATCAACTATAAAATCAGATATACCATAATAATGAAAAGGACATAATAAATTATATTCCATTGCCTGTTGTAAACGAATTTCATAAGCAATGTTATAATCAAACATTTTATATATATCAAAATTATCAGATCTTTCAGGAGTAGCTGACATTCCTAATAGAAAGCTAGGTATAAAGTAATTCATTAATTCTTGATATGACTCAGCACCAGCACGGTGAACTTCATCAATAATGATGTAATCAAAAGTATCTGGCTTAAACATTTCTCGATATTCTTTTTTATGAATTGTTTGAACAGTTGAAAAGATATAATTACTGTTAATATCTTTATCACTACCAGTAAAAATACCAAAAGTATGATTCTTGATTATGTTTTTAAAGGTGTTCATAGCATCACGAGCAATATTTTCGCGATGAACAACAAATAATATTCTTTTGGGATCAATATTTTTAACATCAAAAGCACTGAGATATGTTTTACCAGTTCCTGTTGCCGAAATCAACAAAGCTTTATTTTTATGATTATTTCGTAATGCTGTTAACGAAGCCAGGGCTTCTTGCTGCATTAAATTAGGATGAATATTTTTATGTTTAATAACTGGTATAACTGGTTTAGGAACATATATTTTTTCATATTCACTAATCCATGATTTTGTTAAAGGAACAGAATGAAGCCATTGCATATTAAATTCATCTATCATTTCTTTAACTATATCATCACATATACTAGCTTGAATCTTAATATTCCATTCCTGATTTGTTGATAATGCAGATTGGGTTAGATTAGAGCTCCCAACAATAATATCAAAGTTATTTTTATGTTTAAAGATATAACCTTTAGGATGAAAACCAATTTCTTCATTGTCAAATATGTGTACTTCAATATTATCAAACATCAATAATTCCTTAAATACATTAGGGTGATTAAACCCTAAGTATGTTGAGGTTATTATTTTACCTTTAATTCCTCTATCTTTTAAATTGATCAATGACTGTTTTAGTACTGCTAAACCTGATTTATTAATAAAGGCAATAGAGAAATAAAACGTATCACATGAATTTAATTGACTAATTAATTCATGTGATATTTTAATACCTTGTTTATAGTTATTAGTTAGTAATTTAGTTTTATTTTTATTATCAATTAAAGTTTTAGATTGTAATAATGTATCCATGATATGCTCCTTGTTGATATCAATAGTATAATGCATTTTAGTGACAATAACTAGCGATTTACCTGTATTAATGTTAAAATATATTAAGAAACGGGTGATAATTATGGCTGATTGTATGACAAAAGAACAACGTTCAAGAAATATGTCACATATTAAAAGTAAAGATACTTCAATAGAGTTAAAAGTAAGAAAGTATTTATATCATCACGGTTTTCGATATAGAAAAAATGATAAAACATTACCCGGAACACCAGATATAGTACTTTCTAAATATCGAACTGTTATTTTTATTAACGGCTGTTTTTGGCATCACCATTTTAACTGTAAATATGCAACACTGCCTAAAACAAGACAAGATTATTGGTTAAAGAAAATTAATAAGAATGTTGAAAATGATTTAAAGCATTATAAGGAATTAGAGCAAATGGATTATAAAGTCATTGTTGTATGGGAATGTGAATTAAAAGAGTGTTTTGAATATAGGATGGAGAAACTGGTTGAGGAGATAACTGAACTAATGATATGAAGTTTAAATTAGAGTATAATAATTTAAAAATTGCAAAATATATAGTAATGTAATATCTTCTATAATAAGGTAACTAAGGATTGATCTAATTTTTTATTCTGCAAAACTATTAATACAGCTAACAATTAAAAAATACCAAACTTAAATTATGTCATTACGAACGATCGGTATTATGGTGGAAAAAGAATAATAGAACTCTTTTTGTAAATTGGTTAATAAACCAGATAGTTTTATGCATTTTGATATGAAAATTATTTATAGATATGAGGATTTTAATGAATGAATAAAAACTATTAACTAAAACTCAAATTTTAAATGTGGAAAATGAAAATATATCATAGTTATTTTGGAGATTGTGATGATATTTATCTAGTTTTTTATGAACTGTCACTATAAAATATAGAGGGAATACTATAGCCAATCAAAATTTGATAAAAGACATGAAGAGTTTCCCAGACATCAAAACAGACTCTTACAATTCAGTAGTTGCATATATACTAGTATTATGATAAAGAAGTAATTGTTAAATGAGTAGAAAAACAATTTTTAATATCTCTATTAATTATTACACATTGCTAAAAGTATTGTTGATTATGTGTTTGATGAAATAAAGATAAACAAGGGAACTGGAAGAATATATCAATCTTTAGTTAAATATATTTTAGAACTGTGAGAATTAGGAAATGATAGTAGTTAAGTTATAGATATTTTTAATAAAATAGTTAATGAATATTCAATATGTAAAGTTTTGATTGAGAAAATGCAAAAGATTTTGTCAATTGTATATCAATAAATAAAAAAACTCAAAAACCAAAATAGTTTGATATTTGAGTCCTAAGGAGATTATTCCATATTTTCTGATAAATTATTAATAAAACTATCATAATTATAACTATGAATAATACTTTGCTGTAACTTAGCATTATTAACAATTTCAATAAAGATATCATAAAGGTGCTCAATGTCTTGTTGGTCACCTTGTTTTATTGCTAGTAAAAAGATAATCTGAACCGTATCTTGTTGATACCAGGTTAATGGTTTATCGATGATAGCAACAGCAACTTTAGTATCTTTAGCACATAGGCGCATAGGATGTGGTAATGCAAATACTTCATTCATATTAGTTTTTGCTAAATTTTCACGTTCCATAACACAATCAAAATAATTGCTATCAACAATATTTTGTTTTTCCATTAATTGACACATTTGTTTTAATAAAGATTCTTTAGAGTCTATTCCATCTAAATGAATAAAGAGGTTTTTATCAAAAAATTTATTTGATTTCTTCATTTTATTTAAAGAAATTGATGTTAGAAATTTAGAGATTGCTTCGATATCTTGATTATTTAAAGCAAAGTCAACAGTAATGGTAGGAATATGTTCACTCTTTAATGGTATTGTAGAAATAACAAAGTCAATATTCAATAATTCTCTTTTTGTATAATTAATAAATTCGTTATATGAAGCTTTACGAACAATTGTTATCTTATCTTTAAAGAAAACATTTAATCTAGCTTCTAACATTCTTGTTGTAGCTTGACCAGAACCACAGACTAAAATAACACTTTTGTTTTGAAGGCTTCCTGAAAAACAACGCTCAATCGCAGCTCCGATATGCAAAGAAACATAACCAACTTCATCTTCAGTTAAAATATATGGTGGCTTATTAAAGATTTTTGCGGTACACGTTAAAGTAATATCAAATGCTAAAGGAAAATTAGTTTTAATGGTATTTAATAATGGGTTTCGTTTATTTAACGCAAATGATTTAGTATTTAAGATAGATTTAAAATGTAAAAAGAGGTCATGTGACAAAATTTCATCATTACGCAAATCAAAATTATAATCAAAATATATATTATTCAATAATTCTTCTACTAACTCCTTGATTTTATTATCATTATCGACTAAGTCGTTTAATTGTGTATTGGCTACTAAATGTGAATAAATATATTTTTTTTCACCTTCACTAATCGTAATATTAAAAGTATACTCAATTTCATTTGCAATATCATCAATAAAATCAGTATAATTATCATCAATTTTAATAGTATTGTTCGTATTGATATAACAGTCAAATTGAATTCTTGAGATCATTAAAGCAAAATGGATGATTAGGTTTTTAAAATTAAAATCATTTGTTTTTATATGTGCATTTTTTAATTTATTAGAGATAATTTGTTTAAGAAGATCTAGATCAATTCCCTCAAAAAGAGTATATTCATCTTTTGTAAAGCCGGTAACATAGTTTTGAAAGTTGTACGATAAAACATTTTCAACTAGACATTTGCGTTTATCATCTTCATTACCAATTATTTTGACCCCGACATTAGTTTTTGAGATATATTCAAGATTATATTTTGAAAAAATAGCTTTTAAAGTTTTAATATAGTTTTGTAACGTATTTTTACTCACATAGATATTATCAGCCAAATCATCTAGACTCATATATTCATCACTATATAATAATAAATTTAATAAATATTTAATCCGATCTTGAGAACTGTCTAATTCTAAATTACTAGTTCTTTGTTTCAAAATAATTTATTGAACATAAAAAAGTATTATATTTTTCTTGATCATTGATCTCAATATAATATCCAGCTTTTCTTTTTAATTTTATTTTTGCTCCATTTTTTTCAAGAATTTCATTAATTGCCTGAATATCACTACGGATCGTTCTATCTGTGATGTTTAATAGAACTGATAACTGACTTGCAGATACTATATTATCTTGTCTGACATAGTCAAATATTTCATTTAAACGATTGTATGGAAACATCATTATCACGATTCCTTCCTTATTATGTCTATATTGTATAGATAATTGTTTTTGATTGCAAATAATTGATTTCCATTTTATTTTGGAAATCTTGATGTTTATAAAGTAAAAGTTTCCGTTAATAAGTGGAAATAGCATTGATTGAAATAAATTTAGATTCGAGATAGACTATAGTTGTAGCAAGGAGGTAGTAACGGAATGCTTAATGAAGATTATATATTTTTAGATGTGAAAGTGACGAATAAAAATCAATTATTAGGGTTTATTGCAGACAAAGCCCATGAATATAATATTTGTGACAATCGAGAAGGACTGCTTGAAGATTTAATAAAACGTGAAGCAGAATTTCCAACAGGATTGCAAGATGGATTCGCAATTCCACATGCACGTAGTAACCATGTCAAAAAGGCTGCAATTTTATATTTAAGAACTGATGAAGCAATTGAGTGGGGAACTATGGATGATAAAAAAGTGAATTATTTATTTTCATTGTTAGTTCCTGAACAAAATGAAGGAAATCTTCATTTACAGATGATATCTAAATTAGCTACTTGTTTATTAGAAGATGAGTTTAAGAATACAGTAAAGTCGGCAACTAATAAATTAGAGCTAAAAGATTATATATTAAAAAATATGGAGGTAGATTAAATGAAAATCGTTGGTATTGCCGCTTGTCCTGCGGGATTAGCACACACACCTATGGCAGCTAAAGCCTTAGAAAAAGCAGGAGCTAAATTAGGTTATGATTTAAAAATGGAGCAGCAAGGAAGTATGGGTCAGGTCAACAAGATTACTGAGGAAGAGGCTAAAGAAGCAGCTTTTGTAATTGTAGCATCAGATCAAAAAATTCTAGGAATGGAGCGTTTTGAAGGAAAACCGGTAATTAGAATTGATATTACAACTTGTATCAAAGCTCCGGAGGCGGTCATAAAAAAATGTGTTCAAGCAACACAAAAATAAAAAAGCAATTTAACTTGGCGGAGTCAAATTGCATACACAAAACTATAGTGAGTAGTGTGTACTCTCATTATAACATAAAATATGAAAAGAGAGGTAAAACGAATGAAAAAGTTTTTAAAAGATGCTAAAGGACATATAATGTCAGGAATTGGTTATATGCTACCTTTAATTATTGGGGCATCACTAGTTGTGGCCATTCCAAAATTGATAGGGGTAGCGATGGGAATCAATAGTCTTGATGCTTATGCAACAAAAGATGGGTTCTTACACATCTTATATTTATTAGAGCAGGTAGGTTGGACAGGTATTGGCTTAGTTAATACTGTATTAGCTGGTTTCATTGCCTTTTCAATTGCTGACAAACCTGCTATTGGAGCTGGTTTAATTGGTGGGGCATTAGCTAGTAATACAAAAGCCGGTTTTTTAGGAGCTGTTATTGCTGCGTTTATCGCTGGATATATTGTAAAATGGGGTAAAGAACATATCAAATTACCTGATTCAATGCAGCAAATGATGCCGTTAGTTATTTTACCATTTTTAGCAACTGGTGCCGTTGCTATAATTATGGGAGTTATTCTTGCGACTCCACTAGCCTCAATTAATGATGCTTTAGTATCGTGGTTAAGAGATATGTGTAGTGGTGGAACTAGCCAATTGATCCTTTCATTAGTTTTAGGAGCAATGATTGCTTCAGATATGGGTGGACCAATCAATAAGTCAGCATGGATGGCTGGAAATGTTTTAATGACAGAAGGAATTTATCAACCAAATGTATATATTAATTGTGCTATTTGTATTCCCCCATTAGCATATGCAATTGCTACTGTAATTAAGAAAAATCGTTTTTCACCAAGTTTTAAAGAAGCCGGTAAAGGTAACTGGGTTATGGGATTTATTGGTATTACCGAAGGAGCGATTCCTTTTACATTAGTTAAGGCTAGCCGTTTAATTCCTATTAATATGATTGGTGGAGCTTTAGGAGCAGGAATCTGTTGTTTACTTGGAGCAACTGCTGATATTCCGCCAGTTGGAGGAATGTATGGATTTGTTTCAATCACTGGTGGTTGGGCTTATCTTGTTGGAATTATTGTTGGAGCTTTATTTATTGCAATTGTAGCACCAATGGTTGTTGATTTTAATGATGATAAAGATGAAGAAGAGACAATATCAGTTGATGATATTGAAATAGTAATTGAATAAAAAATAGGAAGATGAAAATCTTCCTATTAAATTAAAGGAGTTAATATGAAAAGAAAAGTACATGTGATCCCTCATTCACATTGGGATCGAGAATGGTATTTTACAACTTCAAGATCAAAAGTTTATTTAATGAAAGATCTTAAAGACGTTTTAGATACATTAGAGACAAATAATGATTTTAAATATTTTATGGTCGATGCTCAAGGTTCATTATTAGAAGATTACATTAAATGGATGCCACAAGATAAACAAAGAATTAAAAAACTTGTCAAAGCTAAAAAATTAATCATTGGACCTTGGTATACTCAAAGTGATCAACTAGTAATTTCTGGTGAAAGTATCGTTCGAAATATGTATTATGGAATGAAGTGTTGTGAAACTTTCGGAGAGTATATGAATGTGGGTTATGTTCCTGATTCATTTGGACAGTCAGGTAATATGCCTCAAATATATCGCCAGTTTGGAATTGAAGATACTTTATTTTGGCGAGGCGTTAGTGATGATATGGTCAAACATACCGATTATAATTGGCGTGGTGATGATGGCAGTGTTGTTTTTACTACCCAAATTCCTTTTGGTTATTATATTGGTGGAAATATACCTGAAGATGATAAAGCAAGTGATGAGTTTTGGCAAAAAGAATGTTTTGAAAAAGCAGGTAGCCGTAGTGCTACAAAACATATTTACTTTCCTAATGGATTTGACCAGGCTCCAATTCGTAAAAATCTTCCTGATTTGATTAAGAAAAGAAATGAAAAAGATCCTGATAATGAATACATTATTAGTTGTGTTGAAGACTATATTAAAGATGTAAAAAGTGAAAAAACTGATTTAGAAGAAGTGAGCGGTGAATTAGTAATTGCGAAGCATATGCGGATTCATAAATCGATTTTTTCATCACGAAGTGATTTGAAAGTGTTAAATACGCAAGTACAAAATTATGTTACTAATATTTTAGAACCGATGTTAACAATGTCGTATCATTTAGGTAATGATTATCCCCATAGTGCAGTTAGTGAGATTTGGAAATTGTTATTTGAAAATGCAGCTCATGATTCAATTGGATCATGTATTTCTGATAACGCTAATGAAGATGTATATATGCGCTATAAACAAGCTCGGGATATTGCGGTTAATTTAGTTGAGTTACATTCACGTTTGATTGCAACTAAAATCAAGAATAAAACTAATAATGAGATCACCTTAACATTATTTAATACATTACCAAAAAAACGTAATGATACAATTATTTTTGAAACATATTTACCAGCTGATAATTTTGCAATTAAGGATAATCATGGTAATCATGTTAAATATACTGTAATTGAAAAAACAGATCTTACTGACTATGTTTTATCACAAACAATTCGATTAAATCCTAGTAAAAATATCTATCTGCCTAGTGTAGTCTATCAAGCAAAGATTGCCATCGAAGCTAGAGATGTACCAGCATTAGGTTATGTGCAATATACAATTGATTTGGATGATAAATCTAATGACGATCTTCAAGAAATAACAAGCATGGAAAATGAGTATTATCAAATTACAGTTAATAAGCAAGGAAGTCTTGATATCTATGATAAACTAGCTGATTATCATTATCAAAATCAAGCTGTTCTTGTTGAAAATGGTGATGATGGTGACAGCTTCAATTACTCGCCGCCACGTCAGGATTTAGAAATATTTTCTATTAACAGTGAATTTGATTACCAGATAACTGGCTCTAGTCTTTATCAAAAGACAACGATCAATTATAAAATGGATATTCCTGCTGATTTACAAGAACGGGCTAAACAACAGACAAGTATTAAGTTACCAGTAACTTTAGAAGTGGTTTTAAGAAAAGGTTCAAATATAATTGATCTAAACGTACATGTCGATAATCAAGGATTATCACATCGTTTATGCATCTTATTTGATAGTGCGCTGACGACTAAATTCAATTATGCTGATCAGCAGTTTGGTTTGATCAAACGACCAAACACTTATGATAAAGAAATGGAGTTATATCTTGAAGGGTTAGGAAACCAGGAGAAGGCAGAAAAACCAAAAGAATTAGCTAATTGGGTCAATGATCAATCTACTTGGCAAGAACCACCAATATCAATTGAACCAACGCAAAGCTATGTTGCTCTTGCTGATAAAAATAGAGGAATTGCGGTTATTCCCCAAGGGGTTCGCGAATATGAAATCATTGGTGAGCAAGGAAATCAAATTAGATTAACATTGTTTAGAACATATGGTTTTATGGGTAAAGAAAATTTAGTTTATCGCCCCGGTCGAGCTTCAGGCGAAAGAATCATTGCAACTCCAGCTGCCCAGTTATTAAAAGAAATGGATTTTAAATTAGGATTTACAACTTTTAACTGTGATATTAATAATGCTAATATTGATACTTTAGCCAAAGAATATAACACCCCAATCGAAGTATATGAATATGCTGATTTCTTAAATGGTAGATTGATTTTTGCCCAAGAAGATGAGAAACAAATTTTACCAGTTACTAATTCGCTATTTGAAAGTGAAAATAACTTAGTTGTTAGTGCAATCAAAAAAAGTGAAGATGGTGAAGGATATATAATTCGTCTATTTAATGGTAAAGATCATCAGGATATTGGTGATAAACTAACTTTTAATTTTGATATAAGTGAAGCATATTATACTAATTTAAAGGAAGAGAAGATTGAGCAAATAGATGTTGTTGATAATAGTGTAGTAATTAAATCAATATCACATTGTAAATTTATTACGATATTAATAAAATAATTATAATAAACCTATATAGAAAATTACAATCATTATGATTGTAATTCTAATAGGTTTTTTTATTATAATCACATATTTTTTATTAGAGCAATGATTAAAAGTAATAGTAGGTAGTTGATTTTTAAGGGGCTAAGTTAATATATTTTTAAATATAAAATGGTAAAAGTATTGATATATATTTTTTTATTAAGATATGAAAAGGGGAAAAGTGCGTAAGTGAGAATAAAATTAATCAAAAAATAAAAATGTAAATATAGATACTATAAATATTAGTATTAATCCTAAAAAAGACGCCTATTTA
>ERZ773183.2504-NODE-2504-length-12270-cov-3.220712_pt1 | contig 12270 bp, 10 predicted proteins | sample MGYA00580532_ERZ773183 | MGnify/ENA primary metagenome ERZ773183 (study PRJEB29015, sample SAMEA2737791) | human gut metagenome | biome: human gut; feature: human-associated habitat; material: faeces | place: China | collected 2012 ... | reverse complement strand
ACTGGTAGAGATGGACGGAGACGAGATGACAAGAATTCTCTGGAAGATGATCAAAGATGATCTGCTGCTTCCTTACATCGACCTGAAAACCGAATACTACGATCTGGGTCTGGAACACAGAAACGAAACCGATGATCAGGTAACCATCGATGCAGCCATGGCAACCAAGAAATACGGTGTTGCAGTCAAATGTGCAACCATTACTCCAAACGCCGCACGTATGACTGAGTATGATCTGAAAGAAATGTGGAAAAGTCCGAACGGAACCATCCGTGCGATCCTTGACGGAACCGTTTTCCGTGCTCCGATCGTTGTGAAAGGTATCGAGCCATGCGTAAAAAACTGGAAAAAACCAATCACCATCGCAAGACATGCATATGGCGATGTGTATAAAAACACCGAGATGAAAGTTCCGGGACCTGGAAAAGTAGAACTGGTTTACACCGCAGAAGACGGAACTCAGACAAAAGAACTGGTCTTTGATTTCAAAGGACCTGGTGTTGCACAGGGTATGCACAACCTGGACAACTCCATTGAAAGCTTTGCAAGAAGCTGCTTTAACTACGCACTGGATACGAAACAGGATCTGTGGTTTGCAACCAAAGATACTATTTCCAAAAAATACGACCATACCTTCAAAGACATTTTCCAGGAAATCTTTGATGCGGATTACAAAGAAAAATTCGAAGAGGCAGGAATCACTTATTTCTATACACTGATCGATGATGCCGTAGCCCGTGTGATGAAATCAGAGGGCGGTTACATCTGGGCATGTAAAAACTATGACGGCGATGTGATGAGTGATATGGTATCCTCTGCTTTCGGTTCTCTGGCAATGATGACCTCAGTACTGGTATCTCCGGACGGCTACTACGAATACGAAGCTGCACACGGAACCGTACAGCGTCACTACTACAAACACCTGAAAGGGGAAGAAACATCCACCAACTCTGTGGCAACGATCTTTGCATGGAGCGGTGCTCTGAGAAAACGTGGAGAACTGGATGACAACAAAGAACTGATGGATTTTGCAGATCGTCTGGAAGAAGCGACCATCCGCACCATCGAAGAAGGAAAGATGACAAAAGACCTGGCTCTGATCACAACCATGGAAGATCCAACCGTATTAAACAGTGAAGGATTTATCAAAGCAATCGCTGAGAATCTGTAAGAGCGAAAAATAATAGAGAAAAACAGGAGGAAGACCCATGGGAGCAGAAGAATTTCTGAATATAGAAGAAGAACATAAACGGGAGTTTAGCGAACTGTTACAGTACTGTCTGGCATCCGGCCGGATCGATCAGAACCTGTATCAGGAATATGATGTAAAAAGAGGTTTGCGTGACTCCAGCGGAAAAGGTGTACTGACCGGTCTGACAGAGATCTCGGACGTTGTCGGTTATACGTATGAAGACGGAAGAAAGATCCCGGCAGACGGACAGTTATTTTTCCAGGGATATAACGTAGCGGATATGGTGGCGAGCCTGGAGAAAAGAAAAAAAGGCTTCGAGGAAGTCATCTATACACTGCTGTTCGGACGTATCCCGAACGCAAGACAGTCAGCGATGTTTAATGATCTGCTGTCGGATATGATGAATCTGAACAACCGTTTTATCCGTGATGTTGTCATGAAAGCATCCAACGAAAATATCATGAATGCCATGCAGCGATGTGTGCTGACTCTGTACACCTACGATGATAATCCGGATAACACCAGCGTGGAAAATGCCCTGCGCCAGTCCATGCAGCTGATCGCAAAAATGCCGCTGATCGCTGTATATTCGTATCATTCTTACCGGCATTTCCGTCAGGATGAAAATCTGCTGATCAAAAACCCGAAGAAAGAGTACAGCTTTTCCGAGAACATCCTGTATATGCTCCGCGAAGACGGTCAGTTTACCGAACTGGAAGCGAAGGTTCTCGATATCGCGCTGGTACTTCATGCAGAGCATGGTGGTGGTAACAACTCCACATTTACCAATCATGTGGTAACATCTTCCGGAACGGATACCTATTCTGCTGTAGCGGCATCTATCGGTTCCCTGAAAGGACCAAAACACGGTGGTGCCAATCTGAAAGTTCAGGACATGTTTGAAAATATCATGGAAAACTGCCCGGACTGGGAAAATGAAGAATCTCTGAGAGATTATCTGAATGATATTCTGGATAAGAAGGTCTTTGACCATGCAGGCCTGATCTATGGTATGGGACATGCGGTATATACACTGAGTGACCCGCGTGAAGTGATCCTGAAACGTTATGCAAAATTCCTGGCAGAAGAAAAGGAAAAGACCAGAGAATTTGCCCTGTATGAGAAAGTGGAAGAGATTGCAGGTGAACTGATCATGCACAAGAGAAAACTATTCAAACCGGTATGTGCAAATGTCGATTTTTACAGTGGATTCGTTTACACGATGCTTGGCATCCCGAGAGAGCTGTTCACCCCGATCTTTGCGATCTCCCGTATGGCAGGATGGTCCGCACACCGTCTGGAGGAATTGGTCAACGCCGGTAAGATCATCCGTCCGGCATACCGTTATGTGGGACACCACAGACCGTATCTGGAAGTGGAAGACCGTGAGGAACAGAACCCGTTCACAGAGGAATACCAGAGAAAATATAAGATTAAGAGCATTAAAAATGCATAAATAAAAGCAAAAATCCGTCTGACAGAAAAAATCTGTCGGGCGGATTTTGGTATATACGCGGGTAATGAGGCAAAGTCCGGGCTTGCACAAGACCTTGACGACTGCCGCAATAGTGAACGGGGAGGGCAACGAGCCAGAAGGGTGGTGAATCAGATCAGTCCGTAATGAGCCATTGCTTTCATCAGTCCGTCATTTTCCACAGTATCTGTGACATACTCCGTATACGGATCGAGCACAGGGTCGTGATGTCCCAGAGCCACGGTGTGTTTACCATAAGTAAACATGGCAAGGTCATTACTGCTGTCACCGAAGACATAAGCATCATCCAGTCCCAGTCCGAAGTGTTTCAGGATAAAATCAATGGCGGTTCCTTTGGAATATCCTTTCGGCACAACTTCATAGATACCGCCCAGCCGGTCGATCAGATCCATATCTTTTGACAGTGCAGGGAACAGGGTGTCGGTATCGGTCTGCTCATCGGTGTAGATGACGAATTTGTCAAAGTCGCAAAGTCCGCTCTCGATATAGTGTTCTCTGGTCAGTCCCAGTGTGGCGAGATAACGGCAGGTTCCCTCCAGCTTTGCAAACCGGGTAATATGGGAAGAACGGTAGCAGTCCTCTTTTCCCTCGAGAAGTAGTCCTGCATTTGCCGCTTTTACCTGTCGGATGATTTCCGCCTGACGCTCCTTCGGGATCTGCGTGGAGGTGAGCACCTCATCGTTGTATACAATATAGCTTCCGCAGCCACACAGATAACCGCTGAACGGCAGCTGACAGATCATCGGCGGCAGACAGCAGATGGTCCGTCCGGTGTTGATGAATAAAAGATGTCCGAGATCATGGGCTTTTTGCAGGGCAGCAGAGGCAGATTCGGGGATCTTACCGGTGATTTCACTTAAGATGGTTCCGTCGATATCAAAAAATAATGCTTTCTTATTTGTACTCATGTTGATTCTCCATATAAATGTTTTCTGTAACTGTTTGGCAATCCGATTTTTATTACAAGTGCAGTTTATTATACTGCCTGAGAATCCAAAATGTAAAGAGATAAGATGAACAAAAGCAATGAGAAGAATGGTAGAGGAAAACGCATTTTAACCGTTAAAAAGAAAGTTGATGAGAAAAAATAGAATCTGGGGATTTCAGAGGGGGCAAAGTATGTTAAAATAGAACTATTCAGCGGGAAAATAGGAAGGAATCCGCAGAAAAATGATTAAAACAGGTGTAACTGTATGGTGAGTGGAAAAGAGTAAAGCTACGAAGCAGTTACAAAAAGATAAATTTTCAGGAGGGAGAAAATGACAAAAAAACAGAGAACCCTGGAGATTATAGAGCGGTTGAAGAAAGAATATCCCGATGCGGCGTGCACCCTGGATTATGACCAGGCGTGGAAACTGCTGGTGAGCGTGCGGTTGGCAGCGCAGTGTACCGATGCCAGGGTGAATGTGATCGTGGAGGGACTGTTTGAAAAATACCCCAGTGTGGAAGCACTGGCAGCGGCAGATGTGGAAGATATCGAGACAATCGTGCGTCCCTGCGGTCTGGGAAAGAGCAAGGCACGGGATATCAGTGCCTGCATGAAGATGTTGCGGGATGAATACGGGGGAAAAGTACCGGACGATTTCAAAACATTATTAAAACTGCCGGGTGTGGGAAGGAAAAGTGCCAATCTCATCATGGGAGATGTCTTTGGAAAACCGGCGATCGTGACCGATACCCACTGCATCCGGTTGACCAACAGGATGGGACTGGTAGACGGGATCAAAGATCCGAAAAAAGTGGAGATGGCACTGTGGGAGCTGGTTCCACCGGAAGAGGGAAGCGATTTCTGTCACCGTCTGGTGATGCATGGAAGAGAAATCTGCACGGCAAGAACCAAACCGTACTGTGATCGCTGCTGCCTGAACGATATCTGTAAAAAGGTGGGCGTGGAGTAGGAGGATGAAACGATGAAAATCGGGATCATATCAGACACTCATGGAAAATTACATCCACCGGTTCTGGAGCTGATCGCTTCCTGCGATGTGGTCCTGCATGCCGGAGATGTGGATAACAGTCAGACACTGGATCAGCTCTGGATGCATCTGAAACCAAATGCCCCTTTTTATCTGGTACGTGGAAATAACGACCGGGGATGGGCGGAGCGCATCGCGAAAACACAACGGTTTTGTCAGGCTGGTGTTTCCTTTTTCATGGTGCATGACAGAAAAGATGTTTCCTGGGACCTGGACGGTGTACAGGTGGTTGTCTTCGGGCACAGTCATAAGTTTACCGTGGAAGAAATCGACGGAAGACTCTGGCTGAATCCGGGAAGCTGCGGCAGACCGCAGTTCGGCGCACCTTTGACATTGGCAGTGCTTACGATAGAAGACGGAGTGGAAAACCAGGAGTGGACGGTGGAAAAAATCACGATTTCCAACCGGTATGTGGAAAACAGGAGTATAGTATGGAAAAAAACACAACCAAAACAGAAGTAAGAGAAAAAATACAGGAATTTTTAAAAACACTGAAAGCGGAGCAGGAAAAAAAGCCGCTGCGTCTGGTGGAGCAGCTGGGATATCTGATGTATGTCCGCCTGTTTATCGAATCACAGAAGAGGGTCAGCCTGCAGGAGAGCTTTCCGTTTGCCGGATTCCCAATGGAATGGATACCGGGAGAGGAAGAAGTGGAGGATGGTCAGCGCAGCTGGCAGCTGCAGTATCAGGTACAGTACTGTTCTTCCATGGTGGAGCAGGGACATTTTATGGAAACTGCAAGACTGGAAGAAAATAGTCTGTGGATGAAAGAATTATGTAAACTCATTGACTGGACAGCTGACCACTGTGATTGGGAAGAAGGGATGCCACATCTGTTCGGCGCGCTGCTTGAAGAGATGCTTCGTCAGATGTATGCCTGGGGAACTACAGGATTGTTTCTGATGCCGGAGAACCTTACGGAAGCACTGATCCGGCTGGCAGATGGTCGTAATATCGAAAAAGTCTGGAATCCGGCGACAAGAACCGGCGGTTTTCTTGCAGCAGCCCACAGACAGTATCCACAGTGGCAGTTATACGGATGTGAAGAAGAGAAAAGTCAGTGGCAGATTGCCCGGATGCTGCAGTTTTATCATGGCGGCGGTATGGAGGGAATCCGTCGGGAAGATCCGCTGGAAGCCGACCGCATCGATAAAACCGGGGAGCGCACACCGGAAGGAGAAGTGCCGACCTACGAGGAATACGATTTGATCGTGACCAATCCACCGGTAGGGGAACTGCCGATCGAAGACCAGGACCGGTACTGGATCAGTACCAGAAAAGCACAGCTGCAGTACATGCAGATGCTGATGAATCATGTGAAAAAGCAGGGCATGGTGATCGCGGTAGTCAACGAGGGAACCCTGTTTATGTACGATGCAGAGCAGAAAGTCCGCCAGTATCTGTTAAATGACTACCAGATTCAGGGAGTCATTTCCCTTCCGGCGGGAGCATTTTTACCCTATACAGGAAGTAAGGCTTCGGTTCTGATCTTTACAAGAGAAGAAGAGATTGACAAAGAGCAGCCGGTATGGTTCTATGAGATCCAGAATCTCGGATACAGCCTGGATCGTCGCCAGGAAAGTACCGGGGTGGATGACATTCCGGCAATGCTGACATCATGGGGGAACCGGAAAGAACTGGCAGATCAGTGGAAGCATCAGTTGAAGGAAGCTACTGCGCACAATCAGTGGGAGAATCCGGTTCCGGCACATTGGGAAGAAAAATCCTGCTGGTTTGCAAGTCTGGATACGATCGCCAAAAATGACAATAATCTGTCTGCGGGAAGATACAAACCATGGAAAGAGCAGGAGACGGTTGTGACCGAATCCCCGGCACAGCTTTTGAAAGAACTGGCAGATCTGGAAACCGATACGATGAAGAAAGTACAGGAACTGATGGAGATGGCGGGGGACTATGAGTAAGAAGAAAAATATGTACAAACTGGAATCTCTCGCCCGGCTGATCTCCGGAAGAACGCCGGAGCGGGAGCAGAAGGAATACTATGCAGAGACCGGAACACCATGGGTCAAGATTGAAAATCTGGATCAGGGTTATATCCGGGAGACAGCGGAATACCTGTCCGAACAGGGAAAAGAAAAGGTTAATCTGGTACCGGAAAACAGTGTGTTATTTTCCATCGTCGGTACAGTCGGAAAAGTAGGAATCGCCGGCCGGGAACTTGCCACGAATCAGCAGATCGTATCCCTGATCTTTGATGAGACCCGGGTGCTGCCACTGTACGGATATTATGCACTCCGGTATCATGCGGAAGAGATCCGCAAACTGTCCAATCAGACCACGATGGCGCTGATCAGCAGAAAAACCCTGGGACAGTACAGAATCTATGTGCCGGACAGTCTGGAAAAACAGCAGGAGATTGTGGATAAGCTGCGGCGTTTTGAAGAGATCAAGTTGAAAAAAGAAGAGATGCGAAGCCGGATGGAACAGTATGAACAGGTATTATTTCAGAGAATCTTTGCCTCTCAGCTGCGATACGGAGAAAAGGCGAGACTTCGTAATTATCTGAAAGAACCGGTAGGAACCGGTATTCCGAAAAATGAAGAGCCAAACGGAGAATTCCCCTGTGTGCGTCTGGAAAATTTTCGGAAGACTTATCTGACAGGACTTCATGCAGGAGAAAAAGCGGAGGTAAATGCTGGTGCAGACTGGGCGATCGAAGAGAAATACCGCGTCTGCCCGGGAGATATCCTTCTTCGAAATGGAAAGCTGATTCTGGTAGATCGGGTGGAAGATCCACTGTATCTGGATCGTAGTGTGCTGCGTATTGTGCCGGATCAGGGGCAGATTCTGCCGGAAGCCTTATATGCTTATCTGAGTCAGTCCTGTATGAGTGAAGTCCTCTACGGAGCCAGAAAAGAGGGCGATAACCGAAAACGTCCGATTCGTGCCGCCGAGGTGGAAAAGCTGATTCTGCCGCAGTTGTCCATGAAAAAACAGGAAGATTACAGCAGATGTCTGAAGAAAATCCGTGAGATCGAGAGAAATCTGGACCGGGAAATTGCACTGGCAGAGGCAGCATTTTCCGGTATGGGATGGCTGTTGCTGAGGAAAGAACCGGAGGAAGAGGCTAAGACAGATGCAATAAGCATTGAAGATATAGAAATTGTTACGAAAGCGGAGACAGAAGAATCCACAGGGAAAGATCTGGAAACTATGGCAGATGCGAAAACTTCGGAAGGTGCAGCCGATGAAGCGGAGCAGACAGAAGCCGGGTTACAGGAAGAAAAGTCGAAAGTGGTTTCGGGAAAAACAGGGAAGAGGATGCAAAGAAGGCCGGTGGAACTGTCCGAAGAACAGAAGCAGACGGCACATCTGATTCTTGGTGTGCTCTGCTGCTGGGCACCGAGAGATGAACGAACCGGTGCATACTGTAAGAAACGGCAGGAGATTTTCCGGATCGCGCAGCCCTATTTTCAGCCGGCAGCGGTTTCTTTTACCGATAAAAAGGGACAGCGGGAATACCTGCTCGAGAAGGATTTCCTGACCTATCGAAATGAGGAGTTGAGCAAACGATACGCTACACCGATGTACTTTTTACAGGAACTTTTACAGGAAAGCGAAAACGATAATCCGCAGGACGCCCATTTGGCCTTCCAGGGAGAAGACGGGATCGCTACGGATGAACTTTGGGATTCAGCACAGATCCGGCAGATGGCAGTGTGTGGCTGGGAGATACTAATGGAGTATTCCGGGCTGGGTGCATGCGGATGGCTGGTGCGTGGAGAGAATGGGAAGTAACTATGCAACAGACAGTCGGGGTACAGAACGGTTGCAACCGAGAAAAGGAGACAGAACATATGAAACCGAAGATTCGCATGGTCGGACTGGATCTGGACGGAACAGTATTTAATAACAATAAAGAGATTAGCACGCATACCAGAAGTGTGCTGAAAGAGGCGATCCGTCAGGGCTGCATCGTGCTTCCGGCCACCGGAAGACCGGAAATCGGACTTCCGGGTGCATTTTTGGAGATTCCCGGTGTGGAATACGCACTGACTTCCAACGGAGCCCGCATTATCCGTATTCCTTCCGGGGAGACGGTATATGAAGAACTGATTCCCTGGGAGGTCGCATTGCAGGTGATCGAAGTGATGAAACAGTGGGCAGGAGAATCATGCAACTGGGAAACATATTTTGCCGGTAATATTTATGTTGAGGAAGAAACGTATCATTTTGTGAAACATGAATCGATGAGTCCTGCGATGGAGCGGTACATCCGAAGTACCCGGACACGCCGGAAGTATCTGACAGAGAAGATCCGGGAGGAAAAGATCGGGATGGAAAAGTTGCATCTGATCTTTGCCGATACAAGAGAACGGGACTGCAGAGAGAAGGAACTGCAACAGATGTTTCCGAATCTGAGTATCTGCCATGCGACACCGTTTAATATTGAAATTATTTCCGGCAGGGCTGGAAAAGGGAACGCGCTGGTGGCACTGGGAAAGATCCTCGGTATCAAAAGGGAAGAAATCATGGCATGCGGCGATGCGCCAAACGACTGGAACATGCTTGAGATGGCCGGACTTCCGGTCGTGATGGCGAATGCAGATGAAGAGACGAAGAAAAAGGCAGCTTTTATCACAAAGTCGAATGAGGAAGACGGTGTTGCTTATGCTGTTGAGCAGTTTGTGCTAAAAAATGGATGACAGATTTGCCTGAATGGCAGAAAACAGATTGGCTGCGGTATCAGGTATGGCAACGGGAAGAAAAAGGAAAAGCGAAGGAAAATGAGAAGAAACAGAACATACGGAAAATGAAAGGAGTTTATGCATGACTTTGAAACAACAACTTGGAAAGCTGAGATGGAAGAACTTTCTCTTCCTCACGATTGCAGGTATGGTGAATGCTTTCGGAGTCACGATGTTTATTGCCCCGGTGGATCTGTATGACAGCGGAATCTCCGGAACATCGATCCTGCTGTCACAGCTGACACCGGAATGGCTGTCACTGTCCTTCTTTTTGATGGTATTGAATATTCCTCTGTTTTTATACGGACTCAGAAAACAGGGTGTGGTATTTACCATCTATGCGATTTACACGGTGGTGGTCTATTCTTTCGGGGCATGGCTGATCACAGATGTACTGCCGGTGGATGTAAGTATCGTATCGCCACTTGCCGGATCGGATCTGCTTCTCTGCGCTATTTTTGGCGGGCTGATCTCCGGTATCGGAAGTGGTATGGCGATTCGGTTTGGAGGAGCGATGGACGGCATCGAAGTTCTCGCCGTCATCTTTGCAAAACGGCTGGGAATCACGGTGGGTACGTTTGTGATGGCATATAATCTGGTACTGTATATTATCTGCGGATTTGTGATTCACAGCTGGATCCTTCCACTGTACTCGATCGTAACCTACGGGGCAGCGCTGAAGACAGTGGACTTTATTGTGGAAGGTCTGGATCGATCCAAAGCCGCTACAATCGTCACGGTGCATCCGGATGAGGTCTGCGCGGCACTCTCCGAAGCCTTTGAGTGTGGGATGACGATCACCGAGGCGAAGGGATATTATTCGGATTCCCCGAAGACAGTGGTGTACATCGTGGTAAACCGTTTTCAGGTTGGGAAGATGAAAGAACTGGTTCATGAAAATGATCGCTCCGCTTATATCTCGATTGCAGAAATTGCGGATGTGTATGGAGCAAATACGGACAAAGTCTGAAACGACAAAAGTAATAATATTATTATAAGCAGAAAGTGAAAAAAATATGGATGGAAACATTCTTTTGTGGATACAGGATCACTTCCGCTGGGAGGGCATGAACTGGTTCTGGAAAGGAATCACATCCCTGGGAAACGGTGGATGGTTCTGGATCGTATTATGTATCCTGATGGTTGTACTTGCCAAAATCTCCGGAGAAAAATGTTCAATAAAAAATGAAAACTGTTCCCGGGCAGTAATCGGAAGAGCCGGCTGGTATGGTCTGTTGTCGATGGGAGCCGGTGCGCTGATCACCAATGTGTGTCTGAAAAATCTGGTAGCACGTCCCCGCCCCTATGAAGTGGTAGAGGGACTGGTGCCGCTGATCGGCAAACCGACGGATTATTCATTCCCGTCGGGACATACCTGTGCATCGTTTGCCTGTGCGCTGGTGTTGTACCGGATTCTACCGAAAAAATACGGTGTACCTGCAGTGATCCTGGCATCACTGATCGCATTTTCACGCCTGTATGTGGGTGTGCATTATCCGACCGATGTGCTGGGAGGCATGTTTGTCGGAATCTTTTCTTCCTGTCTGGTTCTGTGGATCGGAAAGAAGAGGACGAAGAAATAAGAAAATCTTAAAAGAAATGTAATTGTCTGCCCGTGTGGTGTTCTTTATAATAAGAGAGAAAAGAACGCCATCCGGGCAGAAAGAGGTTTAGAGGGGAATGGGAAAGAAAATATTGAAATTGTTACTGTATCTGATGGCAGTGGTCGGAGTGCTCATCTGGCTGGACAGTACAGAAGGACTGACAGAAGAAGGGGCATTGATTATTTTTGGCATTGCATTATTGGCGTATTTTGTGATGAAACTGATCGGCTTTTTGGCAAAGAGACGCAGAATAAGAAGAGAAAGAGCGCGGAAAGCCAGAAGAAAACGTGAGTTGCGGGAAGTAAACAATCACAGAGTAAAACAGGGAACGGGTCGAAAAGCGGAAAATAATCGATCAGGAAAATGGAAAAGCAATGTAGAAACATATGTGCCGGATGTGGAACAATGGGAAGAAAATGTTTCGGGAAGTGGGTGGCAGAGAGAGAGAAGTCAGATAACATCCATTGCTGCGACAGCGGCATCACAGGAAAACCACCGGAAACAGCAAAAAATACATAATCAAAGCGGTCGTAAATTTCAGATGACACAGAAAAAAATAGTCTGGACCGTCGGTTTGCTGGCCACATTCTGCATCGTTGTGCTGGCAGGGAAAACCTGGATCCGGCAGCACGAGCAGATTCCGGAGAGTCTTCTTAACATGGAAGAAAAATATCCGGAGGCTACAGATTTTGTAAAAAATTATCCGAAGCGAAGACACTATCAGACGATAGATATTTCATCCGAAGTAGAAGCTGCCAGAGAAAACAGTGAGATACCGTATTTTTTGCAGTGGGATGAACGCTGGGGGTATGAAACCTACGGCAGCGATTTCCTTGCCGTTACCGGCTGTGGTCCAACCTGCCTGTCCATGATCACCTGTGGTCTGACCGGCTCCGAAACATGGAATCCCCTGGCCGTAGCTCAGTTTTCAGAAAAAGAGGGTTATTACGTGCCGGGTGAAGGAACCTCCTGGTCTCTGATGACCGAAGGTGCCAACAACCTGGGCCTCACAGCAGAAAACATCCCTGTAACACAAGAAAACATCCTTGCCGCTCTGCGGTCCGGCATCCCCCTGATCTGTTCCATGTATCCGGGTGATTTTACCTACACGGGTCACTTTATCGTTCTGACCGGTATCGATGAAAACGGTGCAATTACCGTCAACGACCCAAACAGCCCCGCCAACACCAAAAAACACTGGTCCATGACCGAAATATTACCACAGATCCGTCAAAGCTGGGGATACCGTACCTGAACATACGGTATCCCTTTTTGTATATAAATAATGGAAGAC